>Ga0247804_10001232_pt1 | contig 11841 bp, 7 predicted proteins | sample UWRJL029104C1_FD_181142 | JGI IMG/M metagenome (GOLD analysis project Ga0247804, IMG submission 181142) | Plant litter microbial communities from Arlington Agricultural Research Station in Wisconsin, United States - UWRJ-L029-104C-1 | ecosystem: Environmental > Terrestrial > Plant litter >...
ACCACCGACCTCGCTCCCTGGACCCTCGAACGCCGCCCCGTCGGCCCCCACGACGTCCAGATTGACATCCACTTCTGCGGCGTCTGCCACTCCGACCTCCACCAGATTCGCAACGAGTGGTTCCCCGGCATCTTCCCCATGGTGCCCGGCCACGAAATCGTCGGCCGCATCACCCAGGTCGGCGACCACGTCCGCAACTTCAAAGTCGGCGAGCTCGCCGGCGTCGGCTGCCTCGTCGATTCCTGTCAGGAATGCGCCAACTGCGAAGCCGACCTCGAACAATACTGCCTCGACGGCAACACCCAAACCTACAACAACCTCGACCGCCAGGGCCGCCCCACCTACGGCGGCTACTCCACCAGCATCGTCGTGCGCGAAGAGTTCGTCCTCCACGTTTCGGATAAATTGGACCTCGCCGCCGTCGCCCCCCTGCTCTGCGCTGGCATCACCACCTACTCGCCCCTGCGCCACTGGAACGTCGGCCCCGGCCACAAAGTAGCCGTCGTCGGCCTCGGCGGCCTCGGCCACATGGCCGTCAAGTTCGCCGTCGCCTTCGGGGCCGACGTCACCGTCCTCAGCACCTCCCCCAGCAAGGAAGCCGACGCCAAAGCCCTCGGCGCCCACCACTTCGTGGCCACCTCCGATAAAGACCAGACCAAAGCCGTCCGCAACACCTTCGACTTCATCTTCGACACCGTCTCGGCCGAGCACGACATGAACATGTACCTGTCCCTGCTCAAAACCGACGGCTCCCTCGTACTCGTCGGCGTCCCCACCGAGCCCCTCAAAGTCCAGCCCTTCGCCATCATCGCCGGCCGCAAAACCCTCGCCGGCTCCAGCATCGGCGGCATCAAGGAAACCCAGGAGATGCTCGACTTCTGCGCCGAGCACAACATCACCTCCGACATCGAGCTCATCGACATCAAAGACGTCACCGCCGCCTACGAGCGCATGGTCAAAGGCGACGTCCGCTACCGCTTCGTCATCGACATCGCCACGCTGAAGTAAAGGTATAAGAACGTCGGGAAAAGAACGGTCATCCTGAGCGCAGCGAAGGACCTTATCACGCCAGAACCAAGCGTTCAAACGTGATAAGGTCCTTCGCTGCGCTCAGGATGACCGTTCTTTTCCCGACGTCTTTTTAGCGCCCCTTACTTCTTCTCCTCCTGGTAATTCTGAAACGCATACGCCACCCCAATCGTCAGCCCCTGCGAATACTCCACCCCGCTGCTCTGGTCGTGGTCATACAGCGCAATCCCGTTCAGCGCCACGTTCACGTACTTCCCCACCTTGGCCGTCAGGCTCACATCCAGCCGGTGGTCAATCGTCTCCAGCCGTAGCTCCTCATAGTTGGCAAACAGCACGTAGCGCGCCTTCACGTTCACGCTCGGGCTAACGTTCTTGTCCACCTCCGCCAGCACCTGCGCCGCCAGCATCTCGAAGCGCGTGCTGTGCCCCGGGTCCACCCCATACGGCGTATCGCCCAGCGCCTGCACGAAGCGGTTGGCCCGGTTCACCACCGTCAGCCGCGGCGCAAACGGCGCCAGCCGCAGCTTCAACGAATACGGCGTGTGGTACTCAAACCCATACGCCGCCGTGATAAACGCCGGCGCAAAGAAATCGGACACAAACCGCGCCTGCTCCACCCCCGCCGAGTCCTTGTCGTAGTCGTAGCCATTGGCAAACTGCGTCAGCAGGTTCAACGACAAAAACATGTCCCACTTCTTGCTCAGCGCCCGCCCATACTTGGTATCGAGGTACAGCCGGTCCTGCGTCTTGCGGTAGCCCAGCCCCTGCGTCTGCGAAAAAGCAAACAGGAAATCGGCCTGGTTATCGAACGAGTGCGGCCCCACCCGCCGGTTGGCCTTCACGTTAAATAAGGCATTGAAGCCAATGGTATTCACGCCGCCCCCGCGCCAGTTGTCGCTTATCAGCGACTCATTGATGCCCAGCCCCGCCTTGCCCCACTTGCGCCAGGCCGGCGCCACCGGCTTGGTCGAGTCCGGCGTCACGAGCTGCGCCGAAGCCGTCAGCGTCAGCAAAAGCAGGAAAAAGGTCGCGTAGAGTGTTCGCATAGCGGGGAAGTTAAAGTTAAGCTGCAAAGTAAGGACGAAGCGCGTGCACTGTAGCGCCCGCCAGCTGCCATCGCCTGCCAACAAAGCCGGTGTTATCTTGCCAGTATTATTAGCACTATGCCCCCTGACCCCCTCGCCGTCGCGGCTGCCCCCGCGGCAGCCACCCCGCCCGCTCCCGTTTCCTTCCTCGCCCACACCGCCCGCTACCTCATCGAGCGCTACGGCCACGGCCCGCTTGATGAATTGTCCGAGCTGGTGATAGTAGTCCCCACCCGCCGCGCCGTCGTCTACCTCAAGAACGAGCTGGCCCTGGCCCTCCCCCCCGGCGAGCCCTTCTGGGCCCCGCGCGTGGCGGCCATGGAAGACTACATGGTAGAGCTCTCCGGCGTGCAGATTGAAGAGCCCATCGCTCTGCAGCTGCTGCTCTTCAGCATCCTCAAAAAGTACGACACCGACCTGCACTTCGACGCCTTCGTGGGCTGGGCCGGCCTCCTGCTCAACGACTTCTCGATGCTCGACCAGAACCTGGCCCCGACTAAGGGAGTCTTCGACTACCTCTCCCAGGCCAAAGCCCTCGAACGCTGGCAGCTCGACCAGCTCCCCGAAAACGGCGTCGCCCGCCGCTCGTTCAGCTTCTGGGACCAGCTCGAAAAAGTCTACCACAAGCTCAAGCGCCGCATGCTGGCCCAGCACCTCGCCTACCCCGGTCTGGCCTACCGCACCGCCGTGCGCAAGCTCCGCCAGCAACTCGAGGACCCCGCCGCTGCCCCGCCCGCCCGCCACATCTTCGTCGGCCTCGGCAACCTCTCCAAGGCCGAGGAAAAGCTCATTCGCCTGCTCCTCAATGCCGGCCGCGCCGAAGTCCGCTTCGACGCCGACCCCTTCTACTTCGAGCCCGGCCCCAACCGCGCCGGCCAGCACCTGCGCCAGTACGCCGCCCAGTGGAACCTCCCTCGCGAGGCCGTCGGCGGCGGCATCGAGTGGCTGCGCGGCACGCCCCATCACGTCCGCTACCTCGGCGTGGCCAATCCCAGCATGCAGGGCAAGCTCGCCGGCCAGCTCCTCGCCGAAGCCCGCCAACAATACCCCGAAGCCACCATCGCCGTCGTCCTGCCCGACGAAACCCTGCTCCAGCCCGTCCTCCACGGCCTGCCGCCCGATGCCGTGCCCGACTTCAACGTCACCATGGGACTCAGCTTCCAGAGCACCCCCCTCTTCAACCTCGTTGACCTGCTGTTCGAAGTCCACCTCACCGGCATCCGCGAGGGCAGCGAGGAAACCGGCTACGGCGTGCCCCGCTACCACCACCTGGCCGTCACGAAGCTGCTCAGCCACCCCTTCCTGCGCCGCTACCAGCAGTTTCTCAACAAAGCCCCCGACGACCAATACCACCACGTCCTCGACCACGTCTGCCGCGAAATCGTGCGCCTCAACCTCGTGCTGCTGCCCGCCACCGAGCTGCTGCGCCTGGGCAAGCACCACCCGCTCATCGAGGCCCTCTTCAAAACCTGGAACGACTGCGACGACATCATCCGCGCCTGCTACACGCTGATTGACCTGCTCAAGCAAGTCTACAGCGACAAGCAAACCGGCATCGAAGCCGAGTACCTCTTCCTCTTCTACACCCTCGTCAGGCAGCTCGATTCGGCCTTCGAGTGCCACGAGCAGCGCCTCTCCGTGCGCTCCTTCCGCCGCTTCCTCTACGAGCAGATGGCCCGCACCCGCCTGCCCTTTTCGGGCGAGCCCCTGGCCGACGTGCAGGTCATGGGCCTGCTCGAAACCCGCGCCCTCGACTTCGACCACCTCATCATCCTGAGCTGCAACGAAGGCATCCTGCCCGCCCCCAAAAAGCAGCAGTCCCTCTTCCCCTTCGACCTGCTCGCCGAGTTCCGCCTCCCCACCTACGCCGACGCCGAGGCCATCACCGCCTACAATTTCTGGCGCCTGCTCCAGCGCGCCCAACGGGTCGACCTGGTCCACGTCCTGCCCGGCGCCGAGGGCATCAAGAGCGGCGAGCGCAGCCGCTTCTTATTACAGTTGGAGAATGACCTGAAGCCGCAGAACCCGCAGTTATTGCTGGAAGATTTGACCGTAGAAGTAGCCGGCGAAGCCACCGAAACCGACGCCACCCCCTACGCCGGCGACCTCATCCTCGAAAAAGACGCCGAGATGCTGGCCGCCCTGCGCGGCGTGCTCGAACGCAACATCTCCCCCTCCCGCCTCAACGATTTCCTGGCCTGCTCCCTGCGCTTCTACTTCTCCAAAGTAGCCCGCTTCCACGAAAACGAAGCCGTCGAAGAAACCCTCGAAGCCAGCTCTTTCGGCACCATGATTCACGAGGCGCTCGAAATGCTCTTCAAGCCCTACGAGCAGGATGCCCAGCCTATCACCGCTGCCGACATCCCCCTACTCATCAAGCGGGCTGATACTGAAGTGCAGGCCGCCCTGCGCCAGGAAGAATCCGAAAAGCAGGCCCGCGCCGACGAAGGCCTCAACCACGTCTACGGCCAGGTAGCCACCCGCCTCGTGGTGCGCCTGCTCGAAAGCCAGCTGCACCAGCCCGGCCTGCTGCCCATCCGCCTCTTCGGCCTCGAAAAAGAGCTGGCCGCCACCGTTTTCGTGGACGTGCCCGGCCAGCGCCAGCAGCTTGCCGTGCGCCTCTTCGGCCTCGCCGACCGCGTCGACCAGCTCCCCGACGGCCGCCTCCGTGTAGTCGACTACAAGTCCGGCCTCGTCAAGAAAAACGACCTCCAGCTGCGCGGCTACAAGGACAAGCTAAGTCCCGCCGAAGCCGTCGACCGCCTGCTGCACGAAGCCAGCAGTAGCGCCGATAAAGTGCGCCAGCTCTGGCTCTACCGCCTCATGCTGGCCCACACCGAAGACCGCGAAACCGCCGACACCGCCATCCTCTCCCTCCGCAACCTCGACGAAGGACTCCTCTCCGCCGACCTCAGCTTCCTCACCGCCGAGGGCGAAGACTTCCGCCAGGTTTCCGAAGAATTAGTCCGTAAGATTGTGCTGCGAATCCTCGACCCCGCCGAGCCCATCCGCAAAACGGACGACTTCACGAAGTGCGAGCATTGCCCTTACAAAGGCATTTGTGCGCGGTAATGTCATGCTGACGAAGGAAGCATCCTCTCACGCTGGACATTTATGCCAAAAGTAACCCTACTTTTATGCTTGCTGACTTAGAACCGAACAGTTTTCACGACGGTATTATACAGCAGTTGTTTCTGAATTTTGAAGCGCAACAAATTCTACTTGTAGTAAAACAGTGGAATCACCCTGACAGTAATTACTTCACGATTTCAAATCTAATTTTTGAAGGTGTTGCGTGGCAGAACTTTGAGGAGTTCAACAGCTTTAATTGCCTTTTCGACATCCAAGTCTCGACAAGCTTCAAAGAGTTTGTCGAGTTTAAGAAAGACTATTTAGCAAAAATGAATGGTTATTTGCCTTATGGTACACTTGAAGCAATTGAAGCGGATGCTTCTTTGAAGTATTATTTCCTTAATTCGGCAGTTGGCTTCGACGGTTTTGTAATCTGTAAAAGCCTTTCGATAACTGAAACACAACATTCACAAACGGCAGATAACTAAGCCTCATTTTATGTCAGCTAAAGACCAATTCATGCAAGCCGCCATCGACGAAGCCCGCCTGGGCCGCTCGCAGGGCGGCATTCCCATCGGCTCCGTACTCGTGCGCGACGGCCAGCTCGTGGCCCGCGGCCACAATAAGCGCGTGCAGGAAGACTCCGCCATCAAGCACGGCGAGATGGACTGCCTCACCAACGCCGGCCGCCAGCGCAGCTACCGCGACACCGTCATCTACAGCACCCTGATGCCGTGCTTCATGTGCGCCGGCACTATCGTGCAGTTCAAAATCCCGAAAGTCATCGTCGGTGAAAGCCGCACCTTCGACGGCGCCCGCGAATTCATGGAAAGCCACGGCGTCGAAGTCATCGACCTCGACCTGCAGGAGTGCGTCGATATGATGAACGAGTTCATCGAAGCCGAGCCCACGCTCTGGAACGAGGACATTATGGAACTGTAGGCTTCGAATTAGCCAAACGAAAAAGGCGCCGGCTGATGTTCAGCCGGCGCCTTTTTTGTCATGAGCATCATTGAAAGAAGCTAACAGCTGACTTACAGCGCTGCCAGCACCGTTTTCAGCCCTTCGGCCGCATCGCCGCCCAGGTGAATGTGCAGCGCCCGCCGGTCGTAGTCACGCAGCGCCGTCAGGTCGCCCTGGGCCTGGGCGCTTTGCAGCGTGCCGAAGGTGTAGGAGCGGCCGGGCAGCGGCACGTCCACCGCATTGTCGCCGGTGAATTGCAGGAACAGGCCGGTGTTCGGTCCACCCTTGTGGTACTGCCCCGTAGAGTGCAGGAAGCGCGGGCCGTAGCCAAACGTAGTGACTACGTGCAGCTTCGCCTGAATTTTCGCCCGCAGCTCATCAAATTCCTTATTCAATTCCGGCGTCTCGGCCAGGTAGGCCTGAATGGCCACGTAGTCGCCGGGATGCGCCTGGCCGAAGAACTGCTGCAGCAGCGCGGCCGCGTCGGCGCCTTGCGTGTTGCCGTAGTAGCTCAGGTTATTTTCGCTCAACGTGGCTTCTTCGGTGGGCAGCTTGCCTTCTTCAGCCACGGTCTTCATCAGCTTGTCGGTGGCCGTTTTGGCCGCCTGCACGTTGGGCTGGTCGAAGGGGTTGATGCCCAGCACTACGCCTACCACGGCCGTGGCAATTTCCCAGCGATAGAACTCCGCGCCAAGGTCCAGCGCATCCTGCATGAGGATGGTGATAACCGGATGACCAGCTTCCTGCAAAGCCTTTAATTTGGGTGCGTTGGTCGCGTCGATGGCGGGCTGGTAGCCCACGTACACAAACACGCGGTCCTTGCCATACACGCCGAGGTCGTCGGCTAGCGGCTCGCCGGCTACGGGCAGGATGCCCTTGCTTTGCTTGCCCGTGCTTTCGGCGATGAGCTGCTCCAGCCACAGGCCGAAGCTGTCGAGGGCCGGCGGCACGATGAGCGTCAGCTTATCGCGGCCCTGCTGGGCCAGCACGCCCAGGGCGGTGCCCAGCTCCAGGCCGGGGTTGTGTTCGGTAGCGCCGTCGGCGCCGGTGGCGGCCATCATGCGCAGGGCGCGGTCCAGTATTTCCCCGATGTTCAGCCCGTAGAGCGCGGCAGGCACCAGCCCAAAGTACGTCAGGGCCGAGAAGCGGCCGCCTACTTCGGTGAAATTCAGGAAGATTTTGCGGTAGCCCTCGGCCGTAGCCGCCGTGATGAACTTGGAGCCCGGGTCGGTGATGGCCACGAAGTTCTCGCCCGCCTTATCACCCTTGATTTCCTTGAGCTTCGCGTAGAAATAGTCGCCGAAAGCCAGCGGCTCGGCCGTAGTGCCCGACTTGCTGGCCACCACAAACAGCGTTTCGGCCAGCGGCACCGCGTTTTCAATCTCGCGCACCGTGCCGGGGCTGGTGGTGTCCAGAATCGACACCGGCAGGCCCTTGGCACTCCTCGCGCTGGTTTTTTCGAACACGATGGGCGCCATCGAGCTACCACCCATGCCCATCACCACCACGTGCCTGAAGCCGGCGGCGCGCACTTCTTGCACGAAAGCCTCGATTTCGGGCACGGCCTTTTTCAGGTCTTCGGCCACGCGCAGCCAGCCCATGAAGCTGCGGATGCTTTCCTGCGCCTCGGCGTCGGAGGTCCACAAAGTGGCATCCTTTTGCCAGAAGCGGGAGTTGAAGTCGGCAGCCGTAAGCTCCTGGATTTTAGTATCGACAGCGGCTTGGTAAGAGCCCAGGGCCAGAGTCATGGGGGCGGTTTCGCTCATTTTTAGTTGAGTCAGGTTAATTAATGTTTTAGGAGTATTTGTCATGCTGAGCATAGCGAAGCATCCTATCACGCCCGAACGAGGCAGTAATTAAATCGTTCGGGCGTGATAGGATGCTTCGCTATGCTCAGCATGACACGTTCTTTTTTACGTTATTTCAATCAATAACCGCTAGCGGCCAAAATCGTCCTGCACGCGCACAATATCATCCTCATCCGAGGGCTGATTGGCGTCGGTATGCTGCCAGATTTCAGCCACCACGCCCCAGCCATCGAGGCCCACGAGGCGATGACGCTCACCTTGTTGCAACACGATACGCTCGCCCGGCGCATAGGATTTCACTTCGCTTTGCTCGTCGGTGAGGCTGATAGCCACGCCCACCGGGCCCTGCACCACCTGCCAGATTTCGGCGCGGCGGTGATGGTATTGCCAGCTCAGGCGCTGATGGGGAGCCACCAGCAGCACTTTGGGACTCAATTGTCCCGAAATGCGCAGGCTGTCCACCGACAAGCCATCGAAATACGCATCAGCAAATTCTTGGGCCTGAGCTTCATCAAGCACGAAGAAACCACCCCAGGGGCGGCTTTGGTCCTGGCGGGCGATGGTGAAACCCTGCTCTTTCAAGCGAGCGGCAATTTCGGTGAAAAGCGCGGTTTTTTGGTCGGCTGAATCGGTCATGGGGAATGCAGAACAACAGGGCTGCCAATCGGCTAACCAGGCCGAAAGATAGGAACCCGATTTTTTTCACCCGAAAACCAGCCGTATTATTTTTGAGCGAGCTGCGCAGTTTCCTTAACTTGCCTCCCGCAAAACCACCGGTTTACCATTGCCGCGCTCAAGTAATTGGCGAGTCGTTGCAACGTTCGCCCCGCAATGGCACTCTGGTGAAACAGGCATCTGCGAACCGCGCTTCTGCGTTGGTTAAAAACCACCTCTTCCGTTGCTATGTCCCAAAACGCCGTTCACCGCTACCTGCGTCCGCTGCTGCGCTGGCGGGCCCGCCACGTAAGCGAACGGATGTACATGCTCATTCTGAGCGTGTTTGTGGGGGCGGGGGCCGGCTTGGCAGCGGTATTGCTAAAAACCAGTATCCGGGCCGGGGCGGCCCTCCTGCAAAGCGGTATCGACGAGCCGCAGCGCGTGTTCGCGCTGTCGCTGTTTCCCGTGGTGGGCATCACACTCACCGTACTGGTAACCAAATATCTGCTGGGCGGACAGCTGGGCCGGGGCATCGGCCCCATTATCTACAACACGGCCCGCGAAGGCAGCATCGTGCCGCGCTCCAAGCTGTATTCGCAGCTCATCACGGCCTTTCTCACGGTCACTTTCGGCGGCTCGGCCGGCACCGAGGCCCCGATTACCGTCACCGGCGCGGCGCTGGGCTCCAATGCCGCCCGCGTGCTACGGTTGGATAGGCGGCGGCGGCGCTTGCTCACGGGCTGCGGGGCGGCGGCGGGCGTGGCCGCCATCTTCAACTCGCCCATCGCGGGCGTGCTGTTCGCGGTCGAAACCATCCTGCTGGAGCTGCCGGCGCAGTATTTCATTCCGCTGCTCATTTCCTCGGCCACGGCCACCGTGATATCGAAGGCCCTCTACGCCGGGCAGCCGTTCGTGCTCATCACCACCAGCTGGCCGGTCGATGCGGTGCCGTTTTACGTGCTGCTGGGACTGTTCACGGCCTTCTTTTCGGTGTATATGATTCGCTCCTACCACTGGTTCGAGCGGCTGTTTGAGCGTTGGCCGGGGCTCGACTGGCGCAAGGTCCTGCTGGGTGGTACGGCGCTGGGCTTACTTATCTTCCTCTTTCCCACGCTCTACGGCGAGGGCTACGCCACCGTGGAGCTGCTGCTGGCCGGCCAGGCCCAAAAGCTAACGGATGGCAGTATATTCTCCGTTTATCAGGACAACAGCCCCTGGCTGCTGCTGGTGCTGGTGCTCTTCAGTATGCTGCTGAAAGTGGTGGCTACCAGCGTTACGGTGGGTGCGGGCGGCAACGGGGGCATGTTCGGCTCCTCACTGTTTTCGGGGGCGTTGGCGGGCTTCTTCTTCGCCCGTTTGATTAATATGAGCGGCCTGATTCAAATCCCCGAAGTGCATTTCGTGGTGCTGGGCATGGCGGGCACGCTGGCGGGCGTCATCCACGCGCCGCTCACGGCCATTTTCCTCATCGCCGAAATCACGGGCGGCTACGCGCTGTTTGTGCCGCTGATGGTGGTAACGAGCAGCTCCTACCTCATTACCAAGTATTTTGAACCCTACTCGGTGTACACCCGCAAGCTGACCCTGAAGGGCGTGGACGTGTACGCCAACCGCGACCGCGGCCTGCTATCCAAGCTCGACCCGCGGCAATTGTTGCAAACCGACTTCATCCCCGTGCGCCCCACGGCAACGCTGGGCGAGCTGGTCAATGCTTTTCGCCATGCCTCGCGCAACCTGTTTCCGGTGGTAGCGGCTGGCGGCCGGCTCATGGGCGTCGTCACCCTCGATTCGGTGCGCGACGCCCTCTTCGACGACGCTCACTACGCCACCACCCGCGTGCGCGAGCTCATGATTCAGCCCCCCGCCGTCGTCGGCCCCGACGACGACCTGGAGCACACCCTGGAGCTGCTCGACCGCCACAATGCCTGGGCCTTACCCGTGTGCGAGGAAGACGGCCGCTACCTGGGCTTTATCCTGAAATCGGCCATCCTGGTGCGCTACCGGAACCAGCTGATTCAGGAGAGCGAGGCGTAATAAACAAGACCGGCTTTCGTGCTCTGGATTGGGTGTCGGGTAGTTGGTTTTAGGTATTGGGCGCTTCTCCTGACACCTGAAACCAACTACCCGACACCCAATACCGCCGTTACTTTGCCGCCATGTCCGAATCATTCATTGCGATAGTAGGCGGCGGCCCGGCGGGCCTGATGGCTGCCCAACGCCTGGCCGAAGCCGGCCACCGCGTGCGGCTCTTCGAGGCGCAGGCTACCGTCGGGCGCAAGTTTCTGGTAGCTGGGCACGGCGGGTTCAACCTGAGCAATGCGGCGGGGACGATACTTTTTGCCGAACAGTATGGCATTGAGGCGCGGCGGTTTCGAAAGCTGCTGGTACGCTTCTCATCGCATGAGCTACGGGACTGGGCTACCGAGTTGGGCATCGCCACCTTCGTGGGCACCAGCGGCCGCATTTTTCCCGAAGCTCAGCACAAACCCGCCGACCTGCTCCGCGCCTGGCTGGGCCGCCTGCGGGCACTAGGCGTCGAAATCAACGTGCGCCACCGCTGGCTGGGCTGCGCGGGCGACCACGGCCTGCGCCTGCGCGACGAAGCCAGCGGCCAGGAATTCGCCCTGGAGCCTGCCGCCACCATACTGGCCCTGGGCGGCGCCAGCTGGGCTAAAACCGGTTCCGACGGCGCCTGGGCGCCGGTTTTGCGCGAAGCAGGCGTGGCCGTGACTCCCTTCGCCCCGGCCAACTGCGGTGCCGAAGTGCGCTGGTCGGCCTTTTTCCAGGAGAAAGTCGGCCGCGCCCCACTCAAAAACATCGCCCTGCGCACCGACACCGGCCCCACCCTGCGCGGCGAGCTTATGCTCACCGACTACGGCCTCGAAGGTACGCCCGTGTACGCCCTGACGCCGCACTTACGCGCCACTCTGACCACGGGCCAGCCCGCCACGCTCTGGCTCAATCTCAAGCCCGACCTTACCCCGACTGAGTTGCTAGCCCGCCTGCGCCAGCCACGCGGCAAGGCCTCACTGGCCGAATTTCTCAAGAAAACCCTGCGCCTGAACGCACCCATCCCCACGCTGCTGCGCGAAATCCGACCCGAGGTAGCTACCCTCCTGCCCAACGAGCTGGCCGCTCTGCTGCAGACCCTGCCCCTGCCCGTAGCCGCCCTGCGCCCGCTCGATGAGGCCATTTCCACCGCTGGCGGTGTGGCCTTTTCCGAGCTG
>Ga0247804_10001233_pt1 | contig 11833 bp, 14 predicted proteins | sample UWRJL029104C1_FD_181142 | JGI IMG/M metagenome (GOLD analysis project Ga0247804, IMG submission 181142) | Plant litter microbial communities from Arlington Agricultural Research Station in Wisconsin, United States - UWRJ-L029-104C-1 | ecosystem: Environmental > Terrestrial > Plant litter >...
GTTATCAATTTCGATTACGGCAAGGATTTACTTACAGAAGATGTAAATAACTTCTATATCGATGATAGTACAGCCTATTTTGCGACAAATAAAGGCCTAATTCTGTTTCAGTACATAAATAACTATGCAACTCGTAGTCGTCCGAAAGTTTACATCACCTCTATTATTAAAGATGGAGAACGCCTGCCGGTTGATCAGGATAATTTTATTTTTGAAAGCGGCAACAATACTATATTTTTTACTTTTGGCGCAGTAGATTTTACCACCAGCGACATTACTTATCGTTATCGTTTAAGTGAAAATTCAGGATGGATCGAAACTCGAACCCGCCGACTGGATTTTTCTGCATTACAAGCAGGAGATTATCTTTTTGAAGTAAGCGCTAAAAGTCAGAATAATGATTGGGGACCATCATCAAAAATCGCTTTTACGATTAAAAATCATTTTTGGCAAAGCTTGTGGTTTCTTTCTATTTTAATCCTCCTGGTAGGTTATGTTTTTTATAAACTCGCCGTTTACGTTACACGCAGACAAAAAGATAAAGAACAACAACAATTACTTTTAAAAAACAGAATTTTAATGCTTGAGCAACAGGCGCTACAAGCCATGATGAACCCGCACTTTGTATTCAATGTGATGAATTCGATTCAACATTACATCAATACACAAAATACGACATCAGCGAATAAAGTTTTAACAGGTTTTGCCAGGCTAATAAGGAAAAATCTGGAAATCTGTACGAAAAGTTACATCACCATCGATGAAGAACTTGAATACCTGAATTTATATCTAAAACTCGAAAAAAACCGCTTTGGTGATAAATTTCAATATGTTATAAATATAGATGATGAAATCGACAGGGATGAAACGCTAATACCATCAATGCTCTTACAGCCTTATGTAGAAAATGCGATATGGCATGGTATAATGCCTAAAGAATCGGGTGGAAAAATTGAAATTGATATAAAGTTAAAAGACCACAACTACCTTAACATCAGAATAATTGATGATGGTGTTGGTATTGACAACTCTTTAAAAGAAAAGAAAGACAAACACATAAGTAAAGGAATGCAGTTAACCCGCGAAAGATTAAACTTATTAGGACAGATTGAAGCAAAACCAATACAATTGGATGTGCATCAAAATACTGGAAACGGAACAACTGTTTTCATTTCTATACCATTAAAATAGAAATATTACCGTTTACTCAATTATTAATACCACTTACTAAATAGAAGTAACGTTGCGTTAAATTTAGCCTTAAACTTGTATTAGAAATAAACGATAGTGTTTATCAAAACGTTCTTATAGAATTGATATAGATATTAATAACCTAACCTAAAACTATATCTTAATTCAGGTTTCATTTGTGTGTTAAAAGCGGTCTTGTTTTTTAAAAGCGAGACCGCTTTTTTTTGCCCAAAAATTTTACTTTTGTTTATGCCGCAACATAACATCACCAATCATATTGAAGCCCTCATCTTTTCCTCTGTTCAGAGTATTAGTGTACAAGAGATTATTTTAGCGCTTAACGTTGTCCTTCAAAATGAAGTTATTGAAACGCAGGTTTTCGAAAGCCTTGATGTAATAAAGCAAAAATATAGCAATAACAACTTTGCTATTGAATTGGTGAATTTAAATAATGGCTACCAGTTTTTAACGAAGAAGGAATACCATGAAACGATAAATCAACTTCAGTTACATCGTTCAAAGAAAAAATTAAGCCAGGCTGCTATGGAAACCCTGGCAATTATAGCCTACCGGCAGCCCATTACCAAATTGGAGATTGAACAAATTCGCGGTGTGAATTCCGATTACTCGGTTCAGCGTTTATTGGAAAAAGAGCTGATTAGTATCGATGGAAAAGCAGAAACGCCGGGCAGACCTATTTTATACAAGACAAGCCATTTATTTATGGATTATTTTTCATTAAACAACCTGTCCCAACTCCCGCAGTTAAAAGACATAAACAGTGAGGAAAATACCATAGGTGAAGCAGCGGAATAAATTAATTTTAAATTGTTTAAAACCAGTTTGTTATTAAAAAAAGTTTTTTCGTATTTTTAAAGTATAAAAGCAATTTTTATTTTTGTAGTATGAAAGCGCCAAAGAAACTCCTAACTAAACCAACTACCAAAAAACAGGTGGATGAAGATGATGATCTTGAAGATGACGACATTCAAACTACGAAAAAAATACCTCAAGATGAAGATGAAGACGATTTTGACATTCCGTTAGATGACCTTGACAATTTCGACACTTTTGATGACGACGACGACGATTATTAATATTTAAATATTATATATTTGAAAAGCATCCGACCGCTTGGTTGGATGCTTTTTATTTTTAAATCCACCACATGCAAGTAGTAGCTGTAAATAATTCATCGCTAAAAAATGATTTTTTAAACGTTCCAAAAATCCTTTATAAGAACGATAAAAACTGGATTTGCCCTCTAGATTCAGAAGTAGAAAATGTTTTTAATCCGGAAAAAAACAATTTTTTTAACCATGGCAAATGTACCCGCTGGCTTTTGAAAGATGATGGAGGTAATTTAATTGGCCGGGTTGCTGCATTTATAAATGAAAAAAAAGCATACAATTACGATCGGCCTACAGGAGGAATGGGCTTCTTCGAATGTATTGATAATCAAAGTGCCGCATTTTTACTATTCGACACTGCGAAAGCCTGGCTTATAGAGCATGGCATGCAGGCTATGGATGGACCAATTAATTTTGGGGAAAATGATAGCTTTTGGGGATTGTTGGTTGAAGGTTTCACTCCACCGTCGTTCGGTATGAATTATAATTTCCCCTATTATAAGAATTTCTTTGAGGCTTATGGCTTTGTAACTGAGTACGAACAACTAACCAATCACATCAATTTAACCATTCCGTTTCCAGAGCGTTTTACAAAAATTGCAAACTGGGTAAGAAATAAACCGGGATACACTTTTGAATATTTCAGTAAAGCCAATTCTGAAAAATATATTGCCGATTTGATGGAAATTTATAACGATGGCTGGCAGGATTTTGAGAACTTCGTACCTATAAAAAAGGAAACCTTAGAAGAAAGCTTCAAAAGTATGGAACCGATTATGGATGAGCATTTGATTCAATTCGCCTATTTTAATGGTGAACCCGCATCATTTGTTGTGCTTATTCCCGATGCAAACCAAATGATTAAAGGTTTTAATGGAAAACTAGGCTTAATGGAGAAATTAAAGTTTGCTTATCGTCGCTGGGTTGGCGTTACACGGATGCGTGCAATTGTTATGGGTACTAAACCTAAATTTCAGAAACATGGACTTGAATCTGTTCTTTTTATAAGATTAGGAGAATATGTACTCCCAAAAAATCAATATAAGGAACTTGAATTGAGTTGGGTCGGCGATTTTAATGAACAAATGATAGCCATTCACAAGGCAACCGGTGCAACATTTGGCAAAAAGCACTTAACCATGAGGAAAGTTTTTTAATATGATAAAAGAATAAAGAGCAAGGAATAAAGATTTAAACGCTGAATTTCCAATAGCTCTTTGTTCCTTGTCTTTTATTATTACTCGTTATATCCCGAGTTTATCATAAAGATCGATAACTTTCTTCCGAAGTTTATTGAGTTCCTCTTCTTTTGCGGATAATTCTTGTTTTAAAATAGATATTTCTTCCGATGAGCCTTCATTATTAGAATTACCAGAAAGAAGCTGATTAACAGAAACCTTAAAATTTTTAGCAATTTGAAACAGACGCGAAACGTTCAAATCCGTTTGACCGGTTTCAATTTTGCAAAAAGCCGGCGTAGAAATATTTAACATTTTCGCAGCCTCAGCCTGACTTAAACCAAGCGCTACCCTGCTTTGTTTAATATGCGATCCGATACTTTTCATCATTAATCCGGATAAAATAAATTTGCGAATCTGTAGCTAACTACCTTATTAATTCAGCCGCCAATTCCGGCAAATCAAAGCCCGCATAGTTACCAGAACTCATCATAAGCAGGTTTGAATTCTTATAATTCAAGCTAAGCAGATAAGCTTTTAGTTTTGAAGCATCATTGAAAAATTTCAGCTTCGGGTTTGAAAAGGCATCCTGAACATTCTGTTCGGAGAATGGTTCCATCCTTTTCTGTTCAAATGATTTTAAATCTATAAAAACGGTTGCTTCATCTGCTTTATCCATCGAACCAGCATATTCTTTCAGGAAATCTTTATTTAAACTACTGAAAGTATGTAACTCAATACAAGCTACTAATCTACGATCGGCAAATTGTGCCTTTACGGCATCTATTGTAGCTTTTAATTTTGAAGGAGAATGTGCGAAATCTTTGTAAACATTAGTCGATTCGTCTGAAGAGATAACTTCTAACCGTTTGGCTGCTCCTGTAAAAGAATAAATCGCCTCATCGAATTTTGTTTCGCTAATATTCAATTGTTTACAAACCAATTTAGCGGCATTCATATTCATTAAATTATGATCGCCAAAAACTTTCAGTGCCGTTTTTTCCGGAAGCAGATAGGTTATACCATTTATAATTTCATGTTCAGGTATAGCGTAACCAATTTTAGTAACCTTCGCTTCAGATTTCTCTACAATTTCGCTTAAATCTTTATCTGCTTCACAGTAAATTAAAGTCCCACCCTCTACAATGGTGTTTATAAATTTGTCGAATTGGGCGGTATAATCTTCATAAGTTGGAAAAACATTGATGTGATCCCATGCAATACCACTTATTACAGCCACATTCGCTTTATAAAGATGAAATTTTGGCCGCCTGTCAATCGGAGAAGATAAATATTCATCACCCTCGATAATCATTATCGGCGCTTCTTCAGTAACTTTAACCATCGTTTCAAAACCTGCAAGCTGCGCACCAACCAGATAATCAAAATCGCGGTTATGATAATTCAATACATGCAGAATCATGCTTGTAATGGTGGTTTTACCGTGACTACCCCCAATTACAACACGCAATTTATCTTTACTTTGTTCATAAATGTATTCAGGATACGAATAGATTTTAACACCTAATTTTTGTGCTTTCAACAATTCAGGATTATCAATTCTGGCATGCATGCCCAAAATTACAGCATCTAAATCTTTAGATATCCTGTTCTCGTCCCAACCCATTTCGAGTGGCAATAAACCATATTTATCTAAACGGGATTTTGCAGGTTCGAAAATCACATCATCAGAACCCGATATCTGATAGCCTTTTTTATGAAGTGCAATAGCCAGATTGTGCATTGCACTTCCTCCTATCGCAATAAAATGTATGCGCATATAAATTAATTTTGAATGAGAGAAGGACTGAATGAGAGAATGAGTATTTTGTTAAAACTCACTCATTCAAAATTCAATCATTATTTTTTCTCAAACTGGGCCGCAACCCAATCGCCGTTTTGTTTATGACTAACGTATTTAATGCCATATTTAGCACATTCTGCTGTAATCATTCCTAAATCAGGATCTAGGTAAAAGCCGCTAAAAAATATCTTTCCTTCAGGTTTTAGGGCTTCAGCATAACGGCTAATCTGATCAAGCAAAATATTTCTGTTGATGTTGGCTAAGATAATATCGTATTGTTCATTGGGAATAAATTCTTTACTTCCACATAAAGCACTTAAATTTGAGACATTGTTTAATGCCGCATTTTCAATTGTACTTTCATAACAGATATCATCATAATCAATAGCCACTAAGCTTTTGGCACCAAGTTTAGCAGCAAGAATCGCTAAAATCCCCGTGCCACAACCCATATCTAAAATCTCTTTGTCTTTAATATCGGCAGCTAAAATGTATTGCATCACCATTGTTGTCGTTTGATGATGGCCAGTTCCAAAAGCCATTTTCGGATCTATTACAATTTCGTAAGGATAAGATGGCTGCGGCTCATGAAAAGTTGCTCTAACGTAGCAAACATCATCAATAATCAGTGGACTGAAATTCTTTTCCCATTCTGCATTCCAATTTTCATCTGCTACATCTTCTAAGGCATAATTTGTTTGAAAATCTTCTGTATAATTTCCAAGCAGTTTCTTCAAATCTTCCTCGCTGAAATTATCTTTTATTACAAAAGCTGTAAATCCGTTTTCACTATCTTCGAAAGTATCGAAACCTAAATCTGCAAGGTCGCTGATTAGCAAGTCCTGCTGATAGTCTTCAATACCTTCGAATTTGAATATTGCTTTTATGTATTGCATTAGCTGTTTAGAGCTTTAATAATATCTGTAAAATCGCGTGATTTCAATGATGCACCACCAATTAATCCACCATCAATATCTTTTTGAGCGAATAAACTTGCTGCATTACCAGGATTACAACTACCGCCGTATAAAATTGTGGCATCATCTGCAACATTAAAACCATAATTGGCTTCGATTTCACTGCGAATAAATGCATGAATATCTTGTGCTTGTTCTGGAGAAGCTGTTAAGCCTGTTCCGATTGCCCAAACTGGTTCGTAAGCAATGATAACTTTTTTAAAATCATCTTCCGTTAAACTGAAAAGTCCCTCTGTTAATTGTTTCTTTAAAACTTCATAATAACTTCCGTTGTTACGCTCATCCAAGGTTTCGCCAATGCAAAAAATAGGTTTTAATTGATGAGCCAAAGCCGTCTTCGTTTTTGCCGCTAATAATTCATCACTTTCAGCCTGGTATTGTCTGCGCTCTGAGTGACCTAGAATAACGTATTCAACGCCAACAGATTTAACCATTTTAGCAGAAATTTCGCCAGTGTAAGCACCATTTTCCTTATCGTGAATATTTTGGGCACCGATAGCGACATCAGTACCGCCTAATTTTGCCAAACTATTCAAATGAATGAACGGTGCGCAAATGATGGCAATTTGATCGCCTTTACGCTCATCTTTAACCATATTCACAATTTCACTGAATAACGAAATGCCTTCGTTATAATCTAAATTCATTTTCCAGTTTCCTGCAACTATTTTTTTTCTCATCTGATTATTATTAAATTGTTTTGGATGATGTTTTTTGATAAAATATCTTTTAAAAACGTCTATATTCTTGTGTTAAATTAAAAACTTCGCTCAAAATGGCTTTTTCGGTTTCGTCAAAAGACAAATCCCTTCTTGCATAAACTTTTTCCGCAGTTTCGAACATCTTCTTTAAACTGTAAACTTCAAAGCCCTGTGCTCCGCCCCAGGCAAAATCCGGGATAAAGTTTCGCGGAAAACCAGGTCCGAAGATATTTGCACTAACACCGGCAACTGTACCAGTGTTAAACATCGTATTAATACCACATTTTGCATGGTCTGCCATAATTAAACCGCAGAATTGCAAACCGGTTTTGCGAAAACTTTCTTTATCATAGTCCCAAAGCCTTACCTCAGCGTAATTATTTTTAAGGTTCGAGTTATTACTATCGGCACCAATATTACACCATTGTCCTAAAACTGCATTACCCAGGTAACCTTCATGACCTTTAGAGGAGTAACCCCATATTACGGCATTATTAATTTCGCCACCTACCCTACTGTGCGGGCCTATGGTTGTGTTTGGGTAGATTTTACTACCCATTTTAACAGAAGAATCTTCTCCTAATGCAAAACTTCCCCTGATAAAACTTCCTTCCCAAACCTGTGAATTTTTACCCAAATAAATGGGGCCTTGCAAACTATTAAAAACGGAACACTCCGCTGTTGCCCCTTCTTCAACAAAAATATCATCGCCCAAAAAAGTGTTCGTCGAACTTAGAGCTGATGAAGTCTTTCCTTTTGTTAGAATTGTAAAATCCTTTTTTAATTCAGTTCCGTTATGCGTAAAAATATCGTTCGGATAGACCAGTTGTATAAAACTTCCATCGAAATAAACAGGTTTCAAAGTTTTTGCTAATTCTAAATCGAACCTATCGGCATTAAAAGCAATCACCAACTCTTCTTTTAATAAAACTTCGCCAGACTTAAGATTATTTACTGCATTTAGTAAGTCGTCATCCGGACAAATGGCCCCGTTAATGAATAAATTTGCTTTTTTAGACGGGTATTTCGAAGATAGATAATCTATTGTATTGAAACCAAAATCAGCATTTAAATACTTTGCCCATTTTTCGGCTATGGTTAAAATGCCAATGCGTAAATCGGCTACGGGACGTGTAAAAGTAAGAGGACGTAATGTTTCCCAGCTGGAATCATCAAAAAGATTGATTGTCATAAGCAACAAAAATAAAAAAAGTCCCGATGCTTTTGGCAAAGGGACTTTAAAAAATGTCTTTTACGGCTAAAATTATTTCTTAGCGTAACGGTTTTTGAATTTATCGATACGTCCTGCAGTATCAACCAATTTCATTTTACCAGTATAAAAAGGGTGAGACATGTGAGAAATCTCTAATTTATATAGAGGATATTCGTTACCATCTTCCCATTTAATAGTTTCTTTTGTATCTACACAGGATTTTGTTAAAAAAGCATATTCGTTAGACATATCTTTAAAAACAACTGGTCTGTAACTCGATGGGTGCAAATCTTTTTTCATTTGAATATTATTTTAGTTATTTGTGTGAAAGCATCAAGAACATTTTTGCAATTTGCTGGCAACAACGCTTATGACAATTTCTATTAATCTTTCTACTTCTATTTTAGAGGATGCAAATATCCTAATTTTATTTTTGATTTACAAGGCCAAATTGATAATTTAATTATAAGCTTTTTTGTGATAGTGAACTAAATATATCCTGTACTTAAATTTGTATCCGCCTCTTCACTGTTATTCAAGAATCAGTCGACAAATTTAAACTTTTTAGAACTTTATATTGTTTTTCAAATATTTAAAAAAATTAACTAAATTTGAGTTATGAGAAAAGATGGCACATTTGATGGCATTATCCACTCGAATAGTAGTGGAAAGCTTTATATTAAAAGTCCTGATTTTTTTGCACAGCCTCGCATAAAAAAAATGGTTGGAGCATTAATGGAATCCAGTATTTTTAAAAAAATAGAAAAAGATAAAAATAAGAAATAACCTGTAAATGCCATTTAACCTTCTTTTGTTTCCCCTGGTAGGTGGCTACTATATTTTAATTAGGTTTAGATACCTCAGATATATCCAATACCGGCTTGAAAGTCAGCGTATCTTATTAAACTCTGCTTTTGCGGGCATCTTATTACTCGGTGCTTGTTTTATATTAAGGGCAATTTTTATTGCCATCTGGCCCGAAACGGTTGAACACCTTAGCATATTACTCCCGATCCATGCACCCTATTTCGGCACCACCAGTCTATCATTATTAGTCGCTGTAGCTGCCACAGAAATCGCGAATCTTTTTATTAACCGCCTTAAAGCCATCAAAAGGGCCATCGCTACTTCTGGAAATGAATTTGAATTGTTATTGAGTTCGTCTTTTTTTGATGCCCACCTCCTACAGTTTACCATGGATAACGGTAAATTTTATATTGGCTGGGTAAAAGAACTTCCAAAACCCTTTACCACAAGTTATATCCGTATTACACCTGCCTTTAGTGGCTACCGCAAGGCTGATGATAAAGAACTGGTTTTTACAACACAGTATTTAACGGTTTATGCCAGTTATATTGAAGATGGCTCAGTAGCGAATACCGATGAATTGAAAACCGACCTTGTATTAAAAGCCGATAAGATCAATTCCATTTCTTTTTTTGATATGGATATGTACAACCGCTTCAATCCGGCGCAAGAAGAAACATCCTAATCCTTTTTCGGACTATATTTTTTCCAGGTTTCGAGTTTAGCCATTTGCCGGGCAATATAAGCATCAGCGATTACATCAGCCGAACTTTTCCCTTCCGCTGTTTCCAATAATTCTTTTAGTTTATATTGATCAACATCAGCTTTATACAAAATTTGAATAAGCTTAGGAAAATCATTATCCACCAGGAATGCAAATGCTTCAATCAGTACCTTGCGCAATTGGTCTTCAGATAAACTTTCTTCGATATCAAAATCTTTGCTGATAATTTTAAGGATAGACATGTTAGTTTTCGTTGATCGTTTTTTCCATTGGCTAACCACTTGTTTTCTTTCTTGCTACTTGATACTTGAAACTCTATACTTGATCCTTTATCTTTTCTCCCTATTACACCCATTTAATTTCCTGGCAAAGCTCTATCAAAACACCATTTGTATTCTTAGGATGTACAAAACAAACCATTTTATTATCGGCACCTTTTTTCGGCGCTTCATTTAAAAGGGTAAAACCGTTAGCTTTCAGGCGTTCCATTTCTTCAAGGATGTCATCAACTGCAAACGCAATATGATGAATCCCTTCTCCTTTTTTCTCCAAAAATTTAGCTATTGCACTATCATCAGATGTTGCCTCTAATAGCTCAACTTTATTTTCGCCGGTTTTAAAAAATGCGGTATTTACCTGCTCTGAAGCCACAATTTCAGTTTTATAACAAGAAGTATCTAACAAAAGTTCATAAAGCGAAACAGATTTATTCAGGTTGTTTACGGCAATACCGATATGGTCTATCTTATTCATCGTTTAAAAAGGTTGGTTGAATGTAAAAATGCGTGTTTTATCTATAACCTCATAGGGATTATTTATAATTGTTCGAAAACTTTTTTCGTATCTTTGTAATCATAATTAACAGAATAGAGATGAAACAGCCGATATATTTAGATAATAACGCAACTACACCTTTAGATCCTAGAGTGTTGGAAGCGATGCTACCTTACTTTACTGAGAAATTTGGAAATGCCGCAAGCCGTAATCACGCTTTTGGTTGGGTGGCTGAAGAGGGCGTAGATTATGCTCGTGAGCAGGTAGCCAAATTAATCGGCTGTACTGAAAAAGAAGTAATTTTTACATCTGGCGCAACTGAGGCTGATAACTTAGCTATTAAAGGTGTGTTCGAAATGTACAAAGATAAAGGTAACCACATCATTACGGCGGTTACTGAACATAAAGCTGTATTGGATACTTGTAAACACCTTGAAAAAAATGGTGCAAGAGTAACCTATTTAGGCGTTAAAGAAGATGGTTTAATTGATTTAGCTGAATTAGAAGCTGCAATGACACCTGAAACGATTTTAGTGTCTATTATGTATGGTAACAATGAAATTGGTGTTATTCAGCCAGTAAAAGAAATTTCTGCAATTGCGCATAAATACGGTGCCTTATTTATGACTGATGCTACACAAGCGGTTGGTAAAATTCCTGTTGATGTAAATGCAGATGGAATTGATCTAATGGCTTTTTCAGCGCATAAAATGTATGGCCCGAAAGGCGTTGGCGCACTTTATGTTCGTAGAAAGAACCCAAGGGTTAAGGTAACTTCACAAATGGATGGCGGTGGCCATGAACGTGGAATGCGTTCTGGTACATTGAACGTTCCAGGTATTGTTGGTTTAGGTAAAGCTTGCGAACTTTGTCGTTTGGAAATGGAAAGCGAAGCAATTCGTTTATCAGGCTTACGTGACCGTTTAGAGTCTACTTTAAACAAAATGGAAGAGAGTTATGTTAATGGTAATACACAACACCGTTTGCCACACGTAGCAAATATTTCTTTCAAATATGTTGAGGGCGAAGGCTTAATGATGGCAATGAGTGATTTGGCTGTATCTTCAGGATCGGCTTGTACGTCGGCTTCTTTAGAACCATCTTACGTTTTGAAAAGCTTAGGTTTATCTGATGATTTAGCGCATTCTTCTATCCGTTATGGTTTAGGAAGGTTTACCACTGAAGAAGAAATTGACCAGGCAATTGCTGTTACAGAAAAAGCAGTTAACCACTTAAGAGAACTTTCTCCACTTTGGGAAATGTTTAAAGAAGGAATCGATTTGAGTAAAATTGAGTGGGCAGAACACTAAATTAAATTACGATTGTAGATTGAC
>Ga0247804_10001234_pt1 | contig 11832 bp, 11 predicted proteins | sample UWRJL029104C1_FD_181142 | JGI IMG/M metagenome (GOLD analysis project Ga0247804, IMG submission 181142) | Plant litter microbial communities from Arlington Agricultural Research Station in Wisconsin, United States - UWRJ-L029-104C-1 | ecosystem: Environmental > Terrestrial > Plant litter >...
TAAAGCCGGCATCATGAAATTTGCTTTTGTACGCATCGTAGATTTTTTTACAAATCTCGCGGGCGAACCAGGAAAAATCAAGCGGGATGTAGCGAGTGGAGGTTATTTTGCTGCGAAGCGATGAGTTTTGCTGAACGCATTCTTAAAATCAGCCGCATAATTCCTGCTTACGCGGAGTTGTATGTTGTTGTTCAGCAACAGGTCGTAATCACCATTAAGCCGGGTGGTATAGGAAGCCACCATTTGCATGTTGACGATCGTGGAGCGGTGTATCCTTACGAATTGTTCCGGGTTTAATTCACGCGAGATTGTTTTCAATGCACCGGCATGCAGGTATCGCTTATCCTGGTAATAAATATTTATATAAGGCGGGTTTGCCGAAAAATACTGTATGGCAGCAATATCGATCGCCAGCTTTTTATTGCCTTCGGAAACGAGGATGGAATGGAGGAACGGGACGGCTTCATTCTTTTGCACATCGGTCATCATTTCTCCCGGGCTTGCTTTTTTTATGAAGAACGGGCGAGCCGCAACAGGCAGCGCGTAAAACAGGACCAGCAGGTATGTATGTTCTGATAAAGTATAATTGAAAGTTTGCTGAAAGCGGTAGGTGTGGTAATAGAATAACTTTGAAAGCAGCCACACCAAAAACGGGAAGGCAAAAAGATGAATTACCGTAGGTACGATTACCAGGAGCAGCCACGAGCCTGTCCGCGCCGGGTATCGTTTTTTAAGAACAAGGTATTGTGCAAACAACAGCGGTGCGAAGATCCACCAGAAAGAACTGAACATAAAGGCTTCTGAAAAATAGAAAGCTGAATTTTTCAACCGGGCGGTTAAAAGATCCTGTGCCAGCGCCAGTACAACAAAAACCAAGACGCTCAGTAGCAGGATAAAAACAACTTTCCTGTTTTTATTCAATGTTGACACCAACATATTGTTTATCGTTTGTTTGGTAAGAACTTTATTGCAGGTACTCGATCGTGCAACTGAAATTGGTTTCTGTCATGCCCAGTTCATCGGCTGCTGCATTGCTGATGCGGATCAGCAACCCCACGTTCTGTTTCAGGTCGGGCATCGCATCGAGCACTTTTGCATACACTGATTTGCCGGTAACCGTACTCGTTATTTTGACGATCGTATTGGGCGGCGCGCTGTTGTGCAGGCAATAATATTTTCCATCTGTCCAGCCGCTGGTGCTTTTAAACACACCGGCCATGCCTTCTGCTTTGGTAGCGTTGTCATCATCCTGTTTGTCGTATTGTTTTTTAAAAGCGCCGCCTTTAAAATTGATCGGCTGGCCGGCCACCGCCTGCGATTTTTCTTCTGCCGGTATTGGTTCTATTTTAGTGATCACTTTAGCGGGAGCCGGCGCTTCAGGCGTTGTCACTTTTTCCGTTGGCCTGGGTGCTGCGGGTTCTACTTTCACCGTTTCGGGTGCAGGTGTACTATTTTTCGGAGCCACGCCACGTGCGGCCAGGGGCGACTGGTCTGTTTTTACTTTCAAATAACCAACTACCAGCTTAGTACCATTGGATACTACATCCGTTTTTAGATTGTTCAGCGATTTTAAAGTGGCGAGCGTCATCTTGTTGTGGTTCTGCGCTATCCTGTACAGTCCTTCTTTATCTTTCACGATGTGCAACACCGCCACAGTTGATTCATCGGCGGCAGCTTTACCGGTTTGCAAAAAATTGGTTTCCGTAAGCGGTATCCTGATCACCTGTCCAACACTCAATCCTTTTTCCAGTTCCAGCCTGTTGAAGGGCGCAATTTCTTTCGGGCTTATGTTGTACAACCTGCCGATGCTGTAATAATTTTCTTTAGGCTGCACCGTATGTGTAAGGTAAAGCGAAGGAGCAACACCTTCCGCAATCAATTGTTTATCCTGTGCAGTTAATGCAAGCGGCAGGCAGCAAAGCAATAAAAAAATGAGTTTCATACACGATCCGTTTTCGCCGACAAAGATGCGAAAATAAGTTGGTAGGAAAGCATATCATTTGTTAAGGATGCGCCAGTTGGCAGGGTAGTAATTATTGATGCGACCCGGCAGTATCTTCACCCAGCCGAGGGCAATACTTTTGTATTTTATCAAGGCCCAGCCTTTGTTGGTTGAATCAACAGGAAAGGTTTCCTTGCGTAAATATTGCAGGGCGGTTTCCAGGTCCACATCGATGGCAGGCAATGCAGGATGGAGGCGTGTACTCAATGCCAGTTCATGATCGGGCACCAGTTCGCCGCGGATCAGCGTGCCCATTTTTACACCGGCTTTTTTTATATAGAGATTCGATTTGATAGCCGTTAAATCTTCTTCCAGGCTTTGCGGGAAAGCAACTATTTCGTCCTGCTGCTTAAAATAAAGCAATTCGTTTGAAAGCAAATACGATTGCAGCGCCGGTATTTCCTTTGCAGCCGGCTTCTCCATTTTTTGCGCCTTGCGATTGTTGTTTTTATTATTTGAATCCCCCGTCTTTCTAAAGGCCGCGATGAAAAAACCTTCGCCTTTTAATTTGTCGGGATAGAAGCGATAGCCATATCCATGGCCTGTAACCGTTTCAACAATATTCCACGCCTGTGCTGTTTTCAATTGTATGCCATCCATTTTAAATTCATCCAGCAGCCATTCCATGATCCGTTCATCTTCTTCAAGGGAATAGGAACAGGTGGAATAGATAAGGATGCCGCCTTCGCGGAGTGCGGGCATTGCATCGGCCAGGATGCGCTGCTGCCGTTCGCTGCAGAGCAATACATTGTTTTCGCTCCATTCCTTTACCGCCTCTGGATCTTTACGGAAAAGACCGCTGCCGCTGCAGGGCGCATCTGCAACGATCACATCGAAGTAGCCGGGCAGGCGTTGAAAATCCCGCGGGTCGTTGTTGGTAACGACGGTATTGATGCCACCCCATTTGCTCATATTTTCCGAAAGAATATTGACACGGGTTTTGATCACTTCGTTGCTGACCAATAAACTTTCCGCGCTGATCATCGATTGGATGAGTGTTGATTTGCCGCCCGGCGCTGCACACAGATCGAGTACGCGCAATGGTTGTGCCAGGTCGGCTGTTTGCTTCAGCGCTTCTTCCAAAAACATGCTGCTGGCTTCCTGTACATAATAAGCGCCGGCATGAAAAAGCGGGTCGATGGTAAACGAGGGCCGTTGACCCAAATAAAAACCATGGCTACTCCAGGGAATTTTCTCTTTGTGCCAGGCAGGGTTAAAATTTTCAACCCCATTTATCTTCGCCGGATTTATTCTTACAGAAGTAAGTACCGGGCCGGCTTCATGCACAGCTTCAAAAGCGCGCTTGTCAAAGCCGGGTGCATTTTCCAGTGAATCAATGAGGGCGGGCGGTAAAGGCAATGGTTTGTTTTTATTTTACGCAAGAAGCAATGCGGTAAAGTTCGCCAAAGTTATTAAGTAATAAAAAAGTAGTTGGAATTTGAAGACTTCAGGGTCTACGTTCAATACGCGTGATGATGATCTCCACGCGCCGGTTACGCGCGCGGCCGGGTGCAGAATTGTTATCGGCAATGGGCAACGACTGTCCTTTACCTGCGGCGGACATACTGGCTGCCAATGCCGGTAATTTTCCTGACAGGTAATTGCGCACCGCTGCAGCCCGGTTGAGTGCAAGCTGTTCGTTCTTTTCAACAGCGCCCGTGTTGTCGGTATGGCCGTTGATGTCCACCTGCGTAATATGATAACTGGTTATAACGGCTATCACGCTATCCAGTATTTTTTTAACGGCAGGTTTTAACGCAGCGCTGTTCACATCAAACAACACGGAAGGTATGGTAATGGTATCGCGGGTGATCACCGGTACAGGTGCAACCGGGATCACATCTTTCATCAACGGGATATCCATGTGCCGGTAATTGTGCGCGTACAACAACAACTTATTTTCCGCGGCCTGTTCGCACAAGGGCATTGCTGTTACGGGTTTTAATATTACTTCATCTAAAAAATAAAAAACATCGCCGCTGCTGTTCATCGCATCTTTAATAGTGTAATCTTCTGCATTGATCGGCTTATTGGGCAACAATAAAAAACTTTCATTCCCTGTAGCGGTAAATTTTTTGCTGATGTGCTTCCACCCTTTCAATTCATCGTCCACATCGGCAGGCGTAAGGGGTACCGAAAAAGACCGGTTGAGTATCGACAGGGAAAACAGCGTTGGTTCCTTATCCATAAAGAAGAGTTCCAAACCACCGAATGGCTTACCGCCGGTATGGATAAAAAAAGACAACTCGTATTCAATTCCTTTTACCAGCGGGCACAACAACATCGTGTAGGTGAAGCGTGGTTTTTTAAAAGAGGGCAATACATTCCCAACGGGCAACAACAAAACCATGTGCCCGATCACCGGCCGGGGCGCTATCTTTCCTTTTACGAGGTAATTGGTTGCCGATACGTTGAACCATGCTTCGGGCGCGCATTCGGCATGGTATTCCACGCAGCGGTTGATGTCTTCAAAGCCGGGATTGGGGAGAAGATTTTGTGCGGACACGCCTGTGTTGCTTAAAAAGAAAGATATTATGATGAAGTATAGCCTTGCCACGTTTAATTATTTGTTGTTCGGTCCGATCACTCCATTCGTACAATCGCAATCGCAACCGGTGGGCTTAAGCTTCTCTATATTTTCAACAGATGCTTCCAGTTCACTTATCGTTTTTTTCATAGCTCTTATGGCGCCTGCGTTCTTTGCTTCGGCCACTTTTACATTTAATCCATCGGCTTCTATTTGCCCTACCGCTTTATTAAATGCGTCTTTGGAACTTGTTGCGGGCGACAGGTCGAACGACTGTTGCTTCGAAACCGTAAACGCTTTTAGCGCATAAGCGATGGACTCCTCCAGTTCCGTGACTGCCAGTATATAAGCCGTTTTATTTTGCGGCAGGTTGATCTTTCCATCTACCGTATAAAAAGCATATTCATTTTTACTCCTGCCCGTTAAACCGCCGGCAGCATTCACTTTTAGCGAAGGAATGATCAGGTATACCTGTACTTTTTGCGTATAACTGCCCGTGATCCGCACGAACAATTCACTTGCTTCCGTTTCACTGGTATTGGATGCCAACACATCCACGTTGAACCATCCAAAACTTTCAATGGTAAACTGGTAATAACTGGCGCCAAATTCAGCCGGGCTGACTTTTAATTCGTAAGGCGGCGGTGCGGGTGTGATCGTATCGTTTGAAAAAAACTGATCATTTTTTATTTCATCGACCATGTTCCCATTTCCTTTCAACAACTTTTCAATTTTGGCCGATGCATCAAATATTCTACCGGTTGTTTCTTCTTTCAATTTTTTATACAGCCGGCAGCTATCCGCGCAGGCATCGAGGTAAGCATGCTGCGGAAAGGGCAGGTCTTTTTGTGCCGATTCATTTTCAATGTACTTGTAAATATCCAGCCAATCTTTCCTGTTCGCGTAAAAGTCATAGGAAAGATCAACTGCTTTACCGCCAAACAGGTTGATGAGGTTGCATTCATAATAATCAACAAAAGCTGATTCAACATGCCCGTCCTTCTTCGAAGGAATGCTCCATACAGAATCCACCGCTTCTGTATTAGCCGGGCTTTGTTTGTAGAATGCATGGCTGTAACCATTGTAACCGCCCTCACCCGCATTGGGACGTAATGGATAACGCAGGGAATAATTCGCCAGGTCGGGACCGCTGCCTTCTTTACCGATCCCATGGCAGGAAGCGCATTTTTGCTGGAACAACAAAGCGCCTTTTTCAATTGCTGTTAATTGCCGGCTTTCGTACATAGGGGCGGGTTCCGTCCAGTTGATCTTACCGGCTGAGCCTGTTGTTGCGCCTTTGTACAATTGCATGCTCTTATCGAGGTAAGATGCAGGCGTAGCAACGCGTATGGGTTTGTTAATGGTTACTTTTTGCCCGGCTGCTGCATTGATGTAGATCATGCCGCCGCTGGATAAAGGCCGGCCGTTGGATGCTGTTACCAGTCCTGCCTTGATGATGCCCGTAATAGAATAGGCTTCTTTTATTTCAAGGGTTACTTTATCGCCCGATGCTGCACTTAATGATCCTTTGTCGATCTTCAGCCACGCGCCGCCGCGGGTTTGCAGCAGCGTATCTTTTTTTGTATCGATGCTGTATTGCTGCGTGGGCAGGCTATCCGTATTGAATATATTAACCGTAAAACCGGGATGACTATTATTGCAGCTAAAGATAATGGCGGCAATTAAGATGCAGGCAGCAATGCTGTATTTCATTTTCACCTCTTCATATTTTCACATTGGTATTATTATACACTTTTGATCTCCGCCACCAGGTCCTGCAATACTTTTTTGGCATCACCGAACAGCATACTTGTTTTTGGCTGGAAGAAAAGATCATTTTCTATACCGGCATAACCGGGTTTCATGCTGCGTTTGTTTACGATCGTGTTCTTTGCCAGTTCTACTTCCAGGATCGGCATGCCATAAATGGGCGACGCAGGATCTTTTTTAGCAGCGGGGTTCACCACGTCGTTGGCGCCGAGGATGAGCACTACATCGGTTGTTTTAAATTCGTCGTTGGCCTGTTCCATTTCGAGCAACTTCTCGTAATTCACATCCGCTTCGGCCAGTAATACATTCATGTGGCCGGGCATGCGACCGGCAACGGGGTGAATGGCATATTTCACTTCCACGCCTTTTTCTTCGAGCAGTTTTTCCAACTCATGGCAAATGTGCTGCGCCTGTGCTACGGCCAAACCATAACCGGGAACGATCATCACTTTATTGGCATAACTCATGAGCATGGCGGTATCGCTGAGGCTGATCTCGCGGTAACTGCCCTGTTCGCCGGAAGCCGCAGCAGCGCCGGTTTTGTTGCCACCGAAAGAACCGATCAATACATTCTTCAGCGAACGGTTCATCGCCTTGCACATCAGTATCGTGAGGAGTGTGCCGGCCGCACCTACGAGGATACCACCGGTAAGCATTACTTTGTTATCGTACAGGAAACCACCGCAGGCCGCGGCCACACCGGTGAAAGAGTTGAGCAATGAAATAACAACGGGCATGTCCGCACCGCCGATGGGCATTACGAACAACACGCCGTATAAAAGCGACAACGCGAGTATTACGTATAATAAAATGGTTTGTTCGGGATGGGCAACGAGGTAACCGCCGAGGCACAAAGCCAGTCCCAGGAAAACCAGGTTGAGGATATTCTGTCCTTTGAAGCTGAAGTCCTTTACTTTTCCGTTGAGTTTACCCCAGGCGATCATGCTGCCGGCAAAGGATACGCTGCCGATGATGAGGCCGAGTACGATGATGAGTACCTTACCGGTATGTCCTTCCGTGATCCCGGTAGCCTGGATAAAAGTAGAAAGATGATCGAATTCAACAATAGAGATCAGCATCGCGCAGGCCCCGCCCATACCATTGAAAAGACTTACCATTTCCGGCATGGCCGTCATCTTTACCTTTTTAGCTGATAGTGTGCCGATGATGCCGCCAATGGCAAGTCCACCGAAGATCCATAAATAATTGTGCAACTTCTCGCCGTTCTCTTCATATAAAAAGATGGTACCGATGATGGCGATCGTCATGCCGGCAGCCGCTACCAAGTTTCCCTTGCGGGCGGCCGCGGGGTTCGACAACATTTTCAGTCCCACGATAAAAGTGATCGAGCCGATGAGGTAACAAAGCGTGAGTAAATTCAATTCCATCTTCAATATTTTATAAGGCTAAGCGCGTGTATTTATTTTTTCTTTTTAAACATTTCAAGCATCCTGTCCGTTACCACGAAACCGCCGACCACGTTGAGGGTGCCGAGGATCACGGCAAGGAAACCGAGGACCAGCGCGAGGTAGTTGTCCGTTTCCGCCTTGCCCATTACAATGATGGCGCCGATGATCACTACGCCGTGAATGGCATTGGCGCCGCTCATCAGAGGCGTATGCAATACGCTTGGTACGCGGCCAATGATCTCTATACCTACGAAGATCATGAGGATAACGATGTAGATGATCTGTTGGTTTTCGGTGATCCAGTTTAATGCTGATTCCATGTTATTATAAAGTCAAAAGTTAAAAATCAAAAAGCTAAAAGTGAGAATATATGCTGTATTGGTTTTGACTTTTTTACTTTTGAATTTAGTCAAACCAATTTTGTTATTATTACTAAACCAATCCTGCTATTCGCTCATTTGTGATCACTCCTCCATAAGCGATGCAGGTCCCTTTCACCAAATCATCTTCAAAATTCAAATTCAATGCACCTTCCTTGGTGATGATGAGTTGTAAGAAGTTGAGTACATTTTTACCGTACAACTTACTGGCATCGCTTGGCATACTGGCGGCGAGGGCCGAATTGCCAACAATGCTCACGCCGTTGTGGGCTATGGTCTTATCGTTCTGCGTTATTTCCGTATTGCCACCGGTAGCGGCAGCGAGGTCGATGATCACCGAACCATTTTTCATGGCGTTGATCATTTCTGTTGTAATTAAGATGGGCGCTTTTTTGCCGGGGATTTGTGCTGTGCTGATCACGATGTCGGCTTTGGCCACGCTTTCGGCGATCTTCGCTTTTTGCCGTTGCATAAATTCTTCAGATTGCTCCACGGCATAACCACCGGCCTTGCTGGCATCGGCGGCGCCTTCCACTTCCACGAATTTGGCACCCAGGCTCATCACTTCCTCTTTAACGGCGGGGCGTGTATCGAATACTTCCACCACGGCACCGAGGCGTTTGGCGGTAGCGATGGCCTGTAGTCCTGCAACGCCTGCACCGAGGATCAGCATTTTAGCAGGCGGAATGCTGCCGGCCGCCGTCATGAACATAGGGAAATAACGCGGGAAACGGTTGGCCGCTTCCAATACGGCTTTGTAACCGGCGATGTTGGCCTGGCTGCTGAGCACGTCCATGCTTTGCGCCCGGGTGGTACGGGGCAACATGTCCATGCTGAAGATCGTATGATTGTCGCCCGCCCATGTTTTTACCAGTTGGGGGTTGAACAACGGCTGGAAGATACCCAGTAATATCTTTGAACTTTTACCGGCCATATCTACCGGTGTGCTGATGGAAAGAATGATATCGGCTTTCTCATAAATATCAGCGCGGCTTGCAATTTCAGCACCGGCTTCCTGGTATTTATCATCGTTGGCAAATGCGGTAAGTCCCGCCTGGCTTTCGATGAAAACGGTTACATTCCATTTTTTCAATACCGTTACGTGTTCCGGTAAAATGGATACCCTGGTTTCGGGAGCCGGTTCTTTTAGTACGCCAATGATCATAAATGCAATTATTGCGACTAAGATAAGCAAATTGTTTCACGCAAAGATGCAAAGGAGCAAAGATCGCAAGGCTATAAGTGGCGCCCTGTTTAAATGTTTCATTTAATGATATTTTCTTCCCGCCTTCATTCCTTCCCGGTAAAATTTTGTTAGAAGCGGATCGTAAAATGTTGCTTCGCTTTAAAATCTTTACGGAGCAATATGATGCCGATAAAAAAAAGATCGATGCTGAGGGTAACCGCGGGATCGGCTTTTATTTGTTCCCACGCAGCTTCCATACCGGCGCTCCAGTGGATATCGTCGAACACCAGGATCGTTTCTTCACGGGCGTATTGCAGGAACTGTTGAAAATAATCAAGGGTTGGTTGTTGCTGGTGGTTACCATCAATGAAAACCAGCCCCGGCGCCGGGATGCGGGCAAGCAATGCAGGTAAGATGAGGGTAAAATCGCCTTCCGTTAGCTCTATATTGTCCAGTTGTAACTGTTCAAAACTCTGCCGCGCAATGGCCGCAATGGCGGGCGCTCCTTCGCAACTATATACTTTCGCGTATGGGTTGCCGGTAGCGAGGTAGCTGGTAGTCGTACCGAAGGAAGTCCCGAGTTCCACGATGACCGCCGGCTTATAATAGGCCGCTACCCGGTACAGCAGTTGGGCAAACTTTTTTTGTTTGAGCGAAGAAGTCGCTATGGCGCTTATTTTCCTCGACCTTGTTTTTATAACTGCAGACCCCGCACCAAAATCCTGCACTTCAATACGGTTGTTGTCCTGCAATAATTCCTTTCTTCTTGCTTCTATTTTTTTATGTACCGGGTATTGTTCTTTATCATTGAGTACCTGTTTAATAAAATCGAACACAAAGGGAGAATGAATGCCATGGCCTTTTCCACTGGAAGCGGTGAACCAATAATGTAGGTATTTTTTAGCAAGTTGGAAAGAGGAATACAAGTTAATATCTTTTAATGATGTCGTTGGCCGGCAAACCAAATAACGGAAACCAAACTAATCCCTTTTCGAAGCCGTTGGTCGGGAGACCAAACGGCGGAGGGCATCCATTTCTAATTTCTAATTACTCATTTCTAATTATTTCTTAACCCATGTTTCAAAAGTATAAGCGTACTCATTCTTATCATCTGCCTCAAACCAGTCGGCCCGCGTTCTTTCCCATTTGCTCTCGTCGATCACGGGAAAATAAGTATCGCCTTCAATCACCGTGTGCACCCGCGTGAGGTAAATTTTATTGGCTACGGTGTCGATGGCCTGCTTGTATATTTCGCCGCCGCCGATGATGAAAATTTCGTTGGCGTTGGCTTCGGTTGCTTTTTTGATGGCGTTATTTAGATCTGCAGTTGTTATTGCATCTTCCACTTTCCAGTCTTTCTGCCGCGTGATCACCACGTTCAGCCTGCCCGGCAAGGCCTTCCCCAGCGAATCGTAGGTTCTCCTGCCCATCACTACCGGCATGCCCCAGGTGGTATTCTTGAAAAATTTAAAATCGTTGGGCAACTTCCACAGTAACTGGTTGTTTTTGCCGATGGCATTGTTTTCAGAAGCGGCGACGATAAGGGAAATGGTCATTAATTAGAAATTAGAAATGAAAAACGTCTTCCGACTTCCCGGCAAATTGTTTTAAACGGCTACCGGTGCTTTTATGGCGGGGTGACTTTCGTAATTCAGCAGTTCAAAATCTTCAAACTTAAAATCGAAAATGTTGTTAACAGCCGGGTTGATCTTCATCTGCGGCAAAGGAAAAGGTGCGCGGGTCAATTGCAGTTCAGCCTGTTCAAAATGATTGTTGTACAAATGCACATCGCCGAAGGAATGAATAAAATCGCCGGGCTCCATGTCCACCACCTGCGCAATCATCAACGTCAGCAACGCATAGGAAGCAATGTTGAACGGTACGCCCAAAAATACATCCGCGCTGCGCTGGTACAACTGGCACGATAATTTTCTTTTGCCATTTTCACCCGGTGGCGAAGTGTAAAACTGGAACAGGCAATGGCAAGGCATCAGCTTCATCTTGGGCAGGTCGGCCACATTCCAGGCGCTGATGATGAGGCGGCGGCTGTCAGGATTATTTTTCAACTGTTTGATCAACCCGCTCACCTGGTCCACTTCCGTTTTGTCGGCCCCTTCCCAACTGCGCCATTGTTTGCCGTAAACAGGGCCCAGGTCACCATTTTCGTCGGCCCATTCGTCCCATATTTTTACATTGTTCTCTTTCAGGTAAGCAATATTCGTATCGCCTTTTAAAAACCAGAGCAACTCGTGGATAATGCTTTTTAAATGCGTTTTTTTTGTCGTCACCAACGGGAACCCTTCCTGCAGGTCAAACCGCATCTGGTAGCCGAATACGCTGCGGGTGCCGGTACCGGTGCGGTCGCTCTTGTCATGCCCGGTTTTTATAATGTGTTGGAGGAGGTGCAGGTATTGTTGCATAAAAATAATCTCGAAATGTGAAGATATGAAAATGTGAAAACGAATCCGGCATTTGCGTTATCATTTTCATATTGAGCTATTTCCAAATTGTCACATTATGATTTCTTTAAAATTTGTACGAACTGTCATTCCTTCCTT
>Ga0247804_10001236_pt1 | contig 11818 bp, 11 predicted proteins | sample UWRJL029104C1_FD_181142 | JGI IMG/M metagenome (GOLD analysis project Ga0247804, IMG submission 181142) | Plant litter microbial communities from Arlington Agricultural Research Station in Wisconsin, United States - UWRJ-L029-104C-1 | ecosystem: Environmental > Terrestrial > Plant litter >...
AGTATATCATATCCGAAATTAGCCATAGAATATTACTGGGAAAACATTATAAGAGGTGTTAAAGTGTGAAAATTTCCTAGGATTCTTGAAGTCAAGTTATCCAACATTCTTTCCAGCGCACAGGGTTTCCCAGCACGCAGCCATGCAAGTTATGATAGATAGATTTTTCGTCCAAGATCAGAGCGTACCGCTTGCATTATTAACATAATTGCGTTATAGGCTCTACAGTCAAAGTTATCTTCTACCGCCTTATTATATGATATCTACAAGGTATATCTAAATCTTGTTCCATCTTTCCCAACCATCTCGGTTTCGACCTCTCCATTCCTCTCTCTCTCGTCAGCTTTCTTATTTTTGAAGTATAGAACGCACTCTAGCACACATGCGGCAACTAAACCGATGACTGTAATACACAATCCGGCTGTGAAACCCGTCTTAAATCTCGGTCCTTCCTTCTTTATGAAAACATTTGCTGAGACGAAATTTGCTGAGTTACCGAATCCAATCTGCAAAGCATGCGCAATCGCCTTTCGAGGTCGACCGACAGTGTTGGCGGATAGCCAGGAAACGAGAAGGGGTAGCTGCATAAAAGCACCACTGGCGATGAAATAAAGTGCAAAGTATCGAACGCCTACTGATGTCGGATACGCAAGTTGAATAGCCCATCCACTAGCACTAAGAGTTAGCGGATATTTTTCTATAAATGGCATATCCACTTCTGAGATTATCTGAGTACAGCTTCTTTTGGAAGTGTCACTGAAACCGATGCTAAATTCTCGTGATGAAAGGGAGTGTGTAGGCGGTAATAGCTTACATGGTGCACATTGTAGACCCTAGAAGGATGAATGGAAATCTAATCTTGAGTTTTCCTGCGGAGATGTTGACTGCCAAAGCAAGTGCAGCACCCGAGAGCCAAATCGGCACATTTCTCTGTGAAAAATTAGCGATAGATCTACTGGTTTTTTTTTATTAAGCTTACCAAGTTGGCTTGGTTGGCAGTGTATCCCATTTGATTGATAATCGTGGGACTAAATTGCGAGATGGCGGCAGCAGAAATATCAGCTCCGAAATAAACAACTATATTGAGCCACGTTTGCCAGTCAAATACGTAGCTGAGCCAAGGTTGGCCCTTGAAGCTCTCGACCTCATCGCCACGCTCAATCGCCAATCGTTCAAGAAGTCGTGCCTTTTCTTCCGGTGAGAGAAAAGTTGACTCTGCTGGAAAACGTGGAAGGACAGAAAATGTGAATAGAGCAACGGCAACATTGAAAAGACCTTCCAGAATGAAAATCCATCTCCCTGTTGGTGAGAACACTGTGTAAGCCAAATTGAAGCCGTACTTTTTAAATCTCGAGTGTGAACAATTGGAGTTGGGTGCCTCCAGACAGGTCTGGAGTAGACATAGAGAGCTATCCAGACACGTGCCTGTAAAGTATACAGCCACACATAGTACACAAACATGGCAAATACTGAATTACTTACAAGAGCTGATGCCTTGTGTTCCTCCCATGAAGTTGATTGCATATGCTAGAAACTGTCCACTTTGTCAGTCATTCATGTCAGATATAATAAATAGATAGAATTTAGACTTACACTACTGAACGAGGCGCCAATCAAGGCACTGTTTATAGAATTAGCATAGTTACCAATTGAGGGTCAAAAGGCTTTTGCGAGCTGGGCGTCATCTAAGGAGTCGAGATACGTTGAGACAGTAACATGTTGTTACTTGTAGCAGATATCTCCCCTCTCAAGATAGCTGCTAGCTCTAAAGCACATATGTTCAAATGTCTTTGGGGTTGGAGAGGGCTTACCTAGTGGTAAAGCAAGTGTATCTCAGGGGAAATTCAGCTTTTCTATAATATGATCCCATCACTGAAACAGGTTACTATGATTCAAAACCGAAGATGAATGATAACTAGAATAAAAGTGGTGGAGTTGAAGCACTTTCTTTGCCACCAAGAAATATGCCCAACTCTACTACTTCTAAGTCCTTGACTCTGCACGGGGTATATGAGGGGAATTTGTATGCTTACTCAGAGCTGCTGCTGGACCAAGAGAGCCTTCAAATATACCCATAATCGTGCGGCACGCATAAAGTCCTCCAGGAGTCGTGACAAATCCCTGGGACATTGTCACTATACCCAAAAGCGTCATCGAGACTCCTGAAATATAATGTCAGCCGAGAAAACATAATAAGAAAGTCAGGAAAAATAAAATAAAAATAGTCTTTAAGCTGTCCATTCAATCTGAAACATTGACCAAACAAAGGAAAGAGAACCTATTTGTTCTGCATTTTAGAACCAAATGGCTACTGATAGAGCTAACTTTACTGTTGCACATTATCCACTTACCAAGCCACCAATTTGGTGGAATCTTAGAATGTGTCATCAACAGATTCGACGGAACTTCCATGAGCACGAAAGTAAGGAAGAAAGTCCAGATGGCGGTGTTGTAACCATTGGCAGGCATCTTTAGCTCCTTCTCGAGGCCCAGGAGTTTGGCATTCCCAATATTTGTTCTGTCGAGATATGCTGTAAGGTAGAGCATGCAGAGCATGGGTGCTACACGTATGTCGATTTTTCGGGTAATTCTGGAATCAAGCGCCTTATTGTCTTCTATCGAGGCATCATGGATGCTGCCTTTGACCGGAGTCTCTAAACCGTTGTCCGCAACCTGAGAGTTCATTATATGTTGCTGCTTTTCAGCCATTGCGAAGTCAAGGTGTGACGATGAAGTGAGTTGGGCGATGTGAGACTAGCAAATGTATGAAATTACGGGAGGCTATTGACTTTATGGACATTCCACGCTTGAAGATTTATATCAAATAGGTGGATCCTTATCTTGTCGTAGGAGAGGTCTAGTAGACCTCTCCCCGGTTGCTAGATTCCGATACATAATATCAAGCAAGCCGCTAGAATTAATGTAGCCTGTGCAAAGCTTAGTAAGATAGTGTTGAATATCTCCAACGAGAGTCCAGTTATGCCATACGATACGTTGTAGCTGCTCAGAACAATTAAGTTTAGACCGACCAGTTGTGCTAATTATGTAGAGTGGGGTGGTCCTTTCAAGAGTTTGGATGAGCTTAACTAGACGTTCGGCTACATGCAGCCGACGAGGCATTGATTGAAGTAAAACCCAGCACCGGAAGTTAGGATCTCATTTTTTTCCTTTGAATCAGCTTATCTATCATTCATCTGCTAAGTTAGGCAAAATATACAACCAGTTCTACGAGGTAACTGACAGATGTAATCTCATATCCTTAAATGTCAGGATCTTGAAATCGCAAAGCTTTTATTCACGGCCAAGCCGGCCAATTTGATAAAAATGGGGTTTCAAAAGCTCAGTCTTGGAATGTAGATAACAAATGCGAGTCTTAAATGAATGCTTGTCAGTTGGATTTATAGTACAAGGAAATGCGTAAGGAGATGGTGAAACTGTGCGCAGCGAAGAATATTGTGGTTTTATTACAAGATTACAAATTGAATACAAGGAGAGCGTGTCCACAGGTAGAAATAGCAAGACAAATCAGTTTGCATAAAATAGTAGCTAGATTGTATCGACGATTGGTACATGGTAGACTATTCCTAACGGTATTCTTCGAGGAAAGTAGTTTAGAATGTTGAAGCACGGCTACGTCTTGAAGGAAAACATCCATTCATCAATCAATCATAGAAAAAGAACCGTGTTCCGTCTAAACTAATATTCTTGGCTAAGAGCTGAGCCGTTTTGTTTTTGAGATAAGATCGTGAAAGCTAGCGAGACACAGACACGGCTACTCTATCCCGTCGGTTGTCTGTCACTCTTCGAAGAGCTTTGATTTACTGAAATGAGATAGCCACTTACACGTAGAGGTTACTACACGAGCTTTATACAACTAAACTTACAAGAAGGTCATTTTGTATTCGAGGTAATACTACAGAATTAAGCATAGAACATCCGTGAGATTGTTCGATATTTAAGATGCTCTGAGTGGATGTTCTGAGTTTTTTATTGTATCCTTCAATTAACAAAGCAGGTCCAGGGTTCGATATACGGTTCGCAAGCACATTCAACGAGCCGATTAAGCTCTAATTTGCTGTGCTAGGTAAGCGATGCAGAGTTCAACGCGCTGCTGGAGCGACAAAAGTGGTGCCTATGTCTTATTCTAGCAGCTTATGATTTATATTGCAGTTTTCAGCATTAATACCTTAAAAATATTACGTCTAACCCGGCATGAAGGCGGTTATCTGAATTTCCGGCCTATTCAATATATCCTCGCAATTTACAGCTCGTTCTTTACATGCCCAGTGCTCAACTCCTTCATCTAGCTTACACTATCTACTGCCTCTTCCTCCTCCTCTCGACTCTCCATCCTTCTCATGGCTGCTTGTCCTTTGATTGTCTCGATTATTATTGAAGCTGCTTGAAAGACTATCAGTTCTATAACATTGATATTTCATGTCTTCTCTTTCGCTTGATGGTGGCTTAGCAGCTACGTCCTGTAACTCCTGCGATATGTTTATTGGGTTGAATGATGTCAAATATTTGGAAAGGTCGTCGACCGAGTATTTTGGCATATTGGTGCGCTTGGCGTGTATGGCGAGAAAAAACGTACAGCTGATGTTATCCGCACGTAGCTAATTATTTGGTGTCTTGTAGATTAAAGGTATATGCCCAGGATAACGAAATACGATGAAATCGGATTTTCACAGGCCTATTGTGGGTGTAGAAGACAATAATCTATTAGAGAGACATAGAAGTTCGATTCACTCGATAAAGATATTCTGGATATTCCCTAATACCAAAATTGCTAAATGCGAGATATAAAATACCAAGGATCTGTAAAGTGGGTCTACAAAGTGGGTACACCTCGCGCCTTAAGCTTGACACGAATTTTAGTCATTCGGGATAATAAGCTTCAGAAGTTTGAGCTTGACTTCTTTATAACAACTAAATCATCATCATCATCTCTCCTTCAGATTCCATTACTCCGTTTTTTCAATTCGCTATCCAGTCATGTCTCTAAAACTTTGCGAAATTCAGTTGGAAGACTTCGAAAGCTTGATCAACCATGCCAAAATTTACCATGTTGGTGACGATCTGGTCGGTCCTCCAACTCCTATTTGTTGGCCAATATCTTCACCAATGGAGGCATATGAGCGACTACAATTCCACATGTCCAAACAGAGGAGTAGATTCCTGGGCGATCGCTCTGCGACATATCTCAAGATTATCGATGAAGACACAAAAGAGATCATCAGCATAGCTCGGTGGCATAAATACCCCAATGGTTATTCCTATGCAAAAGAAATTAATTGGGAACTCCACAGTCCTATTGAAGGACAGCCATTTTCTCAGGGGATGAACATTGAGCTACACAATTTTATTCTTTCAGTACGGGACGCCGAGAGGATAAATTGGATGACAAAAGATGAACCGTGTTGGATTTTGATGCACTTGGTCACGCGGCCTTCCCATAGAAATCGAGGTGCAGCCAGTATGTTAATCAACTGGGGTATTGAGAAAGCAAGACTGGACGGAATACCAGTGTACCTTGAGGCGGGTGCAATAGCTCGACCCATTTATGAGAAACACGGATTCCAACAAGTTGGGGAGCTTATGGTGTTGGATTTAAGAGCTTATGGTGTTGATATGGACTTTGTGATGGCTAAAATGGAGATAAATCCGCAGAAACAAAGAAAGTATGAAAGTCCCAACTAGCTGACTCCATCAAATCAGAAAACTTGATTTCAGTGGCAAGATCTCATCGACTCTTGCTATATTGCACCTGATAGAGGTGATATCGGGTAGAGTCACCCTCGATAACATTACCTTGGCCACCGTCGCAGGTTCTGTCGTTGGGCCGAGGCTGATATGCTTAACTCAAGACCCGGTTTCTGTTTCCGGATTCGATTAGAATAAATGTGAATCCCCTTGTCGATGCGTCTGATGACACAATTGTCTCTGTTTTGGAGAAGGTCGGCTTGTGGAATTCGGCAGGCTGGCACAGTTGTTGAAGGACAGCAGCAGCGCCTTTCCCAGGCTATAACATGGTTCAACATTAGAGTAAATTTGAAGTTAGCTAGTTATATTAGCACCTGATACTATCCTCGCAAGCCAATAATGTGATTAAGCAGAGCAGGGCGGTAAAAGAATCCTGACTAGTGAATTTCTTTTGTCAAAAGATGGAACGTACCACGACAAATACTTGAAGCCAAATGTATGAACATTATGTAAATATTATGTTAGCAGCAAATTGATACTTCGGCAAGTTTTATTTTCGTACATATCTGAAGTTTGTTTCCCATAGATTCATTTAAAGTCGTATTCCGTGACCACCGCTGGACAAGAATAAAGATCTTTCCCCAAAAGCTCCAATATCGAGCCTTTTTAGCTGTTCCCACTCCTAATACTTTCTAAAAGGTCACACACAAGCCTGTTTAGGAGTGTGGCTGACGTAAACCATAACTGCACACGTGACTAATCATCGAACGTAGATCAGACATACGATCCGATCAGGACAATCCATATAGAATAGGGTTATGCGCTCTTTTCATGCTCTAGTCCCCTTTCCCTCAGTTTTCTCCTTATATGCCTTCGGTGTGCTGTAATGTGAACCCTACTTTAAGCTTAGCTTCTATTGCCGGGATCGGCCTATCCATTTTTTTCTAGTTTGACGGTCTTCCATCTAGTCCAAGATCAGATCTCAATATCTGTATCTCCTGTGTTCCACACCACCAAATTCTTAGCAGCATGGAGGCACCTGTCATCAGGAACACTAAACTTAGAACTGCGTGCGATAGGTGCTATAGGCTCAAAGAACGATGTGAGCGTGCGATGACCTCTGCCCAATGTGCACGATGTGGAAGGCTGGAGTTGGCCTGTTTGACAGTACGACCCGTGCGGCCCGCAGGTAGAAGAACACACCATGGGAGTAAATCTGTCTCCCGGATGTCAGGCAAAGTCAGAAAGCTGGAGCAAGACCAAGGTATCGATGCATGTTTGGACGCTCTTCCCGACCTGCAACCCGAAGAAAGGGAGCTGTTGATATTTCTCTTAAATCAATCTGAAAGCCTAGATCAATTTGTTGTGTGCTCGAAATTCCAAGTCGAGCAGCAACATTCGCTCGCTGCCCAGCTGCCTGCTGCCCTGCCATTACTTAAGGATGCTTACCTTGCTTGTGCCATTACGTTAAAGCAGCTTCAACCTGGCTCTGCGACCGACATCGACTCAAGTGCCTGTGTTCGCTACATATCAAAGGCTATATGTGCGCTACGATCACTACCCATCTTAAGTTCACAGGATACAGTCTTATGCCACACTCTGGGAGGTGTATTGGCTTTTTCGATATACTCTGCTATCGGTGTGGGAGTTCCAGACATTTGCCGTTATTGTCTCGTCACAACAGACTCATTCGTAGGAACAGTTTCTCACATAAACGAAGATCCATGGCAGAGCTTTCTAGTCCTGCTGGAGACCATGGATTGTATTGTTCATCGGCGAAAACCGACCCGAATGATTCAAATACCAGACTTTGTTGTTGACCGCCGCCTTGGTCTCTGTTTACCCCTCCTGCCTTACTATCAGGATCTTTGTGTCATCAGTAATTCACTTCTCAATACGACTGACGTGAACATCCAAGTCCGCCTTGAAAGACAGCTAGAGGGCATACATGCTGTTGTGGAGTTATGGCAGCCATCTCACGTGGATCAACTTATTGGACAGTTTAATTCAGCAGACATTGTCAACCTTCTTGCGCAAGCCAAGGTTTATCGATTAGGAGCACTCCTAATTGGCCACCGGTTGCGGTACCCATTTGGTTGCGAGGATGTTCAAGCCGATATATGGTCTAAAGAAGCTATGATGGAATTCGAAATGGCAAAATGTGTCACGAAGCGATCGCCGCGATTTGTGACGTTACCATTCATCGTCGCGGCTGTCGAGGTTCGAGATAAAGGTCTACGCTTCAAGACACTTCAGAATGTGGACGACTGCGTCGATCATTATGCTCCTTCCTTACAAAGCGCAACCAAGACATTCTTATCAAGAGTTTGGCATGAGCGAGACCTTAATCTTACTAGTCGATGGTTTGATTCTATACATAAACCATGTCCAGTGTTAGAATCCATTAACGCGACTTACTTTGGGAACTCACACATTTTGAGCAATTAGGTGTGAGACAGTATTGGGAATATATTGCTAATCTAAGTTTTATTCACAATGGAGTCCAGAACAGCCGCCACCTTTAATAAGGCCTCATCCTTGTGCCTATATCCAACAACCTGAACACAAACCGGTGCGCCCTTGTACTGTTCTGGGCCAGTATCTATGGAAGAATTTGTCAGCTTGATTTTATAGTTTTGGGAAGAAGGTTGTGCCTACAGAGGCTGTAAAGTTGTTCGTCATCCGGACCGAATTTAGCGTTGCTCAAATCGTCAGCGGAATCTATATTTCGCACCTCGTCCACAGGAATCACAATAGCCGGATAATCGAGGTAATTCCACAGGCTAGTATATGTCGCTGTCGTCCAGCAATCTAGAGGAAGTGCCGTATGCGGTGCTGGAGGCATTATTATCGCATCTAAATCGTTGTCGCGAAATAGCTTAAGATACGTTTTTCCGGCCTCAGCTCGGCAGACATTCAAATCAAAAAATCCCTGCAAGGTCGTTCCTGGCGCCGATAGAAGGCCAATGGCCTTGAGAGACGGGATAACGGGCTCACTTGTTCGCGCAAATTGTTCGTAATAGTGCTCTTTTTGTCAGTTTAAGTGGGAGGGCAGGGATCTGGTGAACTGACATTGCTTCCTGATAGTGTCATATAGCTGATGTGGTCTTGGTAGTGCACTCTGACATCAGGTAAGTTGATAGGAATAATTTGAACGCCGTTATTGCCCTGGAGAAGATCAACCGCCTGCTTCAAGCCACGTCTGACTGGCGGTGACGGTGTATAGACGCCGTCATCTAAGGCAACACCGATTCGGAGTTTGTGCCTGGGTTCAAGATCTATCCATGGAATGGAGACCGAAGTGCTGTCGTACATCCAAGTTTCTGCTTGGAGTATGGACTTTAGAAAGAGAGAAGAATCCCGCAGTGAGGTTGACATGGGCCCAGCTGTCGAACGGACACCATCTGTCCCAGGCGGGGTGAGGTCTCGCACACCACCATGAGGCACCAGACCTACGCTAGGCCTGAATCCATAGACTCCGTTGCAGACTGATGGGACACGAATGCTGCCACCAATGTCCGTCCCAACTCCTAGAATACTGCCTCGAAGAGCAAGGAGGGCACCTTCGCCTCCTGTACTTCCGCCCGCAGTAAGAAATTTGTTGCGAGGGTTCAAAGTTCTCCCAAAAACATTGTTATCACTATCGCCAGTCATAATTGACTGAGGCAGATTGGTTTTACAGTACAGAACAGCACCCAAGTCAATCAGCATAGCAGCAAGCGCGCTGTTGTCCGTTGCTGGCTTGCCCACATAGCAACCCAACCCTGTGGATGTATCGTATCCACAAACTTGGAAGCTATCCTTGAGTGAGATTGGCAAACCAAAAAGTGGTGGGAGAGCTTTCCCGCAACATTTTGCAGAGTATTCTAGGTCAAGTTTCTTTGCTTGTTCAATAGCATCGTCGAAGAATATTTCCGTCAGGCAATTCGTCTGCCACAGGTCTAAGATTAGCTCGCTTCTTCAGCAGGTGTTTAAGGAACTGACCAACTGCTGAGCGATAGCAGCCCGTTTACAAAAGGCTACAGTCACTTGCTCGACCGACCAGACTCCAGCCTTTAGCTTTTCGAGAAGAGCGGTTGCGTCGTAGTCAGAAGTAATTTTGGATTCTGTGTCGTTTAACAGGCCGCACGTAAGCGGTATATCCATGACGTTAGTAGCATTTTGGAATCCTTGCGTAGGAAGTCGCCAGTGTTCTGGAATTTTCTCCCACTGCTGGGCCTTTTTCTCTGCGGCAATGGTCTGATAATTCTTTAATTCTGATAGCATCTTGATGCACGAGTTGGATCAATAGGAGATAAAATATCAATGAGTTTTCCGTTATTTATGTACGACACTCGAATTTAGATTCTTTCAAATTCTAGACATCATAAGAAATTTATCGTCAGAGATAATCAAGGCCACCAAACGACCCGTGATGGACCATAGAAATTGTTGAGAACCTCATACTTGGTTCCGGTTCCGGTTCCGGTTCTGGCTTCAGTCCAGAACAATGCGGGATCTCAGATCAAGTGGGTAGATTTTTTAATTAGCCATTCGATGCTCAGTGTTCAAGGCAACGATAGGCCGTAGAGTCCCATTATACTTGGCAGTTGTAATATACTGCCTTCAGTTGTTCAGGCCGTCCTGATTTGGACGTTCGTAGATACGCACCAGCTTTTGAACCCCTGTCGTTAGGCGGGTTTGGCCCATCTAACAAACCTTCCGGTCAACCTTCCGGTTAACCCTCCGGCCCCATCATAACCAATAGGCATACAATATATCAGGTTACCACCATCACTTTATTTCTATATTGTCAACATACTTTTGTTCCTCACCGTTTATCTCCTCAACCTTATTTTGCTCATCCTTGCCTAACCTATTGAAACCATAGATCACTTCTGCCTACTACGTAGACTGGCCAGCTTCTACCAGTCTTATGGTAAGCGCAAAACACTCACTGAGATTAACTCAGAAACGGCTTAATCGGGCCTTGAATAAAGCTGATGAATCGATGAACCCAATCCTCAACCCTCCAATTAACTAGTGAGGATCTGTCGCGTCTAAATCGCTGCAGTAGTCTGGGTATTTGTAACTTCAAGAGAGATTGAATGTCAACTACCTGGACATATTCGAAAAACTTTCTTTTTTGATTTGGTAATACGGTTGATTATCTACCTAAGGTAGGTAGGTAAGAATGTAAAGAAGCACCCTACAAGCGATAATCAAGATAAAGCGCTCAAACGTCGAATTGGTACTCTCTTAACATTCCCCCTATCTCCCCATGCCTGGCGATATTCTCACCCTTACCTTGCTCGATTTTCCGGAAGCATTGGCAACGGTACAGGGTTCCCCCAATAATCGCACGGATTGAAGCGCCATGCTCCTGCGTGACGTCTCCCAAACCAATACTTGATTGCGTACGGAATAGCTCCTGGGAGGGGCGGGAAATCATTACCCCCATCGTAAGACTTGTCGCAAGTGCCCAGCACCAGCGGGAAAACGTCGTACTGCCGCACCAGGTTAGTAAAATAGACACGTAAATAGTATGTGCTCGAGACATATGTGTGAGTACTTACCAACATTCCAAGATTGCCGTTTGCTTTCGCGACAGCCTCCGCCTCTGCCCACGCCTTCTTCAGCCCCTCGCTATCGCAGGTCTTCTCTAGAGATGAGATCACACCTATCTCTTCCGTAAGATGTTGCATCAAAGCGGGAGCGAAGGTCTCAATCGCCGATTTCAGGGCGCTCCATTGATACTCTTCCGGTCGATCACCGAACTCTTTGGCGTAGTTCTGGAGCTCGACAAGACCACGGTGAAAAACTTCGTGTTGATGCAACGGGCCTGACATCAAGCCCGGGACGCCAGCTAGCTTCTCGATGGCAGGAAACATGGTGGTTTCTTCGGTCATGTGGTGGTGGTCCACGGTCATGGTCCACGATTCAACATAGAAAAGCAGGTCTTTCACATCTTGCGCGTTGTACCCAGGCTGGGACGCTTCTGATATGTGAGGTGCTTGCTGGATGATGGCATTCAGTCCCCGTGTGAGACAATTGTGAGACTGAGCCATCTCATACGCGCACTTCACAGCATGGTGAGCCGTCTACTTGGACATCTCGTTAGTGCTATGACGCAATA
>Ga0247804_10001237_pt1 | contig 11812 bp, 12 predicted proteins | sample UWRJL029104C1_FD_181142 | JGI IMG/M metagenome (GOLD analysis project Ga0247804, IMG submission 181142) | Plant litter microbial communities from Arlington Agricultural Research Station in Wisconsin, United States - UWRJ-L029-104C-1 | ecosystem: Environmental > Terrestrial > Plant litter >...
ACGCATAGATCGTATTGCTCGCCGACATATCACACCATTTTTACCTGCCGCTATCTCTTTTCCGACGATTGCACAGATTCTTCATTTTGAAGGCGATAATGGGCCTGACGGCATCAAGCGTAAAAGTCCTTCAAAAGATGAACCGTGGCATTATATCGATCCTGCTAAGCCCCACGATCGCCAACTTATTGATATGATCCTTGATCACCAAACGAATTTAGCCGAAGCACTTCGCATGGAAAACCATGAGCGTGCGGCATTTGAATCAGCTTGGCTGGCGCACGCTATTGTTGATGGCCTCACACCGGCGCATCATTTCCCACTCGGCGATAAAATTGAAGAATTGTTTGGTATCCCTCATACCGAACGCCTGACCGTAAAAGACAAGAATGTTATTAAAGGTGTAAACCGTCGTGACACATTGTCAAAGAACTGGGAATATTGGGGCAAGAAAGGGGTTATCACTAATCACTTTATGTTTGAAATGGGCGTCGCGATGTCGATTCTCGGAAAACGATTCGGCAAGATTATTATTGAAGACTCAGACATGAAGCGCCTTCGAAAGAATGGCTATGAAGTGATGTTCCGTGAAATCCTCGCTGAAATTTTGGCATTGAATACTTTTGAAACCTACGTTGCGCAGGGATGGGATTGGCGACTCGCTCGTAAGATCCGCCTCCAACTCGTCCCGCTCATCGTAAAGGCGGTTGCCTTGGGTTGGTATGGTGGCGTCATAAAGGCGCAAAACTAATGAATGTTCGCGTTATCTCCGGCGAATTCGGAGGCCGTATTATTGATGGGTCAGAAAGCGACAAGACACATCCGATGGGCGAGCGGATTCGTAATGCTATCTTTAATAAGATTTCTGATGAAATCAAAGGCGCTCGTGTTCTAGATGCTTTTTCTGGAAGCGGCGCGATTGGCCTTGAGGCAATCAGTCGAGGAGCTGACTCGGTTGTCATGATTGATAATGACCGAATCGCGCAAAAAATTATCGAAAAGAACGTTATGACATTAAAAGTCGAGCAACGCGCCAAGCTCATAAAAGCCAACGTTTCAAGCTGGATAAATACTAACGAAGAGCAATTTGATATCATTTTTGCCGACCCTCCGTATCACGATCCACAGTTATCCACAGTTATTAAATTGTTTGCACTATTAAAACCGAATGGGCTTATGGTATTATCATATCCAGGTAGGGGTGAGATGCCGACCGAAACGGGAGTTGTTGTGGTGGACAATCGTAGTTACGGAACCGCGGCGCTTGCGTACTACCGTAAGAAGGACGCTTAGGCGTCCTTTTTTATTACCCTTGTGTACATTGACTTAATATCATAAATATAGTATAATTTAATTACTTATGACAGATGAACGTAATGATCCGTTTGATAAGCTTCTCGAGGATGCAAACGCGCAAGAAGCTGAAAAACAAGAATCGGAAAAGGTGACAAATAGTCTCAACGACTTTTTTGAGGTTGCCATGGTTGCGTATGAATTACCACGGCTCGTCGATGCGAGTGGAAATGAATTGCCCGACGAAATGAGCTTAAAAGTTGAGGAATATAAGGCGTATTACCGCAGTTTAGATGATGAACGATTGCATTATCAAAGTGAAGAAGAGTTTGAGCATGCGATTAATGCCGCTGCGGAGGCTGCTGTTCGTACGCAAGCGATGGCGCAAGCAGCACTATTAGCTCGAGCTAAGATTGTTGCTATAAGTTATGAATATCACGTGAGTCATGACCCACTTTATAATGAGAGTGCTTTTGAGAGCAAAAAGAAGTTCATTGCACTTATTGTTGCAGGAGAAGGATTGGACGCGAGCGAACCTTGGGTAACGTTCCTTAATCAAACTATTCCCGGGCCTGCACTTAATTTTGAATCACAAGAAGACGCCCACTACCTTTTGGAGGCTTTCGAGGATCATGCACGTCAAGTTGAAATTAAAGAAAATAATGCCAACTTATTGAAAAAGTTATGGGAAGTCATGGGTATAGATCATGACGGATCAAAGGGCGCAACTTACGTAGGAGAAGAACTAGAAGACACGACGAAGCTCATAAGAATTGCTGGAAAAATCATGGCAGTCGCCATGCTCCAAAGTAATGAAGTTGAGCGAGCACAGATGATTGACGAGATTATACGCGAGACCAATCTCGATCAACCAACGATCAATACGGTTATAGAATTCATTAATGAAAATTATCCACTTTCGTAGATAAAAGAAATAACCCCCAAATGAAAAAGCAGACCAGCCGATCTGCTTTTTCATTTGGTGCGCGAGAAAGGACTTGAACCTTCACGCCCGAAAGCACTAGCTCCTAAGGCTAGCGTGTCTACCAATTCCACCACTCGCGCACGTTGAATGTGTTGGACACATCGAGAATTATAACAGAGATGGGACGAAATTTAAAGCTTCGCCCCACGAGATAACTTGCTTGTGCTATCATAGAGGCAAGATACATCAAAGGGACGAGGGATATGAATAAAATTGCAGTCTATCTGAATGAGCATTTGCTAGGGGAAGTAAGTAGTTCAAAATCTATACGTCAGCGCTATAGTCGTGACAATAGTATTCTCACGGTAACGCCAGAGATCGTCGTATTCCCTCGAGTGACGAACGATATTCGCAAAGCAGCTCGCTTTGCATGGCAACTTGCCGAAAAAGGACACCCATTGGCGATTACGGCTCGTGGCCTCGGCTACGATGGTACGGGTGCTGCTATCGGTAAAGGAATGGTGATTAGCACGGCGACTCACCTTAATAATATTATTCACCTCGCTGTAAAGGATCGCTTAGTCCATGTGCAGCCAGGTGTTTCAGTCCCTGACTTGATTACGACATTGAAATGGCAAGGACTGACGGTCTTTAATGCACCGGCACAAGGAACGGTTGGTGGAGCGATCGCCAACAACGCACTCGGTATGAATGGTGCATTTAGTAATGCGATTGATAAACTCGAAGTCGTCCTCGCGAATGGCGATCTTATCGAGACAACCCGGCTCAACAAACGCGACCTCAGCAAGAAACTCGGCCTGCAAACCTTTGAAGGTGAAGTCTACCGCAAGCTAGAGGGCTTGATCGAAGATAACGAAGCGCTTATCCAAAAGCTAGCCGATGATCCTGTTCGCGACAACACTGGCTACAAGAACTTATCAAAAGTGAAGAACAAGGATGGCTCTTTTGACCTGACGCCACTATTTGTGGGGAGTCAGGGCACACTCGGGATAATTTCTGAAGTGGTACTAAAAGCAGACTTCTACTCACAGGAAGAAATTCAAGTTGTCGCTGTTGCAGATACCCGCGAACTCGCGCAAGATATCTGTGAACAGATCGCTAAATTAGAACCGACCGCGCTGGCGACATATGACGGAGAACTGTTCCGCCGTGCTCACACGAGTGGTGCGCAGTTTAGTTTGCTTGGTTCGACCGATGATCTCGGAACAGTGATTTATGTAAAGTTTAATGATTTTAGTGACCATATGCGTATGAATAAACTAAAGAAGATGCGTAAGCTTATGACTAAGCTCGGTGTCGGGATGATTGACTCACTTGATCGTCAGTTTGCAGAGTTTACCGCAATCACTGATATCAATGAATCACTTCGTCGAACCGCAATTGACCACGAGATCGCCTTGCCACTTCTTGACGGTTCATTTATTCCGTCAGATCGCCGTGAAGAATTTGCCGTATCTTTAGCTGAGCTTGCTTCAAAACATCATATTGAGTTACCACTCATCACTCATCCACTCACTGGTACTTTCTATGCGTATCCTACCTTGAAATTGGATGTGGTGAGCGAGAAGCAAAAGCTCTTCCGTTTGCTCAACGATTACGCAACACTAGTGGATCACTGTAATGGCGCATTCGTCAGTGATGGTGGCGAAGGTCGCCTAAAGTCAAATGCTGCCTGGTCGGTTCTCGACGATGACGAAGCACACTTATATGAACAACTCAGAGCTGTCTTTGATCCTTTCGGAACGCTCAATCCGGGTGTGAAGCAGAAGAACGATATTCGGACACTCGTTTCATCACTTCGATCGTCGTACGATATCAGTGATTTCGTCGCTTAACACCCCTTGGTAAGTTTGCTATAATTGTCTAAGGTACGCGCGCGTGGCGGAATTGGTAGACGCGCTAGCTTCAGGTGCTAGTGTCAGCAATGACGTGGAGGTTCAAGTCCTCTCGCGCGCACCAAACTATGCTCCAGCCTTTATGGCTGGATTTTAGTTTGGTGCTATTATTGTAGGCAATGTCACTTGATTCACCGCAGGGCTTTATGGTGCCGGAATTTACTCCTCGATCCCTCGATGCTTCATTGGCGCGGGTCATTGATTTATTTGAAGTATTAAAAAAAGAATATGATGCAGATTCGCCTACAGAGCCTGAAGAACATGTGCGACTAGTGCGTATGTTACAGTACGAACTCAGACGAAGAATTGTCGCAAACGACATGTTGTTATTTGGCGAGCGTATTGAATTATCCGGCGACATGCGGGCAGCTGATAGTCTCGTGCACGCGGGAGTGAAGGTTGGGTATGAAATAGGCAGGATTGGACCGACCGCTAACCATATAAACGCGCGAATGAACGGAGTGAGGATTATGCCACTTCCTCGATATGATCTGGAAGAGGGAAGGAGCACGATCGAACGATACGAATATGATGGATTAGGGATAAATCCTTTTGGAGTCTGTCTCAGCCTTGACCAATTAGCAGTTATTTCAATGAGATCTTTAACAAAGGGTGGGATCGAGAGTGTGAGGATTCTCCGAAAATCAAGTACAAATATAGCCCTAGGGTATACCGGTTTGTCGGTTGTCGAGGCTGTCCCGCGTGAAGCAATCATTGCTCATTACGGTAAGTAGCTTATACTGAGGTAATGCAAGAAGAAATTATTGGTGTTGGACCGCACCCTGAACCCTGGCCAACTGGTGAGAAATACGATCGAATGTTACTAAAAAATGGTGACGATCGGAATGTACTCAATAAATATCATTATTGGACGGTCGCTGCTATTAAGGCTGACTTAGATACCGAACGCGTTGATCTCGAGATTGCTATCGAAAATCTCCAACGCGACTACAACATGGGAACGATTGTTCGCGGCGCGAATGCCTTTAACGTCAAGAAGGTACACATCATTGGGCGCAAGCAATGGAACAAGCGCGGTGCAATGGTGACTGACTTATACATGAACATTCAGTACCACGATGACGTTGCCGCGTTCATGCAAGCAATGGAACGATCAAAGCGTGAAGTAATCGCTATTGATATCGTCGATGGGGCAAAGAAACTTTCAGAGACACCACTACCAGCTAACGCAGTGTTAGTATTTGGCGCTGAAGGTCCTGGGTTGAGTAAAGAATTACTCAGCGTTGCAAAGGACGTGGTGATGATTGAACAATTTGGTTCAACTCGTTCAGTCAACGTCGGCGTTGCTGCCGGTATTGCGATGTATACTTGGATGCAACAACACGCATTGACCCGCTAGATTGAGCGTGCCATACTAGTGGTATGGTAAGCGCCGAGGATTTCGAAACTCGAACGGTGCACGTCTTGCGACATAGATTTGAAATGAGCGTCCCTCTTGCTCAAAGTTTTGGTCGATTTATTAAATCGAACGCTCGACAACGCGTCCAAGTTTTTGCGACCAAACAGGTTTCTCTCGAAGGATTCGAGTATTACGGTTCAAAATACGACACCGTCCTAACTGAAGCGCACGAGGCGTTTCGTGCGCACGAAGAGCCACTCCATCTCGATGGCTCGTTACGACTAAAAAAAGTAAATAACAATATGGTGCGAATTGCATTCAAAGCGAAGGAGCAGCGACTCCTTGATATTCAACTGCAAGATGTTGAAGATAAGGTTGCGTCATTTGCTGACCTTCCACAGAACAGAAATCGCTTGGAGGGGATTGTTGCCGCCTCGACAACTCCTCAGAATTATCTGTATGTCGACGTGAGCGAAGGGGCGATTGTCGATGATCTGGTGCAATTTGAGGAAGCAAAGGAAGCTTTCCAGGCTGCTGTCGTTTCTCCTGTTGAAGGAAGGCTTCATTACGTCTCTCCGCTCAGTATTGTCGGCTACGATAAGCTCGTAAAACTACCAGCCCTTAAGCCGGTTAATGAGTGGCAAGATGCCTCGTAATGTGCTATAGTAACTCTATGATCAACTACCAATTCCATCTCCATATATTGCCGGAGCGAATCGGGTAGTTTTCTTATTTCAAAAGTAGCTGACGCCGAATATCGCTTCGGCGTATTTTATTACTTAAATTATGGAGAACTATTATGAATGCATCCTTGCAACCAACAGATGAAAATGCGACAATAGCGACAGATATGAGCGCTTTGTCATCACAACCTTATAAAGGAACTCGGGATTATTACCCGCAGGACAAACGTACTCAAAATTATATTTTTAACACATGGCGTCAAGTCGTGGAAAGTTTTGGCTACGAAGAATACGGTGCGCCAATCCTGGAACCAATTGATATCTACGCCGCAAAAAGTGGTCAAGAACTCGTGAATGATCAGACCTATGTCTTTACTGACCGTGGTGGCCGCACGGTGGCGATTCGCCCAGAGATGACACCGACAATTAGCCGCATGGTGGCCGGCCGACGTCAGGAGCTCGCGTATCCTGGACGCTTTTACTCAATCGCTAACTTCATGCGCTACGAACGACCACAACGCGGCCGCGAGCGTGAATTTTGGCAACTCAATGTTGATGTCTTTGGTGTCGATGAAGCAACTGCTGATATCGAGATCGTGACTATTGCTGACCAGATTCTCAAGCGACTCGGTGGCACATCTGGTGATTACGTCATTCGGCTTAATAATCGTAAGCTTATCAACTTTATGATGGTCCAATATCTCGGACTTGATGAAGTCCAGGCTCAGCAGATGGTAAAACTGTTCGATCGTCGCAACAAGATCACCGAACAGGATTTTGACGAACAAGCCGAACTCATCTTTGGTGAGGCGGATAATAAGCGTACTGAAAAGATCAAACAATTGATCGCCGCACGAACAATGGAAGAACTCCCCGAAGAATTACTTAAGTCGAGCGCTGTTGAAGAATTAAATACTGTCTTTGCGGGATTAGCCGAAGCGGGTGTGACCGCAGCGATATTCGATGCGACACTAATGCGAGGGCTCGACTATTACACGGGAACGGTCTTCGAGGTCTTTGATACACACCCAGATAACAATCGTTCACTCTTTGGTGGTGGTCGTTACGACGGCTTGGTGGGAATGTTCGGCGCTGAACCGATTTCTGCTGTTGGAATGGCTCCCGGTAATACAATGATCGAAAATTTCTTGGCCGTTCGTGGCCTTATTCCTGAACAAAAATCTTTAACTGACATCTATGTCGTTGTGATTGACGGTGCGTTTGATATAGCTAACACTGTTGCCCGTCAGCTTCGTGAAGCAGCGATAAATGCGGAAGTTGATATTACGACACGCAAGATTGATAAACAGATAAAAACTGCAGCTAAAAAGAACATTGAGCGAGTCATCTTCGTTGGTAAAAACGATACAATTGATGGTGTTTTTTCACTGAAAAACATTATCACTGAATCGGAAGAAAAACTTACGATTGACCAGATTATTGCGACGCTCAAAGGGTAGTTGTCTTGTCCGAGGCCGACACCTCTGTTATAGTGAGTCGAATGAAAACTACAGTAACATACCTATCTGACACGAAAGTGCAGCTGACTATCTCAGTTGGCGCTACAGAGCTCAAAGCAGCCGAACAGGTTGCGCTCACAAAATTAAGTAAATCAGTAAAAGTTCCTGGCTTCCGTGCCGGAAAAGTACCTGCAAGTGTTGCAGAAAAGCATGTCGACTCACGTGCGCTTCAAGAGCAAACACTTGATGACGCACTAAGCCGTGCGGTTGCTGAATCGTTTATTGAAAATAAACTTCAGGCGCTTGACCGTCCTGCAGTAGATGTTAAGAAATTTGTTCCTGGTGAGACACTCGAGTTCACTGCAGAGGTAGAGGTTGTGCCAAAGATTACTCTTGGTGACTACAAAAAACTCAGTGCAAAACCTGAAAAGGTAAGCGTCACCGCAAAAGACATCGATGAGATTATCGAACGTATGCGTGCCGGGCAAGCTGAAAAGACTGAAGTCGATCGCGCTGCCAAAGAGGGCGACGAGATCGTTATGGACTTCGTTGGTAAGAAGGATGACGTTCCTTTTGAAGGCGGTACTGCCGCTGACTACTCATTAACGCTTGGTTCAAACCAATTTATTCCTGGATTCGAAGAAGGCATTGTTGGCCACAAAGCTGGTGAAGAGTTCGATCTCGACCTTGCATTCCCTAAAGATTATCACGCGAAAGACCTCGCCGGTACGACGGTTGTGTTTTCTGTGACATTGAAGAAAGTCCTTGAATCAACACTTCCTGTCGTTGATGACGATTTTGCGGCAAAATCTGGTCCATTCAAAACATTGGCTGAACTTAAAGCTGATATTAAGAAGGAAATTACTTCACAAAAAGAACGTGAAGTTCAAGAGAAGTTCAAGGATGCCTTGATCACTGAACTCGTTGATAAGAGTAAGGTTATTGCCCCTGAAGTACTCGTTGAAGATCAAATGCGTTCGATTCAACAAGATTTCCAACAGAACCTGGCATATCGCGGTCTCGACATCGACGCCTACGTTGCGAGCCAAGGATTTAAAGACACTGAAGACTGGATTGAAAAAGAAGTTCGTCCTACGGCCACTCGTCGCGTTCAAGCAGGACTTGTTCTTGCTGAGATGACGACTGCTGAAAAGATTGATGCAACACCAGCAGAAATCGATGAGCACGTTGAAGTCCACAAGAGTCAATATACGAACAACCCTGAAGCTTTGAAGCAATTCGATAGTCCAGAAGTTCGCAGTGACATTGCTAACCACTTCATTACCGAGAAGACGATCACTCGTTTGATCGAGCTCAATGGTGGCACCGCAGCACACTCACACTAGAGTGAATACTTGACTAATCACTAGCACTATGGTATAATGTTCGTAACTGAGATATTCTCAGCGTTCGTTGTAGTTTAGGTGCGCAGAGTCAGGCCTCATATCTGGAAATATCCAGCTTTGTGGCCTGATTCTGCAGTTTGAAGCTTTGACTGAGTCAAGCGCTGCCGTACAGGGGAAGGAATAGTCATGGACTACATGGCCATTGTCGGCATCGTGGTATTCGCAGTTCTCGTGGTTGTCTTCCTCTGGAAGCACAACATCAAGAACAGCACGTTCTTCGCTTCGCTCGTGTTCTACTGCGCCGCCCTCGGGCTGCGTTCGGACACCTGGTCGCACATCGCGTTCTTCGTTGGCGGAGCCCTCGGCTTCATCACGTTCGCGATCGTGATCGCCCAGAGCCACAAGGCCAAGCGCGGCAAGTTGTCGTTCACCCCCGAGGCTCCGATCACGGCACCGGTGCGTCTGTCCACCAGCTAACCCTCTACAACGAATGGGGACCCTTCGGGGTCCCTTTTCATTTGCAAAAATATTGGCACTCACTTGCATAGAGTGCCAGACTTATATACAATAGATATATGAATAAGCCATCGAATTACTTAGTGCCGACAGTGATCGAAAAATCTCATGACGGGGAGCGTGCCTTTGACATTTACTCTCGTCTTTTAAAAGAACGCATTATCTTCTTGGGCGAAGATGTCAACGAACACACAGCGAACGTTGTCGTTGCACAGCTCTTACACCTTGCGTATGAAGATCCTAAAAAAGATATTAAACTGTATATTAATAGTCCCGGGGGAAGTGTCTACGATGGACTCGCTATTTACGACACCATTCAATACATCAAGCCTGATGTGCAGACAATTGGTATTGGGCTGCAGGCCAGTATGGGTGCCTTCTTGCTTTCAAGTGGTACGAAAGGGAAGCGCTTTGCCTTACCAAGCAGTCGTATTATGATCCACCAACCTTCGAGTGGAACCCAAGGAAAGATTACTGATCAAGAAATCACACTCCGTGAAGGACTGTTCCTCAAACAACGTCTCAACGAGATTCTCGCAAAGAATACTGGGCAAAAACTTGCCAAAGTTGAAAAAGACGCTGATCGTGATTTTTGGATGAGTGCAAAAGAAGCAAAAGAATACGGACTTATTGACGAAGTTATCGACAAAGCTTAGAATCACCTTATGATTACAGGCGAAATTGCTTTTGGGTTTACAACCGACGAGTTTCACGGAACAGATATTTCCCAGATTTTGGGTGAAGCAGAGCACCTTACCCGCGAAAAGAATACTCATTCTCGCATAGGAATGGAAGGACTGCGGTCTTTTCTCGCACCACACTTTAGTCTAGAGGTGAAAGACTTCTTGTCTATGAATTACCTTCATATCGCACTGCAGATACGTGATTACGATAAAGACACACCGCTTCGTCACGAAGAAGTGCTCACTGCTTTGATGGCCGAATATCTCGGAAGTCTCGATGATGACCTCGCTAAAAGAGTTGCATCGGATTATGCCGGCCTTGGCGTATTTGGACAAAATAATTATACATTAGCGCCTATTCCACCAACCGTCGAATCGGTCACGGCAATTCAAGAAATGATTCATGAAGATTTAAAAGCCGCAGGGAATAAACACCCTGAGGTAACGGCAGACCCAACGAACCCTCGATTACGTGATGAGTTCGAGAAAGGACTGACTGACAATGCCGAAGGATTCGTCGGCGCGTATGTCGAGGATGAACTGATGGCGTTTGTTTACGCAGCCCCTTGTAGAGTAGGGACGCGCACGGCAATTCATGGACTTGCGGCTCGTCGATCACTATATACAGGTGAAAGAGCAAGAGTCTTGGGTGACCTCATTGATTTTGCTACCTTTCAAGCGCAGCAAGCGGAAGCTTCTGAAGAAGTAAGCATTGCGATTCATAAAGACGACGATGCCCTTGTGCCAGTTCTCGAAAGAGGTTTTGTGCCTACTCGAAAGACTCGGAAAAACTTCGGTATGAAACAGCGCCTGTATAATCAGTCGATTTTATAATTAAAAACACTAGTGCATCGATCATTTCTGGCGTATAGTAACCACATCCATTGAGGAGCTATTGTCCGCAAATCAAAGAGAGGTGAATCACATGGACGTACCTGTTGTTGCAAAGGCGCCCGGAAGGACGTCTGCTGAAATGGCAAGAGGATGGGATATCCTGCTTGTCGCCGCCGCACTCTTTGTAGTGCTCGTATTGTTCGGAGTTTCGTTCTTGATCACATTCGTGATCAGTAACATCATCTCGTTCGGATCGAATACCGATCCTTGGGAAGTTTGGGGTGTCAACCTGTGGGGGTTGATCGTCACTCTGATCCTCGGAACCGTGTTCTCGGTCACTGCTGGGCTGGCGGCTATAATCAAGGGGATGGCTCCTTCGTTGTAGTCGACTTTCCGCAATCCCGTAGGTTGTGCTGCCCGCTTTCGAGCGATGCCGCAACCTACGGGAGTCAATTTCGCTTATTTAATTGTTCAAAACTCTTGATTAATCCTTAATTAATCGGCATAATAGCTACTAAGAAGTAGTGTAGCCGTGGTTACGTGTGTCCTGAATGGTGTGGCAGTCATCTAAGGAACAACCAGTGGTTAAGGGAATCTTCGGCGCCAAGAACCCCTAATAACAACCCCTATAATTTAATGCGAGGAATTTGTGCCTTATGGCAACGACTAAACGTGCAGACGTGAAGCGTGTTTTCTTTACCAAAGATGACACCGCACTCCCATTACCAAACTTAATTGATCACCAGAAAACCAGCTGGCGTGAATTCGTAGAAACAGGACTCGGTGAAATCTTTGC
>Ga0247804_10001239_pt1 | contig 11800 bp, 11 predicted proteins | sample UWRJL029104C1_FD_181142 | JGI IMG/M metagenome (GOLD analysis project Ga0247804, IMG submission 181142) | Plant litter microbial communities from Arlington Agricultural Research Station in Wisconsin, United States - UWRJ-L029-104C-1 | ecosystem: Environmental > Terrestrial > Plant litter >...
TGTACTTTCTAATTGCCTGTTGATATTGTAAAGCTGGTCGGAAAAAACAACAAATTCTTTTGTGTTTAACTGATTTAAGCTTACTGAAATAGATTGCGGGTTAATTCTTAGTCTTGCAAAAAGCAATTGCCATCCCGTTCCTTCAACCTGCAAATCAACGGTATCTGATTGCAAAGGATGAAATGCACGCCACTGTGGAAAATTTTTATAGATTAAAACGGTTTTAGCTGTATAAACATATTTATTACTCAAGGCCATAAAGAACCATGCCGCAATGGCCAGTAATAAACACGCCACCAAGCTGAGTACACGTCGTCTTTCTATCTTAGTTAATTTAATAAAGGGCATAATTAAATTAAAATGTCATTTAATCAAATGTAGTAAAACAAAAACAGTCCCGAAAACATTCGAGACTGCTCTTTAACCCATTAATTAATTTGATTATGCTTTAGGCGGAGTTGTTGATGCTTTTGTTGCATCAAGGGAAATTGCGGATTTATCGAATCTGATTTTACCGCCACCTTCTGTTTCAATTAAAAAAGTTGTGTCGTTAGCGCCAACTATCTTACCATGAATACCTGCTGTAGTTACAATTTTATCGCCAACGCCAAGCTCTGCAACTAATTTTTTATGGTCTTTTGCTTTTTTAACTTGCGGGCGAATCATAAAGAAGTAGAAAACTACCATGATTAGTACCATTGGTACAATTGTACCCAACATACCACCACCTGCTGCTTGTAAAATTACTGTTGATGTCATTTCTTATTTATTTGTGTTGTTTATTTTATTTATTTCTTTTCGAGCACTTCTCCCACTAAATGAACCGTATTTACATTCGGATTTGCGTTTGATGTAATTGTTACCACTTTATCCTGCATGCCCATCTTACCTTCACTGCTAAAAACAACTTTTATAACACCTTCTTTACCTGGTAAAATCGGCTCTTTTGGAATTTCTGGAACTGTACAACCGCAGGTAGCAGTGGCATTTGAAATAATCAAAGGACTTTTTCCTGTATTTTTGAATTTGAATTCGTGCTGAACTTTTTCACCTTGCTCAATTTTTGCAAAATCATAAATATCACGTTCGAAAGTGATAACGGCAGCATCCGGGCTTACAACTTTTGAAGCTGTGTTTCCAACCGAAACCGCTGAAGTTTCTGGAGTACTATTATTTGCATTTCGGCAAGCTGCAAACGACAATGCAACTATGGCAAGTATAAATACGCTTTTCATTTTATTCTTCAATTAATCCGCGACCGATTTTTTTAATTGTGTTGGTTTTCTTTAGGTCACCTAAAATTTTGTCTAAAATACCGTTAATAAACGAATTACTTTTCGGCGTACTGTAATCTTTTGATAAGTCTAAATATTCGTTAATGGTAACTTTAACCGGAATAGACGGGAAGTTCAAAAGTTCGCAAATGGCCATTTTCATCAAAATTGTATCCATCAAAGCAATCCGTTCGGATTCCCAGTTTTTAGTTCTCTCTGCGATCATTTCCTGGTATTTCGCATCATTTTGCAAAGTATGAACAAATAGATCCTGAACAAATTTACTATCTTCTATCCAATCGGCACTAATTTCAGTAAGCTTGTTTTTGAATGGATCATCAGAAGTAAAATTCTTCAAAGTTTTTGCAACCATCCCTTTCATTACTTCATGATCGACCTGCCAGTTTATGAATTTTTCCTCAAAAACCTGGATAATTGCCTGGTTTTTCAAAATGATTTTTCTGAAAATGTATTTAATAATATCTTTTGATGACTCCAGGCTTTCGTTTGGATCTGCAAGGTATTCTGCATATTCTTTAGATGCTTTTAAAGAATTATATACTGTTTTACGTATTTCCGGATCGAAACCCCAGTCTACTTTGTATTTCTTTACTGCCGATACATATTCAGGATTTTGTTGCATTAAAACACTGAATTTGTTGTGCAGCAATTTCATGTTTGGATTGATGTCTTCTGCAGTTTTGATGTGCTTATTTGCACGTTCTGCAGCATCGTTGGCAGTAAACTCGGTAACTTCTACCATCAGAGATAGCATCCAGATGTACATTTCGTACACACTATCGATACTTTGCATTAAGGTTTTAAGGTCGCCTTTAATGTCTTTTTTGTCTGCCATATGCCATGCAAAAATATTTTGCAAAGCTTTAATTCTTAAGTGCCTTCTGTTTAACATGAATGTAAGAACGAGTGTGGTTTATAAACCGGTTAATAATTAATTTAATATGTTGATTTTATTTTTTTTATGTCTGCAATACGTTTTTCTGCAATACGATTAGCTGCAATATTAGTCGGTATTTTTTCTGCTTTGCTTAATTGGATAACATTTCTTGTTGCATCGTAGATATGTTCAGTAAGTTGAACAGTACGTTTTTTTCCAAAGCCTGTTAATTCTGAGTAACAGGAAATTAAACCTCCTGCATTAATCAAGTAATCCGGTGCAAAAAGAATTCCTTTTTTCATCAGCAGTTCGCTATCCAAAACTTCGTCTTTAAGCTGATTATTAGCGGACCCTGCAATAATTGCAAATTTCATACGATCGATGGTTTTACCATTCACCGTAGCACCCATAGCGCATGGTGCATACACATCCGCATCTACTCCAAAAATCTTTTCCGCGTCGATGGGCTTTGCCTTATATTTACGGGCCACGTAAGTTAATTGTTCCTGGTTAATATCGCTGATGAGCACTTCTGCATTTTCTTTTCTAAGTAAAGCAACCAAATGCTCCCCAACGTTACCAATCCCTTGAACAACAACAGTTCTGCCGGCAAGCATATCTGTACCGAAAACCTCCTTAACACTTGCTTTAATCCCTAAGTAAACGCCCTGGGCAGTAAATCGGGCCGGGTTCCCTGCACCACCAATCGATTCAGGAACACCTGTAACATAACTGGTTTCCATACGGATGTATTCCATATCACGGGTGTTTGTGCCCATTTCTTCAGCAGTTATAAACTCACCGTTCAGGTTTTTAATAAACCTGCCATAGCTGCGCATTAAGGATTCTGTTTTATCCTTTCTGGAATCACCGATAATTACACCTTTTCCACCACCCAAATTTAAACCGGTGATTGCAGATTTATAGGTCATACCCCTGGATAAGCGCAAGGCATCTTCCAGAGCTTCACTTTCTGTAGAATAACTCCACATGCGAGTTCCGCCCAAAGCAGGGCCTAGTGTCGTATCGTGAATGGCAATTATTGCTTTCAAACCTGAATCTGCGTCATTACAGAAAACCAGCTTTTTATGTCCGTGAACACTTAGTTGCTCTAGAATGGAAGAATCTGCGAAAGAATTTGCTGGCATAATGAACGTTCGGCTAAGCTGCTGCAAAACTAAAATAAAAAAACCATTATTACATGATTTTAACCAAACTATAACAAAATTTGTTGCGCATTGGCTAAGTTTGTATGCTATGAAACACCTTAGTCGCTTAAATAAATATTTTATAAAATACAAATGGTGGATTATACCGGGAAGTATTTTCGTTGTAATTTCAAATATTTTCGGTGTTGTTCCGGCGCAGGTCATCGGTTATGCTTTCGATTTAATTACTGAAAACATCCAGATTTACAGTCTTTTCGATGGATTTAATCGCCAGCAAATAATCTATGATATTTTTAGCAATAGCCTGCTTTATTTTGGCTTGCTGGTTATCCTGTTATATATATTACGCGGCTTGTTCTTATTCTTTATGAGACAAACCATTATTTTAATGTCAAGACATATTGAATTTGACATGAAGAATGATATCTATCAGCATTACCAGAAATTAAGTTTAGGTTTTTACCGTAGAAATAACACGGGTGACTTAATGAATAGGGCAACTGAAGACGTAAATCGTGTTCGAATGTATGTCGGCCCGGCAATTATGTACACCATAAATACTTTTGTTTTATCGGTACTTATCATCTGGTCGATGTTTGATGTTAACTCCAAACTTGCCATTTATTGCCTCCTGCCCTTGCCCTTCCTTGTTATTATTATATATTACGTAAATACCTTAATTTTTAAAAAGAGTGGAAAAATCCAGGAGCGGCTGTCAGATCTTTCGAGTTTTGTACAGGAACGGTTCTCAGGCATTAGAATTATAAAATCCTACGTTCGTGAAGATTACACAAGGAACATGTTCGAGATTCAGAGCAACGAATACAAAAAAGATTCGATGAGCCTGGTAAAGGTTTCAGCTTTGTTTTACCCAACAATGCTTCTTCTGATTGGGTTGAGCACCATTCTAACCATTTATATTGGTGGCATACAAGTGATGAATGGAAGTATAACAGCAGGAAATATTGCTGAGTTTATCATTTATATTAATCAATTGACTTTTCCGGTTACGATGTTAGGTTGGGTTACTTCGCTAATACAGCGGGCGGCTGCATCTCAACAGCGTATCAACGAGTTTTTAGATATTCCGTCTGATATTCAATCTACTTACACAGAGGAAAAAGTATTGAACGGCAACATCAGGTTTAATAATGTGAGTTTTACCTATCCGGATACGGGCATACAAGCGCTTAAAAATGTAAACTTCGAAATCAAAAATGGTGAATTCGTAGCCATTATTGGAAAAACCGGTTCAGGCAAATCTACTTTAGCCAACTTAATTATGCGCATGTACGATGTTGAAAACGGCTCAATCGATATCGACGGAAATAATTTAAAATCGCTGAACCTTAAAAACTATCGTGGCCAGATTGGATTCGTTCCGCAGGAAGTTTTTCTTTTTTCGGATACCATTAAGAATAATATTGCCTTTGGTTTAGATGCTGTAACAGATGAAGAGGTTTATGAAGCTTCGAAAAATGCATCTGTTTACAAGAATATTATTGATTTCGAAGAAAAATTTGAAACCATGCTTGGCGAGCGTGGAATTACACTTTCTGGTGGACAAAAACAACGGGTTTCCATAGCACGTGCCTTAATTAAATCACCTCGAATTTTGATATTTGATGATTGTCTTTCCGCCGTTGATACTAAAACAGAAGAAGAAATTCTTCAAAATCTCGGTAAAATTATGAACGGAAAGACCAGTATCCTGATTGCGCACCGAATTTCGACCATTAAAAATGCGGATAAAATCCTGGTATTGGACAACGGAGAAATCATAGAGCAAGGCACACATAATGAACTACTTAACCTAAACGGTAGTTATACCGAACTATATAATAACCAACTTTTAGAAGAAGAGCGCCAGGTTATTTAAAATGTGTTAATTCTATTTTGAACTTTAAATATTTGCATTATATTTACCGAAACCAAAAACCAACATCAATACCAACCATGGGAGAATTCGACAATAAAGAGAGAGAAGAAGTTTTTTCAAAGAAAGTAAGAGCAGGCAAGAGAACTTATTTTTTCGACGTGAAGGCTACTCGTTCGGGTGATTATTACTTAACAGTTACCGAGAGCAAGAAAAGATTAGAAGACGGCGTATTTGTAAAACATAAAATCTTTTTATACAAAGAAGATTTCGAAAAATTTGCGGAAGGCTTAACAGAAACTGTTGAATACATTAAAACGCACCAGGATGTAGTTGAAAAACGCTACGAATACTCTGAAAACGGAGAACACAGTGCAAAAGCAAACGATGATTTTTCTTTTTAAGTAAATATAATTTCAATACGAAGTCCCGGTTCCCATCGGGACTTTTTTTATGTTTAAATTAGTACAAATCCTTTTCAAAATGAAAAAAATCGTTCCCACTCTTCTGATCATTTTTACTTTTATTTCTTCTTATGCTCAAGAAAAAATCGATAAAAAGCTCCAGTTAAAATTGGAAGAACTGGTTAAAGGATTTAATGGTGATGTCGGCATTTATGTAAAGAACCTGAAAACAGGTAAAACAGCTTCGATAAATGCAGATACTATTTTTCCGACGGCCAGCATGATTAAAGTACCTATAACCTGCGGTATATTTAATAAAATAGAGCAAGGAGAGTTAGATTATCATTCGGAACTGATGTATTGCGACAGCCTGTTATATGCTGGAGAAGATATCCTGGGTTCTTTTAAGGATAGTGAAAAAATAGCCCTGAATAAGGTTTTAATGCTAATGATTACAACGAGTGATAATACAGCAAGTTTGTGGGCACAGCTTTTGGCAGGAACAGGTACGGCTATAAACGAGGTGATGGCAAGCAATGGCTTAAACAATACCCGGGTAAACTCACGTACGCCAGGGAGAAAGGACAACCAAAAGAAATATGGCTGGGGCCAGACTACGCCTAAAGAAATGGCTACACTGTTAACGCTTATCAGAGATGGTAAAATGATAAATCCTGCCGCTTCAGAAAGAATTTACCGAAATCTGATTCGCATTTTCTGGGATACAGAGGCACTTTCTCAAATTCCACCTACGGTTCAGGTCGCATCGAAATCTGGCGCTGTTGATGCCGCCCGTTCTGAAGTTTTACTGGTTAATGCACCTCATGGCGACTATGTATTCTGCATTACCACAAAAAATCAAAAAGATACTTCATGGAATTACAGTAACGAAGGCTGGACCATGATTCGAAAACTCAGTAATTTATTGTGGAACTATTACGAGCCGAATTTTGGATGGAAACAGCCTGAAGGTATTCAGAAATATTTTAAATAATTATGCTTTTACCATGCTTGCGGCAAACAATAGCATAAAAAGGAAGTAACCAATCATGATTACGATGGTAAATATTCCCCAGAATTTAAAAAGTGATTTCATGTTCATCATGGCGTTATCCAAACTTTCCTGGTCGCCGTATAAAACACCTTTTTTACCTTTATTTGAAAACCTGAAAAGCAACAGGCTTGGATAAAAATACATCAACGCTAAAATCAGGTAAACGATAGTCACTCCAATGGCACCAGCGCCTGCCAGTGGTCCTAACTGGGCGACCATGGAAGGATTTGCTGTTAGTGCTGCCCCTATTCCAAACGAACCAATAATTAAAAAAGCAGATAAAATAAATCCAATTATGGATAAGAACCTTGCCCATTTAGAAATTTCGTAAATGTAACTTCTCATTTCTTCAGTAACTATTAATTTTACTTCCTGAGGGGTTTGTTCTAAATCTTCCATGTTTGTAATCCTTAATTTTGGATAAACTTAGATAAAATATCTAGCTGCAACAAATTCCAACCTTTAAATAAACATATTAAAAGCTTATCTTTGCCCGATTTTAAAAAAGTGGAAAGTGGAAAGTGGAAAGTGGAAATCGTAAAATCGTAATTTAAAAATATAAATGGCATTACAATGTGGTATTGTCGGTTTACCAAATGTTGGCAAATCGACACTTTTTAACTGTTTATCAAATGCAAAGGCGCAGGCGGCGAACTTTCCTTTCTGTACAATCGAGCCTAATGTTGGTGTAATTACTGTACCGGATGATAGGTTAACAAAACTTGCCGAGTTGGTTAAGCCTAATAAGGTTCAGCCGAATACAATAGAGATTGTTGATATAGCGGGATTGGTAAAAGGTGCATCTAAAGGTGAAGGTTTAGGTAACCAGTTTTTAGGGAATATCCGTGCTACAAATGCTATTATTCACGTTTTACGTTGTTTTGATGACGGAAATGTAATCCACGTTGATGGTTCTGTCGACCCGATTCGCGATAAAGAAATTATCGATACCGAATTACAGCTGAAAGATCTGGATACAGTTGATAAACGCATTCAGAAGGTTGAAAAAATGGCTAAAACCGGAGGTGATAAAGATGCTAAACGCACTTATGAAATTTTAACCCTTGTAAAATCTCATTTAGAAAGTGGAAAATCTATTCGTACCGCTGCTTTAAGCCAGGAAGACTTTGATTTTATCGAGGATTTAGGTTTGCTTACCCAAAAACCTGTAATGTATGTTTGTAATGTTGATGAGGCATCGGTAATTACAGGCAATAAATATGTTGATTTGGTTAAGGCCGACGTTGCTGATGAGAAAGCCGAAGTTTTGGTCATTTCTGCAAAAATTGAATCAGAGATTGCAGAATTGGATAGTTACGAAGAGCGCCAGGAGTTTTTAGCTGATTTAGGTTTAACTGAATCTGGCGTGAATAAATTAATCCGTGCGGCTTATAAATTATTAAATCTTTACACCTACTTTACAGCCGGTGTTCAGGAAGTTAGGGCATGGACAATCACTAAGGGTTTTACTGCTCCGCAAGCTGCCGGCGTAATTCACACTGATTTTGAAAAAGGGTTTATTCGTGCAGAGGTTATTAAATACAATGATTTTGTAACCTTAGGTTCAGAAAATGCCTGTAAAGATGCTGGTAAATTAGGTGTTGAAGGAAAAACTTATGTTGTTGAAGATGGGGATATTATGCACTTCAGATTTAACGTGTAAACCTCATAGCCAAAAAAGAACTTAAAGGATATAAAGGCTACCAGAAATGGTGGCTTTTTTTATGCTATTTCATTAAAATCGTTTGCCACGGAAACACAGAATACACGGATCTATGCTCATTATCTGCAGAAATCCTTAAAACCTACGGGAGACTATTAAATTTAAGTGTAGACGTTATTTAAAAGTGGATTTCTATTAGCTTTTTATTCTAAACAATTTTATCTCCCGCAGATCACACAGATTTCCGCTGATTGTATAGGTCGTTTGAAAATCATCTACACTTCCAATCCAAAACCTGCTAACTGTTGCTTTGTATCTTCGTAACTTGTGTGGTGAATGCCTTTCAAGCCACAACCTTCTGCAACCTGTACAAATAACATTCTATCATCAATATATAAGCTTGTTGCAACATCACTTTGTGAAATGTCTATCGCTACTTTAAAGATATCCGCATCCGGTTTACGAAAATGAACGAAACTTGATGAAACAAAGAAATCTACAAATTCATTTAGCTTAAACGTATTAATACGGTACTGATTTAACTCCCGTCCTTCGTTACTGATTACCGCTACTTTAAGATTGTATTTTTTCTTTAAATCGCAGATTAGTGCAATCATATCGTTGTAGGGCAATGATTTTTTGAACATAAACTCCTTAAAATCATCATAAGAAAAAGAGCGTTCTTCAAAAAAGACAATTCTTTCTAAATATTCATCTAGTGTAAGTTTTCCGACTTCATATGTATCGAAAGTCAGGTGATGACGCTCTTCTAAGTCGACTGAATCGAGGTTGAATAATACTGCAGCTTCACCCCTTGCATGCCTGTCCCATCCGTTAGTTAATAAAACCCCGCCGATATCGGTAAATAATGTAGTGATCTTTTGCATAAATAAATCTTAAAGTAAAACGCCTTTTAAAAACAATACAGCAAAGCTGAAATAAATAATCAATCCGGTTACATCCACCAGCGTGGCAACAAAAGGTGCTGAAGATGTCGCTGGGTCGGCACCAAGTCTTTTAAGCAGAATTGGAAGCATTGAACCACTTAATGAACCCCAGAGCACAACAAAAACCAATGAGACGCTGATTGTAAATGCAATTAAAAGCCAATGTTCGCCATAAGTATTTGGCCATGCCAGGTGCCAGAAAAAAATTCTTAAAAAACCAATAACGCCCAGAGAAAAGCCCAATAAAAAACCAGAGGTGATTTCTCTATTCATTACCCGCCACCAATCTTTAATGGTTACTTCACCTAAAGCCATTGCCTGGATAATTAGCGTGGACGCTTGAGAACCACTATTTCCGCCGCAAGAGATAATTAACGGAATGAACAATGCTAATACCGTTGCTTTATGAATTTGCCCTTCGAAGAAGCCCATTGCAGTTGCAGTAAGCATTTCACCAAGCATTAAAATTGCCAGCCAACCCACGCGCTTTCTAACCAAATTAAATATAGATGTATCGAGATAAGGCTCGTCTAACGCAGCAGTACCACCAATTTTATGCATATCCTCTGTATATTCTTCATTGGCAATCCAAAGAATATCATCGACAGTTACAATGCCTAAAAGAATATTGCCCTCATCTACAACAGGTAATGCCACCCGATTATTCATCCTGAAAATATTGATTGCGTCTTCCTGTGGGTCATTTGCTTTTAATGCGATGAAACGTTTATCTGTAAGCTCACCAATAATGGCCTCCGGATCTGCAAGCAAAACTTCGCGAATTCTTATATCGTCAAGTAAAATGCCATCTTTATCAATAACGTAAACCACATCAATGGTTTCGGAATTCTTACCGTAGCGTCTGATGTGTGACAATACCCTTGAAATAGACCATTCAGGTTTTACCGCAATATAGTCTGGCGTCATTAAACGACCGATACTGTCCTCTTTATAACCTAAAAGTGCGAGCGATTCTTTTCTTTCTTCCGGAGGGAGAAGCGTAATCATCTTTTTAACCACATCGCCTTTTAGTTCACTAAAAAGTGCTGTACGATCATCAGGAGGTAAATCTTTTATAATTTGATTTAGCTTGTTACCTGAAAGTTTTTTTATAATACGTTCCTGAGTAGGAAAATCCAGAATCCGGAATACATTTACGGCCCTGTTAAGGGAAATCGTTTCGATAAATTTGGCTGCATACTGTGGAAGTTCATCAATCAGCTGTTCAACATCAGAGATGTTCAGTTCATCAAGATAGCTTTTCAAAGCTTTATCATTCTCTTTTTCAAGCAGTTCCTGAATCTCTTCTACAACCAATTCTTCCATAAACAACTAATTTTTTGTTACATGCCTAAACCTTTATAAACGGTTCGCAAAGGTGCATTTTTATTTTATAAAAAGCCAATTTCAATGTTTTATAAAGGTCTTTTTAGCTAAAAAAATCGATAGGCTATTGGTTTCAGTAAAATTTAATGTGATTATTGAAATGATGTTCAGGCTTATAGAATTTACAGATAAAATAGCTTGTGTATTATGAGGAAAAAGGTTTTGATTTTCTATATTTGCAACCTCATTGCTCCCGTAGTTCAATGGATAGAATTATGGTTTCCGGTACCATCGATATGAGTTCGAATCTCGTCGGGAGCACTAAATGGAACAAACAGTTTTTATGCTGTTGGTTCCGTTTTTTGCTTTATAGGAAATATCCATCCTTATTTTTCAGTTACTGATAAGTTCCAATTTTAGAACTAAGCGGGTATTCTTTCTTCGTCCAATACATCTGGTTCTTTTTCATTAGGATGGGTTTTTCGTTTAAGAATGAAGGAAAGCAACATCGCAAAAACCACATAACCAACAAAAATTATAAATCCTGGTTGCAGTGAACTATTATTTTCGGTTGTCGTTTTTAGTACGTCCGTATTCATATTTAAATTGGAAAGCTGACTTTTTAAGATGCCGTTAAGACCAATATAAGTCATACCGATACCTACAACCATAACATCAGACATATCCCATTTGCCACACTCAAAAGCTAAATAGCGAACAATTTTATTTTCTGCAAGCTTGTCTTTGCCCCATACGTGAATACCTTTTCCCAGGAGCCGCAATACTGGCAGAATGATAACAAAAAGCATGATTAGTGCACCCACCACAATCGCATCTGGCTTAGACTGCCTAACCAGCGTTTCACAGATACTCAAAATACTTTTGCTCTGAAAAAATAATACCTGGTTTGAAAAAATGATATTTTCGCCAAGCAACTTAAAATTTAACGTTTGTATACGTGCATCTACCTCAACTATTGTTGTCGTTATACCAGATGCAAGAAGCACAAGTGCAAACAAAATCGACATAATAAAAAGTGTTGTTTGAAAATAAATCTGCTTTCTCATTAAAAACCACAGACAAAGTGCCAATAATACACAACCCAGCATTGCATAAGCATAGTTGTACGTTTGTGCGCGTATATCTGCTAAATGTTTGCTTATCGATTTTTCAAATTGAACTTCATTGG
>Ga0247804_10001240_pt1 | contig 11799 bp, 6 predicted proteins | sample UWRJL029104C1_FD_181142 | JGI IMG/M metagenome (GOLD analysis project Ga0247804, IMG submission 181142) | Plant litter microbial communities from Arlington Agricultural Research Station in Wisconsin, United States - UWRJ-L029-104C-1 | ecosystem: Environmental > Terrestrial > Plant litter >...
GGGCTATCTAAGTTTGGAATAATAGAGGAAAGTGCAATCGAAATAATAATGGCGTTTACAGACAAAAGTATATTAGCTTTACTATCTGCAATTCCACTTAAACGTGTATGATTTCCTAAAGTAACACGAAACAAAGTATCAACACCGCGATCCGGTTTTTCTGCTTTTTCTTTCTTTTTATTTTCATCTTCAAGTTTATCCGCAACTTTTTTTTCTTGTTTGTCAATTTTCTTTTGCACAAGAATTAAGTTTTTCTCTTTTAATGGCTGCCATTTCTTCAAGGCATAATTGGTGTAGAAACGGTGTTTATTCAATAAAAAATTCAAATTTTCCTTAGTCCATTCTTCATTCGAAAAATTTATTTTCCATGTATTTTTTAGTTCAAGACGCAACAGTTCGCAGGTTGTAAAATATTCCGGGCCTACTAAATGGGCAAAATCTGCATCTTTTATTATTTTTTCTAAATGCGTTTTTGGCACAAATTCTTTGACCGTCGCCATAATCAAATTCGACACATTAGCTATAAACTCATCTGACTTACCTTTCTCTTTTAGAAATTTTTCAGCAATTTTGACGCTCTCTTCTTCATGATTTTCAAATCCCTGAATATAACCAGTGTCATGAAACCAGGCAGCTACTAAAAGCATATCTTTTTCATCTTCTTTAACATCTTCTTTTTTACACAGCACTTTTACTGCATTTACTACCGTTAAAGTATGGTTAAAATTATGATAAGAATATAGATTAGAAAGTTTATCTTTGAGTAAAATACTGACGAAATCTTCAGATTGTTCTATTAAATTCATGTAGAATATTTTTATAAACCACTAAATTATGAAATTGTTTTTGGATAACCATTTTATTACTAAGATTAAAAATTTTTCTTTGGTAATTACACTGTCTTTGCTTAGTGCGTGTGCAACGCACAAAGCGCAATATGGCAAAAATGTAAGCGCTAACGAAACAGAAAACGCTACAGACACGCTAAAAATTGGTCATACTATTTATTTAGTTGGCGATGCCGGAAATGCCGATGAAGAGCAGGCACAACAAACACTCGAACTCTTACAAACAAAACTAAAAAAATCAAATAAAAAAGCGACTTTATTATTTTTGGGCGATAATATATATCCTAAAGGTTTTCCGAGTAATGGTGATGCTGCAGAAAAAGCGCTGGCAGAAACAAAACTAACAAACCAGTTAAAGCTTACCAAAGGCTTTAAAGGAAAAACGGTATTTATTCCGGGAAATCACGATTGGTACAGCGGCATCAAAGGGCTTGAACTTCAATCAGATTTTGTAACTAAATATCTAAACGACAAAAAAGCATTTTTACCAAGAAAAGGATGCCCTATTGAAGATGTAAAAATTGACAGCACATCTACATTAATCACGGTTGACAGTGAATGGTTTCTCGAAGAATGGGATAATCACCCAACAATTAATGACAATTGTGACATTAAAACCAGAGAAGATTTTTTTGATGAATTAGAAAATCTTTTAAATAAAAATCAGGAGAAAACTGTTGTACTTGCCATTCATCACCCTTTGATGAGTAACGGAACTCATGGCGGACAATTTTCATTAGAAAAACAATTATTTCCTTTAGAGAAAAAAATTCCGCTTCCTGTAATTGGTTCTTTTATTAATTTGCTAAGAAAAACATCTGGTGTTAGTCCGCAGGATATTCAGAACAAGCAATATACGATTTATGCCAAAAGAATAAAGACACTTTTGCAAGGTCAGAAAAATGTAATTGTAGTTTCCGGGCACGATCATAATCTGCAATACGTTAACAAAGAAAATATCAAGCAAATTATTAGCGGTGCCGGCTCAAAATCTGAAGCGGCAAGAGCCATTAATCCAACCGAATTTTCATACGGCGGAAATGGTTACGCAACACTTACATTATTTAAAAGCGGTGATGCAAAAGTGACCTTTTTTGGAAATGAAAATAATAAGGAAAAAATGCTTTTTGAACATGAAATTATAAAAGCAAAAGAAATTAACTGGACTGCAGCGGTTGATAAAAAATTCCCTGCAACGGTAACCACTTCAATTTATTCTAAAAAGATGACCGATAAAAGTTTATTTCATAAATTTTTATTCGGACAACATTACAGAAACTATTACAGCTTGCCAATTACGGCAAAAACAGCCACTTTAGATACTTTGATGGGCGGTTTAAAACCCATTCGCGAAGGCGGAGGACATCAATCTGTTTCTTTGAGAATGTCTGATCCTAAAGGAAGGGAATATGTCATGCGCGCCATGAAAAAAAGTGCTACCGTATTTTTGCAATCTGTTGCTTTTAAGGATCAATATGTTGTAAATGATTTTGAAGACACTTATGCAGAAAATTTCTTATTGGATTTTTACACTACTTCGCATCCTTACGGACCGTTTGTAATTGGTGACATGGCCGATAAATTGGGTATTTCGCATACCAATCCGGTTTTATATTATATACCGAAACAAAATGGCTTAAAAGAATTTAATTCCAATTTTGGAGACGAATTGTATATGGTAGAGGAAAGACCGGCAGACAATCATATTGATGGTAAAAACTTCGGAAAACCGAGCGATATCATTAGTACCGAAGACATGATGGCCAATCTTCATAAAGATGAAAAATATTCTGTTGACGAAAAAGAATACATGAAAGCCCGTTTATTTGACATGTTAATTGGCGATTGGGACAGACACAGCGATCAATGGCGTTGGGGAGAATATAAAGTAGGCAACAAAGTAATTTACAAACCTATTCCGCGTGACCGTGACCAGGCTTTTGCCAAATATGACGGAACTTTGCTTTCGATCTTAATGAACATTCCGGCGCTTCGTCATATGCGTACTTTCAAAAATAAAATTGATAACGTAAAATGGCTTAGTAGAGAACCTTACCCAATGGATTTGGCTTTTTTAAGAACTTCAGATGAAAAAGACTGGATCGCGCAGGCCAAATTTATTCAGGAAAACTTATCGGATAGCGATATTGATAACGCTTTTAAAAACATGCCGAAAGAAGTTCAGGACGGAACGGTTGACGAAATCAAAAGAAAACTAAAAAACAGAAAAAAAGACCTTCAAAAATATGCTTCTGAATATTCTGATGTTTTAAGCCGCACGGTTATGATTGCCGGAACAGATAAAAAAGACAAATTTGTTTTGAATCATAATGCCAGAAAAAGTATTGAAATTCAGGTTTATCGTGTAAAAAAAGAAGGTGACGAATTAGTCTACACCAAAACGGTAACAGATGCCAAAACTAAAAATCTTTGGATTTACGGTTTGGATGATGCCGACGTTTTTGAAGTTACAGGAGATAAAAAATCTAATATAAAAATCCGTTTAATTGGAGGTCAAAACAATGATACTTATAATATTGAAAACGGTAAAAAAGTAATAGTTTATGATTTTAAATCAAAAGAAAACACTTATAATCTCGACTCAAAAACACAAACGCAGCTTACAGATGATTATGATGTAAACTTATACAACTACGAAAAACCTAAGTATAATGTGGTTTCAGGGCTTCCAAACATTGGGTTTAATCCTGATGATGGTGTAAAAGTGGGTATCAATCTAAATTATACCGTTAATAATTTCAAACAAAATCCGTATACGCAAAGACACGTTATCAACGCTTTCTATTATTTTGCAACAGGCGGTTTAGAATTCAATTATGTTGCGCATTTTCCGGGGTTATTGGGTAGATGGATCATTGATGTTGAATCACTTTATACTACTCCAAATTTTGCCATGAATTATTTTGGATACGGAAATGAAACCACCTATGATAATGACGAAGTTGGAATGGATTATAACCGTGTTCGTATTCGTAAATTTAATGCTTCAGGCGCTATCAGACACGTTGGAAGATATGGAAGTGAGTTTAGCGTACAGCCAATCTACCAGAGAATGACGGTTGAACAAACTGAGAACAGATATATTGACATTCCAAATATTGTGAATCAGAATGTTTTTGAAAGTCAGAATTATGGAGGTTTAAAGGTTAAATACCTCTTTAAAAATTCTGACTTTGTTGCAAAACCAACTTTAGGAATGGCTTTTATGGTTGCTGCGACCTGGACAACAAACCTTGATGATACGAAGAAAAATTTTCCAACGCTGGAAAGTATTTTAGGTTTTACACATAAATTAGATCACAACGGAAAATTGGTTTTAGCTACTTATCTTAAAGGTAAAGCCATTTTAAATAATAATTATGAATTTTATCAGGGTGCGACTTTAGGTGGCGATACTGACTTGCGTGGTTATAGAAATGAGCGATTTTTAGGAAATTCTTATTTTTCTCAAAGTTCTGATTTAAGATTAAGCCTGGGGAAAATTCGCCGTACCATTGCTCCGTTTACATACGGAATATTGGGTGGCTTTGATTACGGAAGAATTTGGTTAGACGGAGAAGATTCTAAAAAATGGCATCAGGATTATGGCGGCGGACTTTGGCTGAACGCAATAAATATTATTACAGCAAGAATCTCTTATTTTAAATCTCCTGATGAAGTGGGAAGAGTTATTTTTGGAGCGGCGTATAGTTTCTAGGAAAGGTTCTGAGGTTCTGAGGTTCTGAGTTGCTAAGGTTCTAAGGTTTTTGCGACGAATTTCACCTAATTTATTATTCGTGAAATTCGTGGCAAACTTTTTTTCTTAGTACCTCAGAACCTTAGCAACTTAGACCCTTATTTAAGTTTAAACTCATAAACCTTTCCTCCTACTTTGTTTGTTTTTTCGTCGGCTATAAGTAAGGTGTTATTGTCTTTAAAAACGATGGCTTCTTTTTGAGAAAAGTTGTTTAGTTTTATTTCTGTTTGTGTGCCTTTATGAAATAAATCGCCTTTGTAATCTTTAAATAAAACAATTTTATCGTGACTTAACAGAACTACTTTTTTTCCGTCAGGGCTAATGGTTGCGCTTGTTAAAACACAATGATTATAATTATCACAGGTTTTAAACTCTCCTATTTTTACTGCTTTTTGAGTTCCGGCGGCATTTTTGATTTTGTAAATAAAAGCAGTTCCGTCAAAATTTTTGCTTCGGTTTTTTGTGAAGAGATAAAAGTAATTTTCATGCTCGAAAAAGCCTTCAACATCATAAAAAAGTTCTTTTTTCCTGGGAGGAAATTCTGTTTGTTCCGGGTACGAAAATGAAATTTTATATTCGGCAGAAGCCAAATCTTTATTCAATTGATTTTTGGCAACTTTATAAATACACAAATCTTTGCGTTCGTTATCGTTATTTCCAAAATCTCCAATATAAATATTATCCTTTTTATCTTTGGTAATATCTTCCCAATCTACATTTGTAGCATTGCTAATTATAATTGTTTTAGCCAGTTTTCCATCTGAATTAATGGCATAAATTGCATTTTTATTACCGCTGTCTTCTAAAGTATAAAGCAGTTTATTCTCAGGAAAATAAGTAATTCCCGAAACTTCTTTCAACTTTTTTGGAAGCGAATAAAGTTCTTTTAAATCCGTATTTGATTGTTGCTGACAGGCTAATAAAGCAATAGAAGTTGCTACCAGAAAAGACTTTTTCATAATATTATATTTTAAATTATTTTGCTATAGAAAGGATTACAATGATTAAAAAATCTATTATAAATTATGTAATCTGTAGCAAAAAACTAAATCAGGTTTGTATTTTTAAAATTACGTGTGATAAACTCAAATGCAGCAAACATAATATGCCCCATTGATCTTGCATTTTTAAATTTCATATCATTTGTATAACGATATAATTCCATTTTTAGTTGATTGAGATGTTCATCTGTCGAAATCGTATCATGACACATAATGCCTAACAGCTTTTTAATTCTGTTTTCGGCTGAATGAATACGCTTCGCTAAAATAGCTCTTTCTTCATCTTTGTATTGAATTATAGAACGTTCCTCCAATTTATCTTTAATAAGCCTAATCATCGGATAATTTTCTTTGAAAAACTGCGGACGATAGACTTTGAAATTTCCCTCATAACATTGCTGGTCAAAATCTATCGGACGGATTTTATACACCACCTGATCAAAATCGTGAATTGGGACAATGACATAATTATAAGCACGCATATCGCCCAAAAGCCGAATCATACAACGCTCATTAAACTTCACAAATTCTTTTGCAATTTGTGATTTCTCCATTTCGGTACACGTATCCAATAATGTATCCATAAAAACATCACCCGGAATTCCGATAATATGCTCTTCTATCAAAGTGTCCTTATAAACCAAAAAGTTGATTTTATCCGGCGACAGAATATCTTCTAATTCTAAACCGTAAATTCTTGAGGCATCGGCTTTTTTAATATAAAAATGTACATAATTGTCATTGAGAATATTTCGGACTTTAATACGGAAAGGCTTTGAATTTCCGAAAGTACAGTAATCGATAGCATCAATATTTAGAAACTGAATAATCTCACTGTTTCCATCAGAATGCAGCAGCGAATAAATTTTCTTCAGATTTAAATCAATTTCATTTCTTTCGAATTCACTGTAATACACGCGAATCCATAAAGTATCAGTTTCATTTTTATCGTAGACATTTACAGAGCCGGAAAAGCGCAATAAGTCATCATAGAACACAGAAACTTTCGAAATTCTTTCGTATCGTTCTAAATAACTTAAAAGTGATTGCGTTAAAGGATATGACGGTTTTTTTAAAACCATTAAAGGTTCGCTCATTTTGAATATCTTTAATACAAATTTACATTAAATAAAATTTAGCGTAACAATATAGAAGTTGAATCGTCATACTTAAAACTAAAACCGAAATAAATTTGGAAACCATATTAACCATTGAAAATCTAAGCAAAAAATACGGGCGTATTCAGGCCTTAAAAAATGTATCTTTTGAAATACAAAAAGGCCGTGTTTACGGTATTTTAGGCCCAAACGGAAGTGGAAAATCAACCACTTTGGGAATTGTTCTGAATGTTGTAAACCGAACATCTGGCGAATATCGCTGGTTTAATGGGCAAATTCAAACCCATGAAGCCCTGAAAAAAGTAGGTGCCATTATAGAAAGACCCAACTTTTATCCTTACATGACAGCCGAAGAAAACCTGAAGCTAGTTTGTAAAATAAAAAGCATTAATTATGCTAAAATAAACGAGAAGCTTGATTTAGTAGGTTTAACCGAAAGAAAAGACAGCAAGTTCAGCACTTTTTCGTTGGGTATGAAGCAGCGTTTAGCGATTGCTTCGGCACTTTTAAACGATCCTGAAATTCTTATTTTAGATGAGCCTACAAATGGTTTGGACCCACAGGGAATTCACCAAATTAGGGATATTATCAAAAAAATTGCTTCACAGGGAACGACAATTTTATTGGCTTCGCATTTATTAGACGAAGTCGAAAAAGTATGTTCGCATGTTATTGTTTTAAGAAAAGGCGAAATATTATATTCCGGTTCAGTTGATGAAATGTCTGCCAATGAAGGCTTTTTTGAAGTTATGGCAAATGATAATTTAGCTCTAAAATCAATTTTAAAAGACCATCCAAGTGTAGACAGAGTTGCTGAAGAAGATGGGAAAGTTTTGGTTTATTTAAAATCAGATTTATCAGCTTCAGAACTAAATTCATTTTTGTTTTCTAAAAATATCGCTTTGAGCCATTTAGTAAAACGCAAAAATAGTTTAGAAGCACAATTTTTAGAATTAACCAAAAACGCAACTGCCAAAACCAACTAATCATGAACAGACTTATATCTATAGAATTACAAAAAATCTGGAAAAACAAAGCCAGTCGTGTTCTTACTCTAACCTATTTTATTTTACTATCTTTTATTGCCTTAATTGCATCTATAAAATTTGACATAGGACCATTTAAATTTCATGCTGCAGAAATGGGAATTTTCAATTTTCCTTATATCTGGCATTTCAATACTTATATTGCTGCGTGGCTTAAATTTTTCCTTGCCATAGTTATTGTATCTATGATGGCCAATGAATATAGTTACGGAACGCTGAAACAAAATTTAATCGACGGGTTGAGCAAAAAAGAATTCATCCTGTCAAAATTCCTGACCGTTGTGCTTTTTGCATTATGTTCTACTATTTTCGTTTTTGTAATGAGTTTACTTCTCGGATTCAGCTTTTCATCTTATACCGAGTTTGATGTTGTTTTCATGAATTTAGATTATTTATTAGCCTTTTTTGTGAAGCTTACAGGCTTCTTTTCAATGTGCTTGTTTTTAGGTATTTTTGTAAAACGCTCTGCTTTTGCCTTAGGTTTTCTTTTGGTATGGAGCATTATTGAAGGAATTATAAAAGGACTTTTAGTTTTTCAGGTTTTTCCCAATAGTAATAAGGCAGATTATGTTATGCAATTTCTTCCGTTAGAAGCAATGTCTAATTTAATTATTGAACCATTTACAAGATTATCGTTGGTAAAAAGTATTGGAACCCAAATTGGCGTTGAAAACACTAAAGATTACGGAGTACATTATCTTTCTATATTTATTGTTTTGGTCTGGATTTTCTTATTTGTTTATTTTTCTTACAAATTATTAAAAAATAGAGATTTGTAGTATATTTGTTTTACTATGAATTATATTAAAAGTTTTATTTTATTACTGTTTATTTGTTGCCTTTCCGTAGAGGTAAACGCGCAATTTATAAGCATTGACGATACCAGAACGCCGCAGCAGCTTATTCAGAATGTATTAGTAAATAATTCTTGTGCCTCCACTTCTAATTCTTCTGGTCGTGGAGACACTTTTAGGCCGGGAAGACAAAGTTTTGCTTATTTTAATAGCAACGGAAGCAGCTTCCCTTTTAGCGAAGGTATTGTATTGGTAACATCAACAGCTGAAAGTGCCATTGGACCATTTGTTAGTGATGTAAATGAAGGCGCCACCGATAGCCCTCAATGGGGTAATGACAGCGATCTTGATGAAATAATAGGCATTCATTCTCTAAATACAACGGTATTGGAATTTGACTTTATTGCCTATACAAGTTCCTTGAGTTTTAATTATATTTTTGCTTCAAATGAATATCAATATAATTATCCGTGCCAATATTCTGATGGATTTGCTTTTCTAATTAAAGAAGCAGGAACTGCTGATGCTTATAAAAATCTGGCTGTTTTGCCCAACACTACTACACCGGTTTCTTCTATAAATATTCGTCCGAAAATTGAACCCGGAACAAGACCTGGCGGTATTACTTATACAGGTTGCGAAGCTTCAAACCTGAGCTACTTTAATGGATTAAATACCAATACAAGTCCGGTAAATTATGCCGGGCAAACTGTTGTTATGACTGCCCAAAGCAACGTAACGGCTGGGAAAAAATACCATGTAAAACTGGTTATTGGTGATGCTGATGTTAGGTATCAAAATTCAGCAATTTTTCTCGAAGCCGGAAGTTTTGCTTCAAAAATTGTTCTTGGAGAAGATCGTACAATTGCAGCTAATAATCCTGCTTGTTTTGGAGAAAAAATTCTTTTGGACAGCAAATTACCCGCAACAGACTATACTTTTAAATGGTATAAAAAAGAAGATCCGGCTATTGTTCTAAGTACAAATGCTACTTTTGACGTTACTACCGCCGGAAACTACATAGTTGAAGCTACTGTTGTAGGTACCACTTGTATATTATCCGGAGAAATAAAAATTGAATATGCTCCGGAAATTCTTTCTACAAATACTTCCCTTTTACAATGCGATGATGATACAGATGGAATTTCGATTTTTAATTTAAATAAAGTAAACAATATCGTTAAAAATAATGCGGCTAATATTTCTAATGAAGGATATTATGAAACATTGGCCAATGCTCAATCTAAAACGAATCGAATTGCCACACCTGAAAACTATATCAATAAAAGCAATAATCAGATTGTTTACGCGCGAATTGAGAATGAATTTGGTTGTTTTAAAATAGCTCAGGTAACATTACAAATTGCAAATACCGCAATTCCAGATCCAAATCCTGTAAGTACTTGTGACGGAGATGAAATTCAGGACGGATTTTATCATTTTAATTTGGATACCGAAGTTACTCCGAAAATTACTGCAGGGCTTCCAACCGGGCTGACGGCAATCTATTATGTAACAGCCAATAATGCTCTAACGGAAACAAATCCATTACCAAATATTTTCAATAATACTACAGCCTTTAATCAAACCATTTATGCAAGAGTTGTTAATGGCCCTAGTTGTTATGATGTCGTACCGGTTAAACTTATTGTAAATACTTTTGACCCTCCAAACTTTGAGGATGAATCTGAATATTTATGTAAAGGTGATCAGGTAACACTAAGTGTAGATTCTGGCTTTAGTCATTATTCATGGAATACTGATCCTGCAAATATATCTAACTCCTTAATAGTTAACACTGCCGGTGATTATTCTGTTACAGTAAAAGATGCGAATGGTTGTGAAAAAACTAAAACTTTTAAAGTTATTTTATCTGAACCTGCAACGATAACAAATGCTATTATAAATGATTTTTCAGGAAATGAAAATTCTGTTTTACTAGAATATACTGGTTCAGGAAACTACGAATTTTCACTTGATGGCTCTACATTTCAAAACGAACCATTGTTTACAGGGGTAGCATCCGGAACTTATAATGCCATTATCATAGATAAAAATGGTTGTGGCATATCAAACACATTTACAGTTTATGTTTTAGATTATCCAAGATTCTTTACACCAAATGGAGATGGATATAATGACTTATGGGTTATCAAAGATTCTAATTTACTTCCTGATTATACTATACATATTTTTGACCGCTACGGAAAATATTTAAAACAAATGAATCAAAACAGTTCTGGTTGGAACGGAATATTTAACGGACAAAATTTACCTTCAGATGATTATTGGTTTAATCTAGTTTTTGTTAATGGCAAAACTGTAAAAGGTCATTTTAGTTTAAAAAGATAAAATAAATAAATTCCAAATTCCAATCTTGAAACTTGAAACATGGCTCAAAACTTCATATAAAATAAAAACCCAAACTCCAGTAATTGGAATTTGGGTTTTTTATATTAAAATTTAAAATTATTAGATTTTAAATCTTTTTCTATCAGTTTCTGTTAAATAGATTTTTCTTAAACGAATAGATTTTGGAGTTACCTCTACATATTCATCTTTTTGAATGTACTCTAAAGCTTCTTCAAGAGAGAAAATGATTGGTGGAATGATTCTTGCTTTTTCATCATTTCCAGATGAACGAACGTTAGATTGTTTTTTCTCTTTAGTTACGTTTACACACATATCATCAGCACGAGAGTTTTCTCCAATTACCTGACCTTCGTAGATTTCAGCATTTGGTTCAACAAAAAACTTACCACGATCTTGCAATTTATCGATAGAATAAGGAATAGCTTTTCCTTTTTCCATAGAAATCAATGAACCTTTGTTACGACCGGCAATTTCTCCTTTGTAAGGCTCATATCCAATAAAACGGTGCGCCATAATAGCCTCACCAGCTGTAGCAGTAAGTAATTGATTACGCAATCCAATAATTCCACGAGATGGAATATTAAATTTAACAATCATACGTTCCCCTTTAGTTTCCATAGAAAGCATTTCTCCTTTACGCATTGTAACGAATTCAACTGCTCTACCTGAAAGATTCTCTGGTAAATCGATTGTTAATTCCTCAATTGGCTCACATTTTTTACCATCAATTTCTTTGATGATAACTTGTGGCTGACCAATTTGTAACTCATACCCTTCTCTTCTCATTGTTTCAATAAGAACAGATAAGTGAAGTACTCCACGACCAAAAACCATGAATTTATCAGCAGAATCAGTTTCACCT
>Ga0247804_10001241_pt1 | contig 11798 bp, 13 predicted proteins | sample UWRJL029104C1_FD_181142 | JGI IMG/M metagenome (GOLD analysis project Ga0247804, IMG submission 181142) | Plant litter microbial communities from Arlington Agricultural Research Station in Wisconsin, United States - UWRJ-L029-104C-1 | ecosystem: Environmental > Terrestrial > Plant litter >...
GTTGCTACGTACAAGCTTCAATGCCGAATGCTTCCCACCCGACAGTGTCCAAAATCAAACCGACTATCGGCATTCTATCAGCCGGTTTGATATGGTTCGGAAGTTGAAGTGCTACAAACTGTATATTGCGGGAATAAAACAAGTCTCGAGTACTCACTCTTGTTGCGTATCTCACGGCGTTTAGCACACTCGGACGTACCAAAATTTGTTCCGAAGCCACTTGAGTTGAATCACCTAGGAGAAAGGAGCAGCTTTCAAGCTTCAAAGGTTTTACTCATCATCAAATGCTGAGACGTAACGTACCAGAAGGTGCTTTCCGGGCCAACGTAGCACGGGGTTTTCCCTAGTGAAGGCGATACAACAGTGAGTAACACGGGTCGTAAACTCTTCTTGATTCGAGGTAACGACTGAGGTGGTAATCAAGTCTTGTTTGAAGTCTCCGTGTCGATGGCAGATTTCCGCTTGAAGTTGTCGACACCGGATAGGCACCGAATATGGCAATGACAAGTGTCAATGTTCAGATTAGTTGGTACCTAGCGGACTGTTGTACTGCCGTCCATTAAGTCTTTCTACGCACCAAGCTGAAGTACATCGGCTCGAATTTGTCTTTCCTTTGCCCGAATAGGTGTAAGATATATATATATAATATGAGAAATGGGCTTGGATGTACTGCATAATCTTAGCTCAACATCCAATTGTGTCGCACTAGGAGCAATAATCAATTCCGGCATTAGAGTTGCAACATTGGGGACAGTAAGTAGACAAGCCAGTGGATATTGGATAAGAGCCCCTTCATTTCATCAGCTAAAGCTGAAGGTAAATCGTTCCTTTCGATCTACCGGGTTATTTGACACCACAAATGGCCTTGGAAGTAAGATTGGATAGTTTATAAGGAATCGACCGTGGCCGCTTGCACCACATTGGTCTTGTGGTAGCAAGTGGCTTCAGGTATAATTTGTCGATATGTCGGAATCACTAAGTTGCGATTGAGAAATGAAATCGACTAATAAAAGTAACATGACAAATTTCAAAGGGTATCAGTGCTTTCACATATGATTTCTTCAAACTCTTTAGTCAACAAGAGATGCAGTAGCTGCGTCGTCTTAAACCAAATAGTTGTGTCTTGGGAGTTGAAATGTTGGAGTCAAGAAGGGAGCATGGTTCCGCATAGATGCGCATTTAGTGTGGGAATTATCAGACATGTAGAGGATCGATAGAAATCTTCATTGTATTGCCATATGACGTACCCGAGCTTACATCCTCCTAGAACTTTAATCGCAATAAACCTAGCTAGTAATTTGTTCATACCCGTCTTCCCGACATGTATTTGGAGGTTTGATGCGGCTGGTCGGATCTTGCCTTGCGATTAGTGATCAGACATAAAAGGCTGATTACAGAAACCCGATACCAAGGTATCCTTGGAATTTTTGAGAAGGGCTGAATACTAATCACTCATAAAGTTAATCATGATCCATGAAATTGCCTACACATTAAGACTCCTTTATAATCAGGAATTGGTAAGTAAACGTTATCGCCGAAACAAGGTGGTTCATGGCAATTCAAGGCTCCTAATTATTTTTATATAAATCAAACACTGCTACATCAAAAGCATTATCACTTCTGTTCAGCATACTGAAATCCCACAATAAAGCCCAAACCCAGTCAAAGTTACACCACTCTGCACCGTCAAGTTATTGATTGCTGCTACATTGCATTCTAAAAACCAACTCTACCTCAAATAGATTTACACTATTAGCAAGACCACCCTCACAAAATGCCTTCTTATCTTGTTACCGGCTCATCTAGAGGCCTTGGCCTTGCCTTTGTCGCTGAACTTGTAAGAAATCACCGCCCAAAAGAGGAATTTATAATCTAGAACCATATTCTATAGGCAAAAACGGCCGAAAACCATATCATCGCAACTGCTCGAAATCCAGCTACATCCAAGGGTCTCACAGAGCTTGTGAACAGCTCACCTAAAGGCAAAATTGATATCGTTCAGCTAGACGTATCTGACCCAGCCTCGGTTACTGAAGCAGTAGCAACGGTGTCGAAACTGCTGCCGAATGGACTAGACGCTTTTCTTAGCAACGCGGGCGTCGACTTGCAGCCAAGCATTCCCTTCGAGCAGGTGTAGGTTCTCAGTCAAGAACATCAGGCGCTGCTTCACCACTAACCTGTATGTAGGGATTTGGCAGAGTTTGACAAAGAGCTTCATGTCATGGTCTCCGGGACCTTGGGACTTCTTCGTGCCTTTTTGCCGCTTATTAGACAAGGTCAAGGCAAGAAAATCCTAGCTATCTCTTCAATTATAGGCTCCATTGAACAGTCTATCAATCTGCCAGGATTAAATGACCAGTACTCGGTGACCAGGGCTGCATTGAATATGTTGATTCGTAAATGGGGAGGCGTGCTTAAGAATGAAGGAATCGCAACAGCAACAATCCATCCTGGTATGTCACTTTGAGTTAACTTCTGGTGTACGATATACATGTAGCTGACTTCTTGGTAGGCTGGGTTCCTAGTACTGAGCTGGGAGATGGAATTAGTGCCTGGATGGCAAAATACGCACCTAATAATCCTAGGGTTACGACTGAAGATTCTGCCGCAGGTGTTATCAAAGTTTTGACTGAGTTCACTATCGATCAGACTGGCTCATTCTTCAACTATGATGGAACTAAGCTTCCTTGGTAATCTCGTTACTACTTCTGTTAAAGGTTGAGCTTTTCTTCAACCTTGATACCTTTGGACACATCTTTAGCAAATATGACTTTATAACCTCAAAGAATTCTTCCTCCCTACAAATCATACATTGATTCACAATTGATGTGAAGTTAAGGAAGAAAAGGCTTCGCTGTCTGAGAAAAATGCCCCGGGTAGAAAAACGACGGATCTATTTTGACCAGCGCAGATATTTTATTCATTGTCCTATTAGAAGTGTATTGTTCATGCGAATTTACTCAAGTTTTCCTCCAGCGTCCGAATTTCCATCATCAGATTAGATCTGTACGCCTTCCATTCCTTCCGCTACACCCTTCATGCTTTCTTGTTGTCTCTTCCATGCCATCCATGGTCCCAGCAATTGCAAAGACTCGAGATGTTGACTAGGAGTACAAATCTTTGCCCAAAAGTCAATCTCTTCTAGAGGGAAAATTCCTGGATCGGCGGCCTCGAATGCATTAGGATCATTTTTGATACTTGATAACCATGCACAGAAGCGTTGACGATGGAAGATGATCTCAGGATCGGGATCTTCATCGTTTCGAGATCTCATGTTGACATCAATTTTCTTCGTAAAATTTGTGAGTCTCGATTGTTGAGGCCAAGTGAAGTAAGATACGACTTACTGTGATATCTAGGTAGGGATGCTTCTTCTTTTTGTCAGACCACTTACGATCCATCGCATCATCACTTTCATGAGTGTCACCACGAGTGCGTACAGTCTTTGAGATCATCTAAAAATTGCCATCAGCAAATTTGGTTCAAGTTTTGCACCAACGAGATTGTGCCTACCTGCCAAGCACCATTTCTCATCTCGTCATATTTGATATGCAGCGGAAGGATCGTCTCAGTGCGGAACTTCTCAAAGATTAATTGAAAGAAGAGCGCCTCCATCTTTATACGAGACAGCAATGGAATGGCGGCGATGCGGTGCATCTCATCTATTGAGCCGACGAAGGAGGCGTAACCGATTTTGTTGACCAACTCCCAGAGTGACATCCATGTATATGCGCCAGGTACGACGGCTTCAGAAATATCGGTGGCGCAGTAGATATCGATGACATGGGGATAGGTGACATTACCGTCGAAATAGTCTTGAGGTGGATTGACGAAGTAAGAAAGAAGTCTTCTCTCTGAACCTTTAGGGCAGAGGATTTTGTTTGGCTGTTCCATGGCTTCTATATTGCGTTGTGTTAGGATGGAGCGTGAGAAAATAATGGCGAAATTTTGGGATCTTATACGTTTTGGTGACTACGTTTGGTAGTTGTTCCAGGTGAATTTATGCAGATCGCGGACAGGGAGAAACGGACGTGCACCCAATTCAATCCTGCGTTTTATGATCGCCTATTGCATAAGCAGGAAGGAGCTTACAAAACTAAAATGAGATAGGATAGACAGCGGTTAGGTAACTTTGTTTCCCCAATACTTGATCCTGAATTAAAGCTGTGATAACAGCTATTAGCTAGAGCGTTCTTGAGGTATATTCATTCAAAAAGCAGGCACTAATATGAATTTCTCCTAACACAAGAGATAATGAGCTGTAAAATAACCAAACCCTTTGATTGATTGCGAGTCTACGTGTCTTGGGAATTTTAATGTTCACAAAAAAAAAAAAGAGAGCAAAACCTCATGACCCCCTTGCGGAGGCCACGACTCAGACACCCAGTACATCGGGTTTTTAAAGGCTACTATACAGTTCAGGTTCTGACGTCTTATAGGAACTGCACGCTCTGAGTTTCAATGCATGTCTAATCACTTCAGCTGCAAGCAGCATCCGCTTTTCCTCTGCTCCTAATCACAGGAGTTGACCTGTGAATCAAGGGATTCGACCCCCGTAAGGTTTGCATAGAACACGTCAAGTTTTTTTTTGATACTCTGATATTTCTACCATCGCACCAGACGTACCATGGTTTGACCCATGGTACAGGAGCAATTAGCGAAGTGCAAACTATATACATATTCTTGAGGTTATACCCAACTTGAGGTTGGGTGGGTCTTGTTAAAATTAAGCGAGCCACCAGAAAGGGGTATTCCAAGTCACAATATGATATCGATAGAGCCGGCAATTGTGGGGAACAGATTGACCTTTACGGTGTAAAACTGTCCAAGTCTACCCGCTACAGTTTCATTAAGTTCTAGTAAGTCATTTGATGTTCAATAAAAAAATAGCGTAGAGTATTCATTGTAGTAGATGTAACTAAAGCCGTCTCAGTGGTGGCCTACCAAGTGACCACATATCCCGCGAATCATTCAATAGATTTTCTCTCATTATCGCTATAAGTGAAATCTAACCCAAAGTCAGTTACAGGGTGTGGAAGTAGGCTGGCTGACTGATAAGGTATACATTGTCGACCTCTCCAAGTACATCAGACGTAAGTAGTTCTTCGTGTCCCCTGCCACTCCATTTATCTAGGGAGAGCCTCTAAATTGAAAACCAGACTAACATTCCCAGTGATTCAGAAACACGAGCCCCCTTGGTAAAAGCATTCAACCTCGACGAATTGAAAGTCACGTGTTAACATTTTCCTATTTGATATCGGTTTCCTTGCTGCCTCCCCTTTATCTCTTATCCTTAGTATGTTATGGATAACCCCCGTTAGTAAGCGAACCAGTGTTTAACACCTAGATTTGAGGTATCCCTCCTTCTTAAAGTCTGAGGAGTTTCACGTGATTTATAGCTCCTTTTGATGACAGACCAGCGCAGGTCCGCAGTTGAACCAACGCATCACATGAAGGAATGACAAAAGAAGAATTACATACTCCATAGATATGATGTTACTGATACCAATGGATCACTGTTTGATCTTGGGAAGCTTTAGAGGATGATCTGCCAAGCAGCCACCAGGCTCGATTAGTCAGGTGTTAACACAATCATATAAATCGCCGCTTTCCGACAAACTACTCCTCGTCTAAGATTGGCTGATATTCAAATTTGATCGGGGATCATGATGAGGTTCCAGGAACACGGTGATTGTGTAGCTTCCTTGTTCGCGTAACCCTATCATAACCTCGTAAGACTAAGAAATACATATATGAAAGGTCTCGCTGCAACTTCACACGCTCTCTTCTTATCCCCTCAGTTCCTCTCTGGCCATAACTATGCAGCTTCTCAACCTTCTTACCAGCGCAGCTCTTGCTGCTACAGTATCTGGCTTCAATACGGATGTGCACAACCAGATTGGGTTTATGGCTGAGAAGTTCCTCACCCATGAGACAGCCAACATTCTCCAGAGAATCTTAGAGCCACAATATACGAAATCAATTGGGAGAGCGGCAGCATGGGCAGATGCATACCGGAAGGAGCCAGGTGGAGAATTTTCATACCAATGGCATTGGATTGATTCTCTCGATACACCCCCCTCTGTCTGTAATACGTATTATAATCGTGATTGCACAAAAGGCGGCTGTATCGTGTCCGCAATTGCCAATCAATCAATGATCTTGAGAGACTGCATCAAGGACGCCAAAGCCCACAAGCTGACGCAAGGCACCAACCTCACCTGCTCATATGCTCTCAAATGGGTGGTTCACTTCACCTCTGACCTAGCCCAACCTCTCCACACATCAAATCTTGGAGAGGGAGGAAATGCTTTCACCGTTTCTTACGGTGGGAAGACAAACAACTCCGTGTTACACTCTATTTGGGACGGCGCCATCATCTATTCAAGAGCCAACAAGACTTCATTCTCGAACCAGACCATCGATCCTTATTTCGAGGGGCTCGTGAAGCGTATCAAGGAAGATAATTTCTTCGAGCCAACTGACAAATGGACCGCATGCACGGATCCTGCAACCCCGGTCGCTTGTGCGATGGAATGGGCCAGAGACAGTAATATCTGGAACTGTGATTATGTCTACTCGCAGGATTTCACCGCCCCTGATCTTAAGACTAGCGGCTACTTCGAAGGTGCCTATCCTATCGTTGAGATTCAGATGAGCAAGGCGGCCTTGAGGCTGGGAACCTACCTGAACAATCTGGTTGCTGGGAAGTATGACAAAGAACGTGAGGTTGTGCTGAGGACCAATCCCGCATGGAAGGAGGAGCTGTGATGAGGAGAGGAAGTTTGCATGCAGAGGATACACTAGAACAAGTGGGAGCTCCTGCTGATGTGACGGCCCGGATAGAAATCTTAATGTTTACCATGATTAATGCACCAATATAAAAGCACCAAAGGTTGCCAAATTTAGATAGCAAGATGCATATTTTACAAAGCTTTAATTTTTCCCTTCGTACCATGCGGTGAGATTAATGAGTGAAGGCTCAAACAATAATAAATAAGACACACCCCATTCGACTACTTGAGAATCAGAGATCCGAGTCAAGTGCTGGCTGCAAATGTTTCGCCACTACGACCATTGACGCCATTTCCTCCCAATATTTCGTTTGAATTTAACAATTTATTGGATGATTTGGAAGAGTCTTGCTGATTGATACTGGATCTAACGGTTCAGTAGTGGCTGATTACCCATGGAGCTTATATTGTATCACGGTCGAAACAGGGTCGAAACACCAGTCAAAAGTCAGTCGTAGTTCTTTATGATGTTTATTGATTAGGGATTAACTGTCTTTAAAGCACAGGTCCTTGTAACCTCGCCTTCACCAAACGAATCACAAACTTAAACACAGTAATTCACTGCTGTATCACGCATCAGAGCTCTTCAATGTGGCCCAGAACCCACTGAAGATGGCGATAACTACTCCTCGGTTGAAACTGAGGCACCATGTGCCCGCTGAGAAAGGTTTCCGCCCACATCAGTCCGCGTTCAAAATGTTGAACTCCCATTGTTCCTTGAGGATCTTGGTACCCAGCGAGTCCGTTATCAGCAAAGACCTGGGCATATTGCAAGTCTGGCAACGTAATCACAATATCCTTTTCGGGCTGTTGCTGGAAGCCCAAGGTACCGCCCCAAGTCATGTTCTGGATGGCAAGAAGTGTTCCGGCGGTAATGATGACCATGTCAAAATCGCCGTTGCCCACTAGCACTCGTTGAGTTTTTTCGATCACTTTGGGGAGTACGGATTGAATCGGGTCTAAGGACTGATCCCCATCTCCAACAAATACTGGGCCGCTACACTCTTCCCAGCTGACGCCTGTTGGAGCATGCATGGCTTTCTTAACATCATCACGGTCGAAGTAGAGCGGAGTAAGAAGAGGGTATGATGATGCTAGGTCTGTCGGGAACCCTAAAGGATCAGAGGGCATGGGGCCTGTTACTATTAGTCGAAGATTGTTATAAACTGATACCGACTTACATTGAGTATTGATCTCATAAGAGTTAAAGCAAGGGTTGACACGGAGAGAAGCAAGTTCAACCAAGCTATTAATACCACACTCATCAGAAATCTCAGGAGTTACTGGCTGGACACCTGAAGCTGGGAAGGTTAGGTATGTTTTGATGTAATCTTCATAGCCGCAGCTCTGATGAAGACCCTTGAGCTTGGCAATGTAGCTTTTGTTCAGACCAATCATGTTGTTGTTTTCTTCAACGAACGGATACGCGACAACCTGCTCTTGGATGTACTCGTAACTTCCAATTACGGGATCATACATCAGCGCACCTAGTCCTGTTAGTTGCGTTCATAAGATAAAGAAAGAGAAGAGACATGCCGGAGACATCAAAATGTTCTGTATCGTTCTTGTCAATCATGTTAGCACTAATATATGGCACATAGCGGCCTGCATATGACTCTCCGGTAACGTAGATCTTGAACTTGGAGATTCCAAAAGTTTTCTGGAAGTTGAGGAAGAACTTCGAAAAGTCTTCGGCAATGTCTTCTTCACTTGTCGCCCGTACTTCTCCAATTGAGAAACCGGTACCAACTGGTTGTTCGACCCACAGAACATTGGTGAGATTAACCCAAGAGTAGGGATTAATCTGTGGCTGATACATTCCCCAACTCCAGATGAATCTTCCGTTCTCTTGGAAGAATCCCTCTAGAGAGCTGCACCCAGGACCTCCATTCAGCCAGATGGTAATCTCATCAACCGGAGCCCCAACAGTTGGTTGGAAGACAAAGAAGAGACCCCTAGAGGTATCGTTTGCGTCAATTGGCATCAATCCTGAATACATCTCGCCAACATCGAAATCAACTTCTGGTAGTGATTCGACTCGGAAAGCTGTCATGTGTTAGAAAGAGCCTTTTCGACATACGAGCAATACTCACGTTCAGTTTTAGGAGTCAGGAATCGGAAGCCGTCAGTGTCACCTCCTGGTGTCCCTGTTGGCTCTGGAATAAAGCAGCTACAAGCAGAAGATACTTTAGAAGCGATGGCCGCGCCGTCTGTCGATTTTCCTACACAGTTTGCGGCCCAAGACGCCGTTCCTGTAGCTGCGAATGAGTTTGTTCCGGCAGTGTAAGAGCTACAGAAAGCACTCAAGTCGTCCAGGCTTGCCGTGAATTGCTTATTGAAAGCATTGGCGCAGTTATTGCCTCCGCAGCTGGGACTATGGATGAAAGGTCAGCATTTGGAATTCCTCAAAGCTAACAAATCTGGCTCGCATGCGTCTCTCTTTTGATTTGGGGCCAATGCCTGACCCCTTTCAGTAATATCTAGGCAACAAATAGAGTGTGACTTTTTGTTATCCTCAACTGAAAGCCCTGTTGTTGTCAGACTGTTAGGGGTATAAAAACGGAACGACACAACCCGATCTGGGTTTGAAGTTCCACAGACAAGACCTATCCATGTAAATAATCCAAGACTTTCAAAGATGATACTTTGAAAAAAGTTTAGATTGTCTCATATCCTTCCAAACATCGGGAAAGTTCCGTAATGATACTTTCCAGCCGCACTTGGCATATGACAAAAAAACGATAAAAGAGTAAACACGTACGGAGTTGTTGCTGTTGGTGCCGGTGCAGTGGCAACGGATGCAGCTGTAGTCGCTGCTGCTCTTTTGATGTATTTCGGGCTTGCTTCTGGAGATCTCTTCTTCAACCTGGGATTGAAACCCTTGTGTTGGGATCGTTCAGCAAACTTCTCGCGCCGGCCCTGACTTTCCGTAGCAACGGTGGAAACGAGAAGGCAGGCGACCAGGACGGCCAATACAAATCGTAGAAATCTGGAGCTCATTTTGCACAATGTAATTGTCGGACTTAGGAATGAAGAAAGATGGGCAAAGTGCTTAGGACTCAGCCCTAAAGATGAAGGGGAATGAGATTGTTTATAGACAGCAGGGCCGTACCTGCGTCATAGATAGCGACCTGCCCCTCAGCTACGATACATACTTTACAGTCAGAATTTCCGGGCCGCTGTTACTGTAACCAGTGCAGTCCATCGACCCTTGAGGGTTTTGGTGGTTGATGCGGAGTCTCCACCGACAACGGTTCTCCCCTGCACAGGCTCGCCAGAATGGCCAGAGAGAAGCTTTTTTGGTGTACGCCATCCCCGACACGCAGATACACAACCCTCCAGGATTGATTCGACTTCATCCGAACGGGAAGGAGAACACACAGCCAGTCTCCCGCCAGTGGCATCTTGGGGATCATCATCTCCGCTCGTACGACTGTGTCCTGTCGTAGCATGAAAGCTAATCCACGATGGTGCCCACCGTCGTAAAGTCCGCCGTCTTTCCTCGTCGACTTAGATGATTATTTGTGCAGGGGAAGCTGACCCGAGCCCGCAATAGGCAGGTCAGATGCAGCACCGGAATTCGAGTCACGATTGTGATGCACGAAGGCGAATGTGCTGCTTAATTATGTCGGTGCCTTCTTTCACTATATCTTGCTTTCTCGTGGCTGTTTAGTAACTCCTCGTATGCTTTCCATTCCTGCGACGGAGAAGAGCTAGGACTGGTGCGGTGCCCGCTTGCTTGAATTCGAGACATTGAGCATAATGTTATTAGTGAAAGACATGTACAGTTGCAACTTTGAGAATCGCAACGACGTTGTAAGTGATTTTATACGTGCAAGACGACTGATATGTTTCATTCTCTTGGATAAATCTTGGTAAAAGCTTCTTTCCCCACGAAACTTGGCAATACCACGATATCTCCGGCACATATATATACACACATACACAGATGTATTTATTTATATACTCCGGAAAAGTAAGATAGTCCACCATGTTACTCTCCGTAACTCGGTGACGAATCCCGCAATATTGACCTGCAAGTATCCTATCAGTGCTTCCAGTTACACATTTCAACAATTCAATCAAGACTAGGGGTTTGTTCCGCCGATGTCCTCAAGTCGCTGGATTGTCAATTTGATTCCCAGCATATGATTCTTTCTCTCTCTTTATGATTATGGATTTGATATGCATATATATATAAATGCTTGCTTACTAACAGTAGCTTGTTACCCATTCACTCGGGTTTTACTGGATCCAATCTTGGCGTCATCACCAGCCTCGGTTCCGCTTTTCGAACTCTAAACACGTGAACATTTACCGTCTCAACCTCAACATTCACGTCTCCCAGGAAATGACCTGTACTATATATTTTATATAATCACCTTCACCAGAATCCCTCGATATCATAAATATGGCACTTCCTGCACGCATGAGCAGAAAGCCACCCTTTACGGTAGAGGTTAAAGATTATGTTCCTGTTCAAGGCGAAACTATCCCCAGACGGAATGCGCGGACTGCTGACAAGCTCTGGACCACGCCTCTTGAGGGAATCTCAACGATTTTTGACGTTGTAAAATTCAGCGCCAGAACATATGGCGATGCCCAGGCGCTCGGGTCAAGAAAACTGCTAAAAACACATAATGAGGTGAAGAAAGTCAAAAAGGTCATTGACGGTCAACTGCAAGAGGTAGACAAAAATTGGACCTATTTTGAGCTTGGTGGTTATTCATATGTGAGCTTCAAAGAATATGAGACCATCGTCCTTCAGATTGGAGCGGGTCTCCGCAAACTTGGCCTCTCTACACAGGATAGAGTTCATATGTTTGCCTCTACTAGGTAAGTGCTCAGTACCAAGTACTTTTCAAGCAACTCAACTTACATCGACAGTGGAAACTGGCTGTCGCTTGCTCATGGAGCTATGTCTCAAAGCATGGCTGTCGTCACTGCGTACGATACACTGGGGGAAGAAGGATTACGCCATTCTCTGGTCTCTACCAATGCCAA
>Ga0247804_10001243_pt1 | contig 11794 bp, 2 predicted proteins | sample UWRJL029104C1_FD_181142 | JGI IMG/M metagenome (GOLD analysis project Ga0247804, IMG submission 181142) | Plant litter microbial communities from Arlington Agricultural Research Station in Wisconsin, United States - UWRJ-L029-104C-1 | ecosystem: Environmental > Terrestrial > Plant litter >...
GTCGGTGCTGGTGCCGTTGGCATCGATGGCGGCGTTGTAGAACTTATAAGTAGTGCTGGGCTGCAGGCTGCCGATGGTCACCCGGAAGGCGTAGGGCAGGCGCGTGGTGTGCGTGGTGGCCCCCACGGCGTGCCCGCTGATATACTGCGGCACCTGCACTTCGGTGAGCGTGGCGGGCACTGCGGGCACCACCGTGGTAGAGGAGCCGTCGCTGAAACCGGCGCCGTTGCTCACGAATACCTTGAAATGGTAGGTGCTCAGGTTGGCGAGGTTGGTGACGGTGAGGCTGGAGGCCAGGCCGTCGAAGAGCACGTACTGGTTGGGGTTGGCCACGGTGCCCAGGTCGGTGCCGGCGCCGAAGCTGGCATTGGCCGTGAAGGTGCCGGTGGGCTTCACCGTGACGGCGCTGCCCAGGCGGCCGATGACCACTACCCGTGTGGCGCAGGTGGCCGGCAGCGTCCAGCTGAGGGCGGCGCTGGTGTTGCCACCCACACCCGTAAAGGAGTTCGTCACTACTTCGTTGGTGCGGTAGTTCGTCACTACCAGGTCGGTGGCATTGCGCTGGCCGGCATTGGCGGGGCTGCTGGCCTCTACCCGGATGCGGTAGTTGCTGCCGCTCGCGATGGCCGGGTTATCGGGAATCAGGCCGCTGATGGTGCCGGCGGTGGTGCCCGCCTGCGGCGTGTTCAGGGCGTATTTGGTGACGAAGTTGTCGTTGCTGAGATAGGCCGTGAAGGTGTTGCCGCTATCGAAAGGCCCGAACGTGACCGTGAACGGCACCGTGACGGCCGCCCCGGCCGTGCCCAGGCAGAAGGGCGAGCCGCTGATAGTACCCACGCTGGTGGTGGGGCTGGTGGAGCAGAACACGCTCACGTCATCGAGCCGGAACTGGGCCGTGGTCGAGCTGGTCTTTTCGAAGCGCACCCACACCTGGCTCTGGCCGCTGTAGGCCGACAGGTCGATGGTGAACGGGGTGTAGGCTTCGGCGATGGTTTGGGTGTAGGTGGCCAGGGCGGTGCCAAAGCCGGTGTTCTGGCCGGTGGTCGACACGAACACCTGCAGCGTGCGGGCCGCCGTGCTGTTGGAGCGGCCCAGATAAAACGTCAGGCTGGTGGGGTACGCCAGGGCCGGCGTCGTCAGGGCACCGTTGTTGCCGCTGAAGTACGCCGCGCCAGCGCCCGAGCGGGTGGTGGTGCCCTGCTGCACTTCGCTGCTCGAAGAAATCAGCCAGTCGGTGGGCGGGAAGGTACCGTCGAAGCTTTCGCTCAGGCAAGGGCCGGTGTTCACGTTGAAGGTGGTGGTGGCGGTGCCGCCGCCGGGCGTGGGGTTGGTCACCACCACGTTTTTGGTGCCGGCCGTGGCAATGGCCGCCGCCGGGATGCTCACCGTGAAGCTGGTGCTGCTGAAGCCCGTGGTGTTGGGCGTGTAGCTGGTGCCGCCGAAGCTGAACGTGGTGACGGCCGCGCCCACGAAGCCCGTGCCCGTGACGGTGAGCGTGAACGCCGCCCCGCCCGCCGTGGCGCTGTTTGGCGCCAGGCTGCTGATGGTGGGCGCCGGGTTCGTCACCGTGAAGCTGGCGCTGCCCGAGGCTCCGCCGCCGGGCGTGGGGTTGGTCACCACCACCGCGAAGGTGCCGGTGGTGGCAATGTCGGCCGCCGTGAGGGCCACCGTGAGCTGGCCCGCATTCACAAACGTGACGGTGCGGGCACTGCCATTATAGGTAGCCGTAGCACCGCTCGCGAAGGTGTTGCCGGTGCTCAGCACGGTGAGCGTGGTGGCGCCGCTGCCCACCACCGCCGAGGCGGGGCTCAGGCTGCTGATAACCGGCGTCGGGTTCACCACCAGCGTTACCACGCTGCCGTAGGCGGTGGTGGTGGCGTTGGTGGCGTAGGCGCGCACCGAGTAGGTGCCGGCCGGCAGGCTCAGCGCCTGGCTGAAGGTGCCGGTGCCCGTGCCGATGGCCAGCGTGGTCACGTCGGGGCCACCCACGGTGGGCAGGGTGTTGGTGGCGCTATACACCACGCCGCGGTCGCTGACGGCGCTGCCACCGTCGGCCGTCACGTTGCCGCCCACGGTGGCGCCGGTAGCGGTGGGCAGGGTGATGCCCGCCGTGATAACGTTGAGCGCGGTGCCCGCCTTCACCGTCACCGGCACTTCGTTGCTGGTGGCCACGCAGCCGCTCAGCGTGCTTTGGGCTACCACGTAGTACGTACCTAGCGTGTTGCCGAAGTCGGCCGGTTGGGGCGTGTAGCTGGTGCCGGTCTGGCCACTGATGGTGTTGCCGTAGGGCCCGCCCGCAACGGTGCCGTACTTCCAGACGCGGCTGGTGGCGGCCGGCGTTTCGGTGGCCGTCAGCGCCGTGGCGTTGGTCTGGCCGATGGTCACGTCCAGGCTGGCCGGGGCTACTGCTACCGTCAGGTTATTGATGGTGAAAGCCGTGCCGACGGCCGCCGTCCCCGTGGTGCTGGGCGCGCTGTTGTTCACCCGAATCCGGTAGCCCGTGCCGCTGGCCGTGCCCGCCGGAATGGTCACCGTGAGTGGGTTCGCCGTAGTCGACCCCACAATGGTCAGGGCCGTAGCGCTCGCAAAGCTGCCCGCCGCATCCGAGAGCTGGGCCGAATAGGTGCCCGTGAGCGTGCCGGAAGCGGTGTAGCTCACCGTCACGTTGCTGGCGCTCACGGCGCACACGGGCGTAGAGGCCACCGTGCCGGTGGCGATGGTCGGCGGCGCCGTCACGGTGCCGCTCACGGTGGCCAGCGTGGCCAGCGGCGTGCCGCCGCCCGTCACCGATACGGTTTCATTGGTATAAGTGCCCACGGTCAGGCCGGCTTTCAGGCGCACGTATACGGGCGTGGCTGCCAGGGTGCCGCCGGCCGCATTCGCTACCGAAGCGGTGGTGCCGAAGCTCGTATTATCGGTCGATACCTCGAAGCTGGCCGGGGCCGTGATGGTGATGGCATTGCCCGCCGTGAGGTTGGCCCCGGTGAGGGTAAGGGTTTGCGAGGCCGAGGCGGTACCGGCCGGGGTGCTAAAGCCGGTGAGCGTGGTGGGCGCCGTGGCCGGCGACGTGGCTACCACCAGGTAAGGCGAGGCCGAAGTGCCGCTGGCCACCAGTTTGGCTATCTGCAAGCGCAGTGCTGAACCGGTGTTGGTAGTCGGGGTAAATCGAATTTTAACCTGACTGCTCAGCGTACCCGTCAGCGAGGTGCTTTGCGCAACATAGGCCGAGGAGGTGACGGAGCCCGAAGTATACGTTTGCGTATAGGTAGTGCCGCCGTTATAAGAAATCTCCACCTTCATCGTATTGCCCGAGCCGCCGCCAAAGGTTGCAATCTGAAACGACAGGGTGGCCGAGGTATAGGGCGATAGATTGTAGCTGCCCGTGATAACGTTATCCGGGGTCCCGGCCGCCTCCAGCTTAAAGTAGCTTCCCTGCTCAATAGGAGTGCCGGTGCTACTGGTGTTGTTGCCCACCCAGCTAGCAGGTAGCGCAGTATAAGAACTGGACCCGGATGGATAGACCTCAAAAATGGTCGTCTGCCCCCACCCTAGCAGCGGCAGCACCAACAACGCCAGCAGCCAGGCACCCCGGCAGTAGCGGATAAAGGGGATAGAGAATGTCGTCATGGGCAGCCGGATAGAAAATTTAAAAAGGCAATTGCTTTGCAAAGGTACCAGTGATGGGCTTTGGTTCCTGATTCTTTTCGATTATTAGTTTGTTACGGGCGGTGAGCAGGACGACCCACCAGCCATAAAAACGCCCTGGCTGATGCGGCCAGGGCGTTTTGGTAGGAGCAACTCGTAAAGCAGCTATGGCCGTGGTGGAGGAACGACTGCGCCAGGAAGGCCTCCAGCCGGAAACCCTCATCCAGATGGCCGAGGAGGTACTGCACCTGCTGGCCAGTGCGCTGCCCGACCCAACCGCCGCTACCGCCACTGCCGAGGCGCTCCGGAAGCTGTTTGCGGCCGAGAAGTACGGGGTAGCGGCCACCTGGCGCCCCGACGTGCCCGCCACCTCCCTCACCGAAGCCGACGACGAAGTGTGGCTGACGATGGAGCCAACGCACCTCGAAACGCAGCTATTTTCTTACGCCATCAGTGTCACCGTCACCGCGCGCTTTGGGGTTGAGCATCCCTTGGGCGACGCCCTGGGCTCCGATACCCAGCTGCGGGAGCTGGCCCGGCGCTTTCGGGAAGCTACCCCCGATGCTACCCTGGAGCTCAACGGCCCCGAGGTGCTGCGCCTCTATCTGAGCTTGCACATTCTCACGCTGCTGTGCCTGGCCGACTTACAGCCCCTGCTCCTGGCCCGCCTGACGCCCGCCCCCAACGCTCCCGCGCCCTGGACCGCCCCCGGGCAGCAGCAACACCTGGTGGAGAGCGTGAGCCGCCATGTGGCCATCCTAAACCAGCTGCTCGACGAATACTTTGCCGACGAGCCCGCCTATCAGGCTGCCCAGGCCGAAGTGCACCGGCTGGCCGAGCTGCCGTAAGCGCCGGCTGCGGCGCCCCTCTAACTTGCTTAAACCAAAAATCCCCGGCCAGGGTGGCCGGGGATTTTTGGTTGCTTTGCAGCACCCGCAGGCTACTGCTTGCTGATGCGGCGCGTCACGAGGCGGGCGCCGTCCTGCACTTGCAGCAGGTAGGTGCCAGGGGCCAGCTCGCGCAGGCTCACCTGGCCGGCGGCGTCTACCAGGGTGCGGCGCACTTCGCGGCCCGTCAGGTCGAGGATGCGCACGGGCTGGCCGCTGAGGCTGGCTTTGGTTACCGTCACCACGTCGGTGGCGGGGTTAGGGTAGAAGCTGAGCGGGGCGGCGGCAGCGCTACTGGTGTGCGGGGCCACGGCTACCACGCCGGAATAGTGGGCGGTGCCGTCGCGGTCCACCTGGCGCAGGCGGTAGTACACCGTGCCGTCGCTCAGGTTTTCGTCGAGGGCGGTGTAGCTGCGCGGGCTGCTGCTGCTGCCGGAGGCCTCCACCCGGCCAATGGTGCCGAAGGTGTCGGCGAAGCCGTCGTTGCGGCGCTGCACCTCAAAGTAGGCGCTGTTCTTCTCGCTGGCGGTGGTCCAATACAAAGTCACGGCAGCCGGGCCGCGCTCGGCCACGAAGCGGGTCAGCTCCACCGGCAGGGGGTTGTTGGACCGCAGGCGGGCCACGGTGGCCAGGGCAAAGTCGGAGAAGCTGGTGAAGGCGCCCGAGGTGATGTTGGTGCCGTTGCCGGTGCCGCCGATGCTTTCCCAGGCGCTGCCGGGCGAGCTCGACTTGGCAATGCGCAGCGAGTCGTCGAGGTTGGCGCGGTCGTTGGCGGGGTCGTAGGTGAGCGTGATGCGGGCCGAGGTGAGCGTGGCGGCGCCGGCAGTTACTTCCGGATGCACGTTGAAGTAGCGAATCTGCGACACGCGGGTGAGCGGCGTGGTGCTCACGGGCGGCACGGTAGCCGTCAGCTCGGCCGTCGAGAGGGCCCGGGCGGGGGGCGCTTTCTCAAACTGGCGGGCCGTGTAGTAGGTGGTGCCCACGCCCTGCTCCACTTCCAGGGTCAGGGGGCGGTACTGGCCGCCCTTGCCCAGCGGGTAGGCCAGCGTGCGCGTGGTGGTGATGTTGTTGGTGGCCGCGCCCTGGGTCAGGGCGTTGATGTAGTTGTTGAGCCCGCCGCCCGAGATGGCACCCGAGGCATCGAGGTACACGCGGTAGGTGTTGTCGGGCAGCTCGGCGGTGGCGGGCGCCGCCAGCATTTCGAGGCGGCCCGAAGTCAGGGTCAGCAGGGTGTTCACGCGCACATCATTCGCTACCAGGATGGTGGGCACGTCGGTGCGGTTCACGGTTAGGCTGCCCAATTGGGCCACGCCCCGCGCAAAGGCCAGCGTATCGACCGCGCCGCTGCCCGACAGCACCAGCCCCGACGTGGTGGTGCCCCCGATGAGGCCGCCCAGCCGCGAGCTGGCCACGTTGGCCACGCTGAAATCCCCGCCAAAGGTCACCGACGAATTGGCATTGATGAAGAGGTGCCCGCGGCTCAGGGTGGTGGTGCCGCCCACGAACAGCGTGCCGCTCACGGCCAGGCTGTCGAAGGCAGCAGCCGACAGGCCGCCGGTATTCAGCGTAAAGTTGTTGATGTTGGTGGTAGCGGCCGCCGGCAGGCGCAGCGTGCCGAGGCTGCCCGTGTTGACGGCCCCGCGGTTGAAGACGAAGTTGGCGCCCGACGTGGCCGTCACCGTGCCCGTGCCGCTGCCGATGGTGGCCCGGCCGCCGGCAAAGAAGGTCAGGGTGTTGTTGTTCACGTAGAGCATGGTGTTGGCCCCCAGGTCGTAGCCGCCGCCGGCAATGTTGCCGACTTCCAGCGGGGTGGTGTTGCCGCTCAGCACCACGCCCGGCAGGGGCGCAATGCCCGGGCCCGCCGCCGTGGTGGTAAGGCGGAACAGCTGCAGCGTATTGACGTTGCCCTGGAAGATTTGCTGCTCGGTGACGTTGGTGGTCAGCAGCGTGATTTTGCCCGGCGCGCTGAAAGTCACGGTGCCGCTCAGGGTCAAGTTGCCGTTCAGGCTCAGGGTGGTGAAGGTCGAAGTGCCACCGCCGAAGTCGGTGACGCTGTCAATGATAAGATTGCCGCGCACCGCATGGCCCGTGCCGTTGGGCAGGGTTTTAGTAGCGTTGCGCAGGGTCAGGTTGCCGTAGCCGGCGGCCGGGAAGGCAGCCAGGGTGTAGTTGCCGGCCTGCGCGTATTCCACCGTGCTGCTCACGTCGATGCTGCCGAACGTGACGGCCGGCGCGGCATGGAGCTGCGTGAGCGTGGCGCCGGCGCCCAGGTCGAGCGGGCCGGTGAAGTTGAACCCAGCCGGCACCGTGAAGCCGGCATTGGGGCCCAGCACCACTTTCGAGCCCGTGCCCGCTACCGTCCAGGCCGCGCCGATGCTGCGGCCCGTCCCCGACACATTGAAAACCGTGTTATTGGTCGTGAAGCTGGTTGGGGCCACGCCCGAGCCGTCGGGGTTGGCGCCGAAGGTGGCCAGCGCGTTCAGGTCGCCGCTGGCTTTGCTGTAGTAAATGCCGCCGACGGTTACCGACAGGGCGTTGGAAGTACCCGAGGCGGTGGTCACCGTCACCGGGTAGCTGTCGGGCGTGGTGATGGCGCTGGCCGGCACGGTAGCCGTGAGGGTGCCGCCGGCGGCATTGCTGACATCGGTGGTCAACGCCACACCGTTGAACTTCACCACGCTGCCCGCCGTGAAGTTAGTGCCCGTCACGGTGATGGTGAAGTCGCCGCCCCCGGCCGTCGCCGCGTTCGGCGTCACAACCGAGATAACCGGCATGGTTGATACGCTTATCGTGCCGGAAACCTGTACATCATCTACGCTGTAGGTAGAGCCTGCACTACCTACGGCGTAGTAGAACCGGAAGGTAACTCCTGAGGTCTGAATGGCAGAAAAACCGGTGAGGTTTATTGTTTTGGCCCCGCCCGAAGTAGTACCGGAAGCAATAGGGGCAGCGTAATTATCCAGGCTCGAACGCACCTCATACGGATTGGCGCCGCTGCCCGAGCGTTGGTCGGTGAAGCTGAGGGTGTTCAGATTAGCCTGGTAACCGCTGGCCGGGCTAAAGGTGAAGGTGATGTATTTAGTGGTTGAAATCGTAGTCGACCAGTTGCTGGAGTTAAAACGATTACTCCCGGCATTGGAATTTACACCTGTGCGCGAAAACGTAGAGGCACTCACGTTCGGGTCGTTATAGCTGGAACTAACCGTAGCCACATTGTCGGTGCCGTTGAAGTCAAAGGCCAGGAGGCTCACGGGCGTTGCCGGTGTGGCATCAGTCGTGAAGTTGGTGGTGCCCGCCGTCGGCAGGTAGTTCTCGAAGCCGTTGGCGGTGCCCTCGTTGTAGGCGTACACGTCGGCGGCGTAGGCGGTGCTGGCGGTCAGGCCGGTCACGCTCACGGTGGTAGTGGCGGTGGTGGCAGCTAGTACCACATAGTTGTTGGAGCCCGTGGTGGCAGTGGCGCCGGTGGTGCCATAGGCGGCATTGGCGGTGTAGGTGGTGCCATCGGTGGGAGCCACGGCGGCCGTGGCGGCCGGACGCACCACTACGAGGTAGCGGCTACCGTTGCCGCCGCTCAGCGTCAAGGTGACGGTGGTGGCGGCGGGCGTGCCGGCGGCCACGCCGGGGGCCGTGGTGGGCTCGGGCACTACGGTGCCGCTCACGGTCTGGTCCTGGTTGGTGGCGCCGGCGCTGCGAATCAGCAGGCTGGTGCCCAGGCTGCCGGTGGCCGTGGCGCCGGTGAGGCGCACGAGCACGGCGGTGCTGGCTACCGTGCCGGCGGCGCCCAACGTCTGGGCGCTCGTCGAGTAAGAAGTGCCGCCGTTGACGGACACTTCGTAGCCCGCCGGCGGCGTGATGGTGATACCCACCGTGAGGTTGGTGCCGCCCACGTTAATGGTCTGGGCCGCCGAGGGCTGGCCCGCCAGGGTATTGAAGGCAATGAAAGCGCCCGTGACAGTGATAGTAGGCGAGGTGGGCGGCGAGGTGGTAGTGAAGCTCCGCACCAACCCGTAGCCAGTGCCCGTGGCGTTGGTCGCGTAAGCCCGGTAGTAATAAGTAGTGCCGGCCGTGAGGCTGCCCAGCGTGATGTTGTAGCTACCGGTAGCGGCCCCGGTGGTGCCCACCGAAGCATTATTTACGTCGGCCGCGCCCAGCACCAGCGCGGCGGCCGTGCTGGCCGTGCTGCTATACACGAAGCCGTAGGCGCTGCTGGCCGTGGGCGAACCCAGGTTGCCGATGTTGCCGGCAATGGTAGCACCGGTCATGGTAATGCTGGTCGCGGGCGCGGCGGTGGTTACGGTAGGCGCCGCAGGGGCCACTCCCACAATGGAGATATTATTCAGCCCGGCGCCTCTTGTTCCGTTGGCACCAGGGGTCTGGAAACGGACACGTACCGAGCTGGTGTAGCTCGACAAGTCGTAGGAAAAGTTTGAGAAAGAAGTACTGCCCGGCACTGCCGTTGGAGTCAGGGCCACGAAAGCGCCGCCGCTAACCGACACCGCCACGGCTATGGCATTATTGGTTGCATTAACGCCACCAAACGTGCGGGCAGAGAAGGTCAGCGTTTTCGTACCATAAGGAGATAAATCCAGCGATGGTGAAATGAGAGTCGCCGCACTCGAAACCATTTGCAGATACCCGGTCGACTGCGCGATACTGGTATGCGTCCAGGTCTCATTATTAGCAATAGTGCCGTCGTGCGAGGCCAGAACTGTCGTCTGCCCCCACCCCAGCAGCGGCAGCAGCAGGAGCAGCACACTCATCACCGCGCTCCGGCCCGGCAAGTGCTGTCTCAGGTAGTAGAAAAGAGGAAATGTATGCATACCGAAAAAGAGTTAGAGTGAAGTAGAGATGGGGAAATTCAAAAAGCAGACTACCGAACAATCCTGCAAAATTACAGGCTATAATCCCCGATTGGGGCCAGTTTGATGCTATCAAAAGGTTACTTATCGACGCACGTTCCCCTCACCTCTACGAATCACTCACTTTGACGGCCGCACATTAGAGAATTTCTAATAATATCAGCTTCACACCCTTAAAAAGAAGCTGCACCAATCTAAAAATTATCTAGTATCGGGAACACTCCCCCTTTTCTGAAGGGCGTAAAGCTGTTTTAGCTCAAAAAGACATTTCCCTTTTAGCACATGCTTATTGCCAACGAAAAAGCCCCCGACCAAGCAGGCCGGGGGCTTTCCAGAAAGGCAGTAAGTGGGCCGCGCCAGGCAGCCCGCTCCCTAGCCGAAGTTAGTTTTTGGCGACGCGGCGCACGGCCGTTACACCATTCTGACGCACTTCCAGCAGGTAGGTGCCGGTAGCCAGCGAAGCCGGCAGGGTCACTACCCCGTTGGCGGCCAGGGGCGCCTCGGCCAGCACCACGCGGCCGGTGAGGTCGCGCAGGGCTACCGTAGCCGCACCCGCCGTGGGCAGGGTCACCGTCAGGCGGTCCTGGGCCGGGTTGGGGTACAGTGCCAGGCCGGGCAGAGCCTTGCTTGGGTTGGTGCCGAGGAAGTCCGGGATATTGACGTCGTCGATGTTGATGCGCGCAGTGTTACCAGCCGGGGCGGCAGTGCTGATGCGCAGACGCACATTACCCGTTACGTTAGCAACGAAGCTATACGTAGTGAGCGTGGTGGTAAGCACAGCCGGGGCCCCCGACAGCACGGTGTACGAGGTGCCGCCGTTGGTCGACATTTCCACCGTAAAGGTTGTCGGTGTATCGGTACCATACATGGCGGCCTGCAGCGTGATAACGCCTGCGCCGGTCGGCTTGTCGAAGTTCATGGCAATGAATCCACCGCCGCGGATGCGGGCAGCCCGCACCTGGTTTACGCGGTCGTTGAACTGGTCACCGAGGATGGCCTCCGTGAACGTCCAGTCGCCGCTGCGGAGCGTGGCTACGCCAGTAGCATAGGCCGTTTTGGTACCGGTTTCGAAGTCTTCGTAAGCCTGGCTGGTAGCAGCCGGCACCACGAAGAAGTCGCGTACCGCCGAAGCCGTGCCGCCGTTGGTAGCCGTCACCTGGAACTGGCCGAGGGTGGCAATCTGCGCAGCCGGCACGTTGATGGTGATGCTGGTAGCCCCCGCATTCACGGTAGCGGCCGTGTAGGTGTTGGTCGTCGTGCCGTTCGTAAACAGCACCTGCGTAGTAGCCAGGAAGTTGGTACCGGCAATGGTCATGGTGAAGCCAGGGCCACCCACGATGGCACGCACCGGGCTGATGCTGGTGATGGTGGGCGTGGTAGCCGTGGGCGTCACGGTGAAGGTGCCGGTGCTGGTGGCGGTACCGCCGGGCGTAGTTACGGCGATGGTGCCGGTGGCCCCGCTAGCGGGCACCACGAAGGTGATGGTGGTAGCGTTCACCACCACGAAGCCGGTGATGGCTACGCCGTTCAGGGTCACGGCCGTGGCGCCGGTCAGGTTGGTGCCGGTGATGGTCAACGTGGCACCGGCCGCGCCGGTGGTGGGCGTGAAGCTGGTGATGGTGGGAGCCGCCGGAGCGGTAGCCGTCACGGTGCCGGTCACGGCCACGTTCACAGTGGTAGCGCCGGTGCTGGCTACCGTCACGTTGCCGGCCGGGGTGCCGATGGCCGCGCCGGTCAGACGCACGTAGATGGTGGTGCTGGCGATAGCGCCGCTAGCCTGGGGCACCGTTACCGAAGCCGTGTAGGGGCCGGCGGCGGTCAGCGATACTTCGTAGCCGGCGGGGGCCGTGATGGTGGCATCGGCCGTCAGCACCACGCCGGTGATGGCGAAGCTCTGACTGGTCGAAGGCGTGCCTACTACCGTGGTGAAGGCCGGCAGCGTGGCCGGAGCAGCGGTCAGGGTAGCCGTAGTGGGCGCGCTGGCATCGGTGATGCTCACGTCGTCAATGTTGATGCGGGGGTTGGCAGCAGCAGTAGTGTTGGTAGTGCCGATGCGCAGACGGATGTTACCAGTCTGGTTTACCGTGAAGGTGTAGGGCGTCAGCGTAGCATTCAGCGTAGTAGGCGTGCCAGCGATGGGCGTGAAGGTGGTGCCACCGTCGGTCGAGATGCTCAGCGTGAACGAAGCGCCGGTGTCGTTACCGAAGGTAGCCGCCTGCAGGCTAATCACGCCAGCCCCGTTGGGCTTGTCAAATTCCATCGTGATGGTACCACCGCCACGAATGCGGGCAGCTTTCGCACCAGCCTTTTTGTCATTGGCCAGGTCCCCAATCAGGGCCTCTACGAACGTCCAGTTGCCCGTAGTCAGGGCCAGCGGCGTAGTGCCGTTGTAATTCGTGGTGC
>Ga0247804_10001246_pt1 | contig 11789 bp, 10 predicted proteins | sample UWRJL029104C1_FD_181142 | JGI IMG/M metagenome (GOLD analysis project Ga0247804, IMG submission 181142) | Plant litter microbial communities from Arlington Agricultural Research Station in Wisconsin, United States - UWRJ-L029-104C-1 | ecosystem: Environmental > Terrestrial > Plant litter >...
GAAGATTGATTGAGCACTTGGTGGTGGTGGCACTCTGCTTGGGTTTTTCCTGATACCTCTGCTGGACATTAAAAGATTCGTCTCTAAAGACAGATACTGCAACAGCGCTTGATCAGCAAATCGACCTGTTCTCGATCGTGGGTCGACAACATACCCGACTGATCTCTATAACCCCCGCATAATCGACTAGCCCTCACGCATTGTGAGCATGAAGGTAATAGGCTATCGCACTTGGGAAGAAAGGCGTCAGAGGATTGCTCGCTATCGGATGTTTTCAACTCACTCTCGTTCGTCGCAGTCTACATTCTAAGCACGCTTTACTGGGTTTGCCGTAGTATACCATGGTAAAACAACATTACAGTGCAGGTAAGCTCCGGATTTTGATTCTCAAAGCAGGTGATCTTTCGCAGGACGTCAATATGTGCGAACTCGAACTACGTATTGAGCAATGGTTCCTCGCGCATGCTTTTGAGCAACATCTTGGCTTGCGGTCGGGAGATCGACGCCATAAAGCTTACTCCCGGATAGAGTTGCGCGGCAGGATTAATGTGATGTTTGGGGGGATCAAGTGGGTTGATTCGTGTTTTCGGGGTCCCCGGCAATATTATCAGTCATCCTCATGCACCAAAAAACGGTAAAAACGGGACTGGTGTTTCCAACCTTCATGAGTCCCCGGTGAGGGAGGTCGAGCTAACTGCTTCTGGGTGTGGTTGAGTAGTCTCTCAGCCCTGCACTTCCCGCTTCACACTTTTGACTTGTAACAAAAAGATTAGACGGACGCGGTTCGTACAGATCATTTCAGGTAATGCTCGGCTGGGAGTCATCACTGACTTTCAACTTCTTAAATGCCCAGATTGGGAATTCGTTGAGCAGAAAGAGAAACTTTGCTAAGGCAGAACAAGGAAAACTCTTGAATCTTGAGCACTGCGCGTATGAGAATCGAATGACACAATTATATATAGATTGAGCAATGTATCATGTTTTCATCAATTCCTCAAAAGCACGCGTCAAAACTGTCCACCAGTCTTCTCAAGATTGCCTTAAATTCTTGTCAGATATCCTTCAAAACGAACAGTGAATTCTATATAAAGTACGAAAAATGGTATCTACCGAAGAAGCCATAGCAATAGCAGAAATCTGCGTTTACATCCCTGTATTTCTCCTGACAATCATCGTGGTCCTTCGACATGGGTTCCAAAAACAACTGGGCTGGATCTACCTAGCAATCTTCTCCCTCATCCGTATCGCAGGCGCGGGTTTTGAGATCGGAAAGGTACACGACCCAACAAACAAAACCGACATAGAATGGAGCGCCATTCTGCAATCCGTGGGACTAAGTCCTCTGCTCATGGCGAGTTTGGGGCTGTTGAAGCGAGTGACCGATGGCGTCTCTACACACATCCCATCTGGAATGACTCTACCCAATAGGGGCATGTAAGACAGCCGAATCCATCCTCAAGCAGCAGTGTTAACAGAATCCACAGTTTCAAAATCATTGCAAAACGAGCAACTGCAACCTCGCGCCGAAGCAGGCTCATTCAGATCGCGCAGCTCACCACGATGATCGCATTGATATTGTGCATCACGGGAGGGCTGGACGCAACCGATCCCAACCCCTCGGAGCGTGCTTCTGGAAAAAGTCATACACGGATCGGCGTCATCATCTTCCTGGTGGTTTATCTCGTGCTGGGAGCCCTTGCGATCATCACGATGAAGGACTTCGGCCGCGCGAATCAGAGCGAGAAGCGTGTGTTCCTGGCAGTTCTCGCAGCCCTGCCGCTACTCGCGGTACGCATTCTTTACAGTATCCTGTCTGCCTTTTCCAACAACTCCGTGTTCTCGATTTTGGGCGGAAGTGCCGTGGTTCGGCTGTGTATGGCGATTATTGAGGAGTTCTTGATCGTGTTGTTCTACACGATTGCAGGATTGGTCGCGAGCAAGTGAAGAACTTTATAAGGCGGGTGACAGTTGAGACTTAGTGGATAATAAGGTGTCAATCATGAAAAGTGAACATAGCTGGACGATAGAGTATGGTGTAAAATTCCTTGTCACTTCGGCCAAGTGATTCTATCCAGTCTTCCCGCCGCTGTATAAATTAGAATACTCATTAGGTAGATCAATCTTGACCCTATTATATATCACCATTTCACGTATACCAATTTTAGAGTTATTACCGACGTTATTATATATAACAACGATCTATTGAGGGGTCCTTTGCAGTCATACCCTTTGAATCATTCCTTAATGAGCTTATAATTCCTGCAAAGTTGGAAACATATCTCCTTGGAGGAGGAATGCGACTAATGAGTTTGCACTCTACAACATTTCTCAGAAGTACCTAACCCATAATGTCTAATGTTTCAGTAGTTTTAGAGATCATGTCAAGAGAAAGACGAACGGTGATGAATAATAATATATACAGTCTCTATATCGGCCGCTCAGCCACGAAGCTAGAGACTTCCACAACGTTGAGCACTCAAGGCATATGGGTGGATTCTTTGATCCTCAAATGTCTCTCCATATGTTCCTTTCGTCTTTCCTCAAGTTCTGTCACTTGCTTCTTTGAAAGAATACTCCTCCAAGTGAAGAGTGTCTTTGATTCTAAAAATCTGGATGGATTATGCCGCATAGACGTATCCCAGAGTTCCCATGTGAGAAGTCTTTTTGTATCCCAGATAGAAAATCCATATGGCCGAAATATTTCAAAGTCGACAGAGTAGAGGGGTGACCAAGTAAATACGAGCATGTGATTTGCTGCATATTCAAATGCAGAACGCCAGCCACCGTCTTCATCGTATTTGTCTGTATTGTTGCATTTTTCATCCGTAGCCGGCTTCTTTGGCGCAGAATAATAGGAGCTGTCATAGTCGTGGTGTGATAGTATTTGAAAGGGAGAAGGAGGCTTGTCCCACGGCACAGTTTCGTAAGTACCAATAGCTTCAGGAAATATCCATTCTACTACGGTTTCAAGATCAATAAGACCAGAGCGATCGCCTATAAGATCTTCCCAAAATGTGACTATTTCGAGACCTTCGCGTTTCCTTGTATTTGTCTCCCCCCAGTCTGAAGCCCATAAAGTTGACAACTCTTTGTTGATATAGATACTTCTCATTTCAAAATATAAAACAACTCTCCAAACGGCAAGTAAGACTCGTGATTCTTCTGACCAGGATGGAGGTCCAATATCTGCAGGTGTATAAGGAGGACCCGGAGCCCCACGAGAAAGTCGTAACCATATTGCATAATCAAATCTATCCTTAAAGCAATATTTCGGATCGGCAGGATGCCTTAGCTGAAGGGAGTGGCATCGTTTGAGCAGAGAATTAATAATAATCCGGCTAAGTAAGTGTACATAAGCTGAAAGAGCCAGCAACCGGCAGGGAAAAAATTGTGAAGATGTTAAAGAGGCCAGGAAGGGGTAGAGTGATTTGGTGAGTGGCGTAGTTCCATGTCTCAAGTAGCAAGCAGCGGGCTGCGGAAAGTATGATGATCTCAGTGGGATGATGAAATCTTCCAAGCTGCTTGGTAAAAGCGAAATGTGTTTCTCCTTGTTGATGCTCTCGGTTTCAGAGTTAAGCCGCGACTGAAGTTTTAATAGAGTAATGGTGCGTATTATGAATTGAATTCTTGGTGGTGTGTAAGGGTGAGTAATAATAGCCTCAATGAGAGCCACTGTAAGTCTCTGATCGTAGTGCAAGATTGATGCTATGGACGGAGAAGCATTATGTAGAAAATAAAGAGAGGGAAGATCTGGGAGCTGCTTGAGAATAAGCTCAATGATATGAACGGGAAGAGTTTGAAACGGGTCCATGACTTGTCGGTAATAATTTTGTGTTTCAGTGAAAACTTTTGTAATCCACAGTGGTGAACATTTTATTTCTGGATATTTGCCAATTTCAAATACGTCCTGGGTAACATGCTTTTACACGGAGGCCTGTGGTATTGAGGTACAGGTAAAAGTTACTTACTAAAATTGAGAAAATTCGGCCAATTCTATTCGCTAAACAAAACATGCAACTAAGGTATACTTTGGTGGTATTATTAGGCCAAACAACCGTAAAATTGGTCAAGTCAAGCTTCTTAGGATATTGTGCATAATTTTTAGGACTTATTATAGTAGAGAAAACTAAAACGAGCATGAAATTGAATTTAATCTAGTTAAGTGATAGGTTGGATAGAGGATGGGGGGGTCATTTGCTGACTAGGAACCCGTGATACCACTTCTTGAAGAAAGGATCCACAACTTTAAAGATACGATTTCCAGAAAACACGTTAAAAGGAAAACAAGTTTCCGGTTATTCCACGATTAATTAGACTGCTTTCTTCACGCCTTCCTTATTCCGTAATAGCTACGTTCGATAATTTCACTTTTTTTCACTTTGTACCTCCTTTAGCAGTCATATCATTCTCCAGCAACAATGATTAGTCTGTTGAATCTAACCAGTCAGTTTTATGTACCCACCATCAGCATTTTATTATACGCATTTAAGAGATCACGTATCCCGTCTTGTCGAAATGAGTGATAGTAGTATAATGTAGTCGCCTAAAGCTCAAAAAGCGTATCCAATAGGTAGAGTTGAGCTAGTTAGATCGTTCGCTTATTTTCGCTTGTATGAACTGCACCTTATAATATCTTGCGTATAAGATAAGACATAAGAACAGATATTAAAGAGCAGGCAATATTACACTTAAAACTGGCGAAAGGGCTTCGGCTTCCTGAGAAAAATGAGAGTCTGCTGGATTTATCGAGTGTGTATGGTATTGTCAGGCAGGAGTCAGGATTAGACGTTGAAACAGATTTGATTTGGAGCAGTGATACTCGATAGGAGACAACTGTCATATAACATACAAGTTGGAGCTATTGGGTAGTTGAATATATGCTGTTGTTATAACAGGTAGGCAAATAACATACGAGAAAAAAAGTGCACTTGAGAGACTGTGAATCGTGGGAATTGGTGATGAATGACTAAGAAACACGAGAGGTATACTAAGGAAGTAGTGATATAGTACATAACGTTCCGTTTATCTCTGCCATGGTCAGAAATTCTATATAGAAGGCGTTCAAAGCCACTCCTTGCTGCCAAGGTGGGACAAGAACGCTCCAGAATCCTCAATCGTTATATTGTCAATAACTTTTTTCATGAGAGATACGCTCTCAGCCGGGGTAATCGGCCCCTTGAAATTCGGATAGAAACGTGAGAATTCTGCTCCCATCTCTTGCATCCGCGGTATGTGTTCGGGAAGTGCTATTTGGGTTGTCAGCTTCTAAACTATCATCCCTATCACGACCCCTAGGTTCAGAGACGGGTGAACTTACGAGGTTCAGTTGCGGTGTTGACGACCCCTGGGCTCAATGCGAGAAGGGTGATACCCTCTCCCCTCAGTTCAACAGCGTATTTAGCAACAACTATGTTAGTAGCTGCTTTGGTCGAGCTGTATAGTACTGAGAACGCGATGTTTGCCTTCTGCGATAATTCTAATTCCGCTAAGCCTGTTGACATGACAGTGATCTTCTTAACGTTGCCTTGGCGAATAAGCGGAAGAAATGCATTTATAGAGTACATAACACCGAGAACGTTTACATCCAAGTTGTTGCTGAACTCTCTGCGAAGGAAATCCTCTTGACCAATGAATTCGGTCGGTGTCATGAAAGCCGCTCCAGCATTGAGGTAAGCGCCGTTAACAATGAGATGATCAAGTGATTTATTGGTTATTTCAGAAACCTCGCTGGCTGCTATTGTGAGACTTTTGTGATCAACCATGTCAGCCTTGACAATGCGGACGTTGGTGATTTTATCGGCTGCAAGCTGGGCCTCGACATATTCTGGAGTCCGAGCTAGTCCAACGACAGTATTGGCTGGGTCTTGGCTGAGAAATCGAAGCCACTCGTACTGGGAGTTCGTTAGATTAGAATTAACATCTAATGAGGTGGAGGAAGGAGCCCTACTCCTAGGCCTCGAGAGGCGCCAACAATAACGTAAGACGGCATTTCAAGAGTTTGACGTTTGTGTGAAGTGAACTTGAGAGATAGGAATAAGATATGGAGATGAAGTGGATGAGGACAAAACAGAGGGACATCTGCGAATCTTTAAGTAGATTCGTACGAATTCCCTTACCGAGCACTCCGTAGTAGATCTGCTGTAGGTGTCCCCTTTCTTACCTTGGAACACCCGGACTTACCAGCACGATACTAAGTGATTATCCGATGCAAAGGCGCCACAGGGCTTACCTTACATTCATACCAGCACTCTATTTGACTGTTTACACAGCGTTGATGCAATTGAGACTGCGGCAAGGTAGGCTTCGGGCTACGAAACCTGGGCGATGCAACTGAATATGTGTGGTGCGGACGATGCCGCCGTCAAGCATCCGCGGACGGAAGGACGACGCGAGCCTCGGTTGCAGCTGCTTGCACGCTTAGACGACAAAACAGCTGTGACCCTCAAGTTCCCAGTAGTTCCCAGTAGAATGCTTTGTAATATATGCTTTTTAATCCAGCTTCGGTCAATCCTGGGCCGCGCAAGCGTCCTCATCAACCATCTGCGGTAACTTTATATCAGTCCGAAAGTCTAGATTCTAACTCGATCGAAATTTGGGCATAGATATTGTCGAAAATTCGGGGCCTGTGCCGAGACCTAACTCATAATAATTGGCATAGCGCAATACTCTCCGTAGGCAGGCTTCTCGTAAGCATGTCTGGTAGTGTGAGAAGCACAAAGGGATGCTGGACTTGTCGTCTTCGCAAGAAGAAATGTGATGAAGGAAAACCAGTTTGCTTAACATGTAATAATCTCGCTGTAACATGCCATAGATATGGTCCAAAGCCAGAATGGATGGACAGCAAATACAGAGAGAAGGATATGGCGGAGATAATTCGACGTGCTGTCAAGGAAACGACTGCTGAAAAGAAGCGGGTAGCAATGAGGCGGCGACAACAACAACGACAACAAGCCAATGGATCTTTGAACAATGCCGCGGCTGAGGAGCCAACCCATCCAGCACCACCTGCTACTACGCTGCCATCCGCTGCACAGACAGATTGGTCAAATGGCTGGGGAGGACGCGCAAAGAATCATGCATCCCAGTTAATTGCTACGGACTCTCTGCCAGACTTTTCGGTCGTTCCAGAACGAATCGACGCAGAACTACTCATGCACTACCTAGATCACGTTTTCCCGCTTCAGTTTCCTTTCTACAAGCCATCGGTAGCCGCTGGTGGTCGGGGCTGGCTTCTGTCTATTTTGACGACGACAAAACCTTTGTATCATGCAGCTATTAGCTTAGCAGCCTATCACCGGCAGTCTATACTGTGTCGCGATAGTGCAAGCAAGGACCACGGACTTGACTTGGAGTTCTTGGAAAGGCAATATGCACGTGCACTGAGTGAACTCGGGCAATATTTGGCAAAAATCGGGGACAAGAATGAGGCTCGTACCCAAGTCGAAAACATCGACGTCCTTTCTTGTTTGGCAATGTTGATATCTTTAGAAGTCGGTATATCTTCTGACACCATCTATCAATTCTGACATTGTCGCTCATAGATGTTCAAAGGAGATGCAAGAAATTGGAGGATACATTTATCAGCAGCGGCGGTGCTTATCCCAGACATCAAACGTGAGGAAAGGGCTGCCGAATTTGCCAATTTATCCTCAGAATACCAATCAGCTTTATTCTTCTTCTCCGGTGTGATCGGATGGTATGACATTCTCTCTTGTAGCACCACAGGTAGGCCGCCCTTCTCGAACTGCGAATGTATTAACACGGCTTTGGGTTATGTTTTCCTTGACAAACTAATGGGCTGCGAGAACTGGGCCATGCTCGTCATCATGGACATTGCTTTTCTTGACAACTGGAAACAGAAACTCCAGATAAGCGCCCGGTTGAGCATGCGTGAGCTGGTCACTCGTGCAACTCACATTGAACGACGTCTTGAAGATGGCATTCGAGACATACCCAGCAGACTCAGCCAATTGACAAATCACAGCACACCTTCTATTCTAGATACCGGAGTACAGGAGCCATCTCGTCTCATACTTCTGATCACACGCATTTTTGCCTGTTCTGCGCTTGTGTATCTTGACATAGTCGTCTCAGGCGCTTACCCTGAAATGCCAGAAATTCGTCAAAACGTGTCTCGGACGATAGACGCTTTGCGAGCACTGCCTGAGATAGCGATAATCAACAGTCTTACTTGGGCATATTGCATTGCAGGCTGCATGGCAATAGAAGAAGAGCAGACGTTCTTCAAAGGCTTGGCGGTATCTAACGGCGGGGATGCTCCGACATTTGGGAATTCCTCAAAAGCACTAGCCATTATGGAAGAGTGTTGGAGACTGCGGAGGGAAGAGAAACAGCATCAGCCGGTCGACTGGAGAACAGCGATGAACAGTTTGGGGGTGAATGTCTTGCTCGTGTAACTCTTCTTCCACGAATCTAAAGATTCCGCGAATCCATAAACAAAATAAAATAGACATTAAAATAGAATAGACATGGACGGCAGTATGCATGATACGAGCCGGCCCAGCCGCCACTTAGCAATGTTCTTAAGGATCCTCTAGCATCTGAGCTTTTATCGAATGCAAGATGACAGAGTCTATGCTGGCTTGAACGCGATTTTGAGTACAAACTTTATTCCGTTTGGAGCTGTTGAGTGTTTTCATGCCTGGACTAACTACGCTAGGCATTCAGATGATGACTAAGCTAAATGTGGCGCATGGGGGTGCTACAGACCTCCAGCCGCTCGCTGTTGGCATCGGATCTTATTATACTGTAAATGAGATTACGGAGTACGGCGTAAATATTATAGTAAGTCGCTTCAATGCGAAGTTCTGATTTGCGTAGAAATCTTACATGAATTTGCACGCAACCACAGCCATAAGGCTAAGGACAATTTCCCGTATGGTTAGTGAGTTCCAGGAGGTCGGAGATTGGATACAACCCTTTTGTATACATTAGAGAATAGTAAGATCTTAGTTTTAGAGCTGGAATAGAGCAGTTCCATTGCACTTTTTGTAAAAATTACTCTTTGAGGATTGGGCGCGAGGACGACGATACGAACATAATCTTCTAGTAAGAGGAGTTTAGGGTGTCCGGGAGCAGCTATAGAATATAGCTTTTAAAATGTCTTCACTGATATTAGATGGGCATAGATTTCAAAATACTTATAACGTTAAAGTATCTATCATTTTTTCCGGCATGCAAGGTTTTCCGGCACATCAGGATAGACGTTACTACTTTAGCTTAGATTATAATAATATAAAAACCGAAGCAGAAAGTAAATAGAGGAAAAGAGGCTGAAATTAAATGCTACAATGGCCGTGACTCATTTCTCGGTTTCATGCACTTTGAGCGGTGGAATAGATGTCCTCGCCTGTCTCTGACAAATTTAGTGTATAAGGCTCCAGCCAAGTACACAGCACATACTGACATCAAGGCTGGATACCTAAAGTCTGATGGTCGAAAGAAGACAATCGTTGACGCATAAGCACAGAGCTCGAAGAAATTTTGAAGCGCAGCTTCGGTGGTTGAAAAGGCGCCTCGATGTTGGGGCTCGACTTCTTCCTGGATGATGACTTGAACAGAGAGATCGAACCCCCAGAGTCCTATTCTACTAAGAACGGTTCCTCCTACAAGTCCCGTCGCTGTCCAGATTGGCGCCTGTGCAGTCCAGAATGCGAGAATTACAAACCCCAAACAGATCATCTGAAGGCTCAAAAACCAGATTCCAGCTCTAACAGTTCCAATTTTGTTCATCATCCATGGCGCCAGCCACGTTGCAGACATCTCGCAAGCTGTTGATACCATCCGGACTAAGCTCACCGCTGCGGACGTGTAGCCTACAGCAAGGAGGTACGTGACCATCTGTCCAGCGAAAGAGAGTACTGTCAGGTACAGAATTGACAATGACAATGAAGGCAAAAAGGCATCTTGAGAAATATATATACGCAAGTTCGTTACAAACGACATCAATTGACGCGTTGCTGACCGTTTAAGTGAACTCGTCTGCTCTAGATTTGCTACCTCGTCATTTTCTGCTGTAGACTGAGTGCAACGTTGGGCAAGAGATGGAACAGCCTTGTAAACCTTTGCAATCAGGGCATATTCTATCACCATAGAAACACTGTTGATGCCCAGGGTGACAAGGATGGCAGCTTCGGTAGAGGAACTCTCAAGCAAAGCAATAACAAGTGGGCTGGCAAGCTTGCAAACGAGGTCGATACGACGCATCTGTGAGTTCATCCGGCGAAGAGCTGCCTCGTTGCCATCCGCGATTACAATTATCCAGTCTCTTTCTATCGAGACTGTGTTCATGATTGAGCAAAGCTTCTCAATACAAGCAAGAAATATGCTAACGCCAAGTAGTATTGATATACTCCATGCCGGAAGTCGCCATTTCTGCGAAAGCATGATCCAGAAGAGGCTACAGGAGATAACGACTGGTACTCGCTGCCAGATGATTGAAAAGCGGATGACTTTCAAACGTTCGCCGCTGTCAATATAACGCCCAATTGCGGGCGCAAAAAGTATTGGAGATATAGCTCGCACTAATGCATAGATTGAAATTTGCAAGAGTGTGCCAGGATAAATACTCGCAAGGAAGAGGACTGCTCCAAATTCGAATCCACGGAAGTTCCAAGTGGAGAAAAAATGGGATATATATAGCCTTCGTGTCATATCATCCAATGGTCCATTATTCGATGAAATTTCTCCAATAAGAATTGGCTGCGCGGGTAACGAGCCTCCTCGAGGAAATGAAGTCAAAGACTGTCTATCATTTCCCCCGGATGAATTTGGGTTCGGCGCGAATGAGCCATTGCTAGACAATGGTGTCCTTTCTGTGACTTCGTCGGAGAGCTGATTCGAGCCTAAATGCTGATATGAGGGTCTCGATTGGAGCCTCGAGGATTGCTGTGCATCGTGACAGGATTCTCCGGCCATGGCTCTATCGATGGGCTTATTCAAATAGTCAAGATTGACTTGGTGAACCGTTTTTGGTCATGCAGCTGTTAGTCTGCTGGCGGGTCCTTTTATCAGTGGTGAAATTTCGACACGGAAGGCTACTATCTAACAGATTTTCTGGGAGTTATGAGGGGAATTTATAATTCTAGCATTGACCAGAAGGGGAGTGACGGCAGTTTTTATAAAATGGCTATGAACCTACCTCGTACTGGTCCTGTCCTAATGACGGGTATATTGTAGACTAAAGCTGGTATACCCGCTCATTAAATGTCAACCCTTATTCAAGGGGTTGGGATGTGTTCTTTTCTCTTTCCATAGTATTGAAAGTCGAGAGACAATTATTTTCAACTAAAGAGTATCAACAGACAGTGGTCTACTTCGGCAGTTTGTGGGGCCTTAGGCATTCACCAATTGTGGATTGCATGGTCGAAAATGAACGTAGCAATGACAAGTTGGTGGACGAGGTGATAATAAAATAGAGACAAGAACTAAAGAGGTTGATAGAGTAGGTTGCTCAACATTTCAATGCACTTATTTCTGAATAGCGTGTTGAACAAGTTATCTTGTCCAAATAAGAGGAGAAAGAATCCCTGTGTTATTGCCTGAATTCCTTTATGCGTGGATGCCTAACACGTGATATGATCTCCCTAGCGGCCCTCGGAAAGGTATATAATCTTCGTCTCGCTCGCTCCCTTCCATCTTCTTTCTTCTTCTTCTTCATACTTACCTTCTTGGCATCATCCTAGCTCACGAATTAGGAGATGGCAGTACGAGTCCTTCATTGCACATCGAGGCGACGAGAACTGTCCAATTTCCTTCGGGGAATCGGT
>Ga0247804_10001247_pt1 | contig 11788 bp, 14 predicted proteins | sample UWRJL029104C1_FD_181142 | JGI IMG/M metagenome (GOLD analysis project Ga0247804, IMG submission 181142) | Plant litter microbial communities from Arlington Agricultural Research Station in Wisconsin, United States - UWRJ-L029-104C-1 | ecosystem: Environmental > Terrestrial > Plant litter >...
TAGAGGTACCAGTGGCACCTTCCTCGCGCTTGTAAATGGGGTGGGAGAAGATGGGTGCCCCTTGTGATGCGCTTAGCACCGAGCTCCTTCTCTTGCTGTCGTCATGCGCGGTGCTGAGAGGCAGGGCAGTTTTGGAATAGTCACTTGCTGCATGCTGGGGAATATATGCAGCGACCTTTTTCTCGGTTGGGGTAGTATGAGGTGCTTCTATGGCAATGGTTTTGTTCGTGTCGCTTTTCTGGTCGAGTTTGTGCTCGGCTGGGATCTGCTTTGGCTTCTTTACTGATTTTGACAGTGAGCGTTTGAAGAAGTTCTTCAGACGGTCCAGGCCAAAATCATCTGTCGCGGCGCTGGTTTCTGGCCGTTGTGAATTTGTTGATATGCGAATAGGTTTAACTTCTTGGATAGAATATCGCTGTGTAGATTTTTTGCTGAAATGCAATACATTTTTTCTGCCCGAGGCTGGAGCTTGCCCTGTCGAGTTTTGTGATGACTTCTCATCGTAATATGTTATACCAGGTGCAGCTGTAGTTGCAGTTCCACGAGTTCGAGACATTTTGAAGTTGGGTTTTCACGTAAGGAGCTTTTGATGCAAATCTTTGAGAATTTTGAGAAATTGAGAAGGACTGAATAAAAGGAAACGGCAATATTTGAGATCCAAAAAGCCAGCCGCTTCGTAGCCGGGGACCATCAAGCCTCAACCTACCAGTTTTGCAAAGTACTAATAGCTGACTGAACATGGCAGCCCCTCTGGAGGCGTTGTGGCAGTTTTAGCTCACCTCTGAATCAGAGAAAAGAGGCTTACGAAGGCATTGGTGAAGTTGTTTGACAGTATTGAAGCGAATGACCCTCTGAGTAGTGGGAGGAAATGGGGCCATGGGAAAGTCTAATCGTTGGCAAGTCCCTGAACCTAAGAAGTATCTGCCATCTTGAATCGCTTCAGGAAAAGAGGCGTGAACTTAAAAGCTGAAAGCGTCGGAGTTTGCGAGAACGCCAGCAACTGCAAGCGTCAAAGAACTGCTTTGACGGCTGTGATTCGATCCATGAACGATCTCGGTAGTGTCTGGAACGGATGCAGACAGCCTCTAGGCCGGAAGTGGCGTGAGAGGGTCAAGAAGCGGTCGTCATGGAAGTCTAGAGTTTTGGGACGGGCCAGCACTGTCAAGTAGCAGCTTGGCATTTGAGAGAGGGAAACACTACAGCCTCGATCCGATGTAAATCTTGCACTGTACTAAAAAGCAAAGAGATCTCGCTTGCAGTAATCCTCTCCTTCACCATCTTGCTGTTTTATGGGTATACGGTGGGTTGCGTTGGCGAGTTGAGTTGAGTTGAGCTAATGGAGATTGGGGCAAGTTCAAGAGGTTGGAAAATACCGAGCAAATTTATTGCCACGTGATTAAATTTCAATCTCACTATCCACTTAATCTATGAGAGTAGCATATATTTTGCGCTTTAGATGACACAAATAGAGCGCAATAATTCTTCTAATTCCTGTTTCCAACTTACTTTGCCCTCTAAAAATTTCCTTGAAGAGCCGCTCGACTACAAACGTCTTTCAACATCTTGGCCGCCCATTCGAAGTCCTCCAAGTCAAGATAAACCTGTCCGCCAAATCTTGCATACCACTGACCTTGATAGAAACCCATATTAAGGAATGTTTTATATTCACTTACCATGATATCTTGCATCCAATAGATAGCAAGGTACTTGAACTCGGGATCAATGGTCTCAACACCCTCGATTCTTTCCTTGCTAGCTGTGAGAGGAAGAATGACGTTCACAAGACCACAATCTGTAAACGTTTCGTCGCCATTTTCGATCATCTTCGTCCCCAGCCTCTCCGCAACCAGTTTACCAGCATCTTGAGTCAGCTTGTTGTTGTATTCCATGATTGCTGCCTCTCCACCGCAAACCTCTTCTCTCCATTTCAAAGCTTCAGGAATCACGAGATAGCTGGAGTTATTGACAGTGCCGACCCAACTGAAGTTGTTGATGAAATCACTATTTCGATTATATTCTAACCCAAGTGGGTTCCAACCTTTTCCTCCAGAACGGGGGGCAAAACCATGGGAGGTTGGTAATGTTGAACGCATCATTTTCTGATTACGGATAGGCACCTATGGTCGCACTTCTTAGCTCGACTCACGTATTCTTGATGCAGGTACATTTAAGACTCTAAATTCAAGTTTGATCACCTTGTGGAATTCAAGGACTTTGGCAATCTCGTAGAAGTAGACTGCTTGCAAGAAATTACTTACATAGAACACTGAACAGCTCCTGGGAACGAAAAGCCATTTGTGAGTATTGCTCACAAAAAAGTCTGGATCCAGAGCCGTAAGATCGAGCGGCATGTGTCCTACGCCATGAGCGCCGTCAACTAATGACAATATCCCCTCCTCGCGACAAATGGAAATCAGCTCTTCAAACGGCATTCGAACAGATGGCATTGAGCTAACAGTATCAAATACCGCAATGCGAGGAACCCTGTTCTCAGACCTCGAGTCTTGGATGGCTTTTTTGAACAATGCTATAACTTCTGAGCGGTCAAAAGGAGGGCTCAGGTTAATCACTCTTGTATTAAAAATATCGCGATTAGCCTCTCGAACATAGTCCAGAGTCTTGTTGACCTGTAATTGGATGTCAGTTCTGGTTCCTTTTAAAAGGGAGGTTGAACAGCCTAGATGTATTGGCAGACAATATCTCGGCTAATGAATGTTGAGGGAGACTCTAGATTCTCCTAACATGGCCATTGCAAGATATGGTATGGGTGAATTTTACTCACTGCACCATAGGCAATACTGAAGTAAAGAACTTCGTCTTGGCCATTCTCGTGGAAGACATAGTTTCTAAGAACAGTATTTGTACCAATTGTAGCATTCTCTACATAGGTAATGGTATCGACTGGGGCATTGAGCAGCTTAGATATAGCTAAACGTGACTCATCAAGTAGCCGTGGAAATTGGTATCGAACAAAGGTATCTGGTTCCGCTTCACAGAGGTCCAAGAACTCCCTCTGTTTATCTCGCACAGCTCGTGGAAATGTTCCAAAGGAGGCTAGTATTTATTTAGAAAAGTAAAAACCAGAAGATATTTAGGACCAGGCGAGAGTTTGTACCATGATTCAAGTTCTTATACCCGGGGTCAAATAGGAAATGCTTCAGCATTGCTTTGCCAAAAGGAGTACGCTCATATTTGACGCCTTCTTCTAGAGAAATGTGACCCATCTTGCTTTCCAGTGAAGGCATCGTCGATTTGAAGAATTGTTCAGCAAAGAGAAGCTGTTGGGAATGGAATAGGGAATAGATTACAGGAAGTGCAAGACATCTTATAGGGTTCTGAATGTGACTAACCTCTACAATATATTATGTGACTCAACAATTGACAGTGGGCATAGGAGAAAGTGCTTATCAATATCGGCTCAATTATCGGAAGGGCGTGAATGTTGCGTTAGTTCCATGATAGTTTACCGAAAATCGGTCGGAGCGGGTACTGTAAGAGTGGGGAACATATCCGAAAGAGGTGGCCGAGATAAATGTCATACAAGTTATACTCTTGGTTGCTGTAAGATGCTCCACGGTCAATAAAACGATCCCAACGTGAACGTGAACATGTCTCTCTCACAGCTTTCCAGTCTGTTACCTCTTCCAGAATCTGAATTACAGCAAGTCATCGACTATGCCACTACCCTATCCAAAAAAGATGCTGCCTCTCACTTTAGCAATATGTTAGCAGACTCACCACAGAGCGTAGAGTTCATTTCCTCATTCAACTCTCGTCGAAAGGAGCCAGGCTCTATAAGTTCTTCACCAGCACCGCAGTCACCATCACATGCAGACCTAGCAGCTGGAGTACCCAAGAGCTCAAAATCTAGAAAGAAGAAAGCATTGCCCCTCGGTACCCCGGCACCCCGCCAAATCCAAGACACCTACGCCGGCCAGGGGACTGCGTACAAGAAGAAGACAGAAGATGACTATGTATCTCAACGACCTGCTCCTCCTCGACCGGAAGCTTCTAAAACCTCCATACTTGACCCTAAACCTGCAGCCATACAACAACCCTCCACTCGTCCGCCCCCATCAGCAGCTGGTTCGCTAATATCAGACTTTAAAGCAAAAAACACATCAAATTCAAGAAATGCTTCCCCCGCACCTCAGAAAACGAAAATCAATATAAGCGGTGGAACTTCCATGCATGGTGCCTCAGCAGTCCTCTCAGAGTTCGATGCTGTGATCAGAAGTTTAGAAATAAGTACTAATGGCACGCTGCTCGACAACGAAAAACGGAAATGTAATTGCATTGGAGCTCGCCACCCCCTACTTACTGCTGCACCAAACTGTTTACACTGTGGGAAAGTAATATGTGTGAAGGAGGGCCTTGGTCCATGTACATTCTGTGGACAACCGCTACTTAGTGCAGTTGAGGTACAGGGCATGATACAAACCCTACGAGAGGATCGAGGTCGGGAGAAAATGATATTAGACAACGCGGGCCACAGACGAGCAGAGGTGGCCAAGAAACCCATACCCTTTGCGCCCAAAGCAGCAGAGGCTATGATGAGTCCAGCCGAGGCCAAAGCAAAAGAACATCGCGACCGCCTGCTTGGCTTTCAAGCACAAAATGCTAAGCGGACAACTGTCAAAGATGAAGCGGCGGACTTTGAGACCCCAACTACAGCGAGGACGAACTTATGGGCCAGCCCAGCTGAGAGAGCAAAACAATTGAAACAGCAGCAAAAGGTGCTTGCTGAGCAGGAATGGAATGCACGGCCTGAGTATGAGAAACGGAGACAGGTTGTTAGTATTGACATAACAGGGCGGAAAGCAGTGAAGCGAATGGCAGCTGTTGAGCGGCCAAAAATAGAGTATGAAAGCGAGGAAGAACCTGAACCACTTCCGCTAAGTGATAGCAGTGAGAATAGGGGTGGTGGAACATTTAGTAAGAATCCTTTGCTTGGGGGGCTGATTAAACCGGTATATGATAGCGGAAAAGGGAAGGAGAAGGAGAAGGAAGATGTGCCGAAAAAGAAAATGTGGAGGAGAGTGCAGGATGATCTAGATGATAACGAGGCCATCATATTAGATGGAGGTGCGCTTGGAGGGGAATCAAGCAGGGAGGAGCCTGGCCGTGGGTGACAGCTCTAGTCCTGGATTCATAACACAACATTCACTAGAATTCCATAAATGTGGAAACATTTTACATTTGCCATTTCATGTGCCTATTGACCCTTGTCCAACTTCTGATCTACCATAATTTGAATACGATCTAGAAGATTTCTCTATATTGCTAGTTAGCGGAAAGCAGGATCATCTGATGTCCTATATTTAAAGCTCAATTTTTGTTCTCTACGGAAGCTATTGTCTAGTTAACAAAGCGCTTTTACTCATCACGTTCAAAATTGATAGTCGCTCCTCTAAGAACACATCCTGGTGTCATCATAAAACGTGTTCTGAATTGTGAAGATATGCCTGGCCAAACAACCATTAATCGTAATCTCATACATAAGAGTATTTGCCTGGGGCAACATAAAATAAAACCAAGCAACAGAGTGCTTCCCTTCCTACCCTCCCAAATATCCTGTTGTATTACCATGATGTACATCCCAAGTCTAATCGCTGTCCGAACTAGAGGAAGAGCTACTCGAGCTGCCTCCACGACTCCTCGAATGCGATCGATGCTTCTTATGCTTCTTCCCTCCGTGCGAGCTGCCTCCGTGCGAACTGCCTCCATAGCCAGGATAGAGGCCACCAACCGCGCTCGAACTGCCGTGGTGACTCGACGAAGACTTGTGCTTCTTTTCTTTCTTGTGTTTTTTATGTTTTTCGACCTTGTTCTCTAGCAGATTTGCACCGATAGCCCCAGCTACAGCTCCGCCTAGAGAGCCGAGTATGCCTCCTCCAGCTTGGTGCCCGAGAAACCCGCCGCTGGCACCCCCGATGAGAGTTGCGCCGAGTCCGCGATCACCATCCGGACCGATGGGATGCCCGTTTGCATCATATTGTTGTTGTTGCTGGGGAGCGCCATAACCTGGTTGGCCACCGTGAGATTGTGGGCGACCGCGCTCATCACCATATTGCGGCTGGGGACTGTGGCCTCCCGGATATGGCGCTTGGCTAGGATAAGGAGAGTGGCCTGGAGAGGGTTGGCCGTAACTCTGTGGTGGGTATTGGCCTTGTGGGGGATATTGTTGCTGGTGTTGTGGAGGATAATGCTGAGAGGAGTCGGAGTAGTTATTTGGAGCTTGAGGGTAGGGAACGGGTGCTTGGTGCTGAGGGTATTGTTGTTGTGGTGGGGGATATTGTTGATGTTGGGGAGGAGGAGAAGAATAGTGTTGTTGTTGAGGAGGAGGACCTCCGTGGCTCCCGCCGCCGTAGTAATCTTGGTTTGACATATAGGCTGTGGTTTTGTGGTGTTGACGAGTTGACGATGTTGGAGATCAAAGGTTGGATGGAGGGGTTGAGGTTGTTAAGCTCTGAAGAGAAAAGGAGGGGGCGGGTCCTTTTAATACTCGGCAGGAGTCAACGCCACAGCTTACTTTACTTTTTGGATGCGAATGTGCGATCTGACTGATTGGTACAAGTAGGGATTATGATCCAACACGTTAGAGGAGTATCCGACCGAGTTGGACGTGTTGGGGAACGTGTGGAGGGTCGGCCGGTTGCGCTTCAGAAACCACCTCATACACCACTTGGATCGCATGCAAGCTGCACGTCACGTCAGACGCATATGTGTATACAGGTGAAGAATTATGGGTTTCAAATCTATCCCTACACAGCCAGTGACTGCGCCATTGGCATGCACCTGAAATCTTAGAGACCCTCGTGCCTAGTTCGTGTGATACTGAAAGTGAGTGTGGCTGGGGCCGTACGAATACCTCGACTTCTTCCGCTAACAGAACATATCCACAACCGAATATGACGATAAGTGCGGAATACGAGGAGGCTGAGGTGCCGGGATTACCGAAATATAATACTTTCTCCTTGCCCTCAAACGTGTGGGTAGATACTACGGAACCGTCTACTATAAGTCCCGCCATTGTTTTCTAAGTGGTAAGTAGCTAAGATGCTCGGATAGACCATGAAGAAATCTGAAAGCTCAATCTGGAAGGTTATGAAATGAACATGCTTCATGTGTTCTGCTGAAGCTCAAGCTGAGTGAACTGATATCTCTTGAATTTGTCACGCACTCTGAGACAAAGAGTGGGCTTCATGTGAAATATTACAGTATTTGATCTAAGAAGCTTGACTAGACAATGCAGTGCTTTCCATCTCTTCAATATAACTTTTTCTGTAAGCACTCACCAGAGTCAGTTTCTAGGATACTGCAATCTTTCTCTTCTTAGATAGTTTCCGGAAGTACTACTTCAAACCCCGACTCCATGATCATTGACGCTATTGCTCGATATGCCTGCCCACTTCTCACTACTCCCTGGGCAATGGCCTCTGGAAATAGCTTGGGTGTTCATCTCCGAAGTACGGTCCGTAATGGTTCTCTAAGTTGATAACCATGTGCTCCGTATTCAAATCCTGTTGCCGGAGATAATACTCCTCGTCCACGAGATCATCTTCCACGTAAGGAGGTCGATAATGATATAGTCTTGGTTGGCGATCGGGATATTCAGGCACATATTGGCTTACATTGCAGAGAGATTGTAGTGATGTCTGTCTTGATTCGGGACTAGCAAGTGCTTGTTGTCTTCCTGGTAACATCGACCCAAAGTCGTTCTGTTGATATAGATTTTGCTCTATCGCATCTCTCGGATTTCCCAAACTGTGCATAGGCTCGTAGTTAGCACAATTCACTCTGCTAAAATAATCGAATTCTTAATGGTGGTATTTCGCCTTCTGTTAATAGCAATCATCGTGCTACGGAGCTTACCCAATATCGAATCCACTTCTCGAAGGATATCGAGGTTGTTGGCGACCTATAAAGGCATTGCTCCCAAGAGCATCGTGTCCCAGCGCTTTAAAAACAAGTCAACCAAAATTTTCTCTAATCAGCCCCTGAAGAAAGTTGGAGGGAAGTGATCTCATCGCATTGATTTGCAAAGAGTCCTGGGACTTCGGAACCGAACACACTTACGCATTGGTGACTGTAAGCCGTATCCAAACGGTCGTTCATACATCCCATGGTTCGTTATAAGTTCACTTTCTAAACTATTGGAATCCGCGAGTACTTCTCCTCCACGTCGTCCTCCCATATTTGGGTCTTCAAGCATTCCTCCAAGTCTGCCCCTAGATCGTCCTTGGCTCTCTAGACGCCCTAGACCGCCCAAGCTAAACCTTTCTCTGTGCCTACTACCGCTTATCATAGTATTTTCATAGTCGGTCAAGCCTCCACTGATTAGATTTCCTCGTAAATCCAGTCTCTGCAGTCGCCGTGGAATTTGTAGATTATATCTATGTTGAGACATAAGTGTGAATAGTTACCTTTGGGCTGGTCAATTTTAATGGATGATTACTATTGCCAGTGAGATGGAATGAACAGGAGGCGGATTTATGTAGTTTTGCTCTTCTCCGGGTGTATTGAACAGCAGATCGAACTTAATAAGTACAAATTTGAGACAAAAAGGGGTTGTGCTAAAAGCAAACTTCTGAAGGCAACGTACAGTAGCGAGCACATTCCATGAGTCAACTGACACAGAATTATGCAGCTATGGGTAACCCCTTGGCTTGGAGACATTGTTACAGGCTAAGTTCTAAGAGAAGTGCTCGTTTGCTTCCCCGAGGTCTTACAAACCCTTCTACATGTATCTGCCAGGTCAGAGATACATCTCGTGAAACATATTCTTGCATAGAGGAAGTATAAAACACTCCATTGTAATATCTTTCTAATAGCAATAGGATAAATACAAGAAATTTTGTATAGAGAGAAGGGAATGAAGCGGTATCAGAAAATACACACTGCTCAAGATACATAGTGCTAACTCTCTACTCTTGCAAGGCCTTCGCCTGACCAGTTACATGTGCCTCCTATAATATGACTCCTACAGGTCAACTGAAAGCAGGATCCATCAATAAACTAGGACTGAAACGATCTTGGCTAATATATGCAGTGCTTGAGTATAAGATCTTGTTAAAATAACAAAATCCTGTTGAGTGTTATTATTTGAGTTGTTGATGGAGAATAGGCGTGGTATTTGTACCACCTCGTTATTGTGAAGCAGTAATACTAGAAGACAGTAGTAGAAGATATAATGAAGAGTCGCATCACTTTGCGGGCTAGGTAACTATCGAGTAGAGCCTATATCTTCTGGGCTTTGTGCTATAGTTAGCATCAATCTAGTAGGGTGGATATAGTTGTAGTCAGGTTTGTCATGCAGCAACACTCTGTCTTTCTCGTATAGTAGAGCGCCAGAAGTATTTTAATAGATAGGGTCTAATTTTTCGATCAATTCGATCAACTAAACAGCAAAAGTTGACCACAAAATTCATATATCAAATAGATCACGAGCTCATCGCCAGACGATACCAGCCCCCCCAGCTCACACGTCACGTCAGATATACACTAAACTATTTTAGGACTATTTTATGGGGCATCGCTAAAGTTGAGTCTGTTCAAAGCTCAACCTCGAATTTCTTCACAAGTACCTAGGAGAAAAAAGGTCCTGTACGCATACATCTACACAACTGTAACAACGTTAACAAATTTGCTTACTCCTTCGAACTCGCAGCATCGACTCTCATCATCTTCAAAAGGTCTCTAATCGCACTCGCTGCCTCGTCTTTAACTATTCTCACAAGTGTCTCGCGTTATTGCATTCAGCGCGACACCATAATTATCAAAGCCTCGAATCATTTGCATATTGTTATAAGCTTCGATTCACATTACAGCATGCCTTCACAAGTTCCATCATCCTTTGCATCGGCGGCGGGCTCGGGTTCAAGTCGCGAGCCTCGAAATAGCAGAGCGGATGGACGAGCGACCGACTGGTACGTTATTTATTAATTATTACTGCACTTCTTCTCCCGAAGCTTTATCTTTGAAGAAAAGTTCCAAGATTGGATGAATCGTTGGACAAACAGTAGCAAACAATTAGGCGTGGTGAGAATTTGTGCCTAGTTACAGAATCTATTCGACGCGCTAGTCTTAGACGCTTTGATACAGACAGATCTATTAAATATCGGTCCGCTAGACTTTACAAAAGCCTTGCGACTTTATTTTCATAATCTGGATGTGTTACAGCGTAGGAATAGCGACTAGGATTGGTTGCACTCCTGAATTCAGGCACAGGTTTCAACAGCCCGAAAGAACTGCGCTAAGGATAAACAACGTCGTTATCAAGATATTCTTTTACATATTGTCAAGGCGAACGCAAGGCATGGCTAACAAGGAGGTAATAGGTCAGCGCAAAGAACACGGGGAACGAATGGTACAGTGACTCTCCGTCGCTCATCTACTACGCCTTATGCTAAGTCCACCGCAGACTCAGAAACGCAACACGGGTTTGGAGCAAACCATTTAGTAGAAGTTTTCCGAAAGCAGGACATCTCGTCAAAGGTCGATGTATCGCATCTTTTCACCAACTCTTGGGATCCTGGACATACAAACGGTGCGAATGGGCGAGGCTGGGGCAAGAATACCGACAGACAGGATTCAAATGCGCCCGAATCATGTTGGTCCACCGACGGCAAAATTGCACCCAGGACCCTAGAGGAAAAGACGGATTTAGAAAGAAGCGTTAGTACACTCATTGTTTACAAGAGTCACTTAACTAACCTAGCTAGCTTTTTGATACCGATGTTAATTCTCCCATGAAACCTCCCCCACAAAACAAGGAAACCAACGGACAAGGTCTCGGTGCTAACGGACGCAAAGCATCGATCGGACAAAACTCAAGCCCATTTGGAATATCTTCACCAAGCTCGAGTAGACCAGGCACGCGTCGGCAGCAAACGACCGATTCCGTCACTGGTCTGGGGTCACCGGCTGGTAATGGACGATTTGCTCGGGATGATAACAATACTTCTTTTAGTGGCAGAATGCTCAGCAGGGACGGCCCAGATGATCGTGCTGAAAATCCATTCAGGGCCGGTTTGATTCGCAGCAACACTGGTGGAAGTGGGCTAGGGAATGGACCTGCGTCACCATCAACTTGGGGCAATACTCCAAGTAGTGCAACGCTGGGTTCTTTTGGCCACTTTGCATTAGGAGGTTCCGGTACCCCTTTAACTCCGGGAGAGAAGAAGGCTCCATTTGGTAGTAGCCGCTTTGGCAAGCTCATGACTAAAGAGAGTTCAGAAGATATGCCATCGAAAGCTGCTGCAGGTGGTTCCTGGAGAGGTAGGCAGCGTACAGATACAACTGATACCGACCCCGTAAGTTTCTCAAGCCCACTGGAACCTCCATAGCCATCAGTATAATGAAATTTTGCTAATCAACGATTTACAGTATGGCAGCGATAACGCGACTGGCAGTGCTGCTTTAGGAGGTGGTCAAGATACCAGCCCACCTTTTAACCCAAGCCAAAGAGCCCCGGGTATGGAGACTCCAGTCCGAGGCGCATCCAGCGATTTTGGAATGTCGGATATGTCAGGTTTCCGTGACGCTCGGGCGCAGAGCCACCAAACTCCTCAAGGACGACATGGTCAGGAGCCGTTGAGCCCAATCGACACGAACCCATATCGTAGCCCACCCGAGAATGAGACGGAGAGAGACGATGAAAGCTTTAATGGAGATGCCTTTCAGCAGGGTCGTTCACAAGGCTTAGGGGGTATCCCAGAACATGGGCCAGGTCCCTTTGGACACCTTCCAAGAGGCTTTCCCAATGCTGGTTTTGATGGCAGCGATA
>Ga0247804_10001248_pt1 | contig 11785 bp, 12 predicted proteins | sample UWRJL029104C1_FD_181142 | JGI IMG/M metagenome (GOLD analysis project Ga0247804, IMG submission 181142) | Plant litter microbial communities from Arlington Agricultural Research Station in Wisconsin, United States - UWRJ-L029-104C-1 | ecosystem: Environmental > Terrestrial > Plant litter >...
CTGTTGTGCCATTGCCGATGAGAGACCTAAAAATGCAATGAATGCAATTGCTATTAACTTTTTCATAATCTGTAGTTTTTCTTTGTGTGTGTGGTAATGATGTAAGAACAATACAAATTCCACACCGAGATTTAAAATTTTTATAATTTAGAAATAAATAGTAATTTTTACAGCAAGTGTAGTGCTGCTACTCTGTCAAAGCTGTATTTAGTGTATATTTAGGTAGATACTGAAAGTATAAAAGTTTTTCCTTTATATACTCAAAGATTAAATTCTTAATTACGAAATGTTGCAGGGCAGCTGCTATGTGGAGGGAGTCGTCTAACTAAAGTAGCGGTTAGGCTGCTCTATTGCTTGTGAAAAACGCAATAACTTGCGCTTTAAATGAGTTTAGTATTGTTCTTATACTCATTAAAAAGTAATTTTATCAATTTTGAATAGGCATAAACCCCTGGATTATTAAGTCGTTTTTTCATCTCTTCTTCGAGATGTAATTGCCCATCTTTAATAATTAACCCTGTGACTTCACATATGTTTTTACGAGATTGTATTTTTTTGTGATTTAGATAAAAACCACCTTTCTTAATAATATCTAATATCTCTGCATAAAATATGTTAAACTGAACTTTACAAGAAAAAGTCAGATCATCTAAATAACATGTAAAGATGATGTCTTTTTCTTTACAAAATTGTTCAAGCTCCATTGCAGTGAATGATAAAACTAGATTTGCTAGAATTGGAGATGTTGGAGCACCTTGCGGCAAGTTTCCATCAACTGTCGAAATTCTCGTTATAATTCTGGCTTCATGCCAAGAAAATCCATATTTAAGAAGCGTTTGATGGACTTGACGATTATTAATGTTGGAGAAGAAGTTTTTTAAATCAACCTTTAAGAAATATTTACTTTGAATGTGTGCCAGTGCATTTAAAATGTTATTTCTTTTAGAAATGCTGCCAAACATCGAGTTTGGTAAAGATATTTTTTGCAATACTTTGTTAAAAGATTGTTGTTTAATTTTGAGTCCATATATTGGTGACTTTACATGCCTTATTTTAACCAATCCTCCCGTGCCAATCTGGGCCTTGCCAAATTTCATTTTAGCAATTTCTTTAGAATTATAAAGTTTTAACGGATTGAATTTTAGCTGGTTCAAATATGGAATATAGTTCATTTGAAGTAATCTGTGTAATTAACATAATAAAAACCGGATCTAGAACTGTAAAAATCTTAAAATAGCGTATGATCGCTTGATACATTTGACGCATCGAACCTTCCAAGGAGAAGTTCTAATTTTGATGATCAACAATTTAAGAAACAACTGTTCCGTTCTTGAAAAGTGTTTACGGTTTTTAGCGTAAAACTTTTCGATTTGCTTTTGCTTTTTTTTCCCCATTTCATGGATTATTTAAGGTCCGGATTATTCCGGCCGCAATGACCCATTAACTATCATGATGAAGAACTTCGATCCGGTAACGCTTTTAAATATGTTTTTGGGCTGCCTTGCCGCAAGGCAGCCAATTTCTGTGCTAAGTAGCACTTTAAATAATGATAGTTTAGTTGAAATTGTCAAAAGCTACGTCAAATATAACTGGAAAATATCGGTTATGTAAGTTGAATTTATTAACAAATATCAAATATTAACATTCGAAAAATTTATCATTCTTATTAATAACTTTCGGTAATTGTTAAGATGTTTCGGGTGATTCTCAGCAAATCTGGCTTGTTAGAATGCACATAATAGGTTTGGTCTACGAAAGACAAAACCAGGTTAAATAAATAGTCAGAAAATAATGTAATAGACTTTTTATTGCACAGCTTTGCCATTGGCATAATATTATACAGTTGTTACGATAGTTATTTTCGTTTTTAGCTGTTTATTAAAAAACAATTGTGGACAAGAACATTTACAGCCGCCGCGAAAAAATTAATCTTGGCCAAATTGATGCTTTATGTACCATATTGGAATTTATGAGTGTAGTTAATTCGAATAAGTTGGCTAGGTTGCGCTGTTAAAAATCGAATTTTAATATATCTGATAAATAAACCAAACAAAGCTAGATAACCAGGAATTAAAGCATAGCGAAATAAGGACTAAGCGATGATGAAGCCAATTAGTCGAGCATACTGTACTTGATTTTCTAAAAAAAAAATTGAATGAAAAATATGCGCTAGGTTTTATTCTTAAATAGACGGAATTATAAATTTTTATAAAACCCGGCGCAGCAGAATTTTCTGCAAAATTTTAATCGCGTTACAGTTTTAGAGCACTGTAATCGGAAAACAGATTTATACTTTAGTAACTTTAACCGCAGTTGGTCCTTTTTGACCCATTTCTACTTCAAAAGTAACTTTGTCACCTTCTTTAATTTGAGTTACACAACCATTGGCGTGAACAAAAATACTATCCTGAGTTTCGGTATTCTTAATGAAGCCGTAACCTTTGCTATCGTTAAAGAAAGTAACAGTACCTTTTTTAACAGGGTTTTCATCAATAATATCTTCTTGTCTGGTGATACCGATTTGAACGTCCTCGATGTTAAAAACCTTCTTCTTTTTAGGGTCTGGTGGAGTAGACGAAATGTTACCATTTTCATCAACATACGCAAACATCTCTTCGAGTGCTAAACCTTTTTTTGCATTAGATTGACGCTCTTCTTTTTTCTCTTGTTTGTCTTTTTGTTTTTTTAATCGTTTTTTTTCGTTCTCTTTTTTACTGTAAGTTGCCTGAGATTTAGCCATATTTATTTAATTGTTTTGTTTTTTAATGGAGTACGTAGATGGGAATTATACAAATATAACAATACTAAAACGAAAATACGACTTTATTCCATCAAGCGTTAGGTGTGGTATTTTTTAGTTACAGATTCACAGATTTATTTTTAACCACAGATAAAAGGATGAACAAAGATTTAGATATTTAAAATATTGCCACGGAGACACAGATTACACGGAATTGAATTGAAATTTTTCTGTGTTTTCGTTGCTATTAAATACAAAAATAATCTGCGAATCTGTGGCTGTCAATAATTAAACTCTTTGTATCCACTTTGCTTTATCAATCTGGTAAACGAAATTCCATTTTACAGGTTCACCGTAATAAGCCACTTCAATTTCGCTGATTTTTACCGCGCCAAGTTTTTCGGTTGCTTTTTGTGATCGGAAATTTGTAGCTCCGATATGCAGAATCACTTTATCTACAAATTGAAAGGCGTAATCAAGCATTAATTTTTTTAACGTTGCATTGTATCCTTTGCCCCAAAAGTCTCTTCCAATAAATGTGTATCCAATTGCAACAGAACTGTTTTCTTCATTAAGTTCATAATATCTGGAACTGCCAACAACATTCCCCGTTGCTTTATGATGAATAATAAATGCACCTTTCGATTTCATTGCACCTTTGAAAAAGTTCTCAAACACTTCTCGTTTGTAGCGGTCTTTATTGGGATGCTGTTCCCAAATTAGTTGGTCAGAGGCAACGGCATAAAGTTTTTCAAAATCTTTTGCTTTCAGGGGAACGACTGTAATCAACTCATTTTCTAAGTTGGGCTGTAAATCGAAATTCATAATTGCTTGTATTAAAAACGGCCGGGAAGAGCCGGCCGTAATGATGTTTATGTAGTCGTCATTTCGACCGCAGTGGAGAACCACGGAGTGCTCAGCGCAGCTAAATCTTTGTGCAACAAAAAGCGAAGGACGAAGATTTTTCCCTGCCTTCCGCAGGCAGGCATTTCGCTGCGATCCGATAACTATCGGATAGGAATGACGGGTGCGTAACTGACTTTCTATTCCACTAATCCCTCAATTTCCACCACTTCGTTAGCTTCTTTTTGATAATCAACTTTATCAATCTCGAAGCCGAATAAGCTTAAGAAATCAGAACGGTAACCAGGTAAATCGCCAATTGCAGGTAAAGTTTCAGTTGTGGCTTCTTCCCAAAGTTTAGCTACTTTAGCCTGTACATCTTCACGCATTTCCCAGTCGTCGATTCTGATTCTGCCTTTTTCATCAAGAGGAACTTCTCTACCGATGTACAAACGCTCTGCATATAAACGTTGAATTTGCTCAATCGTGCCCTCATGAATGCCTTCTTCTTTCATTATTTTATACAACAACGAAATGTAAAGTGGAATTACCGGGATAGCCGAACTTGCTTGTGTAACCAATGCCTTGTTTACAGAAACGTAAGCTTTCCCATTAATATCTTTCAATTTATCGCTAATAGTAAATGCCGTTGCCTCTAAATCATCTTTCGCACGTCCAATTGTACCTTTACGGTAAACCGGCTCCGTTAAAGCAGGGCCTATATATGAATATGCGACAGTTGTAGCACCTTCAGCCAACAGATTTTCTGCTTTTAAAGCATCAACCCACATTGCCCAATCTTCGCCACCCATAACTGCGATGGTATTTTCGATATCTTCCTCGGTAGCCGGTTCGATAGAAATTTCAGTCACATTACCTGTATGGAAATCAACCGTTTTATTGGTATATGTACCGCCGATGGGTTTTAAAGTAGAACGATGTAAAACCTCGGTTTCGGGGTGTTTTCTAACCGGGGATGCCAGGCTGTAGATTATTAAATCTACCTGACCTAAATCCGCTTTAATTAACTCAATTGTTTTTGCTTTGATTTCTTTTGAGAAAGCATCGCCGTTAATACTTTTTGCATATAAGCCTGCTGCATGTGCTTCTTTTTCAAAAGCAGCACTATTGTACCAACCAGGAGATGCAGTTTTACCAGCAGACGGTGCTTTTTCGAAAAATACACCAATTGTTGCGGCATCAGAACCGTAAGCAGCAGCAATACGCGATGCAAGTCCAAAACCTGTTGACGCACCAATTACCAATACTTTTTTAGGTCCGTTTATGGTACCTTTTGATTTTACATATTCAATTTGGTTCTTTACGTTTTGAGCGCAACCATCAGGATGTGCCGTTAAACAAATAAAGCCCCTCATTCTCGGTTCAATAATCATTTTGTTCTTATTTACGTTTTGTAATGTTGAAATAGACTTCGATTAAAAGCCAAATCTTTAACGAAGATAAATTTTTAATTCTTTAACACTAAATGAAATTTAAATAATGAGGGTTTTAACCGCAATTGCGCAAAATGTTTAGCAGAGAGCAGCGAAATTCCAATACGGTTTTTACCACAGATGACGTTGAGCTTTGCACAGAGAGACACTGAGGTGATGCGTAAGCGCAAGACATTAGGACACCAAGTGGAACTATAATTGTCGCAAATTGTAAATGCGCTACAGTACATCATATTTTGAACTTAAACTTCGTAATCCAACACCTGGCTTTCAAACTAATTGACAACTCTTCTTTTACTTTGTTATATTTCTTTTAATTTAGCAGCACAACACCTGCTTAACCGCAGGCAAGGATAAACCGGATTATCTTTTTATGAGAAAAATATTATTATTGGCCGTGATTTCTTTCATAGCATTAGGAAAGCTTTCTGCCCAAACACAATACCAGAATACAGGTTGGTTTATGTTTTTAAACAATACCAAATTTAACAAACATTGGGGCTTGCAATTCGACGTTCAGGTCCGTTCCGCCGATGATTGGAAGTATGTTCGGAACACATTAGTTCGTCCGGCAATTCAGTATTTCATTAACGATAATAATAATGTTGCATTGGGTTATTTGTGGCAAACGACAGATATGCATCTTATTGGAACGACTAAAAACTTATTCAATGAGCATCGTATTTTTGAGCAATATATTTACACCCACAAATTAAGCTCGATATTTGCAAGCCACCGGTTTAGGGTGGAGCAGCGGTTTATCGAGCGGGCGAATGAAGATGTTTTTGCCCAGCGTTTCAGATATTTTTTCAGATTGATTCAACCTTTGGTGAAAGTTGAATCGGGTTTCGCAAGCGGTCCATTTGTGGCCTTGCAAAATGAGGTATTTTTAAACCTCCAGAATAAAGATAAAATCAATAGTAGCGTATTTGACCAAAACCGGTTGTACCTGGCAGCGGGCTACCGTTTTTCTAAAAAGTTTGACGTTGAAGTGGGCTACATGAATCAGGCCGTGAAAAATACCTCGAATCATACGAACAATAGTATTATTCAACTAGCGGTTTACACCCGATTCTAATCTTATTTTAATGATTTAAAGTCATTTTTCTTATCCCGGCTATTACAAAGTGTTAAACTGTTTGTAATATTTGTTGCTTTTCATTCAATTTGCCGCGTGAAAAAATTCCCAATTCTATTTTTAGCACTACTGTTTGGCAAGCGGATACAAGCCCAGGAAGTTAAAACATCCTCTAAAGACATTGCTCCAACATCCAAAAGCTTATTTAATCCTGAACACAGAAGAAAAGATTCCCGAAAAGGTGATTTCTATTTTCATTGGGGGTATAACAGTTCATGGTATGGGAAAAGCGATATCCGTTTTCAGGGTCCGAATTATGATTTTACTTTGAAAGATGTTGTAGCACATGACAGGCAATCGAAATTAAGCTGGAACTATTTAAATCCAGGCTTAATTACCGTTCCTCAATATAATATTCGTTTAGGTTATTTTATTAAAGATAATTATAGCATTTCTATCGGTTGGGATCATATGAAATATGTAATGGATATACCTCAGACGGTAGCAATAACAGGACATATCGGTAAGAATATATCTCATGATAATGTGCCTACAGGCACCCTGGCCGGGGAATATAATGGACAGGTTATTAATGTTAAAGAGAGCATGCTGACATATGAACATACTGATGGGTTCAATTACGCTAACATTGAAGTTGAACGTTATGATGATATCTGGGTTGCCCCCGGAGGAAACACTTCTTTAACTTTGGAAACCGGATTAGGTGGTGGTATAATGGTTCCGCGCTCTGATGTCCGCCTTTTTGGAGTCGGTAGAAATAACCATTTCAGTATTTCCGGGTATGGTATTTCAGCTAAAATTGGTCTGAAATTATATGTTTGGAAAAATATTTATCTTCAAAACACGACTAAAGTTGGTGCGACTAACTTAACCAACGTACATACCACGGGATGGGATGAGTTGGATAAGGCCAGTCAGAAAATAAACTATTTAGAAAACCTGTGGACGGTTGGTGTTCATTTTTAAAAAGGATTTTTTGTTTCCAATTGCTCCTTTACAAAAGATTGGCAATACGTTTTTATCAGGGTTCTTACTTCACTAAATGCTTTATCAACTTCTTCGTCAGTGCCTCTGGCTTTTGCAGGGTCCAGGAAGTTTTGATGGAACCTTTTCCCTTCAGATGGATAGAAAGGACAGTTTTGATTAGCATTACCACAAACTGTAATGATGTAATCAAACCTGATGTGCTGATAGTCATCTACATGATTTGATGTATGGTGACTAATATCAATGCCATCATCATTCATTGTTTTTATCGCCTTCGGATTTAAACCGTGTGTTTCAATTCCGGCACTGTAAATTTTGACGTCGTCACCCGCAAAATGTCTCAGATACGCTTCCGCAATCTGGCTTCTGCAACTATTACCCGTGCAAAGCACTAATATGTTTTTCAAATCTTAATCGTTATAAACCTACAATTTTACTTCTTCGTTCCATGATTACGTTATCTTTCCAAACGCCATTTTTTTTGCTGATTTTTTCCCGGTAACCGATTTGCCTGAAACCACAGCTTTCATGAAGTTTTATGCTTGCCAGATTTTCTGCAAATATGCCGGATTGTAAAGTCCAAAACCCTTCTTTTTCGCTCTGTCTGGCAAGTTCACCGAGTAAAATTTTCCATAGCCTTTTCCTCTGAATTCATTCCGGATGTAAATACTTATTTCGGCGACACCAGCATAAACGCAGCGGCTGGATACGGGTGTAAGCGCGACCCATCCAACTATTTTTCCATTTTCAAACATGGCTAAACGGCAGGTTTTTAAATGACTTTTATCCCAATCTTTCCATGTAGGTATCTCATCTTGAAAAGTAGCATGCCCAGTTTCTATGCCCTCTTTGTAAATTTCAGAAATCTGGGCGAAATCTGCTTCGTCAAAAGTTTTTATTTCCATACAAAGAGTATTAACAGCAACCGCCTCCTGGTGTGCAGGAAGAAGATGTTGATTGGAGCTGGGTCAATACAATTTTTGGTTTATGCTGAGGAATACCGCAACTATCAGGTGCAAGACATGCGGTTGTTTTTGAAAGTAATTCGAAGTCTTTTCCGTCAAATCCAAGATCGTATTTTCCGATAGTATCTGATTGATATTCAACTTCAATTTCCAGGTTTCCAATGCCAAGCTTTTCTTCTGAAAGATTGATGATGTTCAGCAGTTTAGCAGGTTTCAACCGGTGATCAAAATCGTTCGCATCCCAAAGCTGAAAGTTGACTACTTTTTCCAAACGTTCTACGCCACCACAGTCGATAAAATGTTTAGTCACCATGCCAACTTCTGTTACGTGAAAATGTTCCGGTACAAACTCGCCAGAAGGCAGTCTGAAATTCACCGATTCCGCTGTCTCCAGGTGTTTTTTAATTTCTGATAGTTTCATAAGTCAATTGTTTAATCCAATACTGATATACGTTTTAAAGATGTTAGCAGCAGTTTTTATCTGTCACTGTGGTAATGATGTTAGTAAAGTAGGCTTTTAAAATATCGAAGGTTTTTTCATTGATGCAATAGCATATTGCATTGCCTTCAATATTTCCTTTGATTAGTCCGGCATTTTTTAACTCCTTTAAATGCTGAGAAATGGTTGGTTGCGCAAGGGGTAGTTCATTCACAATATCACCGCAGATACATTCATTTACTTTAAGTAAATAGTCGATAATTGCAATTCTTGCAGGATGGCCTAATGCTTTTGCAATTAATGCAATCTGATTTTGCTTTTCTGTAAAATGCTCTGTTTTACTTGCGCCCATTTTTTTATTTATATATTGCAATATTACGATATACTTTTGATGAAATAAATTTAACCTGCGGAAATATCAAAATTATTTATCTAACAGTCTTCTGTGGTAATTAATCTGGCCGAGATGATAGGATAGGTGCGTGGTTAGGTGAACCAGAAAGAATTCTGTTGATGTTTTTTCGTCAAAAACCAATAAAGGATATTCAGCTTCAATAGTCTCCTGATTAATTTCCTCAAGCGTTTGTTCAACGATAATTATTGTTCCCTCAATCTTAGTAATCAATTCCTTTTGAGGAATATTCTTTGCTGAGAACTCAAGCGGGCGATTTCTAACATAATTTGAGCCGCCTAAAGTTGCACCAATGTAAATGTTCAGGTTCCCGATTAGATGCAGGCAAAGGTTGCCGGCTGAGTTGGCAATATCAGGTTCAACCAGCCAAAGGTTTGCTTCATTTCGATAAGATTCAATTTCGACCTTAAGTCTTTTCAGGTCTCTGTTGAAGAGGGACTTTAATGTTTGTGTTAACATCAGGATTTTTTAAGCGTTGTAATTTTAAATGAATTTATTAAAGTTTAGGAATATAAATTCAAAAAAAATGCCCTGAAAAAATTCAGGGCATGAGTTCATTCGTGTGTTATTATCTATTTAAATTTTTCTGATTCTTCCTGAACCGATAACCGTTTTTTCTACTGTGGCATTGCCTGAATAATTAATATTACCCGAGCCACTGATCACCGCTTTTATGGAGTTATCTGCTTTAATATTGATTGTGCCTGATCCGCTTAAAGTAGAAGAAAGATTATCTACCGAGAAATTGCTGCCTAAAAAATTACCTGAACCGCTGATAACAACTTTTGCATCATCAGCTGAACCAACGATATTTAATTTTCCAGATCCGCTGATTACGGCACTTAAATCGTCTGTTTTTGCATTTGCTGTAATTGTACCCGATCCACTTAATACAGCAGAAAATGTTCTTGTGTTTATGTTGCCTTTTACAAGCATGTTTCCTGAACCGCTCATGGTTAAGCTGTTGATGGTTTTAGCCGTTATGTAAGCGGTAATTTTTTTATTTTCATATTTATGCTCCCAGCTCGTCCAGCTATTTTGCGGACGAATAATCAAGACATTTCCTTTTACTTCAGTTATAAGCGTAGAGATGGCATCGGCATCACCTTCAAATCTGCAACTTTCAGTGCTGCCTAAAGTTATCACGACGTTAATCGGCCCTCCTGCAGCAACTCCGCTAAAATTTCTAACATCGCGGTCGTCATTCGAAAACTTAAGGGAACTGTTGATAACCGGTTTTGCAGAAGCATTAAGATTTAAAGTAATCAATAATGCTGCAAAGAGAATGGATAGTATTTTTTTCATGTTCTTAATTTTTAGGCCTCTTGCAATTTGAGGCATTTGACCAGGTTTTAATTAATAAGACGGTCGCTTTTAAAAAAAGTTGCATTCATGAATAAATTTCTTTTAAAAACATATTACAAAACTTGTATCTCAATCCTCCTATCAGATTCCGCCGTTTTGGAATCGTATAATCGGGGAAGCCCCGGTAAACTTACTAGTCAGTGCTCTTTTTTAAAGTGATATAAAACAAAGGATCATTCTTAAAATTATCCATAGTAACGCTTACATCTGTTTTAATGGTTTTCCATTCATTTGTTGGTTTAATAAGCGTGTATTCGCCGTCTTTTAAAGTCACCCTGACAGGCATATCAAAACCTTTTACATCTGTAATCCAGCGATAGGAAAGGGTGCCGTTGTAAATTTTGTAATCTAAAACCGGAATTTTCGTATAGCGTAAATATTGGTCGAAAACCTTATTAAGTTTTAATCCGCTTTTTGTGGCGATGTAGTTTTCTATCTCCGCAGTTGTTACTGTTTTATGGTAGAAAGTTTTATTTAAGCCCCTAAGAATTTGTCTGAACTTTTCGTCGTCATTAATTATCTGGCGTATGGTATGAATAAGATTGGCACCTTTGGGATACATATCGCCCGAACCCTCTTTATTAACACCATATGGGCCAATTACAGGGATATCATTGGAGATTATTTTTTGTAATCCAATAACATAGTCGTTTGCCGCCTTTTTATCCTCTGTACATTCTACAAAGAGCACTTCAGAATAATTTGTAAAACCTTCATGAATCCACATGTCAGCAATATCTTTGGCGGTAATGTTGTTTCCAAACCACTCATGGCCACTTTCGTGGATGGTAATAAAATCCCATTTCAAACCGTGACCAGTTCTGCTTAAATCTCGGCCTAAGTAGCCTTTTTTAAATTGATTGCCATAAGCAACCGCGCTTTGGTGTTCCATGCCTAAATGTGGTGCCTGAACTAATTTGTAGCCATCCTTATACCAGGGATAGGGACCAAACCAATATTCAAAACACTTCATCATCGGTTTTACATCTGCGTCCCAATGCGGTCGTGCCTTTGCAGTGTCTGCCTGTAAAGCCCAGAAATCAAGGCTCAATTTACCGGCTTCTCCATTGTAGCTATCTGTCCAGTGCGCATACTTACCAATGTAAAAAGTTACATCATAGTTATTAATTGGGTTGCTAACAAACCAGTTGTATTGCTTGTAGCCGTCAGGCTTGTCGACTATATTCCTTAATGTTCCGTTGGAAATTTCCTGTAATTCTTTAGGTACGCTGATGCTGATTAACATGCTATCAACTTCATCACTTTGATGATCTTTATTTGGCCACCAGACACTTGCACCCAAACCCTGGCATGCGACCGACACAAATGGATTTCCGGCAGCATCCTTTTTGAAGATGAAGCCACCATCCCATGGCGCATTTCGGGCCACGGTTGGATTCCCTGAATAATAAACGGTGAATTTATCTTTGCTGCCTTTTTTAACGGTTTTCGGGAAAGTAATGAAAACGGCATTGTATTCC
>Ga0247804_10001249_pt1 | contig 11763 bp, 2 predicted proteins | sample UWRJL029104C1_FD_181142 | JGI IMG/M metagenome (GOLD analysis project Ga0247804, IMG submission 181142) | Plant litter microbial communities from Arlington Agricultural Research Station in Wisconsin, United States - UWRJ-L029-104C-1 | ecosystem: Environmental > Terrestrial > Plant litter >...
TGGAACTGCTTCGAGCCATTGGTAATCTGGCTGGTGCCGCGGCCTACGGAGGCCGGCGTGTCGTCGGTAGCCTGGTAGGGGTTCACCACGTCCACGATGCTGCGCTGCACGGTGATGTTGTCGCGGATGCTGAGGTCGAGGCGGGCGGTGAAGTTATTTTTCAGCACGCGCTGCTCGCCGCCCACCCGGAAGGGCAGTTTCAGGTTGTTGGTGGCGTAGCCGAAGCCAATAACCAGCTCGGTGGTGTGCAGCTCGGTTACCTGGGCGTTGGTGGTGTTCAGGGCCAGGGCGCGGTCGGTGCGGTACTCGGCGCGACCGGTGATTTTATTGGTCGTCTGGAAGTTCACCCCAATCAGCGGCGACAGATGCTCGGCGATGCTTAACTGCCCCACCACGTAGTAGGGCACGAAGATGCCGTCGGCATTACGCAGGTACGGCAGCTGCGGCTCCGAATCGTAGAGCGAAGTGGTGCTGTAACTGCCTACGCTGTAAATAGACGAATAAGCGTGGTTGAGCGTGAACGAGCTGAAATACTTTTTCACGAAAGCCAGCTGCGCAAAGCCATTGTAGTCAACGCGCCAGTTGGGCAGAGGCAGCGACTTAAAGGGGTCGAACTTCTGCGCTTTGTAGCCATCCGAAGAACGGCCGTGGTAGGCATCGATAAAGCTCTGCACCAGTACTTCCTGCGAGTTGTAGCTGTAGTTGCCAAGGTTGTAGTTGGCGGCGCCCAGGCGCTCCTGCACCGCGCGGCGGTTTTGCACGAAGCGGTTGAAGGCTTTGGAGGTTTCGCCATTGGCCCCGAGGTCACCGAATAGCGTCTGGATGGTGATGGTGGACACGCTGAACGAGCCCGTGCCCAGTTGCTGCGTAGGCGCTAGCTGGGTTTGCCGGGTCACGCCATCAGGGCCCAATACTTTCATTACGGTCAGCGTGTTCTCATCCACCAGGTTACGGTAGTAGGCTTCCTGGCTTTGCGACTTCTGCCGCTTGGCATCGAGCTGAATATTGAAGTCGCGGAACGGTTCCAGCGCCGTGCGCAGGGTCAGGTTTTCGGTCAGCAGCGAGCTGAAGGGCGTGTTGAGGTAGTGGCTGCTGTCGGTATACCAGCCGCGGCTATCGGCCAGCTGGTACAGCTGGCCCAGCTCATACTGCTGCCCCAGGATAAACGGCAGGCCCGGCGCCGTGAAGCCATCGTTGAAGCCGAAAAGCTTGGTTTTAGGCATGTAGCCGGGCATCAGCGTGCCGTTGGAGCGGGTGTAGGTGAAGTTCAGCGAGCGGGCCGTCATCAGCGAGCGCAGCACGGCTTTCACGATGCGCAGCTTGTCTTTCACGGTGTCGGCCTTGGCTTCGGGACGGGGGCGCTGAGTTTCGCCATTGCGCCCCACAGCCGACACATCGCTGCGGGGGGCGGGTGCCCGGCCGGCATTGCCGCGCCCGCCACCGGCCGGCGCGTTGTTGATGATGTTGAGGAACTTCACCTTGTTGTAGAGCTTCACCAGGTCGATGCGGCCGTTGGCGCTGAACTCGGCGTTGTTCTGAATGGTATTGCCCAACTGCAGCTCTACGGTGGTGGTATCCTGCTCAATGGAGCCGTCGGAAACCGGGAATACCGGAGCGCGCAGGGCCGTGGAGGCCGCCTGCCAGGTGTAGGTAGCCGCGTAGCGGGTGTCGGCGCTCAGCCAGTCGGTGAGCGGGAACTTGTCGAGCGGCAGGCGGTAGGTCAGCGCGGCCGTTTGGGTGAAGTTGGTCGTTCGGCCGCCACGCAGCAGATTATCGCGCAAGAGCTTGCGGTTGCGAATAGCCTCGGGGCTGTCATCAAGCGAGGAACCCGGGCCCTCGTCAATCACGCCACGGTTGTTGGCGGTATAATCGAAAATCAGGCTCTTGGTCAGGTCCCACTTCAAGTCGTAAATTCGACTGATGATGAATCTTTTTTGAAACACTCCCGCAATGCCGGCCGTGCTGGGCAATTGGCCTGGCTCCAGCACCCGCTGCAGAAACCGCTCGTTGTAGCTCCGGTCAATGTCGGTGCGGAAGGAGAAGCGCGAGGGCAACGGCGTGAAGTTAACCTGCTGGAAAATCTTGAGGTACGGGTTATCCAGGGCCTTAATTTTGCTCAGTGGCGTATAATTCTTCGGCGAGGTCTGGTACACGTAGGCCAGCGCCGCCGTGTAGGAGCGGGTATAGTCACGCTGGGTGCGGATGTCGGTGTGCGTGCGGTCGGTGATGGCGTAGCTCAGGGCCACGTTTTCCACATCCCAGGGCTTGGGCTTGGCCGTAGCGGTGGCACTTCGCTCCTTGCGCACGTTCAGCACCGAGATGCTGCGGCTGGTGGTGCGGTCCACTACCAGTTGCTCATACGCAGCCCGGTCATCGTCTCTACCATCAAATTTCTCCAGACTCTTGCTCAACTCAGTATCGGGGTCAAGCGGGTCGTACTTCGGCTTGCGGGTTTCGCGGCCGTACTGCAGCAACACCGGTACGCGCAGGTTCAGGGCGGGCGGCAGAAATTTTTCGGCCGCCACCGTGGCCTGCAAATCGCCCCGGAACACGTCGTCGGTCGAGCGTGCCTGCGCTTTGTCCTGCAAGCCACCGAAGCCGATGCTGGTGAAGCTGCCCGTGGCGATGACGGTAGCCAGGTCGGCCAGCTTCACATTGAGGCGGGCCGTGGCGGCGTAGCCGGCGTCCTGCTCAAAGTCAAACACCCGGAATTCATCCGCCCAAATGCACAAACTCTTGTCTTCCAACGGCGACGATGCCGGGTTCAGCACCCCAATCATGCAGCCCTGCACCGCCGAGAGGTCGGGGTTGCCCACGATGGTGATGGTCGCCCCGTTGGGCAAGGTTTTAATATACGGCTGCAGGAAAGGCACCTTCAGCTTGTTGCGCTCCGACTTGGCATTGATAAACTCGCTGAATTCAATGTTGATATCGTTGGCCTCGGGCCAGATTTCGCGCGAGCCTTCGCTGCCCGCCACCCCGGGCGGCGTTATCACCAGCGGCCGCGAGTATTCGTAGTAGTTCTGCGTGTAATCGGTACCGATGCGCACGAAGTAGCGCACATCGCCGTCTTTGGTGCTGCCATCCTCCGACTCCCCGTGGATGTACATCCGCAGGCGCTTATAGCGCAGAAGGTTCAGGGTAAGATTCTTATAAGCCGCCTTGGCATAGCCGTCGTGCAAGTTGGTCACGCACAGGCGCAGACTCTGCTCGTTGAGGCGGCGCGAGGTGCTGCTGGAACCATACTCCGTGTCGCGGGTGATGTTGGGCGGCGACACGTATGGGATTTCGCCCGGCGTACCGCCCGTGCCGTTTTCCTCGATGCTTACCGTCGAGATGCTGAAGGCATCGGCATCGGTTGGCGTATTGCGCCCGCCGTCGCTGGCGGGGTCCACAATCTTGGCGATGTAGCGGCGCCACTGGTTGGCCACAAACTGCGGCTGCACGAAGCGCAGCACCGCCGGCTGCTCCCAGCCGGTGAGGTACATCCGCATGAAGCGAATCGACTTAAAACCAAATGACTGGTTGTTATTACCGCGCACCGTATAGTTTTCCCGAATCGGAATCCGGAACTGGTACCAGGTCACTTTGTCGCCATTTACCTCATTGGTTACCTGGTCGATGATGTAATTCTGGCCCACCTGGAAGTTCTCCGGGCGGTTTTCCAGGCGCACGCGGTACTCGTAGTAACGCTCCACATCCTGCACCACGTTGTCGCGGTTCAGGTCTTCCTTGTCGGGGTAAGGCGTGGTGCTCAGCGTGCCACCCTCGCGGGAGTTGCCCTCGTAGCCGTTGTAATTCTTATAGCGCCCCAGGATTTTTGCGCCGCCCGGCACGCTGCTATCGTAGAAGCTGTCGAGGTGATGGCGGAAGTCATCGGCCGAAGGGTCGTTGAAACCGCCGTAGTTATATACACTCGAAAAGAAGGCTTTCTCATCGGTATCGTTGAAGCCGTCCAGGCCCACGTCCTGCGCCTCGCGGGCGCCAGCCGAGGCGTTAAAGGCATCGGTCAGAAACTGTTGCGTAGTCACCCGGCCCCAGATGGTCGGCTGCGTCAGGCCGGTCGGGTCTTCACCGGGCACGGGCAGGCCATTTTCAAACTCGTGCTGGTTGCTGTCTTTCAGCACATCCTCGCTCACGTTGCCGAGGTTGATGTAGAGGTCGCCGCCCTTATGACCGAATTCCCCGCCACCAGTAGTCTGGGGTGGGTTCTCCGAATCGTTGATGTCAGCGTTGGTGTTGTTGTTAGTGGGATTATTGGTTTTGATGAACGGGTCCATCAGCCAGAACTCCAGATACTCCACGTTGGCGTTGTCGAAGTCGGTATCGAAGGTAATGGCCCGGCTGATGCCGCCGTAGTTGGCAAACTGGTCCGTATTGGTCAGGTATTTACCATCTGCCGATACATTCTGGGTGTAGTTGTACGGCCCCCGCTCGCCGGGAAAATAGGCCAAATCGAAAGTGTATTCGTAGCCGTTGCCAGTAGCGCCCAGGTCTTTCGTTGGAAACACCTCGTTGCGCGGCACACCACGGGTGTAGTGGTTCAGCAGGTCGCTGGCCCCGATGTTGCCGGGTATGCTCGGGCCGCCAGTGTAGTAGGTCTGGTCCACGGTGTACCAGGCCAGCTTGGCGCGCCGGTCGTTCACTCCCAGGCCAGTAGCGTTCGAGATAACCGACGGCGTCGCTGCCAGTCGCCAGGCCTGCACCGAGGTTAGCCCGCCCAGCGTGTAGGGCGTGCGCGAGTTCTCGAAGTCGTCGATATACGACACGCCGTTTTCACCGCGTCCCAGCTGCGAGCGGCCCGGCAGCAGCTTCGCAAACTCGCCGCTGAAGGCAATGGTCGAAATTTCCTTGGTCGAAATCAGCGGCAGCATGTCGAGGTACTTGGTTAGCACGCGGCTGTCTTTCCGAATCGAGCCGTCTACCCCCACGATGCCGTTGTTGGCCGGCTCGTCGCCGATGTTCACGCGGTTGATGCCCGGTGCGGGGTTTTCCAGCAGCTGCAAAAACGTGCCCCCGATGTTTACATCCTTGCTCAGCTTGTAGTCCATGCGCAAGCCCAGCAAGCGGCGGGGCTGCACCTGCACCAGCGCATTTTTCTCAAATTCCACCCGCAGCTCGTTGGCCGAGTTGAGGTAGGCCGGATTCAGGATTTTCACCTTCGCTTGGTCGTAATACACCTGATAATCGACACCTTCCGTCAGTAGGGTCGAGCCCGAGCGCACCCGCACCGACCCCTGGGCAATGCCAATCCCCGGCAGGTTAATCTCATCCGTCGCCGTCGCCTGAAAGCGCCCTTTCAGGAAGAATTTATCCTTTTCCTGAAGCTGCTGCGCATCGCTCTGCGTCTGGTTGTAGAGCTCCGAGTACACATACTTCGCAATGGCATCGGTACTGTTAAGGCGCGTTTGCAGAAACGAGCCAAAGGGCTGCACGTTAGGGAAAATGATTTTCCCTAATTCCGGGTCGATGGTGACACCGGGGAAGTAGTCAAAGTTGCCGTCCGGGTTGCGGTCGTTGTTGGGGTTTACGTTGTCAAGGTTCAGCACCTGCACCAGCGGCAGGTTCTCAATCAGCGGCCCACCCTCCTTCAGCGAAATCAAATCGACGCCGGTTATGTCGTCTTTATAAATGATTTGCAGCTGGAAATTGTCGCGGTTCAACTGCGAGGCATTCAGGGGATAGATGTTTTTCATCATCAAATCCCAGGTCGGCGTGTTGCGCGTCTGCAGGTTGACGTTGCCCGGGTTTTTCGCCGGGTCGGCCAGGCCGATGCCGGGGTTGGTGGCCTTCAGCATTTTCAGGAAAATCACCTGGTCCTGCCCCCGCGACGCGTAGTCGTTCTGGATTTCCCCCACCTTATAGGTGCGGCCGTTGAACAGATATTCGAAGCTGACGCCCAGCACTTGGTCGGGCAACAGTGCCGTATTCAGCGAGATATACCCCAGCTGCGAGTTGTAGGTGTATTCCCGCGCCTCCAGCTTACGGGCCCGGATGCGCTCAAAGTCCACGTTCTTCACCAACGGCGGAATGGCCGCGTTGCCCGTCTGCAGGTAGGTGTCCACCGTCAGGTTGTCGCGGGCCAGGTCGCCGGCCGCCGCCAGGGTGGGGTACAGCAGGTTGGCATCGTTCGAGGCCGCCGTACGGGTGGTCGAGCCCCCACGCAGCAACTGGCTCTGATAGGTCCGGAAAGGCTCACCGATATCCGTCAGCGCCACTACGTTGCGCAGGTTATCGGTGGTGCGGTTGTCGTTGGTTACGTACACCTCCAGGTTGCGAATCTCGATGCCGCTCTGGATGGTGGGCAGGTTGCGCAAAGCCTGGTCGTAGCGGTCGCGGAAAAACTGGCTCAGGAAATAGTGTCGGTCGCGCTCATACTGACTGGCTTTCAGTTCGTACTGCCGGCTCTGGGCTCCGTTTTGCACCCGCACTTCGTCGGAAGTACCGCGCACGGTGGCGGCCACGGCCGTCACCGCCAGGCGCCCAAACTGCAGGTCAGTTTTGATACCGAACAGGTTTTGAGCGCCCTGCACCAGCGAGTTGGTCAGCGGCAAACTCACGTTGCCCAAATCCAGCTTACGGATGATGTCCGTCTCCTCGCCGGCATAGTCGAACTTCATCTGGTTTTCGAAGTCGAACGAAGCCTTGGTATCGTAGTTGAACACCAGCTTGAGCTTGGTGCCAATCTGCCCAGTCAGGTTCACGTTCATGTTCTGCTCGAACAGGAAGTCGCCCACGCTCTGCTGGCGCAAGGTCAGCGCCGGGTTTTCGTTGGTATTGTTGCGCCAGCCCAGTTTGATGGTCACCGAGCCCGCTGGCCGGATATCCACGTAGCTACCACCAAAAATGCGGTTGGCCATCGGGCCGAGGTAAATCTTGGGAATCAGGCGCTGGGCCTGGCCCGTGCCGGCGGCCGCCGCTGGCCCGGCAATACCGCCGTTGGCTTTTTCGCGGTAGTAGCTGCGAATGGCCTCACGGCGCTGAAATTCCTCGTACTCCTTGTAAGTGAGAATGCTGGGGTCGCGGTAATCGATTTCCTTGCCCACTTTCTCCTCCACGTTGAAAGTTTTCAGGCTGTCGTCAAACGTTATGTTCTCCTTTACGTTAGTAGGCAAAGGCAACACCAGCGGCGAGCGCCGCCGCTGCGTCGAAAACCGGCTGCCCGGCCGGTCCTTCGGCCGCACCGAGGGCCGCCGGCTGGGCTTGTATCGCCCGGTATCGGCCGCAGCGGGGCGCGGGGTATCGGCCAGCAGCAGACGGCTGGGTCGCAATCCGGCCAGCAGGCTACCGGAGCGTAGCCCCGGACTCGCCTGGGCCCACCACGCGAGCATGGAGGCCACTACCACTACGGACGCAGGAATAAACTTCTGACCGGATTTCAAGCAGAATTCAGTTAAAACTTAAAGCAGGATTAGTAGCTGTTGGTCAATAAGTTTCTGTTCTAAAACAAGGTATATCTGCTCCATCGGACTGGAAACCAACCCTGACCAACTGCCCAACGGGCGGCCGCCAAGGTTTTCCCCCAAGCTCATCCGTACTCCTGTTTGCCTGAATTTGCACTGCGCAGCTTGTAATAATCTGCGCGTTGGACTCAATGCGACTTCAAAGCAAATTTAATCAATTCCTCCACGCTTAGCTCCTTCCCGTGCTTTTGCTGAATCTGGTCCAGCGTTTTCTCGGCCGCATTGCGGGCAAAACCCAGCGTCACGAGTGCCTGTAACGCTTCGGCGCGCTGCGTATTGTGTTGGCGGGCCAGTGGCACGGTATCCACGCCGGCTTTGGCCAGCAGCTCGTCCTTGCGCAGCTTGTCCTTCAGCTCCAGAATTACTCGCTGCGCCGTTTTCGGTCCCACGCCCTTAATACTCTGGATAGCACGCACATTCTCGTTCACGATGGCCTCGCGGATTTCGCCCACGCTCATGCTGCTCACCATCACAATGCCCGTGCCCGGCCCGATGCCCGACACCGAAATAAGGTGCATAAACAGCACTTTTTCGTTGGGGTCGAGGAAGCCGTAGAGCGCCTGCCCATCTTCCTTAATGTGCTGGTAAGTATAAATTTTCGCCTTCTCCCCTTCGCCGGGTAGCTTCGAATAAGTGGCCAGCGAAATCTTCACTTCGTAGCCCACGCCCTGCACGTCCATAATGGCGAGCGTGGGGTCTTTGTAGGCAAGTTTACCGTCGAGGTAGGCAATCATGAACTCAATATTGGAAACGTAGCAGCCAGCGAGGAGCCGACCGGAAGTAACACCGGCAGCCCTGTTTTTCACTCCCAAATCTACTAGCTTCTGACGCTAATTTCTTTGGTTTTATGAAGAAGTTGTGAGTATTGGGGGCAAAAATCGCGCCGTTACCCCTTACAGAGCCTTCCGCGGGGACTGCGCATCAACCACCGCAATGGCGGCCATATTCACGATATCGCGCACGCTGGCTCCCAATTGCAGGATGTGCACCGGCTTGCGCATGCCCATCAGAATCGGCCCTATTACCTCGGCGCCGCCGATTTCCTGCAGCACTTTATAGGCAATGTTGCCCGATTCTACATTGGGAAAAATCAGCGTGTTCGCGCCTTTTTCCGCCAGCGGTGAGAAGTCGTAGTTTTCCTGCAGCAGGTGCGGGCTCAGGGCCACGTTGGCCTGCATTTCGCCGTCAATCAGCAGGTCGGGATACTTGGCTTTGGCCAGCTCGGTGGCGCGCCGGGTCTTTTCCGGCAGCTCGCCCGGGTTCGAGCCGAAGTTGGAATAGCTGACCACCGCAATGCGCGGCTCGGCATCGAAGAAGCGTACGGCCCGGGCCGTGAGGCCGATAATCTCCACCATTTCCTCGGCCGTGGGATTGATGTTCACCGTGGTATCGGCGAAGAAATACGGGCCTTTCTTGTGCTGAATGATGTACATCGACGACACGCGCTTGGTGCCTTCCTCGGTGCCGATTACCTGCAGCGAGGGGATGATGCTCTTGCCGTAGTCCTTGGTGAGACCGGTGATGCAGGCGTCGGCTTCGCCGGTTTCTACCATCATGGCAGCGTAGTAGTTACGTTCGCGCATCAGGCGGCGGCCTTCGTAGAGCGTCATGCCGCGGCGCTGGCGCTTCTGGTAGAGCAACTGGGCGTAGGCGTCGCGCTTAGCGTCTTCCTGCAGGATGTTGATGATTTCGCAGCCCTCCAGGTCGAGGCTGTTGGCGCGGGCGATGGCGTGGATTTTATCGTGCGGCCCCAGCAGGATGGGCTGGGCGATGTTTTCATCCAGCAGAATCTGGGCGGCCTTGAGAATTTTGTAGTTATCAGCCTCAGCAAACACCACGCGCTTCGGATTCGAGCGGGCGGCCGAGGTGATGCGGTTCATCAGCTTCTGGTTTACACCGAGGCGGGCGCGGAGCTGGTCTTCGTAGGCCGCCCAGTCGGTGATGCCCTGGCGGGCCACGCCGCTTTCCATCGCCGCCTTCGCCACCGCCGGGCTGATGGTGGTGATGAGACGCGGGTCGAGCGGCTTTGGAATCAGATAATTCGGGCCGAAAGCCAGGGTGTTGTCGCCGTAGGCTTTGTTCACCATTTCGGGCACCGCTTCCTTGCTCAGCGCGGCCAGCGCGTGTACGGCGGCCAGCTTCATCTCCTCGTTGATTTCGGTGGCCCGCACGTCCAGCGCGCCCCGGAAAATGTAGGGGAAGCCGAGCACGTTGTTGACCTGATTGGGATGGTCGGAGCGGCCGGTGGCCATAATCAGGTCGGCGCGGGTGCTGGTAGCCAGCTCGTAGCTCACTTCCGGCTCGGGGTTGGCCAGGGCGAATACTATCGGATTGTCGGCCATGCGCAGCAGCAGGCCCGCCGGCAGCACCTTGGCCGCCGAAAGGCCCAGGAACATGTCGGCCCCTTCCATTGCCTCATCGAGCGTGGTGATGGTTCGCTTGGTGGCAAACTGCATCTGAATGGGGTCCAGATTGGTACGGGCTTCGTTGATGATGCCGTCTTTGTCGAATACCACCACGTTATCCTTGTTCAAACCCAGCGCCAGATACAGCCGCAGGCAGGAAATGGCGGCCGCGCCCGCGCCGCTCACCACCAGCTTAATTTCGTCAATCTTTTTATCAACGATTTCCAGGGCGTTCAGCAACGCGGCTGAGGTGATGATGGCCGTGCCGTGCTGGTCGTCGTGCATCAGCGGGATGTTCATCTTCTGCCGCAGCTCGGTTTCGATGCGGAAGCATTCCGGCGCCTTGATGTCCTCCAGATTGATGCCGCCAAAGGTGGGTTCCAGCGCCTTCACGATGCGAATGAACTCGTCGGGGTCGTTGGCGTCGATTTCGATGTCGAAGCAGTCGATGCCCGCGAACTTTTTAAACAACACGCCCTTGCCTTCCATCACCGGCTTGCTGGCGGCCGGGCCGATGTTGCCCAGGCCCAGCACGGCCGTCCCGTTGCTGATGACGGCCACCAGGTTGCCCTTGGCGGTGTACTTGTACACGTCGTCGGGGTTGGCGGCGATGGCTTTGCAGGGCTCGGCCACGCCCGGCGAGTAGGCCAGGGCCAGGTCGAGCTGGGTGCTGACGGGCTTGGTGGGCACCACTTCGATTTTGCCGGCGGGGCTCTGCGAGTGGTAGTTGAGCGCGTCCTGGGTGTTGATTTTCAGCATGGGAATTTTGAAAGTGGAAGCGTCGGGCGCAGAGCCCGGCCAGCACGGTAGAAAAACAAAGAGCCGCCGTTTCTCACGAAACGAGTCGGCCCTTCGTGCGCGGCCGGTGGGGCGCAGCGCTGGCAAATGTACGGGTTTCTTAGCCCTGCGGCAGCAGCAGCTTCTGGCCCAGCTTCACTTCGTCGCTGGCGAGGTTGTTGAGGCGGCGCAGTTCGGCCACGCTTACCTTGAAGCGGCGGGAGATGTTATACAGCGTGTCGCCGGGCTCCACGAGGTGGGTTTTGGTGCTGGGTTTTCCGGCGTTGGCGCGGCTGCTGGCTTTGGCCACTGGTTTAGCGTTCTGCGGGGCCGCAGCCACCTTAGCATTTTTACGCGGGGCTTCTTGAGCTTCTTTTTCGACAGGCGCATGCAGGAGCAGCTTCTGGCCCGGTATCACGTTCTCCGAATCGAGTTGATTCCAAGCGGTGATTTGAGCAATAGTCAGGTCGTATTCGCGGGCAATTTTGGTCAGATAATCACCCTTGCGCACCACGTAAGTGGCGGGAGTTTCGGCGGGCGTGTTATCCGCGTCGTTCGCAGCTTCAGCCGCAGCTTTTCTGGGCTTATCAGCGGCAGCAACGGTTGCATCTGCATCCTTATCCACCGCAGCTTCTGCTTGCGCAGCCGCTTTTTCCTCAGCAGCCTGCCGGGTGCGGGCCGCTACTGCAGCCTTAGCCGCCGCAGCTTTGCGCAGACTCTCCTGCCGCTGCTGCAATACCACCAGCCGAGCCGCCTGCCGCTTTTCCTGCTCGGCCAACGCCGTGAGACGGGCGGCTTCGCGGGCATTGGCAGCGGCCAGCTCGCGGCGGGCGGCGGCGTCCTCATCATTAGCCACGGGGCGCACCGATGCCGGGACCGGTGCCGCCGCAACGGCGGCCGTTTCGATAGGTGCTTTAATAGGCACGGCTTCGGCGGGCATTGGCACGAACACCACCAGCTTGCGGCCCGGCTTCAGGGCGCGGCCTTTCGGCAGCTCATTCCAGCGGCGCAGCTTCGCCTGACTTACCTCAAACCTTTCGGCTACGGCCGCCAGCGTTTCGCCCCGCTTCACGGTGTGGCTCACGCGCCGGAAGCGCGGCGCGGCAGCCGCAGCTTCG
>Ga0247804_10001250_pt1 | contig 11763 bp, 11 predicted proteins | sample UWRJL029104C1_FD_181142 | JGI IMG/M metagenome (GOLD analysis project Ga0247804, IMG submission 181142) | Plant litter microbial communities from Arlington Agricultural Research Station in Wisconsin, United States - UWRJ-L029-104C-1 | ecosystem: Environmental > Terrestrial > Plant litter >...
ACTTTTTTGGTCCACCACGCTAAGAGTTGCTTTGGTGGTCCGCGCCCGACAGTCACAGTCAGGGGTTGGAATTATGAGCTTCATCGCCAACCTCACTTCACAGTTGTACATCAATGGCGAATTTACGAATTTCAGACTGGCGCAAGCTTCCTGTAAGTCTAGCAGAGCTTTGCATAGATACCACTTTAAGATGTGGTCAATCGTTTCGGTGGAAGAAATTGAAAAACGAAGAGTGGTATGCCGAGCCTTGTTGACAAACTATATCTACCAGTAAACCTGTATCTAATGTGTCAAGCAGGACTTGTACACTTCACGGGCGCATTATCTCGATCACACAAGATCCTACCCACTTGAATTATCGAACTATTTGCCCTATCATTTCCCCACAAAGGACCGCGCCATTAGCAAAGTCATTTGCGGCTAAAGGTGATGAAGATGATACGGAGTCGCTACTGAGGCACTATTTGAATCTTGGTCCAGATCTCACTGCATTATATGAACACTGGGCTTCAGTGGACCCCAATTTCAAGAAAAGAGCACCGAAGTTTACCGGAGTACGGATTTTGAAACAAGATGCATGGGAAGCTCTAGTAGGATTTATATGTAGTAGCAACAATAATATAGTGAGAATATCACAAATGGTTTGTATCTCTGCCCGGGCTTGCTGAGACAATGCTGATCCTCGAAGGTGAATAATTTGTGTTTACACTATGGGCCACTGGTTGGACATATCGATGGCGAAGCTTTCCATGACTTCCCTACTGCTGAAGCTCTGACTGCGCCGGGTGTAGAATCACATTTAAGAGCAATTGGTTTTGGGTATCGCGCTGCGTACATAGCTAAGACGGCTAAGATTGTAGCTAATGAGCGGCCAGTCGACTGGCTTCAGTCATTAAGTAATTCGGAGATATTTGAGGAAGGCATGGATCAAAAAGAATTGCCAGTCGGTGGGAGAGAAGGTTATCGTAAGGCACATGAAGAGTTACTTCACCTTCAAGGAGTAGGGCCTAAAGTCGCTGATTGTGTCTGTCTTATGGGCCTTGGCTGGGGTGAAAGTGTTCCAGTTGATACTCATGTTTGGCAATTTGCCCAACGGGATTACAAGTTTGGTAAAGGGAAGCACAAGAGCCTCACTAAAGCAACTTACGATGCAGTCGGAGACCACTTCCGCGACCTATGGGGAAGAGAAGCTGGCTGGGCCCACTCAGTGCTTTTTGCTGCCGATTTGAAAACTTTCTCAGAGAGGCTTTTGATCAAGACCGAGGTGGAAATCCAAGATGTCAAGATTAAGAAAGAAGAGGAAATCACCACAATGGAGTCGAAATTCAAAGTCAAGAGAGAATTTACTCTGGAAGAGTTCAAGGAGGAACTGGACGAGAAAAGCCTCGAAAAGCCTGATACTCCACGGAGTAAACGTGCGAAACGAAGAAAACAATAATGTACGATATTGATGCTAGTAAAGCAACGTCGCAGTAATTGTATTTGTATCGAAGCTCGTACTGCATTTTTCACATATACCATATCATTTCCTATGCAGTATTATGTCAATGTTGATTTTCGTGTAACTTTGATCGGGATTGCTTATACAAATAGAAGATAGATTTCTCACAAGGAGGCCATAAATGCGGTGTGAAGCTGATCAAGATCTATTAGACACTGCCCAATATACAAAATAATGCTTATTAATTTCTTCTCTTTGCATTTCGTATAGGCCAGGCTGGCGTTTGTAAATCTTGGTGGCTTTTCAATCTATTGAGAGGCCTCAATCAAGTCATGTCACGGAATGGGGAACCACCTTCTCCATCTATGCAACTTGAAGCCTCGCGAATATCAGCTCTGCAACAGTATACACGTGGTTGGCTGAGCTTGAAAGGTGTGGACATCTTATGTATGCAAGCTGCAGCAACAAGGACAAGTTATATCTCCACTATTCGTGTGACTTTTCAAGCCATCTGCCAATTGAATTGTGGTGTTATATGGCAGAATGCGAATTGGAGGCGATTCATCATTTCTATAGGTCATGCTATTAGTACTGCGCTCAAACGCTTCATTAAAGAGCGGCAGATGATGTTCGCAATGGTACATATAGATGCGGCTGCAATGCATCGCCCTTCTATATATTGTTCTTTCCCTCATGACCAATTTCACAGCCTTGACCCAAGATCATCCTTGCGCATAGAAGTACAAGTATTTGTTCTTACGATAGTTGTTCAATATCACTAATGTTCGACGTGCAGGAGAAAGTTCTTTACAGGACAGCTTTACCCAAAATTTTATTGACTCGCCAGTTTGAAGAAGCAAAGCTTTGTAGCCATTTAATATAATTAAACTGGACTTCAAGTAACAAATATCCTCAATATGACGACCACGAGCCAGGAAGAGTTTGCATTTAATCATGACCTTGAACAAGATACGATCCCAGAACGTCTCCTTGACGATGGACTTATACAGTACTTTCGGTCGAGATATTCAGTGCGAGAGAAGCTAATGTCCACCTTTGATAGACATGAAGCTGAGAGAGTCAAATCAGAACTGGCCAGAATTGATCGACTGAGAGATCATTTTCGTTTTGGTGAGAGTCACAAGTCCGACATGGACGAGTTAAGGAGTTCCCTGGCGAAGTGGAAACAAGCAGCCAGAATTGAAACTACGGAAAGTATTCAAAAACTCAACTTTGAAATCAATCAACTTCATCGTGAAATCGAAATAAAGCAGAGAGTAAACGGGGATGGATGGGCTCTTGCTGAAGATATGAAGAAGCTAGCCTCCAAGTCCAAAAGGTATAAAAGTCTTGAGTCATTACTTGCCAAATTGATACCTACCCCAAACCAAGAGCCCGAGGAACCACTGCAACATCCCCACTTCGAGTCTACAATTCCCAGGACTAACAGCCAGCTTGACTCCGATTCTATGTTCACAGTTAGCGCAGTCACTCTCGAGAAAGGCTCGCTGCGTGGGTCCTACACCATGTTCTCAATAGAAAAATTTGCAATTAATAGTGTACTTCATGGTGGAAACAATGGTGACAGAGATCCTTTGCGGGAGCAGCGAAATCCAAATAGTCTGCGGTATTTCCACTTTCCAGCCAACAACATGATTTGGGTGAGCTAAGAGTTCAACATCATACAAGCGGTGTCTGGTTGACATTTCAATTTGAATCCCTTGCTTTTTAACATTCGATGGCTCTTGTTTAAATATACACCTGCTGACTATAAAATTGTGTAGATCGAAGTATGTGATATCTGTTCACCTGAGATTCCAATTGCTGACTCTGGAGTAGAAAGCAATCACACGGTATCATGGAGAGGAAATGGGAGAGTATAATTATCGGAAGTCTCCAATATATTGCAGAAAATCCTCAAATTTCTTGAACAGACAGTGCGTAATCTTAGGGAATCATGTATTAAATTGCAACGGCCTGATACTTTTCTTGAATGATGGCTCTGAACATCGTAACGACTAACATCGATTTGTTTAGGTATTGGGATGCCCGCCAATACGGTAGTTCAGGTAATCATAGTCTCAAAAGTTTAATAGACTGCCCACTATTCCTGAGGCAGCTCCGGGAACCCAGAGAGTCGTTCTGCATTCTGCTAAGTCTAACAATGCACTTCCGGAAGTAGAACTGCTGATCGAATTTCTAACACCTTCCGGAAAAGAACATACGCTGACCTGATCATCAGTTGATCCAGTTCATGCTAGACATATGCGTCCACATTGCTCCTTAATATCACCTGGTACTAACTTGACCTCCTGTAACCATCTCACAGAATCTAACGTGTATAGATCCCGGTGCCTTGAGGGCGGGTTCTGCGGCCAATCTTGGCCAAAATCGGTTCATTATATTTGTGAGTTATCGGGCCATCTCATTGATAGTGATATTTTAACTAGTCAGATGCCTTACCTTCACTGGGAAATTGATAAGAGACGCCATCAAATGGCCATAATAACTCGTGAAATTACACACAAGCACATGAGAAATAATCCTGATAACAGGCAACGAATGGCGGATAACTTTAGAGCCACCGTGAACAAAGCTTCACAGTGCAAAGGCAAGGCCATTGGTCTCTTTGAAAAAGACACGAAAGAAAAGCCCAGCGGACTCAAACTAGCTTTAGGGGAGTATCTAACATGTGCCGCTAAGATATATGATGCGATGGATATCGAACATGATGTCTTGCTGCTGAATGACTACCTTCAACATACCCCCCCAATTCATGGGAGACGGACACTGGGTCAGTCGTATTACTGGAAGATTAATGATACCAGCCCGCGAGATCGAGATCAGGTTGTATATCGTGCTACAAAAATGGGAAAGGATACTAGGAAGACAACGAGGGTAATTATGGTAGATCAGCTGTGGCTATATATTCTCGATGATCGTAAGTACCTATTGCTGTACAATATCATACACCACTAACAGGCTCAGACACTATTATTACTAGTAAGTAGACAATCAACCGTTGAAAAGAAGTCTCTATCCAGTCGTAATCAGCAGGCTGTAGTTCAAAAATCGGAGCCAATCTATGAGGCGAATAAACTATAAGTCTCTGATACAAGATTCCACATTTCATATTACGTACGGAGACGTAAACTAATTTAAGTACTCCAGGTTTTCCAAGACGCTGGGGGAGAAATAAACCTGGTAACAAGCACACAGCTCAACTGCCTCACAGAACTTGACATGAAAATCCTCAACCTTCAATAAATATCTACTGACTTCAGTGCTATGGCAGATCATAGCGATGTTCATGCCAGCATTCGGTCCAAGTTGAAACATCTTCATGAGGGCGATGTAACCTCAATATATGACCTTGCTCTGATTGTTATAAATCAATGCTCGACTGTATTCTTCGACCGAACGAAATTGGTAGACGAACGACCGGAAGTTTTCGATATTTCGCAAATTCTATTGGAAACATTGTAAGTATTGTAAAGTATGGGTAATTATCGAAGCTTACAAAAAACAGTCTGGACACAAAATCGATGCCTTCGAACAATTCTGGTGGCATGTGAGGACTATGCACTTTGCAGATGCCCAGAAAACAGACATTAGAGCCAGAGCCAGGGACTCTTTTAATATCAATCTAGAAGTCGAACTTCTTCGCGAAGCTGATGACATTATTGAAGAACTCAAGATGATGCGGAGAATTTATGAACAACAACTCAGTGTTGGTAAAGACTTCTCGAAACATCTACAGGAAATTCACGACGAGCAGCACCCTCTCCCAACTACCGAATACTTGTTGGATGATTTGGTGACAAAATTAGCATCCCGGAGTATAAATCATGGGAGCCCAAATTTGCCAGACTTTGGCAATGGAACGGTTTCGGCAGTTCACGACCAACCGGATGGGAATAGTTCAGCTCAAAATGAACCATTTCAACGACCTCATCTAGCCATCCAAGAAAACAGCAACGAGTATCAAAATCATAGCCGACTTGGCGTGGCAGAGGAAGAAAAAGATAACACCATCGCAATAGATGGGGTTGTTTCAAGAACTACAGTGAATCGAGCAAGGTCTCTCAACGAAAATATCGAGATGCGACTAGAGGATCTCCAGGATCTCCAGAATACGACCAAGGATATCTCTGATCAGTTGCATAACCTCCTAAGTCTCAAACAGCAACAAGCAAGTTGGGTTGCTGAAGCATCACTCATGCTATCGCACGAAAGTGTCTCTCAAGGTCGTTCAATTATGATCTTTACCGTGGTTACCATTATATTCTTACCATTGTCCTTCATGTCTAGTCTCTTTGGTATGAATGCATCGGAGCTATCCGGTCCTGGCCAAGCTCCTCTGTCACTCATCCACGAGTTCAAATATATGTTTCCAATATCACTCGGTATCATCATACCTACACTTTGCCTTGCGTTTTCAGCTCGAATCCGACAACCAATTGTGACACCAATTGTGACACTTCTCGATTGGCTTGGCAAACTATTGCATCTCACGTCAACCAACGTTACTGCCCTACTTCTTTATTATAGCAAGATTCACTTCTATTGGCATTATTGCATTGCACATTCTAATATTCTCCGGAGAATCTATAAATTTTGCAAGGACTTCAAGAAAAACTATGGCACTAAAGGCCTTTTGGAAGCAAGGAAGGCCAGGAATGCAAAAATAAAAAGATTAAGAGAACAGGAAGGGTTTGCAGGTGAGGCTAAATTGGAGATGTGGATGGATAATATAAGAAAAAAGGGAAAGAAAAGGAAGGACAGAATCAAAGAGATGGAGATGCAGAATAGAGAGATGGATAAGTGGAGCATATCACCAAGGAACACGAACGAAGAGGGTGTCTAATAGCCTGAATAGTCATATAACGACATTTGTTTCACCGTCTAGTTTTCACTATTCTCTTCCATAGGATATCGTGAAGTTGACCATGAGCGTGAGCCGACGTCTCGTCAATAAGTACAAGTTTGTTACCTTGCACCAAATTCTGCCAAGCCTACAAAAGTTTACGATCTTAAACCTCAACCACCAGAATTGACTATCTCTGGCTTGAATATCATATCACGAAGATTATACGATAGAAAATTTTACACCACTGTGTTTTATCAAGTTGAACATTACTCTTAATTGCCTATGCAAGAGTTTGAAAGATCACGATAAATATCTAACGGGGTATTACCCCTATCTTCTCGCTTAATCCTAGTAAGGTGCATTCAGAAGCAAAGAGAAAGTTAGTAACACGTGTCTCCTCTCAGTTGATAAAGGAAACAGAGAAAAAATCATATATCACTGGTCGCAGTCAGTATGATATAAGTCATGTTCGGTGTAGTAGCACTCTAGTTTGCAGTGAAACACTACGCCACCATATGACAATTACAGAAGAACAGCAAAGCTAGCAGCTGTCTCAAGGTCATGGTGATGACAGATTATTCCAACAGCTTAAGAGCCCCACTGATTCATCCAGATTTTCATCATTTCCTTGGAAATTGGATTTGATAACGACGACGTCTTACTGGCTGCCTTGAGCTTTTCCGTATGGAATTCCAGTGTTGAGTTCGTAATAGCTTCGTCATACAAGCCAAGGAAATCAAGAATCTTGATATCCACAGATCCATCTTGTGATGAACCGAGCGCGTTGACTTTCTCCAACCACTCAGATAAAGACACAACTTGAGCGCCTGGAGCAAAGTGCTCCAGAATTGGCTCGACTATAGAGTCCCACGGAATAGGCTGGGGGTTTACAATATTATAAGTAGCTTCGACGAAAGGTTCAAGGGTGGTCTGATGATGTAAAATCTCGACAAAAGCACTCACGAATCGATCAATGGGTATCCAGTCTATTTGTCCAAGCTGAGGCAAAATGCCAATGGCTTTTGAGGTTTTGATAGCTGTAGGAAACCACTCATGTATCGGCCACGAACTTTTGCTGTCGGATGTTGAAGGTCCTGCAATCTGGCCTATCCTCAGAATTGTCACAGGAATGTTGTATAGCTTTGCAACCTGTGTTAAGATACGCTCCCCATCGAGCTTGGATTGGGCATATCCCATTGCTAGCGAAGGATTGTCGAATTCGGGTTTTAAAGGTGCCTCTGGAACTGTAGTTCTGTTATTGTGAACTCGACCCCAGCGAGCGGCCGCTGCTGCTGAAGACATGAAAATAATTCTGGGACGATTTTGACTTTGGGAAACTGTTTGAACTAGATCGCTCAAGCTGCGCAAGTTGCTCTCAAAAGATTGGAGTGATTGGTTGAAATCAGTCTTCCATGCATTCAAAATTATCATATCACTATTTCGTGAAATCTGCTCTATGGTAAAAAATTTTAAACCAAGTGTGCTTTTTTCGTAGTCAACTTCATGGAACTCCATTTTGGGACTTTCCACAGAAGGTTTCGTCCGGCTGAGACAATAAACTTGTGAAATGCGTGAATCTTGAAGAAGCGCGTCTAGTAAGTGCGAACCAAGGTTACCCGTGGCACCAATCATAGTTAGCCTCAGGCTATTAGGGTCATCTATTCCTGTCCCATCAGAAGGTGTTGGCTGGATATTGGGCGTATACTTCTTGGTAAGAGATGATATTTCATCTGAGCAATCAGGCAAGGTAGGGATAGTGCCAGCGTTGAGAAATTCAGAAAGAACCGTTGCTAACTTTTTAATAGAGGGATTTTCGTAAATTGTGCGAGCACCAATCCACGAAACGTCCGATGAGCTGCGATAGCTTTTGGGCCCTGCTCTCAGAAGACTGGTAATTTCGACAGTACCTAAAGAATCCAAGCCGTAAGCATAGAAATCTTGTTCATCTGTAATATCAGAGCTAGCCACGCTTGAGGATTTGATTATAGACCGGACAAAGTCCTTGATTGCACTAAGCTCAAATGTGGCTCTAAGAGAGACAGATGCCATTGGCACGCTAGCCTGTTTGGCTTTGTACAGAGCTTCAATCTCATGTCGGTACGCTCTTTCAGCTACTTTTCGTATGATAGTTCCTTTGGCTGCACGTGGGAGGCTTTTATCACTCGTACAGAGTAGAATCTTGTCGCGAGTCACTCTTCCTTGGCCAGGAACTAGGCTATTCGCCTTCTGTACCAATGACCAAACTTCCTCAAGAATCGTTGCTTTAGCCTCTGGTTTCGGCTCGATTAATAAAGCAGCTTGAAAACGACCCTGCCCAATGACCAATGCTCCTTCCACAAGGGAATGACCGCATCATCGATTCAATAGGAACTGGATTGAACTTCTCTCCGTTTGATAGCACTATAATATCGTCAAGTCTACCATGGAATTTCCAGAGCCCAGCTATTGATGGGTGCGGCTTGAACAGATCTCGAGTGCGGTAACTACTTGAGCCTGGGAAGTGGAAATCCAAAGGTGATTTTCCTTTACCATCGGTAAGTACCACGAGCTCAAAGGCTTCATCCTCCGAGGCCGTCATCTCAATACTGGCAGCAGGATGAAACTTCAACGATGTTAGCGATCATCAAGCGAGAAATCCTCCAATATAACTCACTTCGAAACAGTCCCAATTTTCCTTCTTGGGAAGCAAAAGTTGTACTTGAATAATTTCAGTCGCGCCATAGAACTGACCTAAGCTAGTGATGCTAGATAACTTATCTCCCGATGATTTTGATAGGGGTCCACCAGCATAAAAAACCCATTCCAATCGTTTGAACAACTCAGTCGCCTGTGGCTGATGAACCATCTGCTCAATTACTGATGGGGGAACGATTATTCCTTTAAGATCTTGATATTTCATAATGTCTTTTACCATCTCCCCTGTAGGAGGTCTCCCTGGAGGTCCAAGAACTATAGAACAAGAGCCAAAGATGGGATCAACGATAGATGACACGAAGCCAGCGAGATGAGAAGGTGGAAATATGTGAAACACTTTTCCGTCCGAATCATAAACCGTGAAGTCTTGCCTTTTCCGACCAGGTACTTCGGGAAAATTATGGTCATTATCTAGATATGCGAAGGTCCCATGATACATTGTGATTGGTTTTGGGGCACCAGTTGAGCCTGAAGAGTGAAGCACCACAACAGGCTTTTGGTCAGCTGTCTCATAGTCCTCATCATAGTGGTAATATGGAGCAACTTGGATCAAATCATCGAGTGCGCTTATAGCGGTGCTAGTCAAATCTGGCTTCCCTGCTTGAAGGCCAGAAATGATAGGTGCCACCTCCATAGAATAAAATATCTTCGACGACTGAGTCTGGTCCATGAGTGAGAGGTTGACAGCAATTGGATTGCGCGGGGACGGTAAAAGACTCTAAGATGTGTTAGAATATGAGTCATGAAAACCTTTAACTTTACTTTATATCCGCATTTGATGGCACCCAGCACGACGATGACATATCGAAGGTCGGCAGGACCAAGATAAGTCAAAGTCTCAAATTTGTCACTGCGTCCATATAGTCTCTCCAGGAAATGGGCAAAGTCATTGACACCATTTGCAATTTCAAGAAATGAGACGTCACGGAATCCATCGATTACATTGTAACTGATGGGAATCGAAGCGAACAATTTCGTGGGATTTCTTTGGGCAATCTTGTCTAACTCTATAGGGAGCAGACGCTTGCCGTAGTTTGGAATTGAAGACATGGTGTCGTTTGTGGGAATCTTTGAATTGAGAATGGTCTTTGGGATTAACTGTTTGTGCTCCCACTAATATGAAAGAGATGAAGTGAGAAGAGTTGAGTGAAAAGTATGCTGCGCTTTTCCAGGAGGTCTTGCTTTTAAGAAATAATCCTTGGACATCTGGATAGTTGTGTTTGTTACATTACTTGGACTTGATTGGGTGGATAAAGTCCTGTTACCAACAATAAATCACATCAACTCGGCGAACAGCAGACAGACTACATTTTTATATCGTTGTGAGATATATCTAACCTAATGTTGAGGAATGCGCTTTACAGCGTGACCCTTGCATTCATATTATGGCTTATATTCCCATTTGAGAAAAGTCTCGGTCTCAGGTTAGATAGACACACAAGATAATATCCAAACTAATGAGGCTGAAGCCATCAAAGTTCTCCAGGCCGTACGAATCATCATGATCCACCTTGATCCACCTTGTTGGTTGCATATGCACTCCTTGCATTACAAGTCACTCTCTCGCTGGATACAATTACAATTGTTTTCCGAAGTGAAATCTATTGTTGGATTTTCAGCTTTTCCAACAATTAAACCGGAAACAGCGGTTTCGAATCAAGGGTTCCTATCACTTCATTGTTATGTTGAGGAACAGATAGGTTGGAGTAACCCCGGTAATTTACGTACGCAGCTTTTGCTAGGGGAAATCCTCCGAGGTTTAAGGATTGGCCGTAAACTTGATAGGCTGGAAATTATTCTAACCTCAGGCACCGACCACACTAATCCCCTAGTTTACTTAGATATTTTCTCTTTCACAAAGACTTGTTCTCTAAACCACACCACATGTACAAGATCCCTTTTCTCCGATTTTACGCACCGTCTTCTTCTTCATGATAGGAGAGTTTTGACAGAAATATAAAGACCCAAATTGATGGAGCATTTCTCTTGCTGCCGACCACTCATTCAAAATGGGTATGAAGCAGGGCATAAAGTCGTAATTTAGCAGCCAAAAAGATGCTTTTCAAGTATACTGAATGTCATACACAATGTGTGACTTAAAGAGATCTTCACGTTCTTATTCTATATGTTTACGGCACGTTCAAATTCAACAAAGAAAGTATCGGACTTATGAGATTGAGCCTTGTAGATACTTGAAGATTTATTCTTAAGATAAAAAGATTCCAGGATCAGAGAATCCTTCTGTAACGACTAACCACTGTATCATTGACTTGCCATGTCAGTGAAATGTCTCCCTACAGTTCTTTACAAAGTACAAAGGAACGATTTGCTGATAACTCCTAAGTGTTGTACTGTCTAGGTGGGTGCTCAAGAATATTATATGATGTGCTTTTGTAAATTCACTTCTCTCATGTACACAAATTCTGTTTCTGAGCATTTCATTGATAGCTAGTATTCTCTGTTTCGATATAAGGACACATCCTGCATTTCAAGAGACTCAAGGCTGCTAGATATAGTTGTTACAGCTGAAAATACTCAGAGCAAAACTACTCTTTCACAAGGAATTATGCATATTGGAGAAACATCAACAAATGTGCTGACTTCGCAGACTTCACAATCATTAACTACAAGCAGCTCGATTTGGAAATATTAGGATCCTATAACAGGAGAGAAGTGGTACACCTACGTTTGAATAATTAATAGGTACTGTATATTATATTGTGATATAATAACAAACTTGTGGCTTTTCAAACCTTGC
>Ga0247804_10001251_pt1 | contig 11763 bp, 10 predicted proteins | sample UWRJL029104C1_FD_181142 | JGI IMG/M metagenome (GOLD analysis project Ga0247804, IMG submission 181142) | Plant litter microbial communities from Arlington Agricultural Research Station in Wisconsin, United States - UWRJ-L029-104C-1 | ecosystem: Environmental > Terrestrial > Plant litter >...
CGGGATCGTGCTGCCCGTCGACGGCGGATGGCTGGCGCGATAGATGCGGGTCGTCACGCTCGGTGAGACGATGGCGCTCGCGAGGGCGACGGAGATCGGTTCGCTCGCCCACGCGCCGACCATGAAGCTCGGGATCGGCGGCGCCGAGTCGAATGTTGCGATCGCCCTCGCCCGACTCGGTGTGCCGACGTCGTGGATCGGCAGGCTCGGCACCGACAGCCTCGGCGATCTGGTCGTGCGCGAACTGCTCGCCGAGGGCCTCGACGTCCACGCGATCCGCGACCCGGAGGCCCCGACCGGTCTCATGCTCAAGGAGCACCGCACCGCCGCATCCACCAAGGTCTGGTACTACCGCGCAGGCAGCGCCGGTTCCCGGCTGACCACCGACGACCTCCCGGCCGGCTTGATCGCCTCGAGCTCGCTCCTGCACGTCACGGGCATCACCGCGGCGATCTCCCAGACCGCGCGTGACGCCATGCACGCCGCCATCGCGACAGCGCGGGACGCGGGCGTGCCGGTGTCGTTCGATCTCAACTACCGGTCCGCGCTCTGGAGTCGCGGGGAGGCGCGGGTGGAGTTCGAACGGCTCATCCGCACCGCCGACATCGTCTTCGGCGGCGACGACGAGTTGGCGATCGTCACCGGTGATGCGGCCGGGCCGGAGGAGCTCGCGCGGCGTATCGCCGATCTCGGGCCCGGGCACGTGATCGTGAAGCTCGGGGCGGAGGGGTGCGCGGCGCTCGTCGACGGGGTGCTCGTGCAGCGGGCCGCAGTGGCGGTGACGCCCGTCGACACCGTCGGGGCGGGCGATGCGTTCGTCGCCGGGTACCTCGCAGAGTATCTCGCCGGCGCGAGCCTTGAGGTGCGGCTCGAGACGGCCGTGACGGCAGGCGCATTCGCGTGCCTCGTGCCAGGCGACTGGGAGGGAATGCCCAGGCGCTCCGAGCTCGGGATGCTCGCGGCCGTCGATCCTGTACACCGTTGATGCGTCTCTTTAGGTAGTCAAACTACTCAATATGGCCAGATTGTCATCATTCTCCACTGTTTTGGGGAATCGACTTGGTTAAACGGTAGTGGTGCTACATACTTGAGAACGAGCCGCAGTGTCCAAGCACGGGCCCGCCAAACCACAAAGAAGTCAGTTTGCAGTCACAACGAAGTGAAGGAGATCCATTTTCATGAGAATTTCAGGGACCGGACGGCAGCAGATGCGTCGTCGTCTCACCACCGCAGCAGCGCTGTTCACTGTCGCCTCGATCGCTCTGGTGGGTTGCTCGTCGGCCTCCGAGGGTGGCGGCGAGGGAGTGACCGGCGCCGAGGGTGAAGTGCAGCTCGTCGAGGGCGTTCGCAGCCTCTCGAACTCGTACCACGCCAACTGGGTCGCCGGAGGAGAGCTCTTCGGAGAGTCCATCGGCGAAGAGGTCATCGTGCTGAGCGACGAGGCAGACTCGCAGAAGCAGCTCTCCCAGATCAAGGCGCTCGCGGGCTCCGGCCAGATCTACGCCCTCAACGTCGACCCCAACACGTCGGCCGACACCGAGGCCATCGTTCGCGCGGTCACCGACGCCGGCGGCTATGTCGTCACGCAGTGGAACAAGCCCGACGACCTCAACCCGTGGGACATCGGTGACCACTGGGTCGCGCACATCAGCTTCGATGGCCGAGTGAGTGGCGAAGAGGTCTCGAACGCACTGTTCGACGCGATGGACGGCGAGGGTGGCATCATCGCCATCCAGGGCATCCTCGACAACGTCGCCTCCAAGCAGCGCTACGAGGGGCTCACCAACGCACTCGCCGGCGCTTCCGGCATCGAGCTGCTCGACACGCAGACCGCCAACTGGAGCCGCTCCGAGGCGCTCACGGTGACGCAGACGCTGCTCGCCAAGCACGGTGACGCGATCAAGGGCATCTGGGCCGCGAACGATGAGATGGCCCTCGGCGCGCTCGAAGCGCTCAAGGCCGCCGGACTCGACGGCACGATCCCGATCGTCGGATTCGACGCGGTGCCGCAGGCGCTCGACGAGATCCAGGGCGGCACGTCCGGCTACATCGCGTCGGTCTCCTCCGACGCCTTCTGGCAGGGTGGCGCAGGGCTGTCCCTCGCCTACCAGGCCGCCACCGGCCAGATCGACGTGAGTGAGCTCAGCAACGACGAGCGCGCCTTCTACGGCACGCAGATCGTCGTGACGGCCGACAACGTCGGTGACTTCCTCGAGGCACCGTCGCTCGAGGCGCTCCAGGCCGACTTCGACGACCCGTTCGCTCGCAGCCAGGGCGGCATCAACTAATCAACCCCCAACCGGTGCCGGGCGGAACGCGAGTTCCGCCCGGCACCGTCCGCCGCGATCACGATCGAGATCAACATGACTTCCACCGCACCCAAACTCGGCGAATCGGTGCGCATCGACCGGGGAACCCGCATCAAGAAGTTCCTCGTCGGTGCCGGCCCGCTCCTCGCGCTCATTGTCCTGGCGGGGTTCTTCACGATTGCCTCCCCGACCTTCTCCACACCCGGCAACCTCTCGATCCTGCTCACGCAGCTGTCGATCCTCATGGTCATCGGCATCGGCCTGACCTTCGTCATCCTCCTCGGCAGCATCGACCTCTCGGTCGAGGGCGTCATGGCGTCGTCGTCCCTCGTCTTCGTCCTCTTCGCGACGAACGACCGCAACGACTTCGAGTTCGGCATCTTCGCCGTCCTGGCCGGAGTGCTCACGGGCTCACTGTTCGGGCTCATCAACGGGCTGCTGCACGTGCGCCTCGGCATCCCGTCCTTCATGGTCACCCTCGGGATGGGCGCCGTCGGCATCGGCGTCGCCACCGTGCTGTTCGGCGGTCGCGCACCGCGGCTGCTCGATGACGGCCTGCGGGTCTGGGGCGTCGGCAACACGGCGGGCATCTCGAACCTCGTCTTCATCGCGGCGGCCGTGCTCGCGATCGCCTTCATCATCCAGCGCTTCACACGGGTCGGTCGCTACGGCTATGTCATCGGCGGAGACGAGCCGATCGCGAAGCTCAGCGGCATCAACATCCGCAAGTACAAGGTGCTCTCGTTTGTGCTCTCGGGCACCGCGGCGGGAGTCGCCGGCGTCATGGCCGCGACCCAGCTCGGCGTGGGAGACACGACGATCGGGGGCGGGCTGCTGTTCACGGCCATCACCGCCGTCGTGCTCGGCGGGACACTGCTCGTCGGTGGGCGCGGCGGAGTGGTCCAGACCCTCATCGGTGTCGGCATCATCACGGTCCTGGCCAATGGCCTCATCCTCGTGGGCGTCGACCCGTACATCCAGCAGGCAGTCCAGGGCCTGGTCATCGTCATCGCGGTCATCGCCAGCGGTTGGTCACTCCGTCGAAGGGTTCGGGTCATCAAATGAGCGTTCCAGTGCTCGAGGTTCGAAACCTCACCAAGACGTTCAAGAATGTCGTCGCACTCGACGACATCACGTTCGAGGTCAGGCAGAACGAGGTCGTCGGTCTCATCGGCGAGAACGGCGCGGGCAAGTCGACCCTGTTGAAGATCCTGTCGGGCATCTATCAGCCCGACTCCGGCGAGATCCTCCGCAACGGCAAGAAGACGGTGTTCCGTGGCCCGAAGGAGTCGGCCACTGCCGGCATCGGGATGGTGCACCAGGAGCAGTCCCTCGTCACGAGCGTGACCGTCGCCGAGAACATCCTGCTCGGTTCCGAGACCGATGCCGTCACGGCGGGCTTCTACAACTGGCGCAAGCTCAACGCGAAGGCGCAGAAGCAGCTCGACAAGATCCAGTCGCCCATCTCGCCGACCGACAAGGTCGAGAACCTGTCGTTCGCGCAGCGCCAGATGGTCGAGCTCGCCAAGGCCCTCGGTGTCGAGGAGTTCAGCATGGAGGCGCCCGTCATCGTGCTCGACGAGCCGACGAGCGTGCTCGAGGGCGACGAGCTCGAGGTGCTGTTCGCGCAGATCGAACGCCTGCGGCAGTTCGCGTCAGTGATCTTCGTATCGCACCGGCTCGATGAGGTGCTGCGGGTCTCGGATCGCGTGTACATCCTGAAAGACGGCAAGAGCGTCGCCGAGCGGAACCCCGACACCGCAGACGTCGACGAACTGCACAGGCTCATGGTCGGCCGTGAGAGTTCGGCGGAGTTCTATCACGAGAACGAGCAGACCTCGGTCGCTGAGATGCCGGTGGTGCTCAGCGTCGACGGGCTCGGCAAGCGAGGCGCGTTCTCCGGGGTCTCCTTCGAGGTGCGCAAGGGCGAAGTACTCGGCATCTCGGGTGTGCAGGGCTCGGGCCGGGAGGAGCTCACCCGTGTGCTCTTCGGCGCGGAGCCGTTCGATACGGGCACGATCGTGCTCGACGGCAAGTCGGTTCGCTTCTCGTCGCCGGTCAGCGCCGTCAGCGCCGGTTTCGGCTACATCCCCGCCGAACGCCGCATCGAGGGAATTGCCCAGGGCCTCAGCGTGCAGGACAACATCTTCCTTGCCGACCCGGCTCCGGTGAGCATCGGGCCGTTCTTCGTCGCATCGAAGGCACGGGCGGCCGCCGAGGAGTGGATCTCGAGACTGCGCATCAGAACGCCGGGGCGCGGCACCAATGTGAGCAACCTGAGTGGCGGCAATCAGCAGAAGGTCGTCCTGGCCAAGTGGCTGAACTCGCCTCGACTGCGGGTGCTGATCCTCGACCACCCCACCCGCGGTCTCGATGTCGGCGCGAAGGAAGACGTCTATACCTTCATCAGGCAGTTGTGCGCGCAGGGCATCGCAATCGTCCTGCTCGCCGACACGCTCGAGGAGACGATCGCGCTCAGCCACTCGATCTTCGTCATGCGTGACGGCGAGATCCAGCGTCGTTTCGACGCGTCCCCGGGCAACAAGCCCAAGCCAGTCGAGCTCGTCGAACAGATGGTGTAGAACATGTCCCAGACAACAGCAGCGGCGGTGCCGCGTCCAAAGCTCGCGGTGGACTGGAAGGGCCAGATCGTCTCTGCCCTCCCGTTGATCGTGCTCATCCTGCTCGTCATCGCTGTGACGATCAACCAGCCCAACTTCCTGGCCCTCGGCAGTGTTCGCGGCCTGCTCGAGTCGATGGCGCCCATCCTGCTGCTCGCCCTCGGGCAGACGTTCGTGATCCTCACCGGCGGCATCGACCTGTCCTTTGCTGCGACGGCATCCTTCGGCACGGTGCTGCTCGCGCTCTGGATGCCGAACCTCGGAGTGCTCGGCGTTGTCGCCGTGGTCGCGACCCTGACGCTCATCGGATTCATCAACGGGTTCGTCATCGCGAAGACGCAGATTCCGTCGTTCATCGCGACGCTCGGCGCGCTCGGCCTGTACAGCGGTCTCGGACTGGCGATCTCCGGCGCGAGCAACATCCGCATCGGCGAGAGCTACCAGGCGATCGGGTGGATCACCGACCTGCGGATCGCGGGCCTGCCGCTGTCGGCGCTCCTCGTGATCCTCGTCGCCGTGGTGATCGCCGTCGCGATGAAGGTGCTGGCCCGCGGCAAGTCCTTCCATGCGATCGGCCTCGCCGAGCAGGCACTGCTCATGTCGGGCGGATCGACGCTCCGCATCCGCATTCTCGCCTTCACGTTGTGCGGCCTCTTCTCGGGACTTGCCGCGGTCATGCTCGCGGCGAGCCAGCACAGCGGTGGTCCGACCCTCGCCGACACCCTCCAACTGCCGGCCATCGCTGCCGTCGTGATCGGTGGCACCGCGATCACCGGTGGCGTGGGTGGAGCGATGAAGACCGTCGTCGGAGCACTCATCATCGTTGTGCTCCGAGTCGGGATGAGCGCCATCGGCGTCGACCCGGCATTCGAGCAGATCGTCTACGGCGTCGTGATCATCGCAGCGGTCGTGCTGACGATCGACAGGACCCGACTCGGCGTGGTGAAGTAGCCGTGATCATCGCGCACGACCTCGGGACCACCGGCGACAAGGCGTCGCTGCACCACGATGACGGCCGGCTGGTCGCCTCGCTCACCGTCGCGTACACCACCGACTACGGTCGTGGCGGGGTCGTTGAGCAGGATCCGGGGGCCTGGTGGTCGGCCGTCGCCGAGGCGACGCGGTCCCTGCTCGCGACGACCTCGACAGCGGCGGCGGATGTGCGCGCGGTCGGGTTCTCCGGCCAGATGATGGGCGCCGTGTTCCTCGACGAGTCGCTCGCCCTCGTGCGGCCCGCGATGATCTGGGCCGATACGCGCAGTGCGGTGCAGAGCGACCGGCTCGCCGCGGCCGTCGGGCGCGACAGCGGGTACGGCATCACCGGGCACCAGTTCAACCCCACGTACTCGCTCAGCAAGATCATGTGGCTGCGGGACAACGAGCCGGCCACGTTCGCGCGGGTCGCGCACGTCTGCCAGGCGAAGGACTTCGTGGTCGCGCGCCTCACCGGCCGACTCGTGACCGACCCCTCGGATGCCTCCGGCACCAACGCGTACGACCAGCGAACCGGTACCTGGTCGACCGAGATCCTCGCCGCGGCGGGAATCGACGAGGGCCTGCTGCCGGAGATCGTGCCATCCACGACCGTCGTCGGCACCGTCACGACCGCCGCTGCGGCCTTCACGGGACTCGCTGCCGGAACCCCCGTGGTCATCGGCGGGGGCGACGGACCCCTCGCCGCCCTCGGCGCTGGAGTGGTCGACGAGGGCGATGGGGCGTACGCGTACCTCGGATCGTCGTCGTGGATCTCGTTCGCCGCACAGCGTCCGCTGCTCGACCCAGGCCAGCGCACGATGACCTTCAACCACGTGGTGCCCGGCGCCTTTGTGCCGACGGCCACCATGCAGTCGGGGGGCGGGTCCCTGCAGTGGATCGCCGACCTCCTCGAGCCAGGCGTCGACGGCGGACGGTTCGACAGGCTGGTCGCAGACGCCGCGGCCGTCGACGCCTCAGGTGAGGGACTCTTCTTCCTTCCACACCTGCTCGGCGAACGCTCGCCGTACTGGAACCCCGACGCACGGGGCGCGTTCGTCGGGATCTCGCGGCACCACGGCCCCGCCCACCTCACCCGCGCCGTGCTCGAGGGTGTCGCCTTCAATCTCGGTACCTGCGTCGACGCCTTCCGGCAGTCCGGCGCGGTGATCGACCGGGTCGATGCCATCGGTGGCGGTGCGAAGTCCGACGAGTGGCTGCAGATCATGGCCGACGTGTGGGGCGTCACGGTGCGTCGCCGCGACATCGTCGATGAGGCCAACAGCCTCGGCGCGGCGGTCACCGCGGGGGTCGGCGCCGGCCTCATCGCCGATTTCGGCGTGGCCAGAGAGCTGTCGACGGTCACGGCCGTGTTCGAGCCGGATGCCGCTCGCCACGACGACTACGCCGCTGCCCACGGGCGGTTCCTCGATGCGTACGCGCGACTCGAGTCCTGGCACACCGGGGGTGCGGCATGATTGATCCCGTCGCGCTCTCCGGAACGATCCTCGTGACGAGCCGCTCGTTCTCGCAGGGGTCGGTCGACACCGCCGCCCGGCTGGAGGCTGCGGGCTTCGACATCGTCACCGCCGCCCACCACCACGATCTCGCCGAGTTGGCCTCGGTGCTCCCGCGGGCGATCGCCTGGATCGCCGGGACCGGACAGATCACGAGCGAGCACCTCGCGCTGGCCACCGACCTGCGCATCATCGCGCGCTACGGCGTGGGCACGGATGCCGTGGACCTCGAGGCCGCGGAGGCCGCCGGCATCATCGTGACCAACACGCCGACCGCCAACTCCGAGTCGGTCGCCGACCTCGCCCTCGCCCTGCTGCTCTCGAGCCTCAGAACGATCCCGGCCGGTGACCGCGCGGTGCGACGCGGCGACTGGGGCGCGATCCGCGGCCGGGAGATCGCCTCGCTCACCGTGGGGATCGCCGGCTACGGACGGATCGGCAGGTCGGTCGCGGCCAAGGTGCTCGCGCTCGGCGGTTCGGTCATCGCGTACGACCCGTTCGTCGAGTCGGCCGAGGGTGTCACGATGGTCGGCGACTTCGCTGCCCTCGCCGGGTGCGCCGCGGTGTCGTTGCACGCGCCGGGCGGCAACCAGCTCGTCACCGCCGAGTGGCTCGCCGCGGCATCCGGGATGGCGCTCGTCAATACCGCCCGCGGCGATCTCGTCGACGAGCGAGCGGTCGCCGAAGCGCTCGCGAGCGGTGCGCTGGCCTCCTATGCGGCGGACACCCTCGACAGCGAGACGGACCCGGACGCGGTCAGCCCGCTGCTCGCCCCGCACCTCGCCGATCGTGTGACGATCACCCCGCACCTCGGCGCCCAGACCATCGATGCGGTCGACCGGATGAGCGTCGGCACGACCGAGGACGTGCTGCTCGCCCTGTCCGGCGTCGCACCCAGAAACCCTGTTCTCTCCGCTCGAAAGGCACGCAGTTGACCATCACCACAGAACAGCTGAGGCAGGTCGGGATCATCGCCGTCGTGCGCGCACCGAGTGCCGAGTCGGCGATCGCCGGGGTCGAGGCGCTCGTGCGCGGTGGCGTCACCGGCATCGAGATCACCTTCTCCACACCCGAGACGGCGCGCGTCATCTCCCACCTCGCCGACAGGTTCGGCGACGGCATCCTGCTCGGAGCCGGCACGGTCGTGCGGCCGGAGCAGGCCGCCGAGGCCGCGGCATCCGGCGCCAGCTTCCTGGTCTCGCCGGGTGTCTCCCGCACCGTCGCCACGGCGATGACCGACACCGGGCTCACCACGATGCTCGGGGCGCTCACCCCGTCCGAGGTCATGGCCGCCCTCGAGCTCGGTGCGGATGTCGTCAAGATCTTCCCGGCCGGATTCGCCGGTCCGAAGCTCATCTCGAGCTTCCGCGGGCCGTTCCCCGACGTCGTGATGATGCCGACCGGCGGGGTCTCCACGGCCAACCTCGCCGACTGGCTCGCGACCGGGGTCGTCGCGGTCGGCGCAGGCAGCGAGCTCATCTCCGGGGCAGACCTCGCCGCGGGGCGGTTCGACCTCATCGAGCAGCGTGCTGCGGAGATCTCCACGATGTACCGGCAGCTGCGCCTCGCCGAGGTCGCCGCGTGACCGGCGGGCGGATGGGCTTCGTCGGTGTGGACACCGCGGGGTCGTCGATCATGCGGGTCTTCCCGCTGTGGGCCGACGAACTGGGGCTTCCCTCCCGAGAGCTTCGGGGGTTCGATATTCCCGTGGATGCACCGGCGGCGGCCTATCGCGATGTGGTGACGGCGATCCGGGATGACCCGGAGCAGGCCGGTGCCCTCGTGACGACCCACAAGATGCGCGTGTTTGACGCCGCGAACGACCTCTTCGACGGCTTCGACCCGTTCGCCCTCGCCTGCCGGGAGGTGTCGTCGGTCTCGAAGGAGGACGGCAGACTGCTCGGGCACGCCAAGGACCCGATCACCGTTGGGCTCTCACTCGAGTCGATCATCCCCGCCGACTACTTCGCGACCACGGATGCCACGGTGGTCTGCCTCGGCTCCGGGGGCAGCGGCACCGCCCTCAGCTGGTACCTCGCGCACCGCGACGACGCGCCTCGATCGGTGGTCATCACGGGCCGCAGGCAGGAGACCCTCGATCACACGCGGCTCATCCACGAGCGCGGCGGACTCGACACCACGATGTTCGACTACAGGCTCGTGACCTCGGCCGAGGCCGCCGACGCCGTCGTCGCGGCCGCGGGCGAGCGGGCGATCATCGTGAACGCGACGGGCATGGGCAAGGATCGTCCCGGTTCCCCGCTCTCCGATGCGGTGGTGTTCCCGCGGCAGTCGATCGTCTGGGAGTTCAACTACCGCGGCAGCCTCGAGTTCCTCGCGCAGGCGCGGGCGCGCGAGGCGATCGACTCCCTCACCGTTGTCGACGGCTGGGAGTACTTCATCCACGGCTGGAGTCAGGTGATCGCCGAGGTCTTCCACATCCCGATGGACGCGGATCGCGTCGAGCGCCTCGCAGCGTTGGCCGCCTCGGTGCGATGACCGCCGTCCGCACCGTGCTCGGTGACATCGCACCCGCCGAGCTCGGGCGCGTCGACTACCACGAGCACCTCTTCCAGCGGTCGCCGCTGCTGCCGGGCGACGACCTGGACGACGAGGCGCGCAGCGGGGCCGAGCTCGGCATCCTGCTGGCCAGCGGCTTCGACGCGATGGTGGATGCGACGCCGGTCGGCCTCGGTCGTCGACCCGATGCGCTCGCCAGGCTGTCTGCCGAGCACGGCGTGCGGGTGGTCGCCACCACCGGGCGCCACCGTGACGCGCACTACAGCGACCAGCCCTGGGCGCTCGACCGCACCGAGTGGGGACCGCTGTTCGTGCGCGAGCTCACCGTCGGCATCGCCGCGGCGGACGCCGACTACGCGTCGATGCCGCTCGACGACGTGGTGGTGAGCGGCGTCAGGGCCGGGCTGCTCAAGGCCGGGATCGACTACTGGTCGATCACCGCGAGCGAGCGCGTGGTGCTCGAGGGGATCGCCGTCGCCCACCTGGCCACCGGTGCGCCCGTCATGGTGCACACCGAGGAGTGCAGCGCGGCGCTCGAGGTGCTCGACCTGCTGCGCTCGCTCGGGGTCGCCTCGCAGCGTGTGGTCATCGCGCACGCCGACCGGAATCCCGACCCGGGCCTGCACGTCGCCATCGCCCAGACCGGCGCGCACCTCGGCTACGACGGCGCCGGCCGCCATCGCAACTGGCCGGACTCCGTGCTCATCGAGTCGCTCGCCGCCGTCGTCGAGGCCGGTCAGGTCGGCAGCCTGCTCCTGGGCGCCGACGTCGCGCGGGCCAGCCGGTACAGCTCGTACGGCGGCATGCCGGGGCTCGGCTATCTCGGCACCCGCTTCGTGCCGCGCCTCGTCGATCGGATCGGCCTGGATGCCGTCCATACGATCCTCGTCGACAACGCCGCCGACTTTCTCACCTGGTCGACCGGGACACCCGTCGATCACCGCGCACCGGAGGAACCATGACCGAAACCACCACCGCCAACGTCTGGGTCTCGAAGGGCGTCGTCGAGGAGCGCACCATCCGCATCCCGGAGATCCCGGCGAACGGACTCCTCATCGAGGTGACGGCGAACGGCATCTGCGGCACCGACGCCCACCTCATCGGGTCGGAGCCCAGTGCGCCGCTCGTGCTCGGTCACGAGATCGTCGGCCGGATCGTGGCCTTCGGGTCGACACACCCGCGACGGGATGCCGCCGACGCCCCCCTCGCCGAGGGCGATGCGATCGCGCTCTTCCCCTGGCTGCCCTGCCTCGTCTGCTGGGGATGCCGCAGGTTCGGCCCCTCCGCCACCACCTGTTCCGATCCCTTCGTCTACGGCATCCCGCCGGAGGCCCTCGGGCTCGCCCCGCTCGCCAATCGCCTCGAGAGCCCGGAGCTGAGCGGCGGATTCGGCCGCCACCTCGTGGTGAAGCCGGGCACGTACTTCTGGCGGGTGCCGGAGGGCATGCCGCACGAGATCGCCGCGCTGCTCGACCCGCTCGCCGTTGCGGTGCGCAGCGTCGACGTCATGAAGACCGCACCTGGCACGTGGGACGAGGTGATCCGCCCAGACTCCACGGCAGTGGTGCTCGGCGCCGGCGCCATCGGCCTGCTCGCCGCGATGGTGCTGCAGTGCGCCGGCGTGACCGACGTTATCGTGAGCGGCTCGCGGGCATCCCGACTGGGACTCGCGGGGGAGATCGTCGGTGACAGCGTGCTCGACATCAACGAGCTCGATGCCGCACAGCGGCGGCAGTACGTGCTCGACCGCACCAACGGCCGCGGCGCCGACCTCGTGATCGATGCCACGAACCAGCCGTCCTCGCTCGGGGAGGCCCTCGGACC
>Ga0247804_10001252_pt1 | contig 11761 bp, 9 predicted proteins | sample UWRJL029104C1_FD_181142 | JGI IMG/M metagenome (GOLD analysis project Ga0247804, IMG submission 181142) | Plant litter microbial communities from Arlington Agricultural Research Station in Wisconsin, United States - UWRJ-L029-104C-1 | ecosystem: Environmental > Terrestrial > Plant litter >...
TTGCTAATGCACTTATTCTGACCGCGCCTGGCGTCCCTATGCTCCTACAGGGACAAGAATTTATGCAAGAAGGAACCTTTAATGACTGGCAAATGCTCGATTGGGACAAGACGAAGCAATTTGCAGGCATCGTCCTCGCCCACCAGCACTTAATCAACCTGCGATTGAATGCCTATGGCAATACACCCGGACTACTCGGAGCCTCGATTGATATCTTCCACGAAGATAGTGACAACCACGTCATCGCCTATCGACGATGGGGCGATGCCGAGAAGCATGACGACGTTATTGTCATCATCAACTTTAGCAACAAAAAGTTTAAAGAATATAAACTTACGCTACCAATTCCAGGCAATTGGACGGTTCGCTTCAATAGCAGCTGGAAAGGATATAGCCCAGACTTTCATGAAACGGACACAGCATTTGCAGAAACGGATCAGCACCTGCAAGCAACTATCAAGCTCGCAGATTACAATGTTTTAATTTTGTCGCAAGATTCTACAGAAGTAGCTTAAGATATTTACCAGTAAATGACTCAGGAACTTTCACAATCTCTTCTGGAGTTCCTGCAGCAACCACCATGCCGCCACCAAGTCCACCTTCAGGACCCATATCGATCACGTGATCGGCGGTCTTGATAACATCAAGGTTGTGTTCGATGATAACCATACTATTGCCACCTTCAATAAGCTTCTGAAGAATACCCATTAATCGCTTCACATCAGCACTGTGGAGTCCCGTAGTCGGTTCGTCAAGAATATAGAGTGTCTTGCCGGTCGAACGACGAGAAAGCTCTGAGGCGAGCTTTATACGTTGCGCTTCACCACCACTAAAAGTCGTTGCTGGTTGACCGAGGCGGATATACCCCAACCCTACATCAACGAGTGTATCGAGTTTACGAGCAATACTCGGAATGTTTTCAAAGAATTTCGCACCCTCTTCAACAGTCATATCAAGGATGTCACTAATAGTTGCATCCTTGTATTTAATCTCGAGTGCTTCACGGTTATAGCGTTTACCTTTACAAACATCACACGTCACATATACATCTGGCAAGAAGTGCATTTCAATCTTAATGACTCCATCACCCTGACAATTTTCGCAGCGACCACCCTTTACGTTAAAACTAAATCGTCCGGCTTTATAGCCACGAATATTTGCTTCATTCGTTCCGGCAAATAACTCACGAATCGGCGTAAAGACACCAGTGTATGTCGCTGGGTTCGAACGAGGAGTTCGTCCAATCGCAGATTGATCAATCACAATGACTTTATCGAGTTGATCGATACCTTCAATGTTATCGTGCGCACCCGGTACTTCATGAGCACGGTGCAATCGAGCTGAAAGTTCTTTAGCCAAGATATCATTAACGAGCGTCGATTTACCCGAACCGCTCACACCGCTCACCACTGTCATTAATCCAAGTGGAATGCTAACATCAATATTTTTAAGATTGTTTTCACGGGCACCTTTTATAGTGAGGTTGCGGTCTTTAATGACAGCGCGTCGCTTTTTCGGTACTTCGATTTTCTCGGTTCCCTTCAAGTAACGACCAGTGATGCTGTCAGGATTTTCCGCGACTTCTGCAGGAGTACCTGCTGCAACCACATGACCACCCGCGACTCCAGCGCCAGGACCAATATCCAATAAATAATCTGCGTGACGAATCGTATCTTCGTCGTGCTCAACAACTAACACAGTATTTCCGAGATCTCGGAGGTGTTTCAATGTTTCGATAAGGCGATCATTATCGCGTTGATGGAGTCCGATCGATGGTTCATCGAGAACGTACAATACACCCTGAAGGCCTGACCCAATTTGAGTTGCCAGACGAATACGTTGCGCTTCACCGCCAGAAAGTGTATTTGCAGCACGAGAAAGTTCAAGGTAATTTAACCCAACATTACTCATGAAACCAAGGCGATCATTGATCTCCTTCATAATTTGAGTGGCGATGAATTGTTCTTGTTCGTTTAATTTCAGATGATTCGCAAAAAGATCAAGGGCAGCATCGACACCCAACGTACAGATGTCCATGATATTCATATCATGAATCGTGACCGCCAAGACAACTGGCTTGAGTCGAGCACCGTGACACGCGTGACATTCACGTTCGCGCATGAATCGTTCGATGTCCTTACGCATAAAGTCACTGTCAGTCTCTTTGAATCGACGTTCGAGATTCGGGATAACACCTTCGTAAGCGGCGTCATACGCACGACCATCACCAAGTGAAACAGTGTATTTCTGCTCCCCTGTTCCATACAGGATCTTTTGAATTGCATCGTCACTCAGATCTTTCACCGGAACACGCAAATCAAACCCGTGAGCATCCGCTACCGCAGACAAACGTTTCATATACCACGCGTCGCTATTCACGCGGTTGTACGGGCGAATCGCTCCTTCAGCAACCGTAAGGTTAGCGTTGAAAACCAGATCAGGATCAATTTCAAGACGGCTTCCCAATCCTGTACATACAGGACAGGCACCTTGTGGTGCATTAAAGCTAAAGAGTCGAGGTTCAAGTTCAGGAATCTCTTCATTCGGGTGATCCATACAGGCGTAGCGTTGACTGTAGGCGGTTGTCACCTCGGCATCAACATCAAGAATCTGCACCACTCCTTCAGCAATTTCCAGTGACTGTTCAACCGACTGAGCGACACGAGCACGAACATCTTCTGATATAGCGATACGATCGACAACAATTTCAATATCGTGTTTGTATTTCTTATCAAGATCAGGGAACTCATCAAGTGAGTAAATCACACCGTCAACGCGAGCACGAGCAAATCCAAGTCGACGATACTGCTCAGGAACGTGAGCAAACTCACCCTTTTTACTTTTGACGATTGGAGCGAGAATCATGAGACGTGCACCAGTTGGCAGCTTCATTACCTCGTCAATAATATCCTCAGGTGTTCGACGACTTACCGGCTTACCACATACAGGACAATGGGGAACACCGATACGCGCAAACAAAAGACGAAGGTAGTCATAGATTTCCGTGACGGTTGCAACGGTACTTCGAGGGTTTCGGCTGGTTGATTTTTGATCAATACTAATAGCTGGACTCAAGCCGTCAATCTGATCAACATCGGGTTTTTCCATGAGACCGAGGAACTGACGAGCATAACTCGAAAGGCTCTCAACATAGCGACGTTGACCTTCTGCATAAATGGTATCGAAAGCGAGACTCGATTTCCCAGAGCCACTCAACCCTGTGATTACCACAAGTTTGTCGCGTGGGATTTCCACGCTAATATTTTTTAGGTTGTGCTCACGCGCACCAACAACACGAATAACCTCTGACATAACTGTACAATTATACGTCTTTTTAATGTTTTTGAACAGTATGCCACCAAACGCTTATGCTTGCAAATACCCACCCCTGTTGGTATACTTCACGAAACTTTACGGATAACGATATGAAAAAAGCAATCATCATCACCTGTGTCATCCTCTCTGGATTCCTGATTCTCGACAGTATCAATGCCGGGCACGCACTTATGATGTTCTTGCTTGCCGGAGTGATTCCAGGAACGAATATCGCACTCAGCGCTGATCGCATGATGGAAGGATTCGCACTACTTACCGGATTCGTTCTTGCTCGTGTCGTTACGTCTCTCGTCCACTCCGCTTCTCAGCACATACTTGTTCGCCAACAAGCCTAATCAATCAGCATCAATCGGAACAATACTCTCAGCCCAGAGCTGTAATTCCTGCAGAACAAACTGTTTTGACTCATCAGAAATAGTTGTTGATAATTGTTGCAATCGAGTCATAAACGCTGGTAATTGACGACGAATACGCTCGCCTCGCCATTCTTCCCATAACGCGACTTCGTCTTCGGCAAGACTTCGAGGGTAATTGCGCGCTTTGTAGTGGAGGAGTAGATCGGGCAATCGCTCATCTCCAAAATCAGGGTGGAGATCAGAAAGTTGCTGTTCAGTCGCATGACGAACCTTCTCGATACGCATCGTGTCCATATCAGCGACAAAACCGTCGTACAGTTGCGCTTCTGGATCGGTCGCCCGTGGATACTCTGGCTTTGCCTCAAAAGCACTCCGAATATTTTCTGCAAAACTCGAATTAGACAGTAACGTGTTGCGATGTGCGGTAATTACCTCTTCAGTGAGACTTATTCGATCCCATCCTTCGTTCTGAGCAAGTACACCGAGCGGCGCAACTGCCGGAGCGCGGTTATATTGCAATTCTTTTACAGGCAATGCGACGAATCCGTCTTTTTTGCGCTCTTCCCAAGTGGCATTAAGGCACTTTTTTATGTCATCTACAGAAAGATTAATGAATAGTTCAGGATCGTGACGGAGATCGTAGACAATGACATTGCCATTACGTCCACTCGTCAGAGGAAAAGCGATAGTCGCTTTATGAAAGTCGGCGCTATACTGTCCGCTCACATAGACGAATGGTTGCTTATCTTCGAGATTGACCAACTTTTTAACCTCATTTTTGTCACGCATCTTCAAAAGATACTCATAGAGTTGAGGTTGTTTTGTTTTTATTAGCTGAGTAACTGCAATGAGAGCCTCGACGTCACTGAGGGCATCGTGTGCTTTTAGGTGATCAATACCGTTAATTTTAGTAATAAGCTCGAGACGGTTTGCTTCTTTGCCGTCAATAAATGGCCATTCAATACCTTCTGGCCGAAGTGCACGAGTCATACGTACGACATCGAGCAAGTCCCAGCGAGACCTGCCGTCTTTCCAACTCCATTGATACGGATCATAGAAATTACGCCACAGTAGGTGTCGAATAAATTCATCATCGAAACGAATACTATTAAACCCAACGACGATAGTGTCGCTCGTGAACACCTCTTCAACGATGAGTTTAGCAAACTCCGCCTCCGTGTAGCCATCTGCAGTAGTTTGCTGAGGAGTGATCCCTGTGACCATTAATGCATCAGGGTTCGGGAGCGTGTCATCATTTAATTTAACGAGAATATTATACGGTTCACCGATAGGTTTTAGATCCATGTCAGTTCGTTGACCAGCAAATTGCATAATACGGTCGTCGCGCGCGCTGAGTCCGGAAGTTTCTAGGTCGTAAAAGAAAAAAGTTTGAGGCATACCTCTAGCATAACAAAAAACACGCCGACGGGCGTGCTGACTTGCAAAAAGTTAAGAATAACAGGATGAATTAAAGTTCGGGAAAGCGCGGAGACGCCGAGTGTGACGCTAGGAGAATCACCATATGAAAACCCGTGAGGGTGGGTTCCATATCTCGTCATCTCCGCGCCCCGAGGGGGTTCAGCGCAAAAACGCTCATCCATCCCTCCCGCAAGGTGCACATACTAGACACACTTATCGTGCTGCTGTGTAAACACTGTTTCCAGTAGGCACCGACGGCGCAGGTAATGGCTAATCGTTTAACCACTTTGATTCAACACATCCTTGTGTCTCTTCGCAGTATCATCCGAAATAGCGCACGCTACCTTCGCCGTGAGTTCAAAAATTCATCCTGTTAAAGTATCGAGCGTAAAACAACGTTTTTCACCGATAACCTATTAATTATACTACTTTTAACTGTAAATGTCAATCTAATGTTGATCGAGAAGGGTGAACGTTTCGTTATCGATACGAATAACGCTATCGCCGGTTGCTCCCGCGCGATTCAAGGCGTGGGTAATACCCATTTTTTTCATAATATCACGGAGACGGTTCAGTCCTTCTGGAGAATCGAAGTGGGTTCGACGAGCGAATTTCTCAATCTTTGTTCCTTCAACGACATAGACTTTGATACCATCTTCTTCTGTTGGTTTCACCTTCCAAGACAAGGCAACTTGTTCTGAAGTAAGAGAAATAACTGGCAAACCATCAAATTCATCTTCGACTTCTTCGGCTTCCTTGGCACGCTCGAGTTCAACTTCCTTGCGCAGCGCACGAAGCACTTCCTTGAGGCCGGTGTGTGCTTGTGAAGAGAAGGCCAAAACAGGAGTATCCCCTGCAACTGTTTTCAATGCATCAACTTGCATTTGAATAAGTTCGTCATCAAGGCCTTCGGTTTTTGTCAGAGCAATAATTTCAGGGCGATCAACCAGCGTCGTGTTATAGCTCGAAAGCTCATTACGAATCGTTTCGTACGCCTTCACGACATCGTCAGTATAGGCGTCGATCATGTGAAGCAATACCGCAGTACGCTCAACGTGACGAAGAAAAGCATCACCTAGCCCTTTACCTTGGCTCGCGCCTTCAATAAGTCCAGGAATATCGGCAATAAGCAGACTGCCGTCATCAATATCAGCAACACCAAGGTTAGGCGTTAGCGTTGTAAAGGCATAATCAGCAATTTCAGGTCGAGCATTACTCACGACACTCAAGAAAGTAGACTTACCGGCGTTAGGGAATCCTACGAGTCCAACATCAGCGAGGAGTTTCAATTCAAGTTCAGCCTCGAATGTGTCGCCATCTTCACCCTTTTCAGCAATACGAGGTGTTTGACGCACTGATGACTTAAAGTGAGCGTTACCGAAACCACCGTCACCACCACGAGCAATCACTACTTCTTGATCACGAGCGATAAGGTCGGCAATAATACGACCATCACGCTTCACAATAGTTCCGACTGGTACCTTTACGTAAAAGGTTGCACCAGATTTACCATGGCGATCACGCTTTGAACCAGCTTGGCCAACTTCAGCCTTCAGTTCTGGTTTGTAACGGAAATCGATAAGAGTGTTCATCCCTTCGACAGCGAGGAAGACGACATCGCCACCTTTTCCGCCGTCACCACCGTCAGGACCACCTTTTTCAACATAAATTTCACGTCGAAAACTGACCGCACCATCACCGCCGCGGCCTGCTTGAACAAAGACTTTGGCAGTATCAACAAACATATTACCCTTATTATAACAGAATCGCCCCTAAATTAACAGGGGCGACTCAGATGTGCGTATGACGGTTTAGTGAATATAGCTATAGACGGCTGCTTGGCCAGCACTGATTGTACGGTTGTTGATGATGTTAAATCCACCGTACGCAGAGTTATTCATCTCACTGAGAGTAACACTTCCATTAGCACTGTCGACTGACTCGACGATCGCAACGTGACCAGGACTTCCTCGTTCAACGAGAATGGCACCAGCAGAAGGGATATTATCGACGGTGTAGCCTGACGCAGCGGCTGCGTACGCCCATGAACCACCATTACCCCAGAAACTACCAACTGGAATGCCGAGGGCAGCACGACGCTCGTACGCGTACCAAGTACAGTTACCAAACGCATAACGGTTACCAACTGATCCAGCGCGATAGAGTGATGAGTAACCACCGCCGTATGAAGTCACTGGAGCGCTGTATCCAGGACGTTCAGTCGCAGGGAGGTCACCACCAGGAATAATAATCTGAAGTCCGGCTTTTACACCACTGATTTCGAGGTCATTATAGGTTGTGACAACAGAAGCGTCAGCTTTATACTTGTCGGCAATACTTTGGATAGTGTCACCTTCTTTAGCGGTATACAATACACCACTTCGGGGAAGAATCTGAAGATCTTTACCAACGGTCAATGCGTCAGAGGTTAAGTTGTTCGCCCATTTAATCGTATCTTTTGTAATACCGAACTTACTTGCGAGAGTATCGGCAGTATCACCAGGTTGAACGGTATATGTCTGGATATTACGACCAGCGGTTGATACTTGGATGATAGACGGTTTTGAAATAGACGAATCATCGGTGGTTGGCAATTGACTCTCAATTTGAGTTGAGATAGCAAGGCTGGCAACCGATGGAGCAACCGAAAGGTTCGTTGCCGTTGCAACACTTGCGGCAATATTTGTCGCAACAACAGCGTTAACCGTTGTTTGTTCGGCTTGTTCAGTCTGTGTTCCTGGGATAGATGCGGCATTCGCAACGCTTCCTACTTCTTGAGGTGAGCGGTAACCAATGCCAATAAGGACAATGAGCAATACGAAAATGCTCGAATAAATAGCGACTGTTGAAGCCTTGATCCGGTTCTTTGCCTTGCGACTTGATGCTCGGATGGGTACAGGCTGCGCTGAAGCGACAGCTGATCCTTGATGAGCAATGCTCGTCGTGATCTGATTACGAATTATCGTTCTCCTGCCACTCGGATTACTCTCGAGGGCTCTACCTTACTAAGTCTTAACTTCTCTTGATAGAGAAAGGGGTACATGTCGACCGATTATAGTATTGATTGGATTTCGGTACCCGTACGACAATTTTGGTAGGCTCATTTATGCACTGTACTTCCCACTCGCTGGTAGTTTTAACCTTGGTCAAAAACCACTAGTAGACAGTTCCACAAATGTGCTCTTACGAGTATACCATAAAATGGGCAGTAAATGACAATTTTGTTAATGTTTATCAACAGAGGTGAGATTTTTATACTACAGAGGTGGCTAAAGGATCTGACACTTCTGCTGACAGTGATTGACGATATTTGCTTCGTGTTCTGCATTCGTTCGGCCAAAATACGTCACATTATCATCGCCACTCAGGAAATAGAGATAATCACCTGCCGCTGGTGTTCCCACGGCTTTTAAGGACGCGATTCCAGGACTCGCAATTGGCCCCGGAGGAAGTCCGGCGTATCGGCGAGTATTATAAGGTGAATCAAGATTTGGATCGCGAGCAACCCCAGTTTTATCGGCAATATATTGATACGTGACATCAGACCCAAGCGGCATATCGAGAGCGAGACGACTATAGAACACTTGCGCAATCTGAGCTTCGTCACCGCCAATTGCCTCGCGTTGAATAACTGAAGCAAGTGTTATTCCTTCATATAAAGTTAATCCCTGTGCTTTAAACTGAGTCACGAGGTTATTTGATACGATCGCCTCATTAAAGGTATCAAAAGTATACTTCAAGATCTCTTCAACCGTGGCACCAGTCCCAAATTTATAGGTATCTCCGTAGATATAGCCTTCGAGATCGGTCGTCGCTGGTTTACCTGCAAAAAGTGGTGAATCATAGGTAGCGGACAATCCTTTATCAACTTCTGCTTCACTGTACCCTGCGTCGATCAATACCTTACGGTTCTGTGCAAGTGTTGCACCTGGCAAGAACGTAACTGTAAAGCTCCCCACCGCGCCACTTGTCAAAAGATCAACGATCTCTGGAGTCGAGCTGCTCGGTGAGATTTGATAGGTACCTGCTTGGAGGATGTTCTGTGTTTTTGTCAGACGAGTATAGATAGAAAAGGCCGTACTACTTTTAATCACCTTTTTATCTTCAAGTAAGACGCTAATCTCTCCTGGCGTCGTATTTGGCTCGATTACTACCATCACCTCTCCTGTCGTGTCGGGAGAAAGTGGTTGTAATTGTGTCTGATACCAGAGCCATGATCCGACAATAGTGCCTACTAGGATCACAAGTAAAGCCGAGCCGCCTATGAGAAGGACTTTCTTTAGTGGGAACTTTCGCTTAATATTGAGACCCGTTACAGACGCAGCAATCGGCTGTGGAGCCGGATTTGAGGCCTGAACTTCAAGAGGTGTTTCTTTATCCACGATGCGTCTCGAGGTAATCTTGCAAAATCAGCGCTGCCGCCTGAGCATCTATGTCACCTTTTGTATATGGTTTTTTATGTGCAGCTAGTTGCTGTTCGGCGAGCACACTAGTGAGTGATTCGTCCTGAAAAACAATAGTAGCTGCAATATCTTCAAGTTTCTTTACGAAATTTTCAACATACTGTGTCTGGAGGGTCGATTCGCCTGATTGATTACGCGGGTATCCGACGACAATCGTATCAGCGTTTTCTTTCAGGACGATCTCGGCAATGGCTTGGATTTCATTGCCATCAACTTCGATCGTATTAAAAGCGACCGCGATACGAATCCCTGGATCTGCAACGGCAACTCCGATACGCTTTTCGCCAACATCGAGGCAAACAAGTGTCGCTCTACTCATCCTGAAGTTTAAATTCAATCTTAATCTTATCGGTGTTATTAGGAACAGTTCGTACCCAGAAGTATGAGAACTTCACATCAACTTCATCGATACCATCGATTGATTCAATCGTTGACTGTACCTCGCCGTAAATTTTACCCTTTACCTGTTCTTTAATGGTCGAGTCATCAATCTTTGGACCAATTTGACCACTTGCTGTCAGGGTTGCGGTTAATGTTTCGCCGTCTTTTCTGAAGTTACTTAAAGCTGCTTTATCAATGCCGGTGTTGTAAACTTTTTGTCCATTTTCATCATCGAACTGAGATTTTAAGCTCGCCGTTAAGTATGACTCAAGGTCAGCTTTCGCAATCGCGTAAATCGTAAAGGTTGTTGGAATCGTTAGTTTTGCCTTGCCTGTTGCTGGGGCTTCTTGATCAACCGCAGGAGTTGCAGTCGCATCGCCGCGTTCAACTGTAAAGCTGCCGTCAATCACTTTTTCACCGTTAACGAATTTCTTGCTCAACGCAGCTTTTTCTGTGTCGGTCGATTGGCCAATAAGTTGGCCTTTGGCACGTTCGATATCGTCCGCCGAAACAACCTTAGTAATCTTGCTCGTACCATTCGCAGTTGGCGCAGTCAGCGTCGCCGTGACTCCTGATGGAGCGCCTGTCATATTGCCCGTTGCACCGTTTGAATCAATGCCATTCTCGGTTGCGGTAATCGGAGTGTTCACTCCAGCATTTGCATTTGAAGGCGTCAGTGTGACCGCTTCGTCCGTTGTAAATGTAGCGCCGCTAGTCGCCCTGAGTGTCGTACCGGCAGGTATTGTTCCAAGGGAGCTAATTGAGTTAGTAGAGAACTTAACCACACCATCAGCCTTGGTACCAACATCTTTTTCGCCAGTTGCATCGAACTCAATCGAGACATCCTTCTTCTCTTGTTGAGAAATAGATTTCACGATACCAGTTTTGAAGTCAGTCGCTGCGGTACCACCTAATTTGATAGTCGAACTGATGGGTGCAGGTGAAGTTTTTGCTGTTACCACAATTGTCGCCGCAGGAGCGAACACGAACATCCACACTAGCAAGGCTACGAGAAGAATTCCGCCACCAATACCAAAGAATAATCGTTTACGGAATGTATCGAAGTTAGGAATCTTTACTTGATTTCGCTCTTTAGCTACTTTCTTCGAAACAGGTGTCGCAAGTCCGACTGGCCCCGCGATTTCCTCCGGTTCTTCATCAATATTTAAACTTTCAACCACATCGCTTCGAGAATCAGTTCGAGAGTGAGCTGCAACAGGAACACGCTTGGCGTGATCACCAACCGGTAACTCTGAGCCATCGATAATGTCATCGCCGTCATCGACGATAATGGCGGGTACTTCAGCAATTTCAGGTTTGCTCTGTAAGTTCTTGGCAACAGGAATTAACGCATTTGCTGCGAGTGCGACTAATGCAGGATTGTTTGTAATCAAAACGAGATGTTTTTTATCAGCCTTAGCCATACGATCAAGTAATCGCAAATTCACCGCACTCTGTAAAGAGCCGGCACGCTTTGGCGGTACGATAGCAACAATCTTTTCTTTGGATTTTTTTATCTTACCGATAATGGCAGTGACGTCGTCGTCGACATCGATGTAAATAACGTCTTTATTCATAACTAGATTCTAAGGAGCCGATTAAGTTTTTCTTTGATCGTATCACCTTCTCCACTCCCTAATATTGTATCATAGCCAACCCGGAGTAACCCCATAGCGGTTATGAATGTGTGATCAGTCACATCGTTGGTTGTATCAACCATTCCGATGACTTCGGAAGGATTGATCAGATGCACGGTTGGTTTCTTGGTGAACGGGAGATCTTTGTGCCATTCAGATGATTGCAAAG
>Ga0247804_10001254_pt1 | contig 11751 bp, 7 predicted proteins | sample UWRJL029104C1_FD_181142 | JGI IMG/M metagenome (GOLD analysis project Ga0247804, IMG submission 181142) | Plant litter microbial communities from Arlington Agricultural Research Station in Wisconsin, United States - UWRJ-L029-104C-1 | ecosystem: Environmental > Terrestrial > Plant litter >...
TAACCAAATGATCTTGGCCCTGATCTATGTTAACGGAGTTATCCTGGTGGCTGGCGGCTTTGGAAGTTATTTCTTAGCTCGTCGCACGCTTGCCCCAATCGAACAAGCCCATGAGGCCCAGAGCAGGTTCACGAGTGACGCCAGTCACGAACTGCGAACACCGCTTGCAACCATGAAGGCCGAACTTGAGGTGTATCTACGCGATCAAAACCTACCAATTAAAGAAGCGAGGGAACTGCTGGAGAGTAACCTCGAAGAAGTCGACAAACTCATCCACTTATCCGAGATGCTCTTAAAAATGTCACGACTAGACTATGACAAACTAGAAAAGGCGCAACTGGATATCGTGACCTTACTGCCGGCGGCTATGAAACCCTATAACAAGCACAAGAAACGCTTTGATATCACGACCCGTAAAACCGCGATGACCGTAGGAAACGAATCGGCTATCATCGAACTGATGAGTATTCTGATTGATAATGCCATTAAGTACAGTCCGGACGATTCGCGTATTTCTATCCGCATCTTTGAACGACGCCTCATGACCGGGTTTGAAATCACTAATACAGGTAAGCCCATCGGCGAAGACAAGTTACCACACATTTTTGAACGATTTTATCGTGGTGATAGCTCACGCACCGAAAGCAACAAAAACGGCTACGGACTCGGTCTCGCCATTGCAAAAAAGATCACCGAGATCCATCACGGCTACATGCAGGCCAGCTCAACAGAGGAGGAAACGGTGTTTACGTTTTATCTGCCAAATCTCAGGAACCTTACAGCCAAAATTCAAGATCCCCAGTTATAGTAACGCTTGTTAACACATAAGTTACGAAACAAAGGAGATACAAAACACAATGAACGTTCTGACACGTGGTGTGAAAAATGCCATACGTAGTCCACTGAAATCCGGTGCGATTGTCTTGATGTTCGCGATCAGCATTGCGCTGATCCTAAGCATGCTTGTCGCCCGCGGCAGCGTCCTTAGCAAGATCGAGGAAGTTAAGGCAACCGCCGGTACAGCCGTAACCATTCAGCCCGCCGGAGTAATGGGTAACATGGGTGGTGGCGATCCGTTAACGGCAGCCCAAATCGCAACAATTACCAGTACAACAAACGTCACCTCAATTAGTTCGACATTAACTGACCAACTTGGAACCGACGACACCAATCTCACGTCGTCGCTAGAGCTTGGGTCATTTGGTCAACGACAGCAACGGTTTGAAAGTTCGGATACAGCCCCCGAGACGACCGACACCGAAGCGACCACCCGTCCCGCTCCGACCCCTCGCACGAGCGTAACGGGTACAACCGACGTCAACTCAATTGCTACAGACGGCGGTGACCTGACAATCAGGAGCGGCGAAGCTTTTGACGGCAGTAGTAGCGATAACGTCGCCCTCGTCGGTTCAGATCTCGCTACCAAGAACAGCCTAAACATCGGAAGTACCTTTACGGCCTACGGCGAAACGATTACCGTCAAGGGAATCTACACGACTGGCAATGCTTTCCAAGATAGCGGCATCATTATGCCAATCGCAACCTTGCAGACATTGACCGATCAAGCTGGTGCCGTTTCGAGTGTCACCGCGACCATCAACAGTAGCGATAATGTCGCCTCAACCGTGACAGCCCTCAAAACCAGCCTTGGTGAAGATGCTGACATTACAAGCGAAGCCGAAAGCGCTGCCTCGAGTGTTGAGTCACTTCAGGGTATCGCCAGCCTCACAACAGCCGGTGTGATTGCTGCAGCCGCAGCTGGCGCGCTGATTATCGTCCTGTCAATGTTCCTTGTAGTCCGTGAACGACGCCGTGAAATCGGAGTTATCAAGGCTATCGGCGGATCAAACGGAAAAGTCATTGGACAATTTATCATTGAAGGTCTGACGATTACGATCATCGGTGCCGTCATTGGACTCGTCCTCGGCGTCCTTGTCAGCGGCCCTATGACGACCTCGCTCGTCAGTAGCAGCGCCAACTCAACCAGCACAACCGAAACTACAGCCGTAGGCCCTGGTGGGCAAGGTGGACGCGGCATGGGTGGTCCCGGTGCAGCCTTCAATCAAGGCGCCGCGCAACTCAATACTAACCTTACCCAAGTGACTGCCAGCCTGACACCTCAGATCTTTGCAGCCGCCGTCGGTATTACATTACTTATTGCTCTGCTTGGGAGCGCGATCCCGGCTTGGCTAACTGCCCGCATTCGACCAGCAGAAGTACTAAGGACAGAATAGGAGTACCTTATGTTAACCATCGAACATGTATCAAAAACCTTCAATACCCCTGGAGGGCAAGTCCAGGCACTGAGGGACGTCAGCCTCTCAGTCAACACCGGCGAGTTCGTCAGTATCATTGGGAAGTCGGGGAGTGGGAAAAGCACCCTCCTCAGCATTCTAGGAGCGCTCGATAACCCCTCAACCGGCAGTATCGTTGTCGACGACACCCAGATCAACAAACTCAGCGGTGCCAAGCAGACACAGTACCGTGCTAGACAGATCGGGTTTGTCTTTCAGCAGTACAACCTGGTACCAAATCTGACCGCACTCGAGAACGTGATGCTGGCCCTCGAATTTGGCGGCTACCCGGCTACTAGTCGTTTTGACCGTGCCACCCAACTACTCGAATCAGTCGGCATCGAAGAAGACCAACGCCAACGTCGCCCAACACGCCTCAGTGGTGGACAACAGCAGCGCGTCAGTATCGCCCGGGCACTGGCTAATCAACCAGCCTATATCCTCGCAGATGAGCCAACGGGCAACCTCGACAGTGCAACTGGCAAGAAAATCTTTGACCTCCTGCATGATTTGTCACGCAGCCAAAAGACGACAATTATAGTGGTCACACATGATTTAGAGATCGCCGGAAAGACTGATAAAACCTTTATTTTGAAAGATGGCAAAATTACAACAAAATAGTACGGGTCTTTAAGAATCTATTCAGGAAAACGAGTAATACTTAAACCAGTAGCACAATAAACAGCTACAACAAAAACGCCTAATAAGCACAGGAGGGAGTGAACGATTTATGAACACCACCATCAACGCATCGAGAAAAACTATCTTACTCAGCAAAAAGGGTATGAAAGAACTCAAAAAAACAATTTCACAATTAGAACACGACCGTGCAGCTGTCATCCGAGGACTGCACGATATTGACAAGACGACCGGTCACGATGACCGATTGGAGCGAATTGAACGATTAGCACAGCTTGAATCGATTGAATCAGAACTCGCTGAAAAGCATCAGACCATTTCAGAAGCGAAACTGTTACCATCGAAACGAGCACGTATGAAGGTGGCGATGGGTTCAGTCGTTGACTTGATCGACCAGCAAGGAAGACTCTTCCGCTACACACTGGTTGATACCATTGAAGCAAACCCAAGTGACGGACGTATTTCAGTACTCAGTCCACTTGGTCAAAATCTGGTCGGTAAAACCGTTAAGGATATCGTCGAATGGAGTTCGGGGTCGCACAGCAGTACGTTCCGACTCGCCAAGATTAGTTAGTGAATGACTAAGTATAGCTAAAGAAATAGCCTCTCCGCCGTGAGAGGCTATTTTGTTTGTTACAATAGTACTAATGCTTTTTTACCACCGAACGATCCAGTCCGCCTACGACGAACTCCGCACTGGACCTGGTGGCCTGCTTCGCCGCGAAGCCACCCAGCGTCTGCAACAATACGGCGCCAACGCCATTCGCATCGAAGGTGAACCGCTATGGCGCAAACTAGTTGAACCATTCCGTAACGTCTTTATGTTAGTGCTCTTTATCGCCGCAAGCATCAGTCTGCTGCACCACGCGTATTTCGATGCAATTATCATCTTTGTCATTATGGCAACCAGCGCACTGATCTATTACGTCCAGCGCTTCTCGACCGAGCGCATCTTGCGATCACTCCAAAAGCACAATTCCCAACAAGTTGAAGTCATCCGTGGTGGTGAGACACACATGATCGACGACATTAACTTGGTCCCAGGTGACATCATCCAGCTATCCGAGGGCGACAAGATTCCCGCCGATATCCGCCTGACAACCGCTAGCGCACTGCGCATCGACGAAGCCGTCTTGACCGGTGAATCAGCCCCAATGAACAAAATTACCGGACCACTAACCGGTGAAAAAGAAGTCTACGAACGAACGAACATGCTGTTTCAAGGCTCATTTGTTGTCTCCGGACAAGCGACCGGCATCGTTGTCGCGACCGGTAATCAAACTGAGTTTGGTCGCATCGCAGCCCTGACCAAAAAACAGCCGGGTGAATCAACCAGTCCCGTCCAAAAGAAGATAGACAAACTACTGAGCCGTATCATTATGGCGGTCGGCGCACTGGCGGTCGTGGCCTTTGTCCTGGCACTTGCCCGTGGGATTGAGTTCACCGAAGCACTACAGTTCGTGCTGGCCATATCCGTATCGGCTGTGCCCGAAAGTCTTCCCGTTGCTATCTCTGTCATCCTGGTGCTTGGAATGCGCCGTATGGCTGCCAAAAAGGCACTTGTCAGGACCATGAAGGCGATTGAAACAATTGGTGTCATCACAACTATCGCAACCGACAAAACCGGCACGCTGACCGAGAATAAGCTATCTGTTCAGGAAACCTGGCAGCCAGAAGGCAGCGCACACCACCTGCCGACCGTCGCTGACCGAACAATTAACCATCATAGTGAACGCACCCGTGATCCGTTAGATATCGCCATGATCGAATTCACCCAAGCCGAAAAGCTGGTTCACTTAAAGGGCGAGACGGTTGCGAAGCTACCCTTTGACCAAGCTGTCTCGATGAGCGGTAACGTCTGGCACCACCAGGGGCGTTACGACCTGGTCGTCAAGGGCGCACCAGAACAAATTATCGAACGTGCCAAGTTATCAAAAGCCAAGGCAGACGAAGCGAACGCTGCGTTGCAAAAACTAACGTCCAGTGGCTACCGTGTCATCGCCCTAGCTGTTGCCCAGATTGATACACCGCTTGATACCTTCCAAAAACTTCACACCAAAACTTCGTTTGAATTTGTCGGGTTCCTCGCTGTCGCTGATACGCTTCGCCCGACTGCTCGTCGCGCCATCCATACCGCTCAACGCGCTGGCGTGTCAGTTCGTATGATCACTGGTGACCACTTTGAGACAGCATTTCATATCGGCAAGCAACTCGGTCTGATCGATACCCGCGATCAAGTGTTTGATAGCCGTGTCATGAATGATCTTGATGATGCCCAGCTACAAGAACGTATCGAATACTCCCGTGTCTTTTCGCGCGTCACGCCAGAGAATAAATTCCGCATCCTTCAGATCCTCAAAGCCAAAGAAGTCACAGCCATGACAGGGGACGGCGTCAACGATGTACCCGCCCTTTCTAGCGCCCATATCGGGGTCGCAATGGGAAGTGGTTCTCAGATTGCCAAAGATGCCGGTGACATCATCCTCCTAAACGATAACTTCGAAAGTATCGTCCGAGCAATGAAAGAGGGCCGTGTTATCTTTGCAAACATCAAACGGATGCTCTTTTACCTGCTATCGACCAACACTGGTGAGGCCATCACTTTTGTTGCCTCGATTGCCTTAGGATTACCAATGCCGCTGGCGGCCGTCCAGATCCTGTGGGTCAACCTAGTAACTGACACCTCGATGGTGATTCCTCTCGGCCTCGAACCAGGCGAAAAGACCATCATGAAGGCCAAGCCGATCTCTCCAACCGCACCCTTGCTTAGCAAGTACATGATCAGTCGTATCATCTTGGTCGCCCTTACGATGGCTATACTTGCTATATCACTGTTCGCATACTTTACCGACAAGTATGGTGCCGCCTACGGCCAGACAATTGCGTTCTGTGCTCTGGTCGTCATGCAGTGGGCTAACGCATTCAACGCTCGCAGCACTTTTGAGTCAGTCTTCAGACGTATTAGGGTCCTTAACAAGCCGTTCTACGTCGGACTTACCATTTCCGTTGTCCTACAGGTCCTTGCTATCTTTGGCCCACTACAAGGCCTCCTGCACATCCACCCGGTAGGTATTGGTGACCTATTCGTGGTCAGCCTAGCGGTATTCATTGCTTTGATTATTGTTGTCGAGATCCATAAGTATTTCGGTCGCCGCTTTATCAAGAACCCAATTGAATAAATCTTCACAAGTTTAAAACAAAAAAATATCCGACCTCGCAGTGTCGGATATTTAATTTTTAGAATGTGTTGCTTATGACATGATGCTCAAAAGTGTCCAGTTGCCGCCATGGTTGTCACTACGAAGGCGGTAGTCTGAACGGCCGTCAGTCAATGTAATGATCTCGGCCATGTGTTCGCCAGAACGAACCAGGCAGCGGATACCAGCATCAAGGAAGTCGTAGACAGTGCCACGGAATTCCATGCGACGTGGGTACGCAGACAAGTCCTTCTTAAAACCCATTCGTGTGACAGCGATTTCTTCATTTACAGTTGTACGATTCATAATATTTCTCCAGATAAGATAGTGTTGTTAGGTGAACGCAAAAAGGCTGACAACTTATTTTGGTCAGCAGCGGCTTTGTTTTCCGATTGGAGACGGAGGAGAGATTTAGAGAGGGGAGTGAGACCGCTTAGACTCGACTACCTTTTTACTAAATATCACAAAGAATTGTATCGATTACCAGGGGCGCCTTCGGTGTTAATCTGCTAATGATCAACTGAGGTGTGCGTAGCATCGTTTGGTGGCTTCTGTATAAGCCTGTAGGTTGAAATCCCATATCCTCTCGGCGAGAGGGGAAAGTACCTACATGACTGTCACTAGTATACTCCGCGACGTAGTACGTCGACAAGTATTGATATATAGAAATATGATGTCTGAGTACTATTTTTGTCATCCCGAGAATAATACATTATTCTCAGCAATATACTTGCTTTTCTCTCAGTTTTGTGCTATAATACCGGCTGGCTGTGAGTTCCGTCTATCGATGTGAACTTGCAAGTACATCGACAATTCGGCTCACACAGTCATGCATCAAGACGCCTAGTAAATCGCTAGCGTTCGAACCTACCCCAGAAAACGGCAGGTAAAACCCTTGAAACTCAACTACCCGAAAACGATGAAGCAGCGGCTCATGCCGCTCGCGCTCATCGGAGCATTACTGATCTCCGGACCAGTAGCGCTCGCTGCAACCGTCGGACCCACCGACGCAGCATCAGCACACACCGGCACCGTCAAGGTGTCAGCAAACTGCCTCCCGGATGGAACGCGAAAGGTCACCTACACAGGTGCAACCTCAAGCGTCCCGACCAGTGGCAGCGGCCACACGGCACAGCTGACGGTTGGAGAAATCCTGCCCGTCAACACCGTCGTGACGCCGGCCGTGCAAACGGTTGTCGGCAACACCAGCTACACCTGGACACAGATCGTGCCCGGCACCGCCAAGAGTGCGCAGTCAACTGCGTTCCTCGTGTGGGGTGACGGACACAAGGAAGACCCGATCGGACAGATCAGCTTCCCGACGGACTGCAAGCCCGTTGTCACGCCGCCCACTCAGACCGTCAACTGCGACGTCATCACGGGCAACTACAACCGTCCGTTGACCAACGGCGACCACATCAACGCCACGATTACCCCTCCGGGTAGCCAGGTGAACATGTACGTCGACCAGAACGTCGCCGGCGGTGCCAGCTACAACGGCCAGAACAACCTCGGGTTGCGGTGGAAGATCCTCGGCGTCGAACAGACACCGATTCCGCTGACGCTCGACCAGATCAAGGCCGGCATCATCTCCCTCCCGTACGGGGCGGAGCTGAAGAAGACGCAGGCGGTCTGGACCGTTTCGTTCATTCAGACGAACGAGACCGACACGTGGCCCAACTTCAACTGCAACACGACCGTCACCATTCCCACGCCCGCAGCCGTCACGGCCTCGGATGTGTGTGGTGTCGACAACGATGCGTTGAACGTTCCGAAGGACACCGACAAGGTGGCCTACACCGTCAACGACTCTCGGGTCAAGGGCGTCGGATCGGTCACCGTCAAGGCAACCGCCAAGGCAGGTTTCGAGTTCGACAAGAATGCCGTCACGTCGTGGACCTTCCAGTTCACGAACGTACCTTGCCCGATCGTCATCACGACGTTTGCTGCCGCTACGGCAGTGGACAAGTGTGACATCAAGAACGACACGCTCACCGTCCCCAAGGACACCGAGCAGGTCGCCTACACCGTCACCGACACTCGTGTCGCCGGCGTAGGCTCTGTCACCGTCAAGGCAACTGCCAAGACGGGGTACGAGTTCGGTAAGGACGCAGTGACTTCGTGGACCTTCCCGTTCACGAATGAGGCTTGCCCGCTGGTTGTCACCACTCCGGCTTCCGTTACGGCGGAAGACACCTGTGGTACGACCAACGACAAGCTGAACGTTCCGAAGGACACCAACGAGGTGGCCTACACCGTCAACGACTCTCGGGTCAAGGGCGTCGGATCGGTTACCGTCACGGCAGCTGCCAAGGAAGGGTACGTCCTCAAGGAGGGCTCGACCAAGTCGTGGACCTTCGAGTTCATCGACGAACCGTGTGTCACCGTCATCACCACCTTCGCCGCCGCTTCGGCAGTGGACAAGTGTGGTGTCAGCAATGACGAGCTGAACGTCCCCAAGGACACCGCTGAGGTGGCCTACACCGTCACCGACACTCGTGTCGATGGCGTCGGGAACGTCGTAGTCAAGGCAACCGCCAAGACCGGCTTTGAGTTCGACAAGAACGCTGTGACCTCGTGGACCTTCGAGTTCTCGAGCGAGCAGTGCGTCGTCACCATCACCACGTTCGCAGCCGCTTCGGCGACTGACACGTGCGGCGTCGACAACGACACACTGACCATCCCGAAGGACACCGCTGAGGTGGCCTACACCGTCAACGACTCTCGGGTCGATGGCGTCGGATCGGTTACCGTCACGGCAAACGCCAAGACGGGGTACGAGTTCAAGAAGGATGCCGTCACCTCGTGGACCTTCAAGTTCACGAACGAGGCGTGCATCGTCATCGTCACCAAGCTCGCGGCCGTCACGGCCACGGACGTGTGTGGCATCGACAAGGACACGCTGACGGTTCCGAAGGACACCGATCAGGTGGCCTACACCGTCACCGACAGCCGCATCAAGGGCGTCGGTTCTGTCACGGTCAACGCGACCGCCAAGGCTGGGTACGAACTCGACAAGAGCGTCGTATCCTCGTGGACCTTCAAGTTCACGAACGAGGCGTGCCCCGTCACCACGACACCCAAGCCGGTAACACCTTCGGGTGGCATCGACACGGGACTGTTCGGCAGTGACCCGAGCGCAGATGCCGGAGGACTCAACCCCATCGGTATCAGCGTTCTCGCGCTCATGGCTCTGCTGGCAACCGCCGCAGTGGTCACGATCGCACGGAAGCGTCGTCAGACTGCTTCGAACACCGCTGGCGAGTGAGCCGATCATCCACACTGTAGCAAGTAACCTTTCGGGGTAGCTCTACGGCAATGGAACAAGGTTCGTCCTGTTTTGAGCATATAATGGCTCGACAAGACGGATAGCAAGGGGCCCTTTCGGGGGCCCCTTTTTCATATCCCACGGTAGTCAGCTGAAATCTAAGTATTTACTTTTTAGTCATTTTGTGCTATAATCATGCTGTTACCAATACAGCTTTTTATAAGTATTACGGTACGCACATACTGGCTATCACTAGCACATCTTCCGTTTGCTCAATCCCGATCAAACGAATCATTTCGATAGAAAAGAGAAGCATTGAACGAGCACATCGATCCACCCGATGACACGCCCCGACACATGGCGCGCAAAAAACGGCGGAGCGTTGCTTTGCCCATTGCGATCGTCACGCTGGTAGCGGCGTTTGTTGGTGCTGGCGTAGTCCTAACTACTCCGGCATTCTACGGAACCGCTCCACCGACACACATCCCCGGGTCAGCTCGGCTTCCCGTCGAGACACCCACATCAACACCCGCTGCGACAAATGCACCAGACGTCGTGATCGCCCCAAGCGCTCCGACACGACTGGAAATACCGTCAATCGGATTCGATTCAGCGGCGCTCGGAGACGGGGGACCACTGGTCGAATGGACGCAGGAAATGAACGACGCTAATAACGGCACGCTCACTCCTGGCAAGCCGTGGGGCTCCACGGTTGTGTGGGACTCAACGATTGCTGGCGGCGGACTCTTCGGAACCGACGCACAGTCCAATGGCATCATCGCCGCCCACACCACTCCGTGGACGTGGAAAGAGTTAGGAGCCTTCCAGTTCCTGATTGATGTCAGAGTTAATGATTCGGTTGCCATCACGACAACAAACGGAAAATTGTGTTACCGTTACCGAAGAGGCGACCATTATTCCCAAGGGTCAAGCCGGCGCTAAATATCGTTTCCACGATGTCGCGCAGGTCCAGCCGGGGATTGCGTACCTCATCACCTGTAGTCGTGAACGCGATGCAGGCAACGGTGCCACTACCGAAAACCGTGTCGTGACGCTGCAGCTTAATCAGCAGCTTACCAATACAGGATCGTGCTAGTACGCCGCACCAGGGCAACTTGGTATAAGGTCGACAGCGTTTCGAGCATATGTAGGCTCAACGCTGACGACAACGGGCCCCTCCGGGGGCCCTTTTCATACCCTTATGACAGCCTCTTCTCAGCAAAAATGTTTGCATTTATTCAGTTTTGTGATAAAATATCTCGGCAAGTGAGCGAAACTTTTAGGTTCAACTCATGAGTACCTAAAAAACTAGCTCACACGCTTATAACGCCAACAATCCGTTGACGTTCCATATCAAGGGAAAGAGTTCGATGAACATTTCACGCAAGCGGGCAACAACAGCGCTGTCGGCATCCGTCGGCATTGCTCTGTTCGCCTCATTCGTCATCCCATCGGTAGCGTATGCTGCCGAAGGCGACGAAGTCCCCGCCACGCCCGATTCGTCGGCCGTCGAAGTCCTCGCTACCCCGCAAGAGGTAGCACCACCCGTCATTTCCGCGCCAGCACCCGTCGCCGGACCGGTTAACCCCGATCCGGTCGTATCACCAGCGCTGCCCGTCCTCGATGAAGCCCCTGCAGCCGCAGTGGCCGACCCGTCGCCCGCACCCGATGCCACCGCCGGCGCAGTTCAGGAAGATTCGGATGCCGCCCTGGCACCCGAAGCTGCTCGAACCGCTCCGCAGACAGAGACGACGCCGGCCCCCAAGGCCTGTGTCGACGGCAATGCGCTGGAATGGACCGACGTGTCCAAGCTGGGCAACCTGACCGTCGTCAACGTCACCCTGCTGCCGACGTACACATCCTGTGACGTCACGCTGCACGGCTACGAGACCGACGGACCCACCTGGGAGACCAGCGGGAACCAGGTCTTCGAAGCCTTCGACAGTGCCTCGCTGACCAGCGAGCACCCGACGGCAACGCTCGAGATCGCTTTCGAGTACTGCTACGCCCAGACCGACCTGGCTATCGGCACCACCAAGTTCGACGGGGTCGACGGCGCACTGCCGCACTACCCGAACAGCTCGACGCCGACCAACCTGGTCGATCACTGGAACGGTGGGGAAGCTTGCGCAACCCCTCCGGTCGTCGCGCCTGCTAGCCTGGAGGTCCGTGTGGTTGTCACTTGTGGCACCGCGTCGATCACCTTCGACAACACGATCGAAGACCTCAAGCCCGGGCAGACCGCCCTGGCCGGAGAAGGAACCTACACCGACGCCAACGGAGCAATCCAGACCGTGACGGTGCAGCCCAACTCCATCGAGGTCATCACCGTGTCGTTCCCGGAAGATTCGGG
>Ga0247804_10001255_pt1 | contig 11751 bp, 15 predicted proteins | sample UWRJL029104C1_FD_181142 | JGI IMG/M metagenome (GOLD analysis project Ga0247804, IMG submission 181142) | Plant litter microbial communities from Arlington Agricultural Research Station in Wisconsin, United States - UWRJ-L029-104C-1 | ecosystem: Environmental > Terrestrial > Plant litter >...
CATATTCCAACACACCTACAACACCTAGAACCAAGTCATCCGTAACCGCTTGCTCGATGATGCCACTATCATTCAACAAAATCATTGTCTTCATAATGTTACAAAGTCGATGTAGACTTGCCAAGTCCTCTAAATCCTCAGCCATATCAAGTAGGGGGATTAGCTTTCGTATATAATCATCCTCTAAAATGAATTTTGTTAACGCGTTTCGTCCAGATGTAGTATTGACCAGCCCACGCATTTGGTTTTCGACTTCAGGGAGGTTGCTTAGACCTGGTGCAGGCAATGTAATCGAATTGGGGAAAGGTTCTAGTGGTGCATCCTCTGACAAGGCATCATCTACAGCGGTAATTAGCATTTTTACAGTTAAGTGTAAACAGGAAATTTACCAGGCCCTCCGATCGCTCCAAGTTGCTGCTGAATGTTGTAGATAAATTTCCTGTACATGAGTAAGTATTGGCAGATGCAGGCTGCTTGTAAACTAACCATATTGCTGCACAACCATCACCTTCCTGAAAACTAAGCGCCATATCAATATTGTTCCGAATTTCTGTCCATACTATCAATGTGTCTAGAATCATTGTCAGCCTTGCAGGTTTAGTTCGGCGCCTTATTAGCCTCACCCTGTTGCTTCTGGAACTGATCTTCTTTGACTATTCGAGTCTCTAAAAGTGTTCGATCTGGAGAATCCTCGGACTGGACAATAACTTTTGGTTCTTCCTGCCGGCTCGCTTCATTCTGCACGTACGTTAGTAGTCTATAGCAACGTAGCATAGTAGCAGTAAGAGATATAGCCATGCGCCTAAGGCATTTCAGTATATCAGCAGCAGAGAAAACATACAAATATAAATTCTGCCGTGCAGAACCCGGTACCTCTATCAAACCAGTCATTATCGCGTAGCTCATATACTTTGACCCTATACACTGTTAGCATGTACATAGAGGCGCCATTGACAACGCGATGCGGTGTAGCATTTTCCATTCGGCGTACCTCTTCTTGTCGCTGGGCGCCGCCGGTGGATTAGGCACCGCTTGGGCGGCCATCACCAACGGGTGTAGTTCCCCCTCTAACTCTTCCACAGAAAGATCCAAGCTATCCGGGGCAATATCAAGATGTTGTTGAAAGGTAAGTTGCGCCTGGCTTTGGGCAAGGACTGTGAGCGCCGCCACTTCGAGCAGGTTGCGCTATTGTCGCGCGCGTCTCTGGCAGAGATAGGGGACAGGCCGAGAAGGCTCTTTGCGACGAGCGATCAATCAGCTATGACTGTGCCAACATGTATAGTCGCAGGATAGTCCTGTTGGCGCGATGGTGAGGTTGCGTGATGAGGGTGCGCGTGTTGATGGTGAGGTGGGTTGCTCGTCTGTCGCCTCACTAGATGTGATTCGAAGGCCGCTAAGCGGGTGCAGACGGAGAGGAAAAAACAAAGCGCTTGCGCTTCAACGTCCAGAGGTCTGACCGTGAAGTGGTTGGTATGAGGGGATTGCCAGCTAGGTAGTATGCATTGGAGAAAGCACTGGTTTCGACATCTGTCTATTTTTATCGGTCTTGAGAATCCAGATCCAGCTGAGGCTGGCGGAAGTATCTGGTCACGTGCCATTGGTTCTTGAAGGCGGCAGAGGCAAATCCGTGCGTCATATCGGCTCGGTTTCAAAGAAAACTAAGGACATTCTTAAGCTTAATTCTAATTCTATCCACCTGTCAATGTCTCCTCGGGAATAGCTTCACTTCCTCGTTTCGCTTGAGTATGCTGGCCCTGGTCTACATGCTGCAACTACCCACAACTCACCTTTTCTTTGGGATCTCCTTCATTCCATCTGCCGCCTGCCTTTGTTTACCCTGTGATGAATGCTTGAGATGGGGTTCTAGCAGATTTCATCGGATTTTCAGTTAGACATGATGTATCTTCAATTTTCCTGGTATTAGTTCCCATCAGGCCAATGAGTGATCAACCCTTGGTTCCTTAGTATGCTTTGCGTCGCTATAGCCTTTGACACCATGTATCCCATCCAATGCAAATGGATAGTTTGTTGTCGTGTTTTGGCGCTCATGAATCTGATTTCGTGCTGATTATGTCACTGTGAGTTGGAAGTGACAGAGACTAATTTAAACTGTTGACAGCTCATTTGTTACGAAACGTGGCTCAATATAACTTTATAAACTTGGTAGTACAATATATAGCACATGCTGCAGAGTGTCAAGATCTCCGCAAACCACAACATATAGTAGAGCCCACCCACCCGCCACCCAAGATATCCAGCTCTATGGCAGAAATCTCTTATATGGCTATTGTGACATACTCGTCTAAATAATCGACACCTAAGGCTTAATGAGATTGAAGTACTAATTGAAGGCCTCGGTCGAGGCTGAGAGGAAAGGTTGATCCAGGTTTCTGTATTTACTCCTGGGTTGATGTTTATTTACGAGGTGGATTCATCATTTCGCCACATACAGTCGACCTACCTGTCTTTCTGCTTGTAGTACCTGAAGAATAGCTTGCACGTCCTGCAATTCCTGGGCTGCATGTCATGGAGGGTTCATCCAGTCTACAAGCTATTTTATCCCTGCCACACCACATTAATCAAACCGATACCACTGATACATCTGAAAATTGCCTGTTAATCCAAGGTTGCTTTCCCCGTTCCTCTAAGTCTCGTCACTGATTGGGAAGCTGAATTCATGCACGCAGCACTTTCTTCGCTATTTCGATTTGAGTCGCTCTGAGGCTTTTGTAGCAACGCAGTCATTTGGGGAGTTGTCGTCCAAGGGAGGTGCCAATGCACTGCGGCATAACAAGTCCCCTGAATGCTACGTAGATAGAGTTGACGACCTTCCCAGATCGTCGCCAATCGTTGACATCCATGTATAGAAGCCGGACCTTGGCCACTAAGACCGGCACTTAACCAGCTGATCGCCGTAATCGCCTCTGCTCTATGGTGTGCATACGTCCAGCTTCCCTGAACAGAAGGCGACTCCTCAACTTCCTGAAGCAGCATGGATCCGACGAGGCAAGCGGATATCATCAAAATGAGGAGATAGCGCGCATGAACCACAGAATATATAATCTACATACGATCCGCTCGACAATGGATTGCCTGTTCATCCCTCGATCCTCTCGTTGCTGTCACCATGAAGTTCCTATCTATTCTCGCCATCGTGGCTCTCGCCCAAGCATGCCTTACCCCCGAGGAGCGTGATGGAGGCCATATCGCCAAAAGAAGTGGGAGATTCTGGCGTCGTCAATCCAACGGAACCCCAATTGGGACAGGGGACCGTTTCAGCGCGGGGACAGTCGCACCCCGAGGTTTAGGAACACAGTCGTCGGCCTCATTCAGCACGATCTTGAATGTGAATGAAGTGTCCAGTGGCTTCAAGGCTTTGGCCAGCACATATAGCTTCCAAACCTTCACTGCTCCATACACAACCTTTGAAGGACGATCGATTTACGGTGGTCTCGTTGGTGGGCCGGGAACGTGTAAAAATGCTTACCGTGCCTACTTCAACGCAGCTATTCATGCTCGGGAAAGAGGATCCTCAGATGGTCTGCTGTACTTCATCTCGGATTTACTCTATGCGAACAAAAATGGTGTTGGATTGACCTATGGTAGCAAAACATATACCAATGCTCAGGTGAAGACCGCCTTGTCTGTTGGTATTGCTTTTGTGCCTTTGAGTAATCCAGATGGTGTTGCTGTAAGTATATTTATTGTTCAATTAATTTTATCCTGATCTTACCGGATCTCTCAAGTAGTCGTTGCTAATCTTGAGTTCTGTAGTATGATCAGTCGAGCAACAGCTGCTGGCGTAAGAATAGAAACACCAAGTCAGGAAGCAGTGGTTCATCTATCGGTGTTGACCTGAACCGCAACTTTGACTTCGTATGGGATTTCCCTACTAAGTTTGCGCCAAGTGCGGCTGGTAGTGTGGCATCCACCAGCCCAAGTTCCGAGACTTATCACGGTATGTTTTATCTCACTACTCGAGAACGATGGTCCAAAATGCGATGAAAATGGATCCTGTGCTTCGTGTTGAGAAAGCTCTACTACGATTAAAGCTGACCATTGTAGGAACTGCCGCTTTCTCCGAACCAGAAACCAAATCCATCAAGTGGGTATTGGATACCTACCCTAAGATTCGCTATTTCGTCGATCTCCACTCCTACGCTGGAGATGTTCTCTACAGCTGGGGAAGTGATGAGAACCAGTCCAAGTACCCATACATGAACTTCATGAACTCTACCTACAACTCTGTCCGTGGTATCCTCACCGATACCCCCGGTACCGGTAAGGGTTACGGAGAATACACACCCACTTCCGAATTCACTGTCAACAAGGCCGTTGGAGATCGCATGGGAAGTGCTATGTCTGCCGTCGCGCAACGCACCTACTCCGTTACCCCAGCTGCTGACCTCTACCCCACCTCTGGAGCGAGTGACGATTACTCCTACTCCCGCCATTTTGCAAACTCGGCACTCAACCTCGTCCACGGATACACTGTTGAGTTTGGGTTCGGAAACTCGGCTTCTTCGTGCCCATTCTACCCAACTGTCTCGCAATACAACACCAACTTGAAGGAGTCCGCTGCTGGATTCATGGAGTTGCTTCTGGCAGCCGTGGCTAATGGACTTGGTGATGCTGTAACTTGTTAGGTGAATGCGACACGTCTCCATTCGAGAGAAAAGGACGTTTTGTGACGCACATTATACCAATTGTATATATTCAATTCATTGCATTACATCATCTTTGCTTTCTTCTCATAGTTTTGAAATACCCATTTGCACTAGTGAGCTACCACCCCCTAATCTCACTACCATGAATTCACCTCAAGCCTTGTAAGACACGAAAGTGTTAACACAAAGGCCGCGATTTGTCAGAAGAGTGGGTTACACTAAATCAACTATCGAGCTGTCTTTGTGCCTCTTCTTCGAATTTCTATTTAATCAACCTCTTTGGGCTCTAGGCTCTTAGATCAATCATGAACCCATATGCAGAGAGTTGTCTTGAGATCTGTCCCAAGACTGGAATGCCCTTCTTGGCATCCGTCGTCCACTTGCTATAAGATCTAGAGAAAATGTCTAAACCTCCCCCATCGGTTCTGAGACTACGAGCTGAAACAGATTATTTGCCCCCTCTGGGAATCTAGGTTGCGAAGGTTGTGTGATACAGATGATTTGTTGGCAATCTCTCGGTCAGAGACACTGCGAATAGATCTTGAGTTTGTACGTGTTTCGTCTACTATACATGCACCGATGGGTGGGGATGTTCTAGCTTTTATCAATGAATGCTCTCCTTTCCGTCGTTCAATAAGTCTCCTTAACGCGAAAGGTAGGAGTCGTAATCCTTCTAGGAATACATGGGTATCTTCAATCCAACTCTACTACAAATTTCGAATCTCTAGTCATCCCATTTGAGATTTACAGCTAGATTGAACATGTCTCTGTAATTCAGACTTTGGATGATGCGCCATAGTAATTGAAACACTTTGGAAAATGGATGTGAATTCTATCTAGGTGATTTCATTACTCCCAGGTTGCTGCTACCAAGGAGGCAGACGGGACTTGAGCCTCCTGTATTGTGGTGAGTGAGAGGTGTTCCGGTGGATTATTCAAACAGCCGGTGTATGTGATGATTTCGAGAAATTGCCAACACCGTGAAACGATCCACATGCTTAGAGCATGTCTAGTCATTCCTAGCACACTTCATGTCCAGCGTCAATAATCCTCATGACCAACGAGGACCAATTTGAAACGGATTTATGTGCGTAAACAAAAGAGACCGGTGCAGGACCCCTGATTATGTCGAGCGTGTTACTCAGGGGTTATACAGTACAGTGCAGTGCTGCCCACGTTGGTCAAACAGAAGATCGGCATTCTTTCCGTCTTCTCGGCCAATTCGGCCTAACGATCATCGATACACTTGACTCTCTTCGGGTCAGCACCAGCCAGCAGCTCTCGGGCCTACCCGCCAGCAAACCTTGCGACCTCCAACGGAACCAACACGAGAAAAATAGAAAATAGTCTTTGGGATATCGGCGGGCTGGATTCGTGTCGTGTCCAGAAATGGACTTGGACTATTGGGGAAAGTATTCGAGAATCAACAAGCATGTATATGATAAAGCTGCCTGCCATGGATATTCCGCACCGAACCGCGTCGGAAATGCGCTAAGGAAGACTCCCGATGTTTCTGGTCCAAGGCAATAGCAATGTACAGTACGCACGCTGCACTCAGCTTCCAGGGTAAAAGTGCAGGCTAACCTACATAGATATTACATACTTTGCTTGCCTATATTTGCGATAGTCAATGCTTATGAAGGCAGGAACTTGCAGAATACTGTCCTACTCGGATGGTTGTGAGTTGGATTTGGTCTCAAAGATTTGCACAATAGCAGCGAGCATCAAAGAAAGCAAAACAACAGACCAAGTATCTTGCACCCATCACCATCTATGTTTATCTTCGGTCTACAAACGTTGATGCGGTCTAAGGGCAACAAATTGACGCTGAGTGAATATATATTTTAATTGAAAGTTTAGATAATACATCAACAGCACGTATTTCTGCACTGGCCTTACAAAGAAACCTTCAATTAACAATGCCATACTAAGGGTCAACTGAAATTCGACCACGGGAAGTATTGTTTCAATTAAATCTCAAGTGTCGTATCAAGATCCACAATTGTTGGATACTGGACATGTCACTCGGCATGGTCTCCACACAGCGGGCGAGAATACAGCTGTGCATATTGACATCTATGATACCCAACAAGCCTAATAAGTCTGGCACCTATCACAGATCTGAAAGCACTTCAACAGTTTTCTTAACTTCAACGGTGAGAAGGAGAAGTGTGAAACAGAGGCGGCGATACGAGCTGCCCGAGATAGAGCTTCCGTTGTTATAAGAGGTAGCCAGCCATTGACTCAGAAACAAAGCATGCAGAAACTGCAATATAAATCACCCGAACACCAGAAATTTGGATGGTCAAGTCTCCCGAGGAGATCGCTACCCGAGAAACAGGTAACGAATCCTCATAATATCAAGCTCATGCTGATCAGTAGTGTCCCATGGGTCTTATCTTCGGAACAGGATGGCATGCAAAAGGGGAAATATTAACTAGCGCGAAAACCAGCTGTTTCCGCGGTCTAGATCAATTGGTTATGACCCTGGTTATCTTGCCAGGTAAAGCATCGCTTATGAGGTACAAGACCAAGGAAATGTAGGTGAGATTTGTGCTCGTACAAGTACAACAGAACACGTGTACTGGGAAAGATATGCAGCCAGGAACAACTGGAGCAGCGTGCTCGTACTTGTACAACATATGTTGACTCGACAGTGCAGCAGAGCTGAAATGAGATATCAAATGAAAACTGCCTGTTGCTTCGAAATGTTGTGTTTTTGTAAATAATGTTGATACGTGGAAACAACCCCCACGGCGGTTTATTGGAGGCTGAAATTTAGATTGGTTCTTAGGAATTGGTTTCTCGGAGCGAGGATCATAGCTGAGACCATAGGGTGTAGAGATAGTACAGCCGAATTCCCTTTAGACGCTTCTGGATCCCATTCTGGAATCGCTCTGAAAGTGTTGATGATGAGGTCCAACTTATAAACTTAAAACTTCAGCGCCACCAATCGGTTCGTCAAGTCAAAGCTCCAATATGAACCCCTGAGAAGATCCGCTGTCGGTTCCAAAAATACCCTGTGCGTCAAACAGACAGGGCTGACAGTATCTGGAAACACGGAAGGTGGGTCTCCTATTATGAATCTTCTCCCGCTCAGACTCACTCAGTAAAGTTGACAGAAAAATGGATATCAAAAGCAAATAAAAAACCAACTCATCGATCATCATAACCAGACTTGTTTTAGCTATTTGTGTCTCCGTGGAGTCAAAATATGGCGTGTTCTATGCGCTGAATCTCTCATGCAGCCGTTCGGAACGAAATTTGAAATCAAAATACAACATGGTAGGAATAACACAGCTTTTGTATGATGACGACTGGTTCAGGCTGGTACTTGTTTTTGGTACCCCTTACGTCGAATCGGTGGGTATCATTTAGATCCATTGGCAAGTACCAATTTCTCTTTCAAAGTTTTACATCCCCGGCCGGCATACATAGTAAATGAGCTGAATGGCATATCTTCGAAGATCGTCCAAATTCATCTCGTTAATGATAAAGGTCTTTGAGATTGAAGTTGAAACCAGCCGCAATATCAATTTTGGCTGTGTCTTCTAATCTTGCTTGCTTGAATTGGGTATGGCCAATCTGTGAGAGGCTTGGGCTTTGATCCATTGTGTCCCTGTGCTTCCCATCCCATGCAGACTGGTTACCGGTAGGATCCGGCCTGGGATGTACTGTACAAGTTGCGACGAGCTATCGTTCTGTCTCTTCTCGACTTGGGCCTTGGGTGACTTTCTTAGTGTCAAATCGACCCTAAATGATGTTGCAACCTAATGTGAAAGAGCAATCCACGTGGAGCGAATCTTCCCGACAGGAAGAAGCAAAGCCGGCGTTGGCAAAATCCGATATCTGTCGTACTTCTGTCAGTTGTATTTTTGTCTCGGAACATTTCTTAGTCTCATATCCACCCCATCAATACATGATCCATGCCCTGGACTTGTACGAAAAGATACACATCCCTAGGAGTGTACCATTGTGCAACCGACATGGTGCCGCAATATTCGCTCCGTCTCACATAGCCATGCATCTGAGAGTATCACCTGGCAAGGGTAGTGATAAACGGAGGGCGATCGTTCTCGGTCCGGTTCTTGCACCAAAGCGATACTTGAGGCACCAAAAGACAAGTGGATTTGTTTAGTAGAGGCCGAGACAGCAGACCAGCGATAGTAGCTTCTGGTGTCGTCGTTCCAAGAGGGCTAGAAAAACCACCACGCTTTTGGCTGTATAACGGCTCAGCTTCTCCGTTAGTTTGTCATATTCAAATCGTGGTTCCCTGGGATCCGGTCCCATCTCCACTTCAGCTGAATGGACAGGCTTTGTAGCACCCACTGCGGCTCAGTCGTGATACTCTCGATTCTTTGCAGCAGCTAACCGCTTTGAGGCCATGTTCGCTAGGCCAATGCATGCCTCGTATCAATCTCCTCTCTCATCAGATGCCTATTTGATACACCACCCCCAATCCTGTCATCATCGAAGTCGTGTCTGTTTCTTTTCTCTTCACAATTGTTCCATGCTGGCTCTCCGCCGACCTTTCGTTCCCATTGCACTGTCTCTCCCAACATCATCGTCCTTACGTGAGCTTTTCATTAGCTTAACCGACGGCTTGGCTGGTAAGAAAACTTGTTCAAACTAGTACCTGGCTTCATCCTTGCCAGTTTGTTAGCAGCATTTATACTTCCGCTTATCACTACGTGGGGCAACGGTGAATATACGCCATCAACTGGATTAAAGCGGGCGGTCATCAAGTTCTCGGGACACCCATGAGGAATAAAGCATCTGAGCTACCCTCTATATCTGCACTCCTTCAGTAAAGACTTCTGTATCTCTACATTCGCGATCAATCCATTCTTCCCCCCAAAAATGTCGATATTTCAAAAACTCTCCCAGTCGAGAAAGGCTGCAAAGGAACACAAGTCCAAAATCGCCGAGAAGGACGAATCGGCAGCGAAGCCAGTCAAATATCGCCATGTGCCAACACATGCAGCTGTTGATGCTCTGAATAACGCTCCATCGACATGGAAAATCAGCGACCGGCCGAAGATCCGGGAACAACATAAAAGGAGGAGTATGATGGCTCTAAGCAGGACAGGAAGTGCTCAAGGTGCACTGTCAGCGATGAACGGCGAATCCAGCACCGATTCTGCGCAGCCATTGCCTCGAATAAACAGTTACGGCAGTCATAATGCTGCTTGGTTTGACAGACCTGGTGGACACAGCTCGCGACCACCGTCGTACCTTGGAGAGCCTGCACAGAAGAGGCATAAGCCATCGAGGGCTCAATCCTTCCATGAATCGGGCATTGGAAGGAGTCCATTGAGTAATAGCGCAAGTCAAAGTGAAGGTAGGCTAGAACCCCAGATACACTCTCGACTTCACAACTAATACAACTCAGATGTCTCACCAGTTGTCAGCTCAGGCAACTCTACCTCTTCCCGCTCATCCGACCCTCTGGAGATTGCTGGCCCATCCGACTACAAGAACAAGATGCGCACTCAACTCCCGACACCTACATCCTTTGGTGAAAAAGACGTTTTTGATCGGTTACACACCAGTACATCCCGCAAACTAGGAGAAGCACCTGTACTTTCGAAGCCAGTCAGCTCGGTCCCAGTTGTTGAACCAACCCGAAAAAGGCAAAGATGGAGCCTGATGGGGAAGAGACACAGCCCTACGATTGCTGCATAATTCCAGCACTTTGGACCAGGTACACAACCCGGCTGGGCTGACAAAGCTTCTGTCGTAGGTTACTTGCAGCTGCAGAAACAAGGATGGATGGCAATGGTGAAGAACTGGCAATGGTGGAAGCCTGCATATTGGTGTTCTGAAACGGCATTCCAACCAATTTTACCTTTGTGAGCAATAACGATCATGGTCACCACTTCTTTTCGTCGTTTCCATCGAAACGCTGGCCCCGCGGAAATTCAATTTACTATATTCGGCGTTATATTCTATGGTTCACAGCGGTACATCACTTTTTACAACTTTTCTGGACGGACAACTTTCATTTGGGCATCATGACTTTCATTTTTCAAACAGGACCGGATTTAGAAAGTGGGGGTTGGGGAAAGGGCTTCATAGCTCTGAGGTAGGAGTTAACTACGCGATCTGGAAATATCGCAGGGCAGGACATCATATTCTGAACCACAACTTATTCCAGACGAAATATAGGGAGACACTACAAGCTTGAGTAGCATACATGATAAAGTAGCAAAAAATCAAGCTCTCTAAATTACGCAAGACTCCAGGAAGTTGAGAGTTGACTGTGTTGCCTTTGAATTCATGACACTACACCACCACAGTCCTCGGTTAATTGAGTTTCGAACTACTCGAAATCGAGACTAACACCTTACGTCAACACACTACACCTGCATAAGCGTATAAGCGGAATTGGAGTTCCGAACTACGGACTTGAACGATCTGCATCCTACCTACTTTAATACGAAGGACGAATATGTAGCGATCAATGTTTCGGTGCCATAGACTACAAGCCCACACGTTTCTTACCATATGCAAGTCTCCTCGGACTATACCCCAACAGTGTTGCGCAATTCATCCCCCCTCCCCTGTATATTATGCAATTATCCTATCCATCTCTATGGAGACGAATCTAACCGAGGATTTCATATTCAAGAGTCACGTCGTGGAACATCAACACGCCATCTTCTGGTACTACTACCCAAAAATACAAAAGCTTAGTATGGGACTCGACCGTTCCGACCGCGTGGGTTCTATGTTATTTTCGCACTTGGTTTAGAAAAGGGGGTATCCGCTGTGTCCGACTGGCAGGCCTGGTAGAAACTAGACAACAGACGGAAAAAGTCAAATTTTTGCGGAGGTGGATACGATGCTCGATTGGCTCTCTACGGATCATGATAGGGCGAGTGGTGTCTATGGCGGGTCAAGAACTGAGCATCTGTGGGACAGATGAGAATCAGTTGGCGTTGAATAGCATACTGGGCATGGCAACAAAACGTGCTTGGAATATCAGCCGGGGTGGAAAGCTGTGCGCGGGAGAAAAGAAGGGTGTGTAGCTGTCAAGTCTGCCCCTGGTGGAATTAGGTTTATTTCAGGCAGCAGGCAGTAA
>Ga0247804_10001256_pt1 | contig 11748 bp, 13 predicted proteins | sample UWRJL029104C1_FD_181142 | JGI IMG/M metagenome (GOLD analysis project Ga0247804, IMG submission 181142) | Plant litter microbial communities from Arlington Agricultural Research Station in Wisconsin, United States - UWRJ-L029-104C-1 | ecosystem: Environmental > Terrestrial > Plant litter >...
CGCCGTGGGCATGGTGCCGGTCACGGCCGCATCATCGAGCATGAAGCTGGGCGTGACGGAGGCCAGGCCACTACCGTTGCCCTTGGGCAGCAGCACATAACCAAGAATCAGCACCAGCATGATGCCTCCCAGAATGAGAGCCAGCCGGTTGTTGCCGGCCGAAAGCTCTTCTTCTTCGGCGGCCACATTGGGGTCGATTTGTTCGTCGTCAGGGGTGGGTAGCTGTTGGGCCATTGGGCAAGATGGGAATTTTTTGAGAGCAAAAACCAGGACAGGAGAAAAACTGGGCCGGGGGCTACAAGAAGTCGTCCGCAAGTTAGGGTTTGTTGGGTGAAATCGGATAGACATCTGCTTAATTTCCCGCTCACCGGCCCCAAATAAAAACGCGACCGACCCCGCTGGTGCAGAGTCGGCCGCGCCGAACAACTATAACTACTAGATTTATTGGCCACTCGCCTCGTTGGCAGGCTTGGCCGGGCCGCTGGGCGCCTTGGCTCCAAAGTCCTGGTCCTGGCTACGCACGCCGTTCGAGAGGTCCACGCTGCCCTCGGTTTCAAAGCCGGGGCCCTGCGACTGCTCATTCGAATCGGAGTGGTTGTTGCCGCCCTGAGGCTCGGTTTCAGAGCCGTGGATATGCAGGTTTTCGAGCTGGTCCTTCTGGTTATCGCGCTGGGTGTAGCCGTGGGCGCCGGTGTTGCGGTGGGCCGTGGGGTCGTTGCTGGCCTTGTTGTTGCTCTGGTCCTGCTGGTATTCTTTCTCTTTCTCCAGCTGTTCGTTACGCGGCACGTTGCCGTTGCTGATGATGTCGGCGTGCTCGCCTTCGTCGGGATTGGTGCCGTCGCCGGAAATGTTGTCAGGAAGCATATGGTTGGGGGATTTTGGATGAGTGGATTGGTGGAGGAGTGGGTAGGATGGTGTACGCGAATAACTGTGGAGCGTTATCGTGCTGTACCGTCTCATTCGCTCCTCTCCAATGCACTCACCCAAATTCGCCGTTACCTCTTCACTTCGTTCAACTTCCAGTCATAAGGATAATAACTGACCGTATAGCCAGCCGGAATCAATTTTCCTTCCCGAAACTGGTTGATGTAAGCCACGCCGGTTTTGCCGCTGGCTTTGAAATCAGCCTCGTACCATTTGAAAATTTCCGAGAGGTAAACTTTTTTAGCTGCTGCCTCCACCCGCACAAAGGCGGGGTCTTGCAGCACCCGGCGGGCCTGCACCGTGAGTTGAGCGTCGAGCAGGTTGCCCACGTAAGCCTCACGGCTGAGGCGGGGGCAGCCTTTGGCCCCGCACACCAGCGCAAAGTGCGTGCGTGGGTCGGCGTAGGGCTCGCGGATTTTTTTGGTTTCGAGGTCGTTCAGCGTCAGCTTGTCGCCGGCCACGCGCACGGTGTTTCTATCGAAAAAACCCGGCACTTTCTGCACCGATTCGAGCGGGTAGTGCGCCACCACTTCGCCAATGACCAGCATATTGTAGGCATTGAGGTAGAATGCCTTGCGGTCATTATCCGTAGCCTCGGCCGCGTCAAACGTTTCGATGCGGCGCAGCAGCGCCTGCAGCTCCAGCGGGTTGCGCTTGATGGCGGCGTAATTGACGTTGCCCTCGGCATCGACAAACTTCTTGAAGTACGCCGTAATGGCGGCCGACAGGTTGGGCGTAGGCGGGGCGTGCGGCTTCAGGGCCAGCAGCGGCGCGGCCAGCAGCACGGCGCCCAGCAGCGCCGTCAGCACCCGCCAGCGGCGGGGTAGCAGGAGATTTTTCATCGGGGTAGAAATGAAAAGTGAAACATGAATACAAAGTAACACCGGCGCCGCGAAAATTGGCTTTTTCCGGGTTCCGAACCGGCCCGGCGTTTACCTTTACTTTCTACTCTCATGACCGCTGCTCTCTTCCACCTCGTCATCATCGGCAACGGCATCGCCGGCATCAGCTGCGCCCTGACTCTGCGACGTCTGCGCCCGGAGGCCCGCATCACTATCGTTTCCAGCGAAAGCGCGCACCATTACGCCCGTACCGCCCTGATGTATGTGTACATGGGCCACCTGCGCCCGGCCGACATCAAGCCCTACGAAGACTGGTTCTGGGCCGAAAACCGACTCGACCTGGTCCACGCCACCGCTACCGCCCTCCATCCCGCCGAGCAGCGCGTGAGCCTCAGCAACGGTCTCATACTAAGCTACGACGCCCTATTGCTCGCCACCGGCTCCGAAAGCCGATTTCACAATTGGCCCGGCCAGCACCTGGCTGGCGTGCAGGGCCTCTATAATCTATCTGATTTAGAGGCCATGAGCCGCGATACTCACGGTATCCGACGGGGCGTGGTGGTGGGCGGCGGCCTCATTGGTATCGAATTGGCCGAAATGCTGCACTCACGCGGCATCGAGGCGCTGCTACTGGTGCGCGATGCTCACTACTGGGGCAGCGTGCTGCCACCGGAGGAAGCCGCACTCGTTGATTATCAACTGAAAGAAAACCACATCCCCGTGCGCTACCACACGGAATTACGCGCAATCCTGGGCGACGCGCAAGGCCGCGTGCGGGCCGTGCTCACCACTAGCGGCGAAGAAATCGCCTGCCAGTGGGTGGGCCTGGCCACCGGCGTACGGCCCAATTTGGCGCTGGCCCGCACCGCCCCAGAGCTCGAAACCGACCAAGGTATTCTGGTAGATGAGCACCTGGCAACCAACATCCCCAATGTATACGCCGCTGGCGACTGCGCCCAGCACCGCCAGCCTGCCGCGGGCGAAGTACCCATCGAGCAGCTCTGGTACACCGGCCGCATGCAGGGCGAAACCGTGGCTCACACCATTGCGGGCCAGCCCACGCCCTACCGGCGCGGCATCTGGTTCAATTCGGCCAAGTTTTTCAACCTCGAATATCAGACCTACGGCCGCGCTCCGGCCGCCCCAACCGAAGGTTTCGGCAACTTCTACTGGCAGCACCCGACACGGCAGGTGGCGCTGCGTATTTATTTTGAAACCAGCGACTCACAAGCCGTCGTTGGTTTCAATGCACTAGGCCTGCGCCTGCGCCACGCCGTATGTGAGCAGTGGATTCGGCAGCGTACGCCGCTGGCCACGGTGCTGGCCCGGCTGGGCGAAGCTAATTTTGACCCCGAGTTTTTTCCCCGGCATGAGGCGGCCATCGTGCAGGCATTCAACCAGCAATTCCCGCAGCATGCCGTAGCAATTCGGCCCAAACGCAGGCTGTTTTTTTGAGTTAAAAGTTTAAACGTGGGGAGTAAAACAAACTCTTCAGAGCCCCAACCGCTCCCCAGCAGCTTTTAACCTTTAACTTTTCACTTTTAACTCCCTTTCCGTGGATTTCGAGAAACTATACCGCCCCTCGGCCCTCAACAGCTACCAGTTCATTGCCGTGACCGGGCTCATCATGAGCGGCGCGGCCCATCTGATTATTAGATACCTGGTGGCACGCCCACTGCCTACCGGCTTCGGCTGGCTTTACGTGTGCTGGGCGGGGCTCTACGTGGTCGGCGCACTGCTGAACCTCTTTGGCAAGCCCAGCAGCGGGCACCACCACCACTAGCCAACTCACCGATGCCTGACACTTACCAGCTTACCCCACCACCACCCACCCGGCTGCCTTTCGAAAGGGCCGCTCTGGCGGCCGTGGCTGCCGGGCTGCTGGGTCTGCTCCTCACCCTGTCCGATGCCGACCCGAACCGGCAGAAAACCTGGTTTTACGCCGCGCTGGGACTATTGAGCATCGGCACTTTAAGCTGGAGCTGGCTGAAATTCGGCCAACAACCGGCGGGCGTGAAGCAGGACGGCCTCTGGCAGCGCGCCAGCACCAGCCGCGGCGCCGTGGCCTGGGTCACGGGGCTGGTGCTGACGGGCTTCTACATTATCCTCTACTGGTTTCCCGACTACCTTGCTCACCTCATCCGTCCGCTCGACGGCTTTAGCCAGAGCCTGCGCGGCCGGCCCGCCGACCAATGGTTTCTCTACGGCAGCTTCTACACCCTGGCGGTGGCACTGATGGGCGGCCGGGCGCTGTGGAAATACCGGCATTCGCGCTACCAATTTATTCGCACGCTATCGGTCATGTTTTTTCAGACCGGCTTTGCATTTATCCTGCCTGGCCTGCTCCAGCTTTTTCAAAAGCCGGAGTTTTATTTCAGCTATTTCTGGCCGCTGAAGTACGATTATTTATTTCCCAACAACGTCAATTATTTAATTGATAACGGCCAGGCGCTGGGCGTGTTCATGGCATTCTGGGGAGCGGCCATGTCCTTCATCGCCACGCCGATACTAACGTATTTCTACGGCAAGCGCTGGTATTGCTCCTGGGTGTGCGGCTGCGGCGGTCTGGCCGAAACGGCAGGAGACCCCTACCGCCACCTCGCCGACAAAAGCCGCGCCGCCTGGCGCTGGGAAGTGCGAATTATTTACCCGATTTTCGGGCTAATCATTCTCATTACCGCGCTGCTGTGGCTGAATACCGCCACCCACAACGCCCTGCTCGGCAACATTTCCGACAAGGCCACGCAATGGTACGGCTTCTTCATCGGCTCCATTTTTTCCGGCGTCGTGGGGGTGGGCTTCTACCCTGTTTTCGGCAGCCGGGTGTGGTGCCGCTTCGGCTGCCCGATGGCCGCCTACCTGGGCCTGCTGCAAAAACACTTCTCCCGCTTTCGCATCAGCACCAATGGCGGACAGTGCATTTCCTGCGGCAACTGCTCGAATGCCTGCGAGATGGGCATCGACGTACAGCAGTACGCCCAGCGCGGCGCACCCATCGTGCGGGCCAGCTGCGTGGGCTGCGGCGTGTGCAGCACCGTGTGCCCCCGCGGCGTACTCAACCTCGAAAACGGGCCGCGCGAAGGCCGGCTGGTAATTTCTAATCTCATTCACGCCGATTCGCTGCGGATACTCAGCTAAGTTTACTTATTCCGAGTTTCTCCAATCAGAAGTGCTAACCTCAACTTCCAGCATCTGCTTGAGCACCGCATTGCGCTGGCGCAAAAAATTCGTCAGGTAGCGAGTAAGAAAAAGCTGCTCGAACAAGCGCCCGATGAACCCCACCGGGCTCTGGAAAGCAAACACATCGCGCATAAGTGTGCCCCCGGCCACGGCCTCGAAATAATGGTCGTGCCGCAGCCAGCGAAACGCCCCGCGCACCTGCTCATCCCGAAAATGCGTCGGTGGCGTAGCGGCGGTAATGCGGACTGTAAGGCGCTGCCGCAGCCCGAAATGCCGGCCTTCCCAGGTCACCACGTCGCCTAGCTGCAGCTGCCCGCTGGCCGGCCCCGCCAATACCCGCTCGCCCGTCTGTTGAGCCGATTCAACGTGAGCCTGTACATTCAGAGCCAAGGCGTAGCAAGCCGTCACTGGGGCGGCGATAAACGTGCTCAGCTCAATGTGCGGCATAGCTTACACCCTGGTTCCTCGCGTTTGCCAATGTTATCATTTCTCCTGGTAGCGTGCTGAAAGCGCTGATTTTATTGCTTCTGTTGCAGTAGCAGCTCAATGGCTCGGGTTGTCTCGTCGCTCCACACTACACTACGGACTTTATCAATGCTCAACATTGTATATCCATCCTCCTCAGCATATTGCGTGTACACCTCCAACTGCAGCTCATCTTCTCCCACCGCCGCCACATACCCGTAGAAATCATCGTCGAGCGTAGTCTCCAGAAAGATTAACTGCCGCGCTTCTTTGGCTTTCCGAAGCAGCTCCGTTACGGTAAAATAGTCCGTATCAATACCATCGGGCGCGGCCGGTTGCCCGAAAGCAATTTCCGGGTTATGTTCCTTAAACTCAATCAGCCGGATGTAGCGGTCATCGAAATCGACCCGCTGCACATCTTCCATGTTGATACTGCGCACTCCGGTCAGCAGTCCCTGCCGCGTAATCGTTCTGACGACCAGCAACTCGGGGTTAATATTGAGCAAATACCCCAGAAACATTGCCTCACCGGTATGAATAGCCACAATCTTACGATTGCGCTGCGCATGCAGCAATCTGTCAATCAGCAAATTTCCCATATTTAACAAGCCAGGTTTGTGCAAATAAAGCTGCTAAATCGAGAACCGGCCCAGGCAGCCAGCGCTACAAATTTTGCAACACCTCCTTGGTTTTGCTGACGTGGTCAGTAGCGCCGCTCAACGAATTAAAAATGTAGCGAATAATGCCCTCTTTGTCCACCACGAACGTCACGCGGCCCGGCAGCAAGCCCAGCAGCGCCCGCGGCACCTCGTAGAGCTTGCGCACTTTGCCGCCCACGTCGGCAAGCAGCGGGAAGGGTAGCCGGTTTTTCTGGGTGAATTTCTGGTGCGATGCCTCGCTGTCGGAGCTGATGCCGATAACGTCGGCCCCGAGGTCCTGAAAATCCTGGTAGTCATCGCGGAAGGCGCAGGCTTCGGCCGTGCAGCCGGGCGTTTCGTCTTTCGGGTAAAAAAACAAAACCAGGTGCCGGCCGCGCTGCTCGCTGAGGCGGAAATCGGTACCAGTAGTGGTTTTGAGGCTGAAATCGGGGGCGGACTGACCTACCTGAAGCATAGTTTTGAAGAAATATTCGTGGCCGGGAGCCGGCCACCGACGAGCTTTACGCTGGCAATAGCATCTTTGTGGTCGCGTCTGCCTGGCCAAACCGCTCCCGGCGCCACTTGTTTTCCCGCATGTCCATTGCCCCTCCTGCGACCCGCATCGGCGTCATCATTCCGGCCTACAACGAAGCCCAGTCCATTGCCCTCGTGCTGGCCGAAATCCCGACCGGGCTGGTGCAGGAAGTGGTGGTAGTGGATAATAATTCGAGCGACGACACCAGCGCCCGCGCCCGCGCCGCCGGGGCCACCGTGCTGCACGAACGCCGCCCCGGCTACGGCCACGCCTGCCTGGCCGGCATGGCCCACTATTTCGCCCAATCTTCCGAGCAGCAGCCCACTATCATCGTTTTCCTCGACGGCGACCACTCCGATTACCCCGAGGAAATGCCCGCCGTACTGGCCCCCATCCTGCGCGACGAAGCCGACCTGGTCATCGGCTCCCGCGCTTTGGGCGAGCGCGAGCGCGGCGCCTTGCTACCCCAGCAGCGCTTCGGTAACTGGCTGGCTACCCGCCTGCTGCGCCTGCGCTATGGCGGCACCCACACCGACCTGGGCCCCTTCCGCGCCATCCGTTGCGAGTCCCTGCAGCAGCTCGGCATGATTGACAAAACCTACGGCTGGACCGTGGAAATGCAGGTGAAAGCCGCCCAGCAAGGCCTGCGCACCACGGAAGTGCCCGTGCGCTACCGCCGCCGCATCGGCGTGAGCAAGGTGTCGGGCACGGTGCGCGGCACCATCGGGGCCGGCTATAAAATTCTGTGGACCATCTTCCGCTACTGGTAGTTTTTTCGTAGGTGCGGCGGAAAATACCCCTAGCTTTGGCTTTTCCCATGCGTCCCGCTATTTCCCCATTGTCTTGCTGATGCCGTTTCTGCCCCTCTTACTGCTGGGACTTTACGGCCTTTGCCTGCTGTTTATCATCGGCTTCAGTGTGGTACAGTGGCAGCTCACACGCCTGGCCCTGCGGGCCTACGGCCAGCTCGCCCCCACCCCGCTTGCGCTAACAGCCTGGCCCCGCGTGACGGTGCAGCTGCCGCTCTACAACGAGCGCAACGTGGCCGAGCGCATCATCGACGCAGCGGCGACGCTCAATTATCCCGCTGGTTTACTGCACATCCAGGTACTGGATGATTCTACCGACGACACCGTAGCCCTGGTAGCCGCTCGCGTCGCCCACCACACCGCCAAGGGGCTGCACATCACCCACGTGCGCCGCCCCAGCCGCGAGGGTTACAAAGCCGGCGCCCTGGCCCACGGCCTCCACCTGACGGCTGGCGAATTCATTGCCGTTTTCGATGCTGATTTTGTGCCGCCGCCGGATTTTCTGCGCCAAACCATCCCCCATTTTGCTACCAATTCCCGAACCGGCGTAGTCCAGACGCGCTGGGGCCATCTTAACGCTGACGAATCCTTATTAACTCGCCTGCAAGGCTTTGGCCTGGACGCGCATTTCCTGGTAGAACAAGTTGGCCGCCAGGCCGGCGGCCATTTCATCAATTTCAACGGCACGGGTGGCGTCTGGCGCCGCAGCTGCATCGAAGATGCCGGCGGCTGGCGCGCCGATACCCTCACCGAAGACCTTGACCTGAGCTACCGGGCCCAGCTGCGCGGCTGGCACTTCGCCTACCTGCCCAGCGTGGTAGCCCCCGCCGAGCTCCCCGCCGTCATGGACGCCCTCAAGTCGCAGCAGTTCCGCTGGACCAAGGGCGCCGCCGAAACTGCCCGCTTGCACCTTGGCAAAGTGTGGCGTTCCGATGCCAGGCCAAGCACTAAGCTGCACGCTACTTTCCACTTACTCAATAGCAGCGTATATGTGGCCATCCTGCTGATGGCGCTGTTGAGCGTGCCGCTGGTGTTCATCAAGGCCGGGCATCCGCAGTGGCGGCTGGCATTTCAGCTGGCGGCGGTGTTTCCACTGGCCTTCCTGCCGCTGGTGTTCTATTACTTCACGGCCTGGCGCCTGGGCCGGGCCGAGCGGGGCAGTAAGAGCAGTTATCCAGCTTTCTTCCTGCTGTTTCTGTCCGTGTCGATGGGCCTGGCGCTGCACAATGCGCGGGCCGTGCTGCTGGGCTGGCTGGGCCAGCGCAGCGCCTTCATTCGCACCCCAAAAACCGGCGGCCAGCCCAGCGCCCGCCGCTACCGCACCGGCGGCCTCGACATTCTGGTGCTGCTGGAAGGCCTGCTGGCCATCTATTTCGTTTTCGGCATGGCTGCTGGCGTGTATTCGCACGATTTGGGCCTGCTACCCTTCCACCTGCTGCTGGCCAGTGGGTTCGGCACGGTGTGCTATTATTCCATTCGCCACGCCCGCTAATTTCGGCCATACGATGAAGCCTAGGCATCAGGTCATTGCAGGTATCGCGGCGCTGTTGTCCGGGTTGGCATATCTGGTGCTGGCCTATGTTATTCCACGGGCTGATTTTCTGCCGTTAACACTGCTTTTTGGGGTAGCGCTGGCGGGCTATGCAGTTTTATTGCGAAGCGGCATTTCCTGGAAACGAGGCTTGATGCTGGCGCTATTGCTGCGCCTGTTGTGGCTGCCCGCCACCCCGGCATTATCTGATGATTTTTATCGCTTCCGCTGGGATGGGCTGCTGGTTGCCAATGGTATCAATCCTTTCCAGTTTCGCCCGGTTCAATTAACAAATGGCCTACTGGTTAAGTCAGTCAAATATGAGCTTCGTTCGTCACTAACGCATTTATTTCCCAAGCTTAATTCACCTGCTTATTATTCGGTTTACCCACCAGTTTGCCAATTTATTTTTGGTCTCGCCGTCAGGTTATTTCCCGATTCCGAAACCGGTTTCGTCGTCGTGCTACGGCTATTTATCCTGGCTGCCGAATGCGGTTCAGCCTGGCTGTTGCTGCAATTACTGGATTCACTAGGCAAACCACGTGAGCTGGCGTTGCGCTACTTACTGCACCCGCTGGGTATCGCCGAGCTAACTGGCAATCTGCATTTTGAAGCGCTGGTTATTTTTTTCGTCCTGCTCGCAGTCTGGTTGTTGTCCCGGCAAAACATCTATCAATCGGCACTGGCCCTGGCGCTGGGAGTTGCCACCAAATTATTACCCGTGCTGCTACTGCCGCTGCTATTTCGTCAGCTTGGCTGGAAGCGGTTTATTATTTATTCAGCGGTTTTCATATTTGCGCTTGCCCTGCTATTCCTGCCATTTATTTCAACCGAATTAATTAGCAACATCAGCTCCAGCCTCCGGCTTTATTTCCACAGTTTCGAATTCAATGCCAGCCTGTATTATTTGCTGCGAGCCGCTGGTTTCCAGCTCAGCGGCTATAACGAAATTGCCATCATCGGCCCGGGGCTGGCGCTGGTTTCGGCACTCCCGGTGCTCATGGTAGCCTGGCGACAGCGCCTTGCGCTGGAGAATCTGGCGTCCAGCTTGCTGCTTATTCTAAGCATTTACTACTTGTGCGCCACCACGGTGCATCCGTGGTATCTCACTCCGCTCATTGCCGTGAGCATTTTCACCCGCTTTCGCTATCCATTGGTATGGGGTGGGATGGCCATTCTATCCTACGCGGCTTACCGCGACGCTTCCTACACCGAGAACCTGGGTTTGGTGAGTTTGGAATACGCCGTCACGCTGGCCTGGCTGGCTTATGAATTGTTTTTTACCCGGTCCTCAAAGGTTTCACTCCCCGCGCCACGCCCGTAAATCGGCCACCGTATCGACGTCGGCCAGTTCCGGCAGCAGCGCTACACTCAAGCCCAGTTGCACCGCATCAGCCAGGGTAGCGGCCCGCACGGTATCCGTGCTCCATTCTTTATTGGCAAACAGTGGGGCATGCAGCACCTTCATTGCCAACAAATAATACCCCCCATCGGTAGCCGGCCCCAGCACTACATCATGGTCCTGGAGCAGTTCAAAAGCTTGTTCCAGGTGCGCAGCCCGCAGCCCCGGGCAGTCGGTACCGATAATGGCCACGGCCGATGCCCCCGCCGCATACGCGGCGGCAAAGGCGGCAGCCATGCGGTGCCCCAGGTCGCCCGCCGGCTGCAGTTGCCAGGATGTGTTGGGCCACTCCGGCAGTTCCGCCGCAGTCGAATTTGGTGTCTCGGCCAGCCACACGGTGGCGGGAATGCCAGCCGCTTCTACTGCTGTCGCCGTGATATTCAGTAGCTCGCAATACACTGCCAGCGCAGCCTCGTCGCCAATGTCGGCCGCCAGGCGGGTTTTTACCCGGCCCAGCACGGGCTGGCGAGCAAAAATAAGCAGATGTCTGCCAAGGTCAGGGCGTGAATCAGCCATTTAACCAGCTGCTTGCATCCGTCGCACCCGAATCTGCACCCGCTTTCCGTCTTCGCTGGTCGTGGGCTGTACGTCAATGCGTTCTGCCTCATCGAAATAAGTGGCCAGCCCACGCACAATGCCCACGGCCAGCCCGCCCATACGGCGCGGCGACACGTAGTCGATAATGACTTCGTTTTCATTAACGCGCTTCACCTCAAGCACTGGGGGCGCATTTTCGGTGTGCTCGCGGCGAACGTGGGTGTGCATCACAGCTTCGGTGTGCTCCAGCATTTCCAGCGTCTTCCACTCGGGGCGCATCAGCTTCTGGTACATGTAGAGCAAATCGGGCACGAGGTACTCGCCGAATTTCTCGTGCAGCTCACCCGCCGGGATGCCGGTTTGCTCGGCGGCGTGACCAATCAGCGCATACATGTGCTCGTCGGGGTACACCGTCTTGCTGTTGAAATCGATGCTGCTGATGCCGGCCAGCTCCGTTAGCTGCACCCAGGTGCTGTGGTCGTACTGCGTTTGAACGTAACGTTTCAAAAGCGCGAAAATCGTACCGTGCATAGAATCAATTAACAATGAATAATTAATAATGAACAATTGGTGGGCGCCCGTCAGCAAAAGTAGTACCCCGGCACCCGCCAATTGTCCACTATTAATTATTCATTGCTAATTGCCTTAAATCGCGCCCATCACCGTCATGGTACTCAAGGTCGGATTGACGCTGCCGCCGGCGGGCTCCACCGTCATGGCGAAGGCCTGGGCGCTGGCGATGTCCTTCATGTGCTGCAGGCTGTCGCCGGCGGCGGTGGCAACGGCCAGGATACCAGCGTCCACGGGCTTACCGTTGTCGAGGGCCCAGAGTTGGTACTGCTTGTCGGCGGGCAGGGCGGGCAGGTTTTTCACGTCCACGTACAC
>Ga0247804_10001257_pt1 | contig 11747 bp, 8 predicted proteins | sample UWRJL029104C1_FD_181142 | JGI IMG/M metagenome (GOLD analysis project Ga0247804, IMG submission 181142) | Plant litter microbial communities from Arlington Agricultural Research Station in Wisconsin, United States - UWRJ-L029-104C-1 | ecosystem: Environmental > Terrestrial > Plant litter >...
AAAATCAGAACTAAAACCAAGAGGAGCTAAAAGAAAGAATTTTAGATACCATAGCCATTGTCCCTCACCTCGATTTTATCTAGCGTGTTTGGAGATATCACGACATCTATAGAAGTTGCCTTCGCATCTAAAGCATTGTCTACGAGCTCCTTTACTAGTGATACTGGGGTTGTGAGAATTTGAGCAGAGTTGAGGAGATGAATAGTCGAGTCTGGTAGTGCAGTGATAGCCATGACTATAGCCTGCCAAGGTCATACATGCTTAGAGATTTCCAACAAGGGCGTAATAATTTTAGATGCAGAGTCCCATGAATTTGCCAAGTCAGGTTTAAGATGAGGCGACTATAGTGGTGTTACAGGAATTAGGATGTATGAGAACGTCTGATACAATAGGAAAATGAATGAATACTGGAGAATGGTACTGTCTCGACTTTTGTCAGCCTCGTCCTGTCTACCCGCCAAGACAAGGCTCGGATCGCAGGGATTATGCATCACACTCAACTTTTTGCAGCGAGTCATCGTCCAGTGTAAATAGTGTCATAAAGTTGTCCGTTTTTCTATATACCTTCACTGCTCTTCTTCCCTACCAATACAACCACTCCTGGACTCAGTTCAACACGTCGAAATTATTGTTCCAAGCGCTGCGGGTGAGCGCCAGACCAAGACCCTCCAGAGTTAATATCTATCGGATATCCACCAGAATGGCTACCAACGCCGCTTCATACAACCCACGTTAGTATATCAATTGGCGCCTTATTTAATAGACACTTCGTACCTGGCATCCTTCCAGAATATCGGGGCTAACGTTATTGCTAGTTGGGAAAGAAACTGGCCCCGTATCTGGGCCACCCCCCGCTATTTCCTCCGAAATCAAAGATGCGATTAAGGATTCTGCGCAATCCGAAGCAACAGGATCCCACGTCCCAGGACAGGATGCTGGCAGCAAGGTTGGAACTTCAGAGGCAGCTGGCGGAGAGAAAAAGGTGAAGAGTGAGAAAGAATGTACGCACATTGCCTAGTCCACATTGACATACTGTGAGATCTGGGATATAAGCCCCTCCAAAGAATGAAGCTCTGTGGCGAACTTGAACCAGATAACAAAACCCTTCCTATCTAAGCCGTATTTTCTACAAACGAATTAGTCTATTGGGTAGGAATGTTAACTCTTTTTTGGACACCATAGGAGTGGGCTTACATTCCAGACTCTCTCTTTTACTAGTTGACCGATAACGTACTGACTTATAACCATAGTGGAAAGGGAACGAAAGAAGGCTGAAAAACAGGCCAAGTTCGACCAAAAGAAAGCGGCCTCCGCTGCAAAGGCGGGTCCAGCAGGACCAAGTAAAACAAAGGAGAAGAAAGCTGCTGCGGCAGCGGAAAAAAAGCCTGCTCTGCCACAATACGTGGAAGAAACCAAACCTGGAGACAAAAAGAGTAAGGTTGTCCTGCAGAAACATGCGCAAAAATCCTAATTTTTTCCTAGTCCTAAGATCTTTTGATGATCCTCACTTCACCGCCTATAACCCAACCGCTGTCGAATCCGCATGGTATGCATGGTGGGAGAAGGAGAAGTTCTTTGAGCCTGAGTTCACAGCGGACGGAAAAATCAAACCTGAAGGATCATTCGTAATTGTGGAACCACCTCCCAATGTCACTGGCGCATTACATATGGGGCATGCCTTAGGAAACTCACTGCAAGATGTAATGATCAGATGGAATCGTATGCATGGCAAGACCACTCTATGGCTTCCAGGTTGTGACCATGCTGGAATTTCTACCCAAAGCGTCGTAGAAAATATGCTATGGCGCAAAGAAGGCAAAACCCGGCATGATCTAGGGAGAAAAAAGCTGGTAGAGAAGATTTGGGAATGGAAAGGAGACTATCATAAGAATATCAACAATGCCCAAAGGCGTATGGGAGGATCTTTCGACTGGAGCAGGGAGGCCTTCACTATGAGCCCTAACTTCTCGGCAGCTGTCACTGAGACATTCGTCTCATTACACGAGGAAGGCATCATCTACCGAGCAAACCGTCTTGTCAATTGGTGCACGAAACTGAATACTTCTCTATCTAACCTCGAGGTCGTCAATAAGGAAATCTCTGGGCGAACCTTGCTTGACGTACCTGGATATGATAAGAAGGTGGAGTTTGGAATTATTGTCCACTTTAAATACCCTATCGAAGGATCTGATGAAACTATCGAAGTCGCTACCACAAGACCCGAAACAATGTTAGGGGATAGCGGTATTGCAGTGCATCCCACTGATGAGCGGTACAAGCATCTCGTCGGGAAAAACGCCGTGCACCCTTTTATAAAAGGCAGGCTATTACCAATTGTTGCAGATGAATATGTTGAGCTAGGATTCGGTACTGGTGCGGTGAAGCTAACTCCTGCTCACGATCCCAACGATTTCAAATTAGGCCAAAAACACAAATTAGAATTTATCAACATCCTAACAGACAATGGCTTGATGAATGAGAACGCTGGAGCTTATGCTGGACAGAAACGATTCGATGTTCGGTACACGATTCAAGAGGATCTCAAAAAGCTTGGACTTTATGTTGATAAAAAGGACAATCCCATGACGGTACCTCTTTGCGACAAATCCAAGGACGTCATTGAGCCTCTGTTGAAACCGCAGTGGTGGATGAATATGAAAGAGATGGCAGCAGCTGCTCTGAATGCCGTAACGTCCGGCGAGATCAAAATCTTGCCAGAAAGCGCCGAAAAGAGCTACATCAGATGGATGAGTGATGTGAACGATTGGTGTCTTTCGCGACAGTTATGGTGGGGTCACCAAGCACCCATGTACTTCGCTCAGGTTGACGGAGAAGAGTGTGACCAGAGTGATAATAGCCTATGGTTTGCCGGTCGAACACTAGAAGAAGCCCAGGCGAAGGCGAGCAAGTCACCTAAATTGGAAGGAAAAAAGTTCACATTACAAAGAGATGAAGACGTGTTAGATACGTGGTTCTCTGCTGGACTTTGGCCATTTGCTACACTTGGATGGCCAAGCAAGACTATCGACCTAGATAGGCTCTTTCCAACCTCTGTGCTTGAGACGGGTTGGGATATCTTGTTCTTCTGGATTGCACGAATGGTGATGTTCAGTATTAAATTGACTGGGAAAGTGCCTTTCAAAGAGGTATATGCCCATTCTCTCATTCGAGATTCAGAGAACCGAAAAATGTCCAAATCCCTAGGCAATGTTATTGATCCTCTTGATGTTATTGACGGAATCGAACTCGAAAAGTTACATGCGAAACTTCGAGTTGGAAATCTTGCGGAAACTGAGATCGGCCGAGCAGAAAAGTACCAAAAGACTGCCTTCCCAGACGGAATCCCTCGATGTGGTACAGATGCTTTGAGATTTGCCCTAGTTGCATATACTACTGGTGGCGGAGACATCGCTTTTGATATTAAGGTGATTCACGCATATAGCAAGTTCTGCAACAAAATTTACCAAGCCACTAAATATGTCATCGGCGTAATGGACAAGCTACCTGAAGATGTCAACTTTGTACCTCAAAAGACAGCCGGACTAACCGGCAAAGAGTCGCTTGCAGAGCGGTGGATTCTACACAAGATGACTGTTGCTGCGAAGGAAGTCAACCAAGCTCTCGGGGACCGTGAGTTCATGAAGTCTACGACTTTCATCTATGCATACTGGTTGTTCAACCTATGCGATGTTTATATCGAGAACTCAAAAGCCATCATATCGAAAGGAACACCAGATGAGAAGCTTTCCGCCCTCAACACGCTTTACACTGCCCTGGAAGGTGGTTTAACGTTGATCCATCCATATATGCCATTCGTGACGGAGGAACTCTGGCAACGTTTACCCAGACGACCGGAAGACATGACACCTTCAATTGTTAAGGCCAAATATCCCGTCTACGACCCCAAGATGGATGATCCTGCTTCAGAGAGTGCATATCAGCTCGTTTTAGATATTTCAAAGGGAATCCGATCACTAATGGCCGATTACTCAATTTTGAAAGACGCTAAAGGTAAAACTCGCATAGTCCCATACAGAGATCTTTATTAATGCAAAACAGTATATATCCAAGCATCAGACTCAGCATCCCATAGCACCGCAACATCCCAGACCCAATCAATTCAGTCCCTAGCGTTCCACCCCAAGGATGAGGCATCAGCACTTTCTATTCTCTCCTCCACCGACACCCGACCACCTGGATGTGTAGTCTTTGCTGTATCCGCCACCACCTCTGTTTTCCTCCATGTAGTCGGCCGCGTCGATTTCGACGCCGAGATCGACAAAGCCAATAAGAAACTCACCAAGGTCAACGTTGGGCTTGAAAAGCAGACCAAAATTTTAGACGATCCAGCTAAGATTGAGAGAATGGGTGAGGCGTTGGTAGACGTTGAGAAGAAGAAACTGGCAGATTTAGAGGCGGAGAAGAAGGGTTTCGAGGAGACAATTAAACAATTTGAGGAGTTGAAGTTGGAAAAATAGGTGGGCAATGCTCTGCACTTACTAGCTCCAACGTCGATAGCACTTTATTTATTGAATATAAATGTTCACTTGCCACGTTCGTGCAAAACTTAAAAATTTTAATCATGCTTGAGAGTTCTAATCATTTGGGGATATTACTTGCAGTCTCTGGAGTTGCTGATTGCTTTGTCCGCCAGAGAATTCTGTATATTGAAGAAGCCTCATCAGCACCCCGAAAATTGCCTGGCCCTGAATCACGATGGCACTCATGTTGTAAGATTCCAATTCCGACCTCGAAACTCATCCTATACATACGATTGCAACGAACGAACTTAGGGATATTGAACCGATTCTAGGGTGGTTTGGAATACTACGTTGATATGGCTGCGTGAAGTTGCTGTAACAAGTATAGAGACTGTAGTTCTCACAAGAAAAACCGAGTTCTCGAGTCTTAAGAGTACTTGCTTCTTGCATCGGCTCCAACTATTTCTTGGCGTACCAAGTGTTTTGTACTACATTTCTAGTTTGGTTTTCCTCAGTCTCTAATCTCATGTTTCCACTGCTCAATCAACACAAGCTCTCAAAATACCAATAGAGACTTTTTCACGCTCTCTTAAGAACTTTGATGCTTGGTTTCACAGATTTGGGGGTTATACCAAACTTGTACCTCACCATACTTTCAACACAACCATGTTTATGTGCAGCACCTACAGAAAATTTTGAATGATAACTTATTGAGGTAAATTATACCCAATTATCCCATGTGTATTGCTCATTTAATGCGGGTGGTTCTGCAGACAAGCACTAAATATTGGCATGAACCAAATAGTACCGTATGAGTCAACCCTCCGTTTCGCTGCGATGCTTTGCTATTTCATAAGAAATACCTCTACTAGCTTCTGTTAGCCAACCGAATCTTCCATTACATTTATCTTCAGTAAGTAGCCCTACGGTATTTGATTTGAAGATTACACCAGCTGGGATCTTCTAGCAGTTCGTGTGAGCTTCTGGGATTGTGAGAGAGAGAGGAATATTTTCATTTATAGTGAGGAGACTGACAGGATTTGCCACTGCTTAGAATGGGAGGAATCACAAGATAACGATTTTTCAATTCTGCTTGATAGAATTTATCCTTTCGTTACTCAAGCAAATTCCATTTTAGCTCATTATGCATCACGACTGGGACTTTGCGGCTTTAGAACAACTTTTGGTACTAAAGGCTTCTAATATCTAAGTGGAGCGGACAAAAGACAATATTTACATTGAACGCGAATGAGAAATTTCAACTAAATGAAATGCATGTGACAAAACACTGTATAACACTAGCTCAATTGCATGGGGAATAGAACTAGACTGAAATTATTCCAAAGAGTGCTTTAAGTAATACAATTTCCTAAGATGAACCCTTTACAAACACTGCGAGTACCACTCGTTGGTGACAGTGCACGAGGAGCCTGATTCACAGGCCTTGCAGCCTGCAAACCCGCTACCGCCGCACTGGCCGTAGCGCGCAGTAGTGCAACCAGATGGTGAGGAAGGTGTGGAGGCTGGTGCTGAGGTAGGTGTCGAGGCAGGTGTTGAAGCCGGTGTTGTCGTCGAGCCACCATCCGAGTTTTTGATGGGGTTTTGTAAAGTCAGCACACCAGGTCGGTAGGGCAGAAGATTGTAGTCGCCGCCGGCGCTGGGGTTGCGTCCTTGATAGAGTAGTTGTAAGTTGCATGGATCAATGGTCATAGTCTGGTCAGGGTCGGGGCGAACTAAATCACCATGACTGATATCGTTAGTCCAAGTAGCACCACTGTTAGCCTTGCCAGCGAAAGGGCTGCTTTCCGAGCCAGCCTGTACAGTCCACGATCCATCTAGACTGCTAGCTGTGAAGGAGCGGAAATAGCGTCCGCCGGATCCCATAGCCTCAACGATCATGAGGTATTTCTTGTTGCCTGTGGCACCTTTGACCGTGTAGACCTGAACTGCTTCGAACAAGTTGGCTTGTGTATCGCTCATAATTGTCTGATAAGAAGTGCCAAAGTTGCCTGGGAAGTTTCCTATGGGCATACTGGCTCGGTAGATTTTGCCGTTATCGCCACAGAAGAATAAGTACATATTCTTATCGTCACCGATGAGGGTCTGGTCGATAGGTCCGGTGCCGGAACCTGTAATACTTCCAGAGAAGAGGGCCTGGGCTGACGACCATCCATTGGCATTAGTGGGATCTTTGGAGGTCTTGTAGGAGAATGGTGTCGCTCCCCATTGATATGCGAGTATCCAGACGTCCTTGGGCTTGAAATAAAAGAGAGTAGGCGCCACGGTGCCTTGACTCATACCGTTTTGACTGGCAGAGGCCATCTGAGACCAATCTGAGAAGAGAGCAAAGTTCATTGAGCCATAATTTCCATTGGCATTGTTTGAGGCGTACACAAGATGCTTGCCTTGGTACATGGTGCTAGTGAAGTCCTTGAGCGACGCCCATCCCGATTTTGGTTGAACCAGTGCACCACTTGATGTCCATTTATACTGGGACGGAAGACTACACGTCTGCGCGGCGGCCACTGATGCGGACGCAAGCAACGCGAGGAGGCTGTGGTTGGTGTTTGCAAGTCTCATTGTAACAATTTTGTCTTACAAAAACTGTCTGGTCGAGCAGAAGAGGCAGAGCACTGTGCAACTCAAAAGGGGAACAGCGGAGTTTTATATCTTTCAGATATGGCTACCACCTCCACTAAACACCTCCATCTCCCTGGTTGCCCACATCATCCAGCCTGGGGGGCTCTTTCATCCGTACGGTCATGTTTTCCCTCAGTACTACTAGGCACATAATAACCAGCTATGCGTGTGAAGCATTTCCTACATACGATACGTGGAGAAACATCACGAAGATTGGAAGGGGAAAATGGACCCCAGCCGGCAGTTACAGATATATACTGAATGTACAAGGAGGTGCTGTGCGGACCCAATTCCTCCATATTGGGTTGTGGGGCTAGCGCCACCGGGGCTAATCCTAGTTCGTGGGGAAGCGCTAGGGAAGGGGATCCGATCCGTCGGATCCATTTGTGGATTTCGGGGCGCCTAGTGTTTTCAGTATAGCCGGGCATAATAACCAGGTGCGGCTGATTGGTGTTGTTGTTGTTATATAGTTGTCGTTGCAAGAGATATCCCGACGCTAGTAGAAAGCTGGATGGCTGATAGAGATTCTGTCAGCGGCAAGCTCGAAGTTAATTATACATTCAACAAGCACATGGTGCTGGAAGAATGCGACGCCTTGGAACCAGACCTTAATCAGATGATGGTACTTTTTATTAAAGATGCCAAGCACCTCGATGATATCAAAAGAGCTTTTGGAATCAGCAGACAACATAGATGTTATATGATCGAGATTTGAGATCGAGATCAATTTATCTATAATCCAAGCTTTGGTTGTGACGTATATTGGTCTTCTTCAGTTGCTGCTATTAAGCGAAGTGCCCCCTTTTTTATGCATAAGCTAAATATATGAGTTTTAAGGGCTACTTATATGCGGTTGTATACACTCGTAGTAGTCAATAGATGGACCAAAACTCATGATATATACCCTTATCAGTTCCCTTGTGGTTTCAACAGTTAGCCTCCAAACCACTAGGACTTGAAGCATCCTGTGTAAGTAGCATATTGTTCTTGTTTCTCTTTTTTTTTTTGGCAGTGACCCTCCGAAAACTCTAGGCTGAATACACAACTATCCTATGTCAAGCTATAATCTTGGCATGCCAAGACTATACAGCATCTTGATATCCAGCTGATAGCTCAGGAGGCACCAATACATGCTGAAATTTCATCTTAAGGAGATTTTAAGCTGATATTGGATAATGCTGTGAATTCTCAACTCCAGTTCTTCTCAGTTTATAGCCGTTTGTCTTTCTGGCCGTTTTCTCCGCACTTTTGACCGTCACTTTAGAACCACTTTCACGAAGGTTGATCTCCTAAGATAACAATATTGGTTTACAGTTTCACTCACAGTCGAGCTAACTAAAACTGCCACACATCACTCAATCGCGCGGTTTCTCTATTCCATATTATAACACCCTACTTATTCTATAAAGTGTTGTACAAAGTCAAATGCCATCCGGATGTGACACACTCACTTGACCATGATCATCATGCTCTAATAGGTGCGGCTATAGATGCTGCTGCCAAAGCTGATACTAATACGATTTTAGTCATCGTGAATATCCTTACAACGTACCATCCAAGATGCTCGGCGCCCGTGCCTCTCTCTCTCTCTGTCTCTCTTTCTCTCTCTCTAATTCCCTCTCTTCACTGTGCCAAAGAAAGAAATGAGCAGAGTTGCAACTCTAGGAGGATTAAGGTTGAAAGCACAGGGGCATAATCGAGTATTTCACATATGGCTTCATGATTGAATCTTGAATTTGCTGTTCAGATAGATATTCCGGTTTTACGGAGAATGATACCAATTTCTCATATGCTTCGCTCGTCATGGCAGCCAGGTCCGCATTTCCACTCGCCTCGTACTCCAACATGATCTCCTTCAACCTTAGGTTCAAATTGGCCACTTCTTAACCCCCCAGTTATTTAAGCTACTACCCGCTGCCGACCAATAAACCTTCATAGGTTGCAGACCCAGCGAAGATTATATATTGTGCGGCAACCATGATCTTACAGTCGCGGTTAAGTCCTGGTGACATCTCCTCCTCAAGAACAGTAGGAACATCCCGACTAGGGTACAAACAGGGAGCCGGGTACTGGTTGTTGAAGCCAGAAGCCGTGCAACGAGCGACGAAGGCTGAAAAGTTTAACCATTGGTCGCAGAGCTGCTTATACTCCTCTGGGTATCATTACGATGATTGCCGTCGCTTGCTTTGATCTAGCTGTCAGGATCACGCTCAAATAAAGTGAAGTAGGAGCTGGTACTATAGTTTCCATTCCAGTTGTCTCCCATTACTGAGACGAATACTTGCTCCTTGGTATATACGAGAGGATCATTGTAAGGGACGCGCTTTGCGATATCGAATATGAGTTCCCAGAGGCAGTTGAGGTAACCACCCATTCCCTTATCATCCTGAAATCTCATCAAAGGGTCGGATGGCAGTAAGTTCCCCCAGTAGTAAGTATCGATAAGTCTTGATATATCTGCTGCCACGCTATCATTGGGCGAGATAAGAAATTCTTCAAGATGGTCCCTATATCTTGAACTACTGGCCCTTCGTCGGAAGCCTCGATCTCTTCCTCCAGAAACAAAACCCATGGGAGATTGGTATTATAGGAAACTATCAAACTCTCTTTGTCTGGTCTCATTGTAAATCCTGAGAACACTAAAACCCGGTTACACAAGATTGAGATAATGATGGAGGTAATTGCAGTATATTTGAGAGTAAGAATCGTCCCTTGAGGTTGGAAGATGCTCAGAGACAGTTGCTGTAGAGAAGTGGAGGCATCGTTAGTTTTCAATTAGCTAAACCCATCAGCGAACACTACCATCTCTTACACATCTACACTAAACAATTACCATAGTGCTCAACCAGAATTAAAACAAAAAAATTCATGACCCTTTGTGGACCTAGTATAGGTCATATATGAGACAGATGAATAAGAGTATAATGAAGACTTCGATAGGAAAGGAATTTAGACACTGATACGCCTACAAAAGATGCACAAGCGACTGAGAGACGTGACCACATTTTATCCCAATCCACGTTCTACACTATTGAATTTGGGTTTCGTAGTCAGTATATATGATCAGCTTTATTACCTAGGTTGAGAGAGAAAGGGTAGCTAGAGCGGTGCTCGTCACCCGATCGCTGATTGTCACACTTACGTAGCGAGAGACTTTTTGCAGCAATTTCTCCGCAAATGTAGAATATTACAGATCGTAAATATTGTTATAATTCAAGGGTATATAAAGTTCAATATGACGATTACATAAGTATATGGGTAGAACATAGGTAGGAAACAATATCCAACACCCCGGCGGTAGAGATGTGAAGAATAAGCTCATTCAAACAAGAATTTTTTCACGGTCTATCATCACAATCAATCTGTATGTAGCCGCCAAAAGTAAATTAGTTTTGATCCGCTTTTGTATGTCATCTAATACACACTGTTCGTCTCGAGCTCTTAACTGTCAGCCTTTGCTATCATTTCCGACATCCAAGCCACGAGACTATTTGGGGAAGTTTCAGCAAAGAACAATTCCTGAGCATCTACACTATCCTGAGCAATCTTTTTAGTACGAGCAAACATAACTTTCTCGTAGTTCATGATAGCTTGTGCTAAAGTCATTATTCCTTTCGATGCCTTGACAATCGCATCTGCAATCTCAACTGCATCGATCATGGCCATATTAACTCCTTCTCCAGCAAATGGTGTCATCAAATGTGCAGCATCCCCAATCAGAGTGATTCCAGTCCTTGACTCCCAACTGAAGCCGATAGGTAACATATATATTGGAACAAGCTTACAATGTTCTGCTTCAAGGGATGAAGCAGTGACAATGGCTTTCAACGATTCTCCCCAAGAGGCAAAAAGATCTGGATGCGAGATCAATTCTGATAGAAGTGCTTTTGGGGCTAATTTAGCAAGATCAACTGTCGAACCACCTCTCTTTGGATATATGTAGGATGGATTTGGACTTGTAACCATTAAGTAGGCAAGGAGAGAACCGTGTCCATCACGTTGATAAATGATGGACTTTCTATCTCCGAGGCACCAGTAGGTTCCGTTTCTAATCTGCTTGGCTATATCTGGCTGGGTGTTGTCAACATCTGTTACATGTGTGATAATGCAGTTGGTTTTGCTGTGAAGTGGTTGTACTTCAGACAGAGCTGTACGGATACGGGACCAAGCACCGTCAGCCCCAACTACGAGATCAAACTCATGGTTTTCTCCCTCTCGTCCCTCAAACTCTAGATGCCATCGGTTGGCAGAGGTTGGGGATATCGAAATGAGCTTGTGGTTCCATAAGATATTCTCTTCAGGTACTGATTCACGGAGAATTTTTATCAAGTCTATACGGTCAATTTCGGGTCTTGACAGTTGCGGATGTCCAGAGTTGTAATGAAGTACCTCTCCATTCTTGTCACAAATATATTTGTCTTCTCCGTCAGGTTGGAATAGGGCTTCAGCCTTCGCCCAGAGTCCGCACTGACGGAGGGCATTCTGACCAGTTTCCGCGTGTAGATCAAGAGTTCCGGTGGCTTTTGAAGAGTTGAATTTTGTTCTCAGCTCAAAGATAGTGTACGGAATAGACCTCAAGGTAAGAAGTCGAGCCAGAGTAAGGCCTCCTGGTCCTGCGCCAATAAT
>Ga0247804_10001260_pt1 | contig 11719 bp, 12 predicted proteins | sample UWRJL029104C1_FD_181142 | JGI IMG/M metagenome (GOLD analysis project Ga0247804, IMG submission 181142) | Plant litter microbial communities from Arlington Agricultural Research Station in Wisconsin, United States - UWRJ-L029-104C-1 | ecosystem: Environmental > Terrestrial > Plant litter >...
TGCCAAAGCCGGCATCTACGCCATCAAAAATTATTTCCGAAAACTCGGTATCCCCGAATTACCCATTATGATCAGCGGCACCATCACCGATGCATCGGGCAGAACATTAAGTGGACAAACCCTTGAAGCCTTCTATGTTTCCGTGATGCACGCCAAACCATTGAGCGTGGGCCTCAACTGCGCCCTGGGCGCTTCGGAAATGAGGCCGCACATTGAAGAACTGTCGCAGATCTGTGGTTGCTATACTTCCGCTTATCCGAACGCCGGCCTGCCCAACGCCTTCGGCGAATACGACGAGCAGCCGCACGAAACCGCGCACATCATTGAAGAATGGGCCGCCAACGGCTGGCTCAACATTGTAGGTGGCTGCTGCGGCACCACGCCCGACCACATTAAACACATTGCCGGCGAAGTGGCGAAATTTGAACCCCGGGTATTGCCGGTGATAGAAACGGAACTGGTATGATTGATTGAGTCACTGTCTCGGTGAGTCAATCAATCACACGAACATCAAAACAACAACATGAGTGAACCTGTACACATAAAACCTTTTTTACGCCTCAGCGGGCTGGAGCCTTTGACGGTGCGACCTGAAACCAACTTTGTAAATGTAGGTGAGCGTACAAACGTAACCGGTAGTAAAAAATTTGCGCGGCTCATCCGCGAAGGATTGTACGAAGAAGCCTTGTCCGTTGCCCGCCAGCAGGTGGAAAGCGGCGCCCAGGTGATCGACGTGAACATGGACGATGCCCTGCTCGAAGGTGTGAACGCCATGACCACTTTTTTAAACCTCGTACAGGCCGAACCGGATATTGCGAAGATCCCCATCATGATCGATTCTTCCAAGTTCGAGATCATCGAAGCAGGATTGAAATGCGTACAGGGCAGGTGCATCGTGAATTCCATTTCCATGAAAGAAGGCGAGGCCAAATTCATCGAGCAGGCGTTCATCTGCAAAAGCTATGGCGCTTCGGTGATCGTAATGGCGTTCGACGAAGTGGGACAAGCCGACACTAAAGAAAGGAAAATAGAGATCTGTCACCGCGCCTATAAAATATTGACGGAACAGGTTGGATACGATCCGCAGGACATCATTTTCGATCCCAACATTTTTGCTGTTGCCACCGGTATTGAAGAACACAATAATTACGCGGTTGATTTCATTGAAGCCACGCGCGAAATAAAACGCCTCATGCCCCTTACGAAAGTAAGCGGCGGCGTGAGCAATGTTTCCTTTTCTTTCCGCGGCAATGACCACGTGCGCGAAGCCATCCACAGCGTGTTCCTGCTGCATGCCATCAAGGCTGGTATGGACATGGGCATCGTGAATGCCGGGCAGTTGGTGGTGTACGATGAAATTGAACCCAAGCTGCGTGAACTCTGCGAAGACGTAATCCTCAACCGCAACAACGACGACAACGGCGCTACCGAAAAACTCATCCAGTTTGCAGAAACCGTAAAGGCAAAAGGCAAGGTGGAAGTAAAGGATGAAAAGTGGCGCAATGAAACGGTGGAAAAGCGGTTGTCGCACTCCCTTGTCAATGGCATCACCGACTACATCGACGCCGATACGGAAGAAGCCCGGCTTAAATATCCCAAACCGCTGGAAGTGATCGAAGGCCCGCTTATGGATGGTATGAACATCGTAGGCGACTTGTTCGGCGCAGGAAAAATGTTCTTGCCGCAGGTAGTAAAAAGCGCGCGCGTAATGAAGAAAGCTGTGGCCGTATTGACGCCTTACATCGAAGAAGAAAAAGCAGAACGCCTTAAAAACATGAGCCTCGCCGACCAGGCAGGTGAAACCAAGGGCCCGGCAAAAATATTGCTCGCTACCGTAAAAGGCGATGTACACGACATCGGCAAGAACATCGTTGGTGTTGTGTTGGGTTGCAACGGTTACGACATCATCGACCTCGGCGTAATGGTGCCGACCGAAAAAATACTGGAAACGGCCTTGCGGGAAAAAGTGGACATCATCGGCCTCAGCGGCCTCATCACGCCTTCGCTGGATGAGATGGTACACGTAGCGCATGAAATGAAACGCCGCAACATGAACCTGCCGCTGCTCATCGGCGGCGCCACCACTTCACGCATGCACACGGCCGTTAAGATCGCACCGCAATATGACGACGGCGTGGTACACGTACTCGATGCAAGCCGTAGTGTAACCGTTGCCGGTAGTTTGTTGAGCAAGGAACAAAAGCCCGCCTTTCTGGAAGGCATTAAAAAAGAATACGACAAACTGAAGCTGGATTTTGGCAATAAAAAAAGCGCCAAAGCTTATCTTCCTTTTAAAGAAGCGCAGCAAAACCCGGCGAACATCGACTGGAAAAATTTTACGCCGGTTGCACCTTCTTTTACGGGTACGAAAACTTTTAATAGTTACGATCTATCGGAAGTTGCTGGATACATCGACTGGCAACCGTTCTTCATCGCCTGGGAAATGCATGGGAAATTCCCGGCCATCCTTACCGACAGCATCATTGGCAAGGAAGCAACAAAATTGTATGAAGATGCACAGGTTTTATTGCAGCGCATCATCGATGAAAAATGGCTGAATGCCCGCGGCGCCATCGGCTTTTGGCCGGCCGCCAGGACAGCGCCGGATACCATCACCGTTCAATTGGAAAACGAGACCATTCAACTTGAATCCCTGCGCCAGCAAATAAAGAAAGCGCCGGGACAACCGAATCTTTCATTGGCAGATTTCATTGCTCCCTCGGAAACAAATGCCAACGATCACATCGGCGCCTTTGCCGTAACCATTGAAGGCATCGAACCGCACATCAAGGCATTTGAAGCGGCGCATGATGATTACAACAAGATCATTTTACAGGCACTCGCCGACCGGCTGGCCGAGGCATTCGCCGAACTGCTGCACAAAAAAACAAGGCAGGAATATTGGGGCTATGCCACGGATGAACATTTAACCAACGAGCAACTGATCAAAGAAGAATACTTAGGCATCCGGCCGGCGCCGGGCTATCCCGCTTGTCCCGACCATACGGAAAAATACAAGCTCTTCAACCTGCTGGGCGGTAAAGAAGCTACGGGCATAACGCTTACCGAGTCGCTGGCGATGTATCCTGCGTCCTCTGTTTCCGGCTGGTATTTTGCGCACCCCGAAAGTAAATATTTCGGCATCGGCAAAATTGAAAAAGACCAGGTAACGGATTACGCAAAAAGAAAGAACATGGCGGTTGAAGATGTAGAACGCTGGTTGCGACCGGTGTTGGAATACGATGCGTAAACGCACCGGGAAACAAAAATATTAACCGGGAAGTAATGTAAGACGGGAAGTTTTTTCGCTACGCGATTATTGTTTGCCGGGAAGGCGCTTTTATAGCCTTGGTGCATGAGCCTTACTTAACGAAATAAAATTTATCGCAAGGCCAGGAATCAATCCTACAGTACATCATAGCCAATAATCAATTTAAATCGCAGTTCAGACTTCACATCAAAATTATCTTGATTGAACAACCATTGTACCGCTCCATTGATCGTGCCAGGTCATAGGCGAAAAGCCACTGAGTATTTCAAAAGGAACCAGGCGCGACAAAGACCTTAGCAGTGCGTTTTTAAAAGTAAGTTCCTGCCCGTCCTGCCGGATGGCCCTGGTACCGGTTATTAGTTTGCCCAGCGTATAACCTCTAAAAAGTTTTTCGCAGAGCGTATAATAAATGAGATAGTTGATAACACCCATAAGGTACAACAGCAAAATAACAGCGCCTGCTCCATTATCGCGGATAAAACTGTAAAATGCTCCCGGCGCCAATTCACTGATGATAAATCCTACTGCTATACCGGTAAAGTAACTGAGACCATAGCGCATCAACAGGTTATCAACAAGCCAGTTCGCAAACCGCTGCCACTGCGTTGCCAGCGTAAACTGGAATAAGGGATGCTCTTCAAAAACCAAAAGATCCTCTTTCGCTGTATCATCATTTGTAAAGGTTCCATTCATAAGTTAGTGTTGAGCTACAATGATAGTGAATTAACAAAACCCGCATCCTCATACCCATCTGTTCAGTTGTAACTGGTTGATGATGCTCAGTACGAGCAGGACGGCGAAAAAGTGCTCCCTGGCATTTTCTTTATCACCAAGGTTTACCGCAGGTTCAAACAGGTCTTCCTTCACCGGTATGCCAACATAACAACGGCCGGCAACGAAGGAGAAAACAACATCACGTTCAATCTGCTTTCTGAAGCGGAGCATATTTTCCATCATCACATCATCCACCAGGGCATGCGCTTCTTCCGGGTCTGTACTATAAACGCTGTAGTATTTATTAAAGACCGCATGGCCGGTATGCACATGGTAAACTTTAGGCAATGGCAGCAACCGGTAATGCTCCTCGGCAATACTTTCGCCCAGTTGTTCTTCACCCCTTTTCCAGATATAAGTGCCGCCGTAAAAACCAATATTCAGTTTTGCGGAAAAGAACAGACCGGTAAAAACAGGATAATTCGCACGCCGGGTATTTCTTTTATTCTCTACATCCAGTTCGGAACACTGGAAAGGCACACCCTTGTAAACCCCTTTCAGAAGATCGTCGCCACTAATGCCGGTGTAACGCGCCCGGTATAAACCGCTGGCCCGGTACAATTTTGAAGAGATAAAAGAAAAAGGTTTGTAAATAATCCCGGGGTGCAGGTATTGTATAATGAGTTGTATTACCTGCTCTTTAAAACCCATCGTATAAAGATCATTGTGAATAGTGTAATGGTAAATCGAAAAAAGCAATACGAGCAGGCTAATAAATGCCAGCCAGCCAAAAGGCCCGCCGGGAAAAGATTGGGCCGTAATTAAAAATAAAATACCCGTAATTAAAGCAACAAGGCAGCCTATCCCCCATTGCTTCGCCAATATACGTTCCCGCTCCAGACCATCCAAAAGCGGCCTGATCTTTATTTCATAAAACGCATCAAAATCTTTTATCCCGTCCATACTTATTGTTGCTGAATGTATTGCTTTTTTTGGTAACTATGCAGACATTATTCATTAACACGGGTCCATTCATCACCGGCAATACATTCCTCATGCGCATCATTTCCTATAACGTGAACGGCATCCGCGCCGCACTAAAAAAAGGTTTTACTGATTGGCTCACCAGTAATCCCGCCGACATCATTTGCCTGCAGGAAACAAAAGCCACGCAGGGCGACGTAGATGTAAAAATACTGGAAGACATGGGCTACCACCACCACTGGTTCAGCGCGCAAAAAAAAGGCTACAGCGGTGTAGCGGTGTTCACCAAAATAAAACCCGATCACGTGGAAATAGGCTGTGGCTTGCCTTCCAGCGATGCAGAAGGAAGGGTGATACAACTCGATTTTGGCGATATGCGTTTGATCAATGCATATTTTCCTTCGGGTACTTCCGGCGATGAACGGCAGGCTTTTAAATATCTATGGCTCGATGAATTCCATACTTACCTGGAGAACTTGAAAAAGACACACCCGAAACTCATCCTGGTAGGCGATTATAATATAGCCCACCACGAGATTGATATCCATGATCCCAAAGGCAATAAAAAAAGCAGCGGCTTTTTGCCCGAAGAGCGCGAATGGATGACGAAATTTTTAGCCGCCGGCTGGATCGACAGCTTCCGTGAATTTCACCAAGAACCGCACCGTTACAGTTGGTGGAGCCAGCGTTTCCCGAGCGTAAGGTTGAACAACAAGGGCTGGCGCATCGATTACATCTGCGTAACGGAAGCGCTGAAAAGCCGGTTAAAAGATGCAGATATTTTCCCGGAAGTAAAGCACAGCGACCATTGCCCGGTATACGTGGAACTGGAAGATTAAGCTGTATTAAAATTTTCAAAGATGATCATTTACAATGTCACCATCAAAGTGCATACCTCCATTGAGCACGACTGGCTCACCTGGCTGAAAGAAGAACACATCCCCGACGTAACCGGGACGGGTTGCTTTACCCGTGCGGTAATATTAAAACTGATGGAAGTGGAAGAAACTGACGGGCCAACTTTTGCAGTGCAGTATTATGCGGAAAGCAAGGCTTTGTATAACCAATACATTGAAAAGTTTTCACCACTGATGCGGCAAAAAAGCTTTGACCGGTGGGGTGATAAATTCATCGCTTTCCGTTCTGTTATGCAAGTTGTTAACTAATTGTGCAAAACAAATAAAATTGATTTTGTTTATTTAGAAACGTTCGTATATTCCCCTGTAACCCGCTTGGGCATTGCATTTCAAGGCAACAGCCCGAAACCCTTTGTGACAAAGACTTTCAGCCAACAGCTTTATTTTTTATTTAATTGATGATACCCATGCACAATGGTTATAATCCTTGTTGCTTGCGGTTTCCAGCCATTTACCGGTGAAATAAAATTCATGGAAAAAATTTTGTTACAATCAAAAACCTTATATATTTGTCGCAGTTAAAAAAATTCAAAAAAAACTATCATGAACAAAGCTGAATTAATCTCTAAACTTGCAGATGATGCAGGTATTACAAAAACACAAGCGAATGCTGCTTTGGATTCTTTCGTTGAAGCAGTTACTAAGACCTTAAAAGGTGGCGGTAAAGTTACACTGGTTGGATTTGGTACTTTCTCTGTATCAAAAAGGGCTGCCCGTAATGGCCGCAATCCGCAAACCGGTGCTGTTATCAAGATCAAAGCTAAAAAAGTGGCTAAGTTCAAAGCCGGTAAAGAACTATCTGCAAAAATGTAATTTTGTGATCCACACACTAAAAGCAAGGTGCCGCACAGCTCCTTGCTTTTTTATTATACCTTTGCAGTACATTTTTATTTAAATCAATTAAAACATTATTATGGGACGTGGAGATATCAAAACCAAGAAAGGAAAAATTTTCGCAGGATCTTTCGGTAAATCAAGGCCTGCAAAACCTGCCACCGCAGCAACTGCTCCTAAAAAAGAAGCCGCCAAGAAAAAAGATTAGTATAAAATAAATGGTTTAATTGTACCGGGACCTTCCCGCAATTAAACCATTATTATATTCTGCCGGTTACGGCGCCAGCCTTTCTGTTTTCCAGGTATGGTTGTCCTGCAGCCTGTATTGAATGCGGTCGTGTAAGCGATTGGGCCTGCCCTGCCAGAATTCCACCAACACCGGTTTTACGATATAGCCGCCCCAGTGCGCGGGCCTTGGGATCTGTCCTTCTTTAAATTTTTCACGATAACTGTTCTCCCTTTCTTCCAGTACAGCCCGGCCAGGAATCACTTCGCTTTGTGGCGACGACCAGGCACCAATGCGGCTTCCTTCGGGCCGGGAATTAAAATAAGCGTCGCTTTCTTCCGCACTTAACTTTTCTACTTTTCCTTCTATCCTTACCTGCCTTTCCAGCGGCGCCCAAAAAAACAACAACGCGGCAAATGGATTTTCAGCCAGCTCGTGGCCTTTGTGACTTTCATAGTTGGTGAAAAAAGTAAAGCCCCGCGGCGTAACGCCTTTTAACAAAACGATCCGCGCCGATGGTTTGCCTGTGGCCGTCGCTGTGGCCAACGTCATGGCATTTACTTCCTCCAGTTCACTGTGCATGGCCTCATGCCACCAATGGCCAAACTGTGTAAAAGGATCCGCTGCTATTTCAGCTTCGGACAAGGTTTTAAAGCGGTACTCTTTTCTTATATCGGCGATGGATGACATGATTGTAATTTGTATAAAATTCGTTGAATTGGTACAATAAAAAAAGCATCCCTTATGGAATGCTTTAAAGTTTTTAAACAGGCAAAATAATTAATTGGTATTGGTCGTATTATCTGCCTTTTTTTCAATGTCATTTTTCAAACTGTCAAAGCCACTTTTTATACTATCGCCCGGCGAACGGTACACATACGCAGCGGCCAGTACGGCAATGGAAGCAGCAGTAGCTGCATAAAAACCAATCCCGTAATAACTGATGGCTTCTATACCTCTTAAAAAATTAATGACTGTGATCAATGTTGCCAGTCCACCGCAAGCCAGGGCTACGAACCAGTAGGTTTTATCGAGTGTTTTTGTTTGATCGCCCAGGTAAGCTACCACACCGGCACCTATGAAACATAAGAAAACCACGATACCTGAACCATGCATGCCATTACTGGAAAAACCAAAAACGCTAACCCAGGGTAAGAACATGGCGATGATGCCTGCCAATGCCGCTATCAAAATAAACTTCCTTTGTTTGTTCATTGTTTGAAAATTCATATGCAAATAGTTTTAGGGGAGTAAAATATACATTAACAGGGAGCAATGCAAATATATAAGGTGGATATTATAAACAGTTTATGCGCAATAACAACCTGGCTTACCTCCCCCGGCTGAGCAGTTCCAGTTCCTGTAGCCGTTTTTTTAATTGTGTATTCTGTTCCAGCGCGTCCGATAAATGACTTTCCAGTTCGCCGGCCCTGCGGGCTTTCGCTTCCAGTTGTAAAAAGTGGGCCTTGTATTCCGACAGTTCGTACTCGAGGTCATTGTAGCGCGTTTGCAGGTAACGGTTGTTGGTCTTTAGTTCTTCAAATGCCTGTTGCTGCCGGGCCGAATCGGTTAATTCCCGTTGCAGGCCGATCTCTCTTTCTTCCGCTCCCCAGGCCTGTTGTTCTTTTTTGGCCAGCAACGATTCCATGGCACCCAGTTCTTCCCCTTGCAGGTCGAGCCGGCTGCGCAACTCCACGGATGCGGCCAGTTCTTTTTTCAGCAACTCCAGTTCCGCTTCCCGGGCGGCCAGTATTTCATTCAATCCATCAAGCTGTGCCTGCAATGCCTCATTGGAGGAAACGAGTTTCAATACCTGTTCGGTAGATAGCATAAATGGTGGTTCAGTGGCTTCAAATTACGATTTAGCCGTTGAAAACAAATATAAACCTGCTTTTTTGTATCTTATCGCAATAATAAAGGGTAGGGCAGCGTAATGAAAAAAAAGAGCATCTAATGGGAAACGCCCTTGCAAACCTGCATGTAATTGACAGAAGATGAACTGATACGTGGCTGCCTGAAAGATGATCCTGCCTGCCAGAAGGAGATCTTTCACCGCTTCGCCGGGCGAATGCTTGGCGTATGCCAGCGTTATGCCCGCAATACAGCAGATGCCGAAGACATTTTACAGGATGCTTTTATCAAGGTATTCGATAAGATACACCAGTTCAAGTTCGAAGGCTCCTTTGAAGGCTGGATCAGGAGGATCATGGTGAATACCGCCTTAAAAAAATATTCCCTTCGCAGGTATGAAAAGGAAATTTCGGGCTACGACCACGAAAAAGATGAACGTGCCCTGGAACCTGCGGCATACGGCCAGCTTACCGAGAAAGATTTACTGGCATTGATCAACGGCCTGCCGGACGGCTACAGGCTGATCTTCAACCTATACGTGATTGAAGGCTACCAGCACGATGAAATAGCAGACATGTTGCACATACAGGCCGGCACCAGCAGGAGCCAGCTTGTAAAAGCGCGGCACATGCTGCAGAAACAAATTTTAGCATTACAAAAAATTGCGGTATGAACCAGCACCAGCATTTTGACGAACACATAAAAGACCAGTTTGCCGGCTATACGGCAAAGGTACCGGGCGGTACCTGGGAAAATATTGAAAAGCGGCGCGGCAAAAGAAAGCCCGGCGCTTTGTGGTTCCTGTCGGGCCGTACCAACCTGCTGGTCCTGTTCCTGCTACTCGCTGGGGGCAGCGGGGCCTGGTTGTACATTAATCATAAAAACAAAAACGAACAAGATAAAAACGACAACAGCGCGGCCAATACAACAAACAAAAAGACGAACTACCGTCAACGCACAAACGAAACGAACTTACCCAATGCTGATACCACAACAACCATACAGCCAACCCAAACGAACAACGAACAAACAACTTCACCCGTAACCAACAGCAACCAACAAAGAACGCCCCTTGCAATCAACTCTAAAATAAAGCCCGGCCGCCCCGGCGATTACACGGTAAGCGACCCACAGCGCAACAGTCCCAATACATCAACAGCCTATAGTAAGAATAATAATGAAATAGCCGGTTTTGCAAAAAACAGGAAACGCGCCAATACAGAAGGAAAACGAAATATAAAGATCGGCAACGCGGTACCGGTTGAAACAGGAGCCGAAGATGAAGGTGTAGATCCTGTTAGTACTGATGCAACAGCAGCTACTGGCAGCGGGTGGCGCCGCCTGCGGAGTGAAGCGGAAAGGGCCACTGCCAAAGGTAAAGCAAAGCAGAAGCCGCCGATCCCTTTACTGGCGCCCAACTTTTTACCCGGCTGTCCCACCATTGAAAAGAATGCATCAGGCAATAAAAAATATTTCGAGATCTATGCAGGGCCGGATTACAGTTTCCGCAGCTTCAGCAACCTGGGCGATACGGCCAGTGCATCGTATATGCAAAAAAGAAAAGAAACCACCAGTTACTCTTCTGCTTACAGTGCAGGCATACGTTACACGAAAGTGTTCAACAATTCGATGAGCATCCGCGCAGGTTTTAATTACAGCCAGATCAATGAAAAGTTTTCACTGGTGCAGGGCAACGTGGTACACATTACTTACATCATCGATAACCATGGCGATACCACGGGCAGTTTCAGCACCACGGGCACGCGCATCAAAACCACGCACAACAAATACCGCAGCATCGACATCCCGTTGACCATCGGTTATGAACTGGGTAACGGGCGCTGGCATGCCAACATCAATGCAGGCGCCATGATCAACCTTTACAGTTGGCAGAAAGGCGAGTTGCTGGATACCGCTTTCAGCCCGGTAAGCATTACCACGGGTAAAGGCGCAGCACCCTACCAGTTCAAAACCAATACAGGCATCGGATTCCTCGGCGGCGTATCAGTGTATTACAGGCTGAGCGACAACTGGCACCTGCTGGCAGAGCCCTGGTTCCGGTATAATTTTTCGCCCATGAACAAAGAAAGTTCCAACTTAAAACAACGCTACCATACGCTGGGATTAAGGTTTGGCGTGCGGCTGGATATACCGTAACAGGCAGCGTAAAAAAATGTAAGGGCATCTGTTAAAAACAAGCCCGTAAAAGTACCAACGATGAAAAAAAAATTTATCACTGCATTCATGATCGGCGCGGGATTCCTGCTGGCCTCCTGCCAGAAAGATGTTGACCTTTTCATTCCTATAACAGGGCAATCGATAGGACCAGATACGACCTGGTACAGCAATGTCACCGTGGACATGCCGGTCAATGTTTTAAGATCGGCGTTATTGAAACCGGCAGGCAGTGACACCATCACGGTAAACGCGCTGGCCGATTCCGTTCGCTTCGGCCCATTTGTTATTTGCCGCTTCCCGCCTTTCAGTTGCGTTACAGCAGCCGGCGTGCCGGTTACAGGAGAAGTAACGGTTGAATGGAACATCGTTCAATCAAAAGGTGATATGATCAGGATGAACCGGCCCAATAGTTCTTATGACAGGATACTGCTAAACGGCGGGCAGGTGTTCATTACCTTAAAAAAAGATGGACAGGTATTGCAACTGGCGCCAGGCATTAAACTGGGTGTCAACTTCACGGAAGCAAACAATACGGCCAGCATGGATTTTTTCTCCGGAACGGAAACCTTCTCCGGTTTCACCTGGCAGCCCAATCCCGATATCATCAATAATTCGATCAGTACGGTTGCAGGCGGTTACCAAATGCAGACAAACCGTTTGGGCTGGACAGGTTATGCTCATTTTTTTGATACGACCGGTTTAAGCAGGCGTAAACTTATGGCCGACCTGCCGGCAAATTATACC
>Ga0247804_10001262_pt1 | contig 11718 bp, 19 predicted proteins | sample UWRJL029104C1_FD_181142 | JGI IMG/M metagenome (GOLD analysis project Ga0247804, IMG submission 181142) | Plant litter microbial communities from Arlington Agricultural Research Station in Wisconsin, United States - UWRJ-L029-104C-1 | ecosystem: Environmental > Terrestrial > Plant litter >...
AAGACGTGAAGATGGGTAGCGGAAAAGGTAACCCTGAATTCTTCGTCGCCAAGGTAAAAGCTGGCACCGTCCTATTCGAAATGAAGGGTGTTGATGAAGCTGTGGCTCGTGAGGCAATGCGCCTAGCCGGTCACAAACTTCCCGTTAAGACGAAGTTCGTCATTAAGGAACAAGCATAATGGCTGCCGAAACGAAGACAATAAAGAAAACCACAGTTAAGACTCCAGCAAAAGCTGTGAAAGCTACTGAAGTGAAAACTGTTGAACAGTTGAACGAAGAACTTTTGAAGCTGCGCCAAGAGCACATTGAGTCACAAAAGAGCCACCGCGCCGGTGAACTCGTCAATCCTCACGTTTTGACGGTTCAACGTAAAGGTATCGCTCGCGTGCTGACGGCAATTAACGTAAGTAATAAAGCTGTAAAGGAGGAGAACTAATATGGCAAAAACACTCACTGGCATTGTTACCTCTGATAAGGCTGACAAAACTATTACTATTACGGTTGCCAGCCGTGAAACTCACCCTATTTACGGTAAGCAGTATACTGTGACCCGTAAGTACATCGCCCACGATGAAAACAACGAAGCGCACCCTGGCGACAAGGTGACTATCGTTGAAACTCGTCCTATTTCGAAGCGTAAATCATTTACACTTCAAAGTATCGACGAAAAATCACGTGGTTCGATTGAGATTAAGAACGAGGAGATCGAAGTATGATCCAACAAGAATCTCGTTTAAAGGTCACTGACAACAGCGGCGCAAAGGAAATCCTTTGTATCCGTGTGCTTGGTGGTACTCGTCGTCGCTACGCCCACGTGGGTGACATTATTGTCGCTACCGTGAAAGAAGCGAATCCAACGGGTGTCGTAAAGCGTAAATCAGTCGTGAAGGCTGTGGTTGTCCGTACACGTAACCAAATCCGTCGTAAAGACGGCAGCACGATCGTTTTTGACGACAATGCTGCAGTTATTATCAACGACGACAAATCACCTAAGGGAACTCGTGTCTTTGGACCAGTCCCACGCGAACTGCGTGACCTTGGCTATGCTAAGATCATCAGCCTTGCACCGGAGGTACTCTAATATGTCACGAATTATTAAAGGCGATACAGTTAAACTCATTAGTGGTGCTAACAAAGGCACTACCGGTAAAGTTCTGAGCGTTACTGCAAAGGGCGTTACTGTCGAAGGCGTTGGTATGAAGCACCGTCACATTAAGCCAAGCCAACTAAACCCACGTGGTGGCCACAAAGACGTTCACGTTGCTGTGCCTATTCACAAAGTTGCGTTGGTTGTCGATGAAAAATCAGGCAAAACCAGCCGTGTTGGCTATGTTAAGAACGCTGAAGGCAAGACAGTCCGTGTTGCTCGTCAAGATAATAGTAAGGAGATCAAATAATGGTTAGCAAAGCTGCCGTTGTTACCGCTCCTCGCCTGAAAGCCTTGTATCGTACTCAGTACGTCAAGGAACTACAAGCCGAACTCGGTCTAAAGAACGTCCACCAGGTTCCAAAGCTCGAAAAGATTGTAGTTAGCGTTGGAATCGGTAAGAACAAAGACGACAAGCACCACTACGAAGTGGTTCGTAACACCGTCACTAAGGTCACTGGCCAATACCCAGTTGATCGTATGGCGAAGAAATCAATCGCAGGATTTAAGATTCGTGCCGGAATGAACCGTGTTGGCCTTAGTGTCACACTTCGTGAAGGTCGTATGTATGAGTTTCTCGACCGCCTTGTAAACGTTACTCTTCCTCGTGTTCGTGACTTTCACGGTGTGAGCAAGAAAGCTTTTGATAAAGCTGGTAACTACAACCTTGGTATTGTTGAACAATCTATCTTTGCTGAACTCAGCTTTGAAGAAACGCAAACACTTCACGGTATGCAAATTACCTTCGTTATCAAAAACGGAAGTAAAGAAAACAGCCGTGCATTGCTTGAAAAATTCGGCATGCCGTTTGAAAAAGAAGGAGGCGTACGCTAATGGCTAAAACATCTGCCGTCGCTCGCGACGAAAAACGCAAGAAAATGATCTTGAAGTTTGCCGCCAAGCGCGCTGAACTCAAGGAAATGGGCGACCTCGAAGGTCTTCAAAAATTACCACTTAACAGCTCGCCAACTCGTTGGAAAAACCGCGATGCCCTCCACGGACGTCCACGCGCATACATGCGCCGATTCGGCCTTAGCCGTATCAACTTCCGTGAAAAAGCATCAAAGGGCGAAATCCCTGGTATTACAAAGAGTAGTTGGTAAAGGAAAGGAATACGCATATGTCATTACAATCTACAGACCCAATCGCTGACCTCCTGACCCGCATCCGCAATGCTGTCATGGTTGGTAAGAACGAAATTACCGTTCCTTCAAGTAAAATGAAGGTTACCGTCGCAAAGCAGCTCCAAAAAGCTGGTTACCTCACAGCCGTTAAGGTTGAGAGTGCGAAACCACGAGATATTCTTGTGGTCACCATTAACAAAGAAGGTGAAAACTCAACAATTAACGAGATTACTCGTCTCTCTAAGCCTGGTCGCCGTGTCTATGTAGGCGCAAACGACATTCCAAAGGTAAAGAGCGGTCGCGGTATCGTACTTGTGAGTACTAGCCAAGGTGTTATTACCGGTCAAGCAGCTGCTAAAGCTCGTCTTGGCGGCGAATTACTCCTAAAGATTTATTAAGAAAGGAAAGAATATGAGTCGAATCGGAAAACTACCAATCCAAATTCCCTCTGGCGTGACAATCACGGTCGGCGATGATTCTATTACTGTTGTTGGTCCAAAAGGCCAACTCGTAGTACCTCATCTGTCAGACGTAACTGTTGCCATTGACGGAGAAAACGCTGTTGTCACCCGTAAGGATGACCAGCGTATCGCTAAAGCACAACACGGACTCCAACGCGCCCTCCTCAACAATGCTGTTGAAGGTGTTACCAAGGCTTTTGAAAAGAAGCTCGAAGTAAACGGTGTGGGTTTTCGCGTTGAAGGCGGCGGTAAAGAAATTAACATGGCCCTCGGGTTCTCTCACCCAGTGAAATACACTGCTCGTGAAGGTATCAACCTTGAGGTTAATAAGATGGAAATCACTGTGAGCGGCATCGACAAGCAAATGGTTGGTCAAACTGCAGCTGAAATCCGTAGCCTCAAAAAACCTGAACCATATAAGGGTAAGGGAATTAAATACAGTGACGAAACTGTGCTTCGAAAAGCAGGAAAGGCAGGTAAATAATTATGAGTAATCTTCCAAAGAAACTACTCAACCGCGCCCTTCGTGCGACTCGAGTTCGCGCAAAGGTCACTGGAACCGCTGAACGCCCACGTCTTACCGTGACAATCAGCAACAAGCACGTCAGTGCACAAATTATTGATGACGTCAGCAAGAAAACTCTTGTCGCTGCAACCACCGTTGGTGCGAAGCAAACAGGAACTTTGACTGAACAGGCTGTCTTTGTTGGTACTGATATTGCTAAAAAAGCTAAAAAGAGCAAAATAACTGCTGTTGTGTTTGACCGCAATGGCCGACAATACGCTCAGCGACTCGCGGCACTTGCCGATGCTGCTCGCAAGGAAGGTTTGGAGTTCTAATATGCCAGGATCACAACAACAATCAGGCGGACGCCCACAGGGTAACCGTGGACCACGCCGCGAACAAGCGCCAGCAGAGCCAAAGCAATTCGAAGAGCTCGTGATCAATGTTGATCGTGTCTCTCGTGTTGTTAAGGGCGGACGCCGTTTCCGATTTAAGGCACTTGTTGTCATCGGAGACCACAAAACTAAGGTTGGTATCGGTGTTGCTAAGGGAGCAGACGTTCAAGTCGCTATCCAAAAAGCTACCGATGTTGCAAAAAAGAACCTGATCGTTATCCCAATTCTTAACGAAACAATTCCTCACGAAAATGAAATCAAGTACTCTGGTGCTCGTGTGCTCTTGAAGCCTGCTGCTCCTGGTACTGGTATTATCGCCGGTGGTGTTGTTCGTTCGATCATTGGTATGACTGGTATCCGTAACTTGCTTTCTAAGTCACTCAACTCAACCAACAAAGTGAACATCGCGTACGCAACGATTGAAGCGCTTCGAACACTTGTTCCCCGAGACGAATGGCTCATTAACAACAATCCCAACCATACTAAAGCAAAGAAGCCAGCTGTTAAAGCTGCCGCTGTTGCTGAAGTAGCTGAGGAGACAAAATAATGACAAAGTATAACGAACTCGACACATTGCCAACCAAGAACCGCAAACGCGTTGGTCGCGGTATTGCCGCTGGCCAAGGTAAAACTGCTGGTCGTGGTACAAAGGGCCAAGGCTCTCGTACTGGTAAAAAACTTCGTGCGACCTTCATGGGTGGACAACGAACATTGGTTCGTGCCGTGCCTAAGGCTCGTGGGTTCAAGAGCATGCGTACGCCAGCTCAGGTTGTGTACCTTGATCACTTGAACGCATTCGCTGGTAAGACAGTGACTGCGCAAACCCTGTTCGAAGAAGGCTACATCGCCTCTCCGTTCCTTGCAACTAAGGTTATTGCTCGTGGTGAACTTACCGAAAAGGTAAACCTTCACATTGGTGGTGCAAGCAAGAGTGTTATCGAAGCTATCGTTAAAAACGGTGGTACATTCGTAAAGACTCCAGCGCCTTTGAAGCAAAGCACCAAAGAAGCTGAAGCCTCAGACAAGTAATTCTATTACTTTAAACAATTAACACGCTTTCGGGCGTGTTTTTGTTTGCTCAGATTTCTGTAATGTGGTATAGTATGCGGGCTGAGATCAGTGCAAAGGCAGAGGTATAGTAAGCACGGGTCCGCATTTGTTCTCCTTCTAAATATGGAGGGCGGGTGACGGGTAGCCATACGACTATGTCTCGCTAGGATATACAAAATGGATTGCCAGCCGTCTTGTAGGGCCTAGTAAGCGAACGGTAGCGCTATTTACCGTGGAAGATAGACCGGTAACGGTCATGATGAGAAAGTTTAGCGCGTGGCGGCGAAGTAGAGAGCTGATATTTAAACCAGGCTGCTCTGCTCCATAGTCGGAGGCTGTCCGACTCTCCCCTGAAATAGTGGGTCATGACACACTATGAATAGTGATTGTCGTTGTGTAAGGGGCAGGATATATTGGTTCGCACCATTTATCCTGCCCCATTCAACTTTGCGCCTTATGAGGCGTTTTTTATTTGGCTTGCTATAACAACAAAAGTTATATATGCTGTCGGCATGATAGAGGATGCTGCGCTCGAACGACATATCTCTGGCCACTACGGCGCCCTGAGCGGCCATGGAACCGTGACCGCGCACTATCTTAATGCTGCAAGAACGCTGCGATTTGAACAAAGTTTTTTGCCGCCAATCATAGATGATCCCGGGAATAATAGAGGGCGGCGTGCAGAGATGTTCAATAGGCGCAGTAGAGTAGCGCGCTTCCCAACACTGACAGTCGTCAATCAGGTGACGGGGCAGGAGGCTTCGGAAACGCTGAATGTTGCCGAACTCGTAATGGCAGACAAGCTCCCAATGGTGTTGGCTGGTAGTAAGGAAAGCCCCCTCGTCATTGGACGGATGGCTTTTTTGAACCTTCGTTTGGCTGAGAAAGTTGGTATTGATCCACTTCATACGGCAGCACTGACGCCCTATGGGCTGCTCAATATCGCCGATGCCTTGGCTGATGTGACAGCAATGCCCGAGCCTGAAATTGAGGCTCTGCATCAGATGCAACATGAAATTACCCGTAAAGTCGCTCGTGAGTGGCATTCGTCTGTGATAGACGCAGAGGGGACAATTATAGGGGATAGATTGCAGCTCATTCAGACAGCTGAAGTCCAGGTTGCTGAGGCGTATCTGGCCGAAGAAGCCGAGAAGCGCGCCGTAACGTTTATGTATGGCCATGCACCATTTGCCTATGATGACGAGGGAGAAGCCTATTACCTGGTTGATAGTGCAAGTCGAGGTGCGCGCATCACTAAAGAGGCAAATCGTGAGATTGCTGCCAATCAGGCGCTACGATTAGTTGCCCGGCTGCCCGAACGAAAATTAGATACTGCTTCTGATATTAATGCCGCCCTTGAAGTGGAGCGCCTTACCACGCAGCGTAGCGAGCTCGATAAATCACGCTAAGCCTGGGTTTTGTTTGGCCCGAGCTCTTCAGGTGTAGTATAATTATTGGAAAGAACACTAACTTATAAGTAAAGACAGACACTGACTGATGAACTGGAAAACAATATTTCGATCACTAAAGAATCGCGACATGCAAAAGCGACTTTTAATTGTCCTGGCGATTATCGTTATTTACCGCCTCCTTTCGCACATTCCCGTGCCTCTTGCTGAGCCGACAGCGCTGAAAGAAGTGATTAGTAGTGTGGTGAGTGGCACTGACTTCGGCGGGTTCTTGAACCTATTGACCGGTGGAGCACTTTCAAGCTTTTCGATTGTTCTCGTAGGGCTGACTCCTTTCATTACTGCCTCTGTTATTTCGCAACTGCTCACGAAGGCTATTCCGCGTCTTGAAGAGCTTCATAAAGATGGTGAATCTGGCCGCCGCAAGATCAACCAATGGACTCGTTTTATGACCGTGCCGCTGGCGATCGTGCAATCTATTGCCTTTATTTACATTCTTCGCCAAACGGTGCTAGCAGGGAACACGACTGTATTGAATACCGCGACCCCTGTTGAATGGATTGTAGCCGTGGCTGCGATGACGGCCGGCTCTGTCATGCTGATGTGGCTTGGTGAGCTCATTACTGAACAAGGCGTTGGTAACGGTATTAGCTTGATTATCTTCGCAGGTATTATTAGCCAACTTCCCTCAATGCTTTCAACGATTGCTGGTTCACTCTTTAATACGTCAGAGGGTTCAATGAACGTCTTTAACTGGTTTACCCTGCCCGTGAATCCACTGGTGTTCTGGGTGGCGATCGCCATTGTTCTTGTGTCACTAGCATTGCTGTATATTCTGGTAAAGATTAATGAAGCCCAACGTATTATTACCGTTAATTATGCCAAGCGTGTGCAGGGTAATAGTAACTATGGGGGAGTAAAGAGTATTCTTCCAGTGAAGTTGATTGCAGCTGGTGTGATCCCTGTGATCTTCGCGGTCGCCTTTCTTTCGCTGCCGGCCTTCTTGGGGCAAGTCCTCAAGGCCGCTAACAACCCGGCATACCTTGATTTGGCTAACAACTTGATCCTATGGTTCCAAGCACCAACACCGGGTGCGTTTACCGGCTCGACTCTTCAAGCGTTTATTTACCCAAGTGCGTACTTTGTGCTTGTGATTCTGTTTACCTACTTCTATACCGGTATTGTCTTTAATGCGAATGAAATTGCTGAAAACTTGCAAAAGCAAGGTGGTTTCATCGAAGGCGTTCGCCCAGGCAAGAGTACCGAGAAATATCTCACTCAAACCGTGAATCGGCTTATCTTGTTCGGATCACTCGTTCTTGGTGCCATTGCAGTCACGCCATTCATCGCTGAGTTCCTTTTATACCATCTAGCCGGTATAAGTGGCACAAACCTCTCAATCGGCGGTACAGGGCTTCTCATTGTGGTCTCTGTGGGCCTTGAAGCACTCCGTCAGATCAACTCGCGTGCTTTGATGGTTACTTACGACGACTACAAATAGTACTCGCTAAGAGAGGCATTGCATTTTCATCTCGATTATGCTATAATGCTTTTATCGTAAATCTTTGACGAAAGTCAGTGGGTGGACGATTTCACATTGACAGAGAGAGGGACTGATATGCATGCTTCAGCTGCTCCGGCGGTAATTGAAGAAGACGGCATTCGCTACGCCGGCGCAGCTCGACTTGCAAACGCTACGGTTGCCGTAGCAGTTGCCGAGATCGAGCTTTACACCAAGACTTACACGTCTGGTGATAGCGACCTCGAGTGGGCCTTGGCTCACCGACCCGTTGGGCAGCTGTTGAGCGATCGTGCGAAGGTCTACCTGGAAGATGCTTGCTTCGCGGCATTCATCGATCCGGGCAAGGACTTCCCGCGTTTGCTGACGCGTCAGCTGCACTACGCAGGGCTTATCCGGCCCAGCGTCTCGGTCACGTGGTTGAACATCCTCGGTGAGAAGAACTTCATTGAAGGGCTCATGTTCGATCACCACGTCACCGATATCTAGGCTTTTCGTGGGGCGCGTCATTGCGATACGCCCCACGAGGCCCGGCCCTTTCTCTGTCCTTTTCCCTATGTTTTCAATGAATTGAAGGCGTAGAGGAGAGCTCTCAAATTGATTAATACTCTCTATTGTGGTATAGTAATACTACATCGTCAGCGGACTGTTCACCGGCCCGGTGAACGACGTACCTATTAGCAGGGAGAACTATGACTACAACGGGAGCTGCGTTTGGTGTTCCGGCATCAACGCAGTCAAAGACCATGCAGCGGCTGATTCGAGACTTTATCGAACCGGAAGCTCGCATCGTGAAGTTGCGTGGCGCTTTGCTCACGCAGCAACGCGAGATTGACCGTCAGGTGCTCGAGCACCGCCAGAAGATTGTCGCGAAGTTCGTGCGCAATCTCTGGGATCGCTACAAGCGCGACATCAAGCGTCGTGGCATCGAGATGTCGTTCGTCGCCTGGCTGCTCGAGAAGGAGTTCTTCCAGGAGACCTTCGCTGCCGCCAAGGAGAACCAGAACGGCTTCACGCTTGAACAGCGCATGCGCTGGGTCAAGTTCGTGATCGATCGCGTGCTCAACAAGGCGGCATCACTCGAGGGCGTCGCAGGAGACTGTAGCTGGTTCCTTGAAGACACCTGGGTCGAGCTCAACAAGCGCCAGCCCGAATCGGGCGAGCTTGTCGCAATGGCGCGTGTCTACAAGGACGACCCCGAGGGCGACGTCCTTGAGACGTTCCGCTTTGTCGAGTCTGTCCGTGGTCGCGAGAGCATTATCTCTGGTGGCTGGTGAAAGTCAGCAACTAATCTGATGAGTAGTCGGCACTCCCTGCTACTCATCCTTCTGATCTTAACTTAGCATTGAGGCAAGAAGGATGAGCAATCTAATAAGCTTGACGATATATAATCGTTTGCTACAATTGATTCATAAATAACGATTACAAGCCAAAAACGCGCTGTAATTTTCTTGGAAATGCTTTACGTGAGCACGGAACTAGTGTATAATCCACTACTGTAACTTATGGTCGCTACTAAAGAAGTAATTAAAATGCGTGGGAAGGTGGTGGAAGCACTGCCTAATACTCAATTTAAGATAGAACTTGAAAACGGCCTTAGTATCATCGCGCACATTAGCGGAAAAATGCGTAAAAACTATATTCGCCTTGTGCCTGGTGACCAGGTGGACGTCGAGATGACCCCTTATGATCTGACTAAGGGAAGAATCACGTACCGCCACAAAGATTAAATGTAAGCTGGAGTTTTTCAACACTTATGAAAGTTCGTGCAAGTGTCAAAAAAATCAGTCCCGATGACCAATTGGTGCGCCGTAAGGGCGTTCTTCGCGTCATCAACAAATTAAAAAAACGTAATAAGCAAAGGCAGGGTTAAGCATGGCTCGAATTGCAGGGGTAGTAATCCCGGCTGAAAAGCAAGTGCTGATCGCATTGACGTATATTTACGGCATCGGTCCACACTTCGCATCGACCATCCTTGCGGCGGTTAATATTGAACCGACCACTCGGGTGAAAGATCTCACCGAGGCTGAAGAACAACGACTTCGCGAAGTAATCGACCGAGACTACACCGTTGAAGGCGATTTACAACGCCAGGTTACTAATAACATCAAACGTCTTAAAGACATCAACAGCTACCGTGGCCTTCGCCACAAAGCTGGACTTCCAGTAAACGGACAACGTACCCGTACGAATGCACGAACTCGTAAGGGCCGCGCGATCGCAGTTGGTGGTGCACAACCTAAATCAGCAACTAAGACCTAGAAAGGAACAAAATGGCAGAAGCAGAAACAACGACAACAACTCCTGAAGCTCCAGCACCTGTGGCTAAAGCTCCAGTTGCAGGCTCAAAGAAAAAGCAGAAGCGATCAGTTCCATCTGGTCAGCTGCACATTCAGGCAACGTTCAACAACACTATCGTAAGCTTTACCGATAAAAAAGGTAACGTTCTTACTCAAAGCAGCGCTGGCGCGACTGGTTTTCGTGGAAGCAAAAAGGGTACGGCGTATGCTGCCCAAGTTGCATCTGAAAAAGCAGCCGAAGCCGCAAAGGCAAACTACGGTATCAATACTGTCGATGTCTTTGTTAAAGGTGTTGGTTTGGGACGTGATGCTGCAATCCGCGCAATGAGCGCATACGAGATCAGCATTGATAGTATTAAAGAGGTAACTGGCGTGCCACATGGTGGCGTCCGTCCTCGAAAGGCACGAAGAGGCTAATATGGCACGAGATACTTCACCAATCGTAAAACAGAGCCGCCGAGAGGGCTATGCCTTGCATCCTAAAGCTCACAAGATTATGGCGAAAAAGACTGGTATTCCTGGTCAGCACGCTCATGGTCGCCAAAACAAACCTAGTTTGTACCTGACTCAACTTCGTGAGAAGCAAAAAGTTCGTCGTTTGTACGGATTGCTTGAAAAGCAGTTCGCGAAACTTATGAACGAAGCTGATCGCCAAGAAGGTCTGACGGGTGAAAACCTGCTCCGTATGCTTGAACAGCGCCTTGACAACACTGTCTACCGCGCTGGATTTGCGACAAGCCGACGTGCTGCTCGCCAGCTGGTTGGTCACGGACACTTTATCCTGAACGGTCGCCGCGTTGATATTCCATCAATTCGTGTTAAACCTGGCGACGAAATCGTCGTACGCCCTAAGAGCACTAAATCTGGCTATTTCTCTCAACTTGATGAAGTAGTAAAAGAAGCAAGTGCAACCAGCATGAGCTGGCTTAAGAGCGACCAGAAAAAAATGACCATTACTGTTACTTCATTGCCAACACGCGAAGAAGCTGAACCAGATATTAACGAACAACTTATCGTCGAGTATTACTCACGCTAATAATGATCACTAAAGGGTAAGGAGCCTCATATATGTCAAAAGTTATTCACAACCCCGCACTTGCAAGCGTAGACGAACACAGTTCTACGAGTGCATCGTTCGTTATTGAGCCACTACAGGCTGGCTACGGTAATACACTTGGTAACAGCCTTCGCCGCGTTCTGCTTTCAAGCATCAAGGGTGGCGCAATCGTTGCCTTCCGTATTGAAGGTGTGAGCCACGAATTCACTACAGTTCCTGGCGTTAAAGAAGATGTTGTAGACATCATGCTGAACCTCAAGAACGTAAAACTTAAGATCAGCACCGACGAAGCCGTCGAACTGCGTCTTGAGAAAAAGGGTGCTGGCACCATCACCGCTGGTGACATCAAGACATCTGCTGATGTTGAGATCATCAACAAAGACCAAATCATCGCGACCATCGACGACCCTAAAAAGTCTATCGTTATGGACATCGTGGTTGAATCTGGACGTGGTTACGAAACTATCGAACAATCAAGCACAAACCGCCTACACAGCGATATGATTGCGCTTGATGCTGTCTTTAGCCCAGTACTGCGCGTTCGTTACAAAGTAGACACCACTCGTGTCGGCCAAGAAACGAACCTCGACAAGCTTCAATTGAATGTTGAAACTGATGGTTCTATGAGCCCTCGTGAAGCATTTGAAGAAGCATCAGCTATTTTGGTAAACCAATACACTGCACTCGCTGGTTCAACAACTGTTGAAGCCGCACCTGCACTTGGTCAGAATACTGAAGAAGAATCAAACGA
>Ga0247804_10001266_pt1 | contig 11696 bp, 4 predicted proteins | sample UWRJL029104C1_FD_181142 | JGI IMG/M metagenome (GOLD analysis project Ga0247804, IMG submission 181142) | Plant litter microbial communities from Arlington Agricultural Research Station in Wisconsin, United States - UWRJ-L029-104C-1 | ecosystem: Environmental > Terrestrial > Plant litter >...
TATTGATCTGCCTGGCCAACCAAACCGGCATCAACCTTACCGAAGCGCTGGAAAAGAATTTTGAGAAGAAAAACTTACGGGATGCCGACAGGCACAGGAACAATGAAAAACTGCATTAATTGCTTGGCAGGTGTTTCTTTAAAATACTGATGGGCAAGCAATAACCGGGTATGAAGACGCCGCCCAAAGTGATAAAGATGAACGGACTGCGACGCCACCGAAGCTGCACAAAGCTCAACAGCCGGGGACAAAAAATCCTTCTCTTATTCTCCTGCTGAATTTGAACTGATGTTTTTTAAGTTTTGGCTTACTTTTGCAGCCTTATGGCAAACGAGAACAATTTTGCAGAACTGATCGCTCATTGTAAAGAGTATGGTTATATTTTTCAATCGTCGGAGATATACGATGGATTGGCGGCTGTGTATGATTACGGCCAGAACGGTGCGCAACTGAAAAAGAACATCCGCGATTACTGGTGGAAAAGCATGACGCAACTGCACGACAACATCGTGGGCATCGACGCGGCCATTTTTATGCACCCGACCACCTGGAAGGCGAGCGGCCACGTTGATAATTTCAGCGACCCGATGATCGACAATAAGGACAGTAATAAAAGATACAGGGTAGATCATTTGATCGAAGGCTTTGCGGAGGAGCAGAAAGCGGCCGGCAAGGAGCAGTTGGCAGAAGACGTGCTGAATAAAATGGATGCTTTATTAGCAAAGGATGACTTCGCCGGATTGAAGCAACTGATCGACGACAATAAAATAAAATGCGCCATCAGTAAGACCTGCAACTGGACGGACGTCCGGCAATTCAACCTGATGTTCTCCACGCAGTTTGGTGCAACGGCCGAAGCGGAAAGCATCGTATACCTGCGGCCCGAAACAGCGCAGGGTATTTTTGTAAATTTTCTGAACGTGCAGAAAACCGGCAGGATGAAAATTCCTTTCGGCATCGCGCAAACGGGCAAAGCGTTCCGCAACGAGATCGTAGCGCGCCAATTCATTTTCCGCATGCGTGAATTTGAGCAGATGGAAATGCAGTTTTTTATCCGTCCCGGTTCACAAATGGAATGGTATAATTTCTGGAAAGCCGAAAGAAAAAAATGGCATGAAAGCATCGGCATTCCCGCAGAAAAACTGCGCTTCCATGACCACGTAAAACTGGCGCATTATGCAGATGCGGCGGTGGACATTGAATTTGAATTTCCCTTTGGCTGGAAAGAACTGGAAGGCATTCACAGTCGCACCGACTTTGATTTAAAACAGCACCAGGAGTACAGCCGGAAAAAAATTCAGTACTTCGACAACGACCTGGATGAGAATGGCAAAGCCTACGGTAATTACACGCCTTACGTGGTGGAAACCTCGGTGGGACTGGATCGCCTGTTCCTTACGATACTCAGCCTTGCTTACCAGGAAGAAAAATGGAACAAGGAAGACGGTACCGAAGACAGCCGCGTAGTGCTGAAGATCCCGGCGAAGATTGCGCCGACCAAACTCGCCATTTTGCCGTTGCTGAAAAAAGACGGACTCCCTGAAATTGCGCGGGAACTGATGAATGATTGCAAACAATCCTTCCAGTGTTTTTATGAGGAGAAAGATGCGATCGGCAAGCGTTACCGCCGCATGGACGCGATCGGTACGCCCTTCTGCGTAACCATTGATCATCAAACGAAAGAAGACGATACGGTTACGATCCGTTACAGGGATACGATGGCGCAGGAGCGCGTGGCATTAGCGGATGTGAAGAAGATTATAGAGGAGAAAATAAAATAAAAGCAGCTAATTTATATTCAAAGGAATCAATGTGATTCCTTTTTTTAGGATCAATGCATGCACCCAATATAAACTTCTGCTGATTTACTATACGCTGTTTTGTAAAACCGTTTTGCTTTTTCCAGTGCGGGCTGCGTGATTGACGGGTCGCCACTTGCAACGATCACCACGTAAAAACCTTTGGCAAACTTATAGATCGCGTTGCTCCATTCCACGCTGATGTAAGTGCCGCTGTTGTACCTGCCCCTTGCGATGTAACAGGGAAATCCGCCTTCCATTTCACAATCGTCTTTGGGTAGCGAAAGCCCGGTCCTCGTATTGTAAGAAAGATCGCGGAGGTTCAATTCGTAGCCCAGTTTTTCCGCCGCTTTCGATGCAGTTTCCCTTGCAGCCAAATAGTTTTTAGTGGATTGAATGATGACGTAATTCACTTTTACATACGGGCTGTCATCCTGCGCATAACCATACTGGCAGGCGCAGCATACGATCAGTAAACTCAATACATATTTCATCATCTTAAATAAATTTTTTAACCGTACAATTCCTGGTGAATGGCTTTGCGATCATAACCCAGGTCCAATATGCGCAGCTTTGCTTCATCGATCATCGCCTTCCAGCCGCAAAGCATGAAGTTGGCCGGGCCGTTGTTCTTGGCACGGCAGATATTTTCATAAACGGCGTGCACATAACCACTGGCGCCTTCCCAGTTTTCGCGGCTTAATGTAGGGATGTAATGAATGCCCGGCGTAGAATCGCTCAATGCTTTTAACTCATCAAAATACAGCAGGTCGGCTTTGGTGCGGCAACCAAATACAACGTAAATATCATGGTGGGGAATGTTGTGCAGTTTGATGTAATTCGCCATGCTGCGGAAGGGTGCGATGCCGGTACCGGTACAAATAAGGTACAGGTCTTTTTGGTAATGTTCTTCGTGCAGGGTGAATACCCCTACCGGTCCGCGTAAAGTTATTTCGCTGCCTTCTTTTATTTCGTTGAAGAGATAGGTGGTGCCGGCGCCACCGTCGAGCAACACAATGCATAATTCAAAAACATTGGTACCATCGGGCCAACTGGCAATAGAATAGCTGCGCCAGCGCCTGTTGGGCTTTTCATGAATAGGCAGGTCGAGCGTTACAAACTGGCCGGGTTTGAAATCAAAGGATTCCAGTTCGGGAACCTGGATAAAAAAACGGCGGGTGTTGTAAGTCTGCTGCTCGATGCGGATCACTTTTCCGGTGCGCCAGGGTTCAAGTGCCATAAGCTGATGTTTTGGGTAAGGTACTAATAAACTGTTTACCTGCAAAACGGTTACGGAACAATGATCTTTTCGGCGTGTGTAATACGGGCCGTAGCTATTTTCAACTGGTACACTCCTTTGGCGACACCGGTAAGGTTGAGTACAGGGGAAATACTGTTGGGCGTAAATGCTTTTACAATCTGCCCGGCAGCATCGCTTAATACGGCCGACTGCACGATCATAGCAGAACGGATCGTAAGTTTTCCACCCACTAACGGGTTAGGGTAAACGCTGATAGCATCGTTGCCGATAAAATATAATTTTCTTACGGGCGAGTAACGATACGATCCATCGCGGTCGATCATCCGCAGGCGGTAATAGTTCCAGCCGGTTGCTGGTTGGCCGTCGGTAAAAGCATAGTTATGCCTGCTGCCGCTATTAACGGCGGGTACAGAGCCGATCTCAAAATAGGTATTGCCATCGGCACTTCTTTCAATACTGTACCGGCCGGCATTCAATTCGTTTTCGGTTATCCATAGCAACAGGGAAGATTTATTTTGTTGCAGGGCTTCAAAGGACAACAAAGTGATCGGCAGGGGCTGCGTGCCGGTCACGCCGCCATTGTTGAGCCAGAATTCGCTGAAACTATTTACCGGGAATTCGGCATAGTAGCCGTTATCATAAGGAATGATCTCCGTGTTGGCAGGCAATACATAACTGTAGGCGCCACCGAAATTATCAGCCAGCGTACCGTTCTCCTGTGCTGCCGGGCCGCTGTACTTGGTCACGCCCAGTTCATAGGGATCTTTCGGTTTGGTACAGGTACCGCAGGTATTCGCCGCCAGTAAACTTTTGGCTTCCGCGTCTGTAAAATAAAAACGGACGGACGTATAACCAGCCGGTTGGAACTGCGGCCTGATCACGATGTTGCGGTTGAGGTAATATTGATTGTTCCAGGTCCTGACCGTGCCGGTAAATGGATACGCATCTACGGTTGTAGTACCAAGGTTAAAACCATTGGCATTGATGGAAGCCACGCGCCGGCCAGCCGAAATAAAATGTATCCAGCCGGAACCACTCACCGGTTGCGTAATACCTGTCACTGTTCCGCTGGGATGAATGAGTTGCTTATCGAACACATGAATATCATCGATGCCCACACCGGCAAAGCCATATGATTCATTGGATGACATCACGAAACGGAAGCGCACGTTAGCCACTTTCACCGGGATATCGATACTGGCCACATGCCAGGTAGGTAAAGAAGTGCGCCATTGATGCGCGCCGGTGGGATCATTGTACCAGTTGGTGCCCACACCATTGGTGCCCAGTTTGCTCCAGGTAACGCCGTTGGTTGAATATTCCACCCAGGTGTAATCTGCCGGCGTAGCGTCTTCAATTTTAAAAATATGGCTGAAGGACAATACCGGGGCAGTAAGACCGGACAGGTCAAAACAAGGACTGTACAGGTACGACAACTCACGATCGGGGTACCTGGAAGTTAAATCCGTAACCCAGGCCCTGGTTCCATTTGCTGCTTTGGTAATGGTGGTTTTATTGGGCGTACCCCACTGCCAGCTGCTGTTTTGTCCATCCGTATAATAACCGTTGGTGCCCGATTCAAAACCTTCGAGGTAAGGAAAGCTGCTGATCACGCTACTGGTATGAAAACGGTAATTTAAAATGCTGTCGTTGACAGCGTAAGTATCGGTGTTTTCGTGCAGCCAGAAATCCATCGTGTAGGCGGTATTGTTAGTGAGCACCGCGGGCGTGGTAAAATTAAAAACAGTGACGCCGGGCGCCAGCGAAGCAATGGTCTCCTGCACCGGGCTGCCATTCAATACATAGGTAACAGGCACATTAATAAACGTAGTTGCACTGTAGTTTTTTATTTTGATGGAAACGGTTTGCGAACCCGCCTGGTTGCAACCGGTTACAGCTGGGTTTACTATTTCTATAATTCCAATGTCGTTCGTTACCGCAGAAAGTTTTACATCGTCGAAAGTATAACCATCGTCCTGGTCAAGATCGGGGTAAGGATTATTGGCCGATGTATTGCCCTGCTGCGCAAATTTTATTTGAAAGCTGGTACCAATCGGCTGTGCAGGGTTTACCGTGTCCAGCACATCATTTACATTGATGCCCGCCACGCGATACTGTCCAATGCCCGCCTGGTTGTAATGCAGGTCGTAGGCAAAAATCCAGGGTTTTGTGTCATCGCCGCGTATCCATACTTTATTGTTTGGATTGTTTACCTGCCCATGATTCTTATACGCAAAATCAAACCGGAGCTGGGTACCGTTGTAGGTCGCCACGTTATAAGTCATCAGCAAGCTATCCGTTGTTAATGCTGTGTTTACCGGGAACTGGTCCAGCGTAACCGCCCTGTTGCCGCTGTTCGCAAAGCCCGTATTCACAAAGATGCGCGCCCTTCCACGAATAGAGTTGGTTTTAAAATCAGCCTTGTCGTTTCCATCCAGTCCAATCGTATTGACTGTATAAGTTTTATTATCCAGCGTTTCAAAATCATCCAGTACGGGCAAGGTCAAAGGCGGGTTGGCAAGATTTTTTATGGTAAGAAAAGCTGTGTCATCCAATGGCTGTGTGTCACCCGTTCTTTTTACCCAGGCTTTTATGTTGTAGATGCCGGGACTGGCAAAAGCATTCGTTGCGGTAAAGTTGTGCGTATTGCTGCCCAGGGATGCAATTACAAAGGAAGATGTTTCCATTACCACCGGGCCACTATTCACCTGGTAATACAAATCGTAACTGCCGGAAGAAGCAATGTTATCCAGGTTTTTCACCGTAAGACTTACTTGTTCAGAAGCGGTCAAAGCGCCTGTGCTGAATTGCCGCCCGGTAGCCGGGCCGGTAATGGCAACGGCTTTAAAATTATTATCGAAGCCGCCCAATGTGCAGGTACCCGTTGCCGGTAGTGAAGCAATGGTGAGCGACCGCCTGCCCGCAACAGCATTGTTCTTCGCCCTTACGCCGAACCAGTACGTAGTAGCCGCATTCAACCCGCTTACCAGGTAAGTAAGGGAAGTGGTATTACCGATCACGCCCATGCTGTCGCCCTGTAACTGCAGTATGTCGTAGGAAGCAGCACCGGTAATGGCAGGCCAGCTCAATTGTGTAAATCCTTCGCAGGGTACGGAAGCCGTTACAACAGGCTGGCCTAATACTACAAAGGTTGAATCGCTCTTACCTGTATAGGTGGATGCATTTCTCGATACCCTGATGAGTGCCTGGTTGGTAATGCCCGCCGGCACCGTCCACGCCAGTGATTTTAAATTGGCCGCCACGCTATTACTGATCGTCGTCCATGCGCCACCGTTATCATCGGAATATTCTACGGTAAACGTTTTGTCTTCGTCGCCAAAAGCCGTCCAGCGGATAGCTTCTGCCTCACCCGGCACCAGTGTTTCACCGCCGAAAGGATGTTCAACCGTGATGCCGTTCCTGTCTAGCTGGTAAGCCAGCACATAAGGCTGTGGCCCCTGTGGAACAGAGAAAGCAGTTACATTGATATCATAATTGCCCGCAACAGGATCTTCAATAATCACCTGTTCTATATTGTTCACGTGATCTGTACCGGCGATAGCGTTATCCTGCACATTGGCGGGCGTGGCATTCAATACCAGCGGAAGGTGCATAACAGCAGAAGGATCAGTTACCGTAAGGTCGAGATCATTGATGAGTGCAGCGGCGGCATTGGGCAGCGCGGCGGTATCGGGCCAGTACAACATTACTTTCAACCGGCGTACCCCGGCTGGTACGGCGATTGTATGCGTTGCCGGCAAACCATTGCTGCTGCCCGTAAAAAACTGGTTGGCTTCCAACGCTTCCACGGCCCTGCGTGCATTGAGCATGCCGAATCCGAAGGTATAATCGGGACCGGGCTTTCCGAGGTCTTCTGCGGAGTTGCACAACAGGGCTTTCATCAAAGCGGCATCAGGCAATGCACCGGAAAATTTTAAGCGATAGGCCTCATTTAATAAAGCGTAGGCCCCGGCTACCACCGGTGATGCCATGCTGGTACCGCTGTTGCCGGAGTAACCGTTCACATGGTTGGTAGATACCTGTGATAAGCCACGGGCAACAATCTCGGGTTTGATGCGGCCATCCTTCACCGGGCCGCGGCTGCTGAAAAAAGCTACCTTATAATCAATGTCAATGGCGCCCACGCTCAATACATTTTTAGCGGATTGCCAACCGGATTTCACCGTTGCAAACGAATCAGGATAAGGCGCACAGGGCCACCTGCCATCATTGCCTGCTGCAAATATGTGCAGCACTTTAGGCAATTGTTTTAGTTGATTATCTACATAATTACTGAGTGCATCGTAAACGCCTGTTCCGGCACAACTATCATCAGCGGCCGTATAGGAATTATTCGTTGCCACCATGTTGTAATCGGTCCAGTACACCGGTGTGTTCGTTACCACGTCGCTGAAGTATTGACTGAGCAACGTGGACTTTGGCGCCATGCCTTTGTGTTTCGGGTTCATGATGCCGGCGCCCATAACGGTACCGGATACATGTATGGCATGGAAACTCGCGGGAAATGGAACACGGTTAATGACCCGGTTGGTAAAATCGCGGTGCACAGTTTCCACTTCGCCATTATCACCAACACCAGTCACGATGCCCCGGCCGTTGAGGTTGCGGCCATAATCGAGTTGCAATCCGCCAATGCCATGCATGGCCGTACTTACATAATTGAGCGGCTTATCGGCAATGCCTTGTAAATTGAGAGAGCTGATAAATGGTAAAGCTGCGACCGGGTCGATCAATTCCACGCTGGCCCGGATAAAAATTAATGGCGATGCTTTGAATTTACCGGTCACGATTTGAGCGCCCAATCTTTTCAATTCGCTTTCTACAAACGACCTGGACAAAGAAGGATAAAAAGCAACGGCGATCGTTTTATCCGGCGAAATATTATTTTTTGTAGCCAATGCCGCATCCAACTTGTATAAAGCCGGCAGGCTATTGATGGAATTAATGCTGAAGTTTTTGGCAGCTGAAAAATCGAAAACATTTTTTATGGTGGCGAGGTACGCGTTAGAAGAAAGATATTCGTGCAACTGTATGCCGGCTGACCGGAGATTTTTTTTTGTTGCTTCGCCGGGTAATTGATTGAACTGGATCACGACGAAATAGTTACCGGAAAATAAAGCGCCTTCAATGGACGGGGCGGAGAAATTTTGCCGGCTGATGTTATCGCCGGTAACGAGGTCACCATTGGCGAAATGCACCGGTTTGTTCAATCCCTGTCCCATCGTTTGGAAAAGACCGGTAAAGAGTAGTATAAATAAAAAAAGAAAGTAACGTTTTTTCATTGGCATGCTAAAGGCTTATCAAAAGTAGAATTTATATTAGTCTGAACCTTGATTAGCCTGGTTTAATGATTATACTGGTAAGAACTCCTCAACCTTTCAACTATTTTCAACGCCTCACCCCCAACCCTCTCCTGAAAGAGAGGGGAGTTAGCAACATCACGCTCCTTCTAAACTTTCTAAACTTCCTAAGCCCTAAACCTAAACCAAAGACAATAAACATAACGCTTTTGTTGCGCCCGTATTGCCATTCCATCATTTTAAGCCCCTGCTTCGTATCTTTGCGACTGAAATGAACCTGGAGTTGTTGTTGAACTGGTACAATGCCGACCCCCGCTGTTTAAAAATTGCGGAAGGGATTACTTTGCCACAACCGCAGCATTTCCACCTTTCGGGGTTAGAAGGCAGCGCTTCGCAGTTTGTTTTAGGCGCTGTTTTTAATCATACTGCCGTGGCCGACTGGAACCACCTGGTGATCCTGCGGGACCCTGAAGAAGCGGCTTATTTTCACAATACACTGGAAAATCTTACCCAGGCGCTCGATCTTTTTTATTTCCCTTCTTCTTTTAAGAATAAAAAAAACTACCGGTTGCTCAACAGCAGCCACGTAATGCTGCGGACGGAAGCGCTTACCCGCATCACTGCCGGGGGGAATAAAAAAATACTGATCACGCACCCCGAAGCGTTGTTTGAAAAAGTATTGCTGCCCAAAACACTGGCTGCCAACATCATTTCCATCAAACAGGGCGATACCCTTAACGTAAACGAAGTACTGGGCAGATTTGTTGACCATGGTTTTGAAAGAACGGATTTCGTTTACCAGCCGGGGCAATTTGCCGTGCGGGGCGGTATCCTCGACATTTACTCCTACGGCAACGAAAAGCCTTACCGCATCGAATTGTTTGGCAACGAAGTAGACAGCATCCGCATCTTCGACCCGGAAAGCCAGTTGAGCGAAAGAAAATTATTACAGGTCAGCATCATTCCCAACGTGGAAACACAGTTCGATTCGGGTGAAAAAGTTTCGCTGATGGAATTTCTACCGGCCAATACCGCTGTGTGGATGGAAGACTGGACCTTCATCAAAGAAAAAATAGAACAGCAGGAAGAAGACCTCGGTCTTTTTTTACAACTATTGCCCGTTCCGGCCGATGCCGCTAAAAACAACGAAGAAGAAGGTGGCCTGTATGAAAAGACAGATACATCCATCGACGATTTTGTAACTGCGCAGGTGATAGAATCGCAATTGTACAAACACCCAGTGATCGCTTTTGGCAAGCGCACCACCTTCCCGCGTTTACCCGTTACCGATATCAGCTTTGCCACCAAGCCGCAGCCTTCTTTCAACCGCCAGTTCGACCTGTTGATAAAAAATTTAAAAGAATACGAAGCAAAGAAATACAACATCTTCCTGTTTGCTGAAAATCCAAAACAACTGGAACGGCTGCACGTGATCTTTACTGATCTGAAGGCGGACATCAGCGTGATCCCTGTTGCCACTTCCATACACGAAGGTTTTATAGATGATGACATAAAAGTTGTTTGTTATACTGATCACCAGATATTCCAGCGTTACCATAAGTACAAGGTGAAACAGGCTTTCAGCAAGAACAAAGCACTGACGCTGAAAATGCTGCGGGAACTGCAGCCGGGCGATTACATCACGCACATCGATCATGGCGTGGGCGTATACAGCGGTCTCCAGAAAATAGAAGCGAATGGCAAGATGCAGGAAGCCGTGCGCATTCAATACAAAGACGGCGACCTGTTGTATGTAAACATTTCTTCCTTACACAAGATCAGCAAATACAGTGGCAAGGAGGGCAGTGTGCCGAAGATGAACAAGCTGGGCAGCGATGTATGGAACAAGCTAAAGGATAAAACCAAGCGGCAGGTTAAGGACATTGCGACCGACCTGATCAGATTATACGCCGAAAGAAAAAGCCAGTTGGGTTATGCGCACAGCATCGACAATTACATGCAAACGGAACTGGAAGCGTCTTTCATTTACGAAGACACGCCCGACCAGGCAAAGGCAACGGAAGATGTGAAGCGGGATATGGAAAAGCCTTCGCCGATGGACCGGCTGGTGTGCGGCGATGTGGGCTTTGGTAAAACAGAGATCGCCATCCGCGCGGCTTTTAAAAGTTGCTGCGACGGCAAACAGGCGGCCGTACTGGTGCCTACCACCATCCTGGCTTACCAGCATTATAAAACCTTCAGCGATCGCTTAAAGGATTTCCCGGTAACGGTGGATTTCATCAACCGTTTTAAATCGGCCAAAGAGAAAAAAGAAACCCTCCAAAAATTATCGGAAGGAAAAATAGACATCATCATCGGTACGCACGCGCTTTTAGGGAACAGCATCAAATTCAAAGACCTGGGTGTAATGATCATCGACGAAGAACAAAAATTCGGCGTAGCGGCAAAAGAAAAATTAAAGCAGATACGGACTACCGTAGATTCATTGACACTAACGGCAACGCCTATCCCACGTACCCTGCAGTTCAGCCTCATGGGCGCGCGCGACCTGAGCATCATCAACACGCCGCCGCCCAACCGGCAACCGATACAAACGGAAGTAATGACGTTTAACGAAGACGCGATCCGTGATATTATTTATTACGAAACGGAAAGGGGTGGCCAGGTTTTCTTCATCCACAACCGGGTAAACGGGCTGGCGGAAATGAAAGGATTGATACAGGGCCTTTGCCCGGACATCAGCATTGCCTACGCACACGGCCAGATGGATGGCGACCAGTTGGAAGATACGATCCTCGACTTCATGGATAAAAAATACGATGTGCTGGTGTGTACCAATATCGTGGAAAGCGGTGTTGACATCCCGAACGTGAACACCATCATCGTGAACAATGCCCACCAGTTTGGGTTGAGCGACCTGCACCAGTTGCGCGGGCGTGTAGGCCGCAGCAATAAAAAAGCCTTTTGTTATTTGCTCGGTCCGCCGATGAGTACACTGCCACCCGATAGTCGCAAACGCCTAAGCACGCTCGAGCAATACAGCGACCTCGGCAGCGGTTTCCAGATCGCGATGCGCGACCTCGACATCCGTGGCGCCGGCAATATGCTCGGCGGCGAGCAAAGCGGTTTCATAGCCGAGATCGGTTTTGAAATGTACCAGAAGATCCTGGATGAAGCGATCCGCGAACTGAAGCGCAAAGAATTCCGCGACCTGTTCAAGGAAGAGATACAACAGCAGGATGATTTTGTAAAAGACTGCAGCATCGATACCGACCTGGAGATACTGATACCGGACAGTTACGTGGAAAGCATTACAGAAAGGCTGAGTCTTTACAGTCGACTCGACAATTGTGA
>Ga0247804_10001267_pt1 | contig 11691 bp, 13 predicted proteins | sample UWRJL029104C1_FD_181142 | JGI IMG/M metagenome (GOLD analysis project Ga0247804, IMG submission 181142) | Plant litter microbial communities from Arlington Agricultural Research Station in Wisconsin, United States - UWRJ-L029-104C-1 | ecosystem: Environmental > Terrestrial > Plant litter >...
CATTCTTGATCGTCCTTGCTATTGTTGCCTACTTTGTCTGGCGAATTGTTCGTGCAGTACGTGGCAGGCTCTACGGTCCAAAACGACCACGCAATGTTAAGCTAACACGTCGACGATAAACTTACCCTTTTGTAAGCGCGGTACTCACGCTACAATAAGCACAAGTATGTTGTACAAGCTTCGTCATAACGCACAGTGGGCACTCTCGATTGTTATCGGGGCGTGTCTACTGGCGTTATTTGTTTCGATGCATTCTGTATCGGCATTGAACCAGATTCCCGAACCAGATCCACAGCCAGGTTCATTCGGTATCGAAGCAACAAAGACACAGGCGCCGCCCACTCAAGGGGCGACGATATCGACACCAGGAAGCGGGGCATCGTTTACCGAATCACCAATTACCGTCAATGGTATCTGTCCGAATGGACTACTCGTGCAAGTCTACAATAACGGCGTCATGGTGGGTGCGGTCATGTGTATGGGCGGGAGCTTTAGCCTTGAAATAAGTCTCTTTGCTGGTATTAACGAACTCAGCGCCGTCGTCTTTGACGATCTCGAACAGGCTGGGCCAGTCTCTAATATTGCGACAGTCAATTACACAAATACGAACTTTTCTGCCTTTGGTGAACTCGTCACCCTCACCAGTACCTATGGACGCCGTTCTGCGCCCGCTACGAGCCAACTCACATGGCCGTTGCAGCTTTCTGGTGGTACAGGACCATACGCCTTTAGTATCGACTGGGGTGACGGCACACCGGTTGAGCTAAAGAGCCAAGCACTATCTGGACTTGTCACGATCAATCACGCCTATAAAAAAGCCGGTATTTACCAAGCAAACGTCAAGGCAACTGACGTTAACGGGGTGAGTGCCTTCCTGCAAGTCATTGCGCTATCAAATGGGCAAGTAGAGGCCGAAACAACCGATGCTTCTCCTAATTCAGATGCCAGAACAGTAGTACTGTGGGTGCCGGCACTCGTTGCCGTAATCCTTTTGATCCCGACCTATTGGCTTGGCCGACGCAGCCAACTAGTCTCTATTCGTAATAAAATGCTCAAAGAGCGTGATCAGTACGATAAAGACACCGCAAAAGAGCAAAAGACCAGTTAAGAAAGTGCTTGACAAGCATAAGCACTGGCGTGATACACTGAAGCCGTTACTACACGATACAAATAAGTAAAAAAGTGATGTGAAGTGAGGGAGAGGGAATATATGAATTCTTTAAGATTATTCGACCGTCGAGTTGGATTTGCGATTGTTGCAGCTGTGTTACTGCTAACAACCGTTGTGTCGGCAATAGCTTCGGCTGCCCAGTTAACCGAGCGTTCAATTGCGCTTAGTAGTTCGTCTGTATTAGCAAAAGACGTTACGTACACGGTCAAATTTACATCTGTAGACGAAGCTGCTGCATTTGTTGTTGACTTCTGTTCAAACAGTCCTGTCATCGGACAGGCATGTACTGCACCTGCAGACTTTGACGTGACAAATGTTGCGTCAGTTACCCCTGACTTCACAGACGTCGCCGACCTTTCAGCGAACACTGTTCGCGTGACTGGTGCAATCGCTGCCGACGAAGAAATCACAGTTGCGCTCGATAACATCGACAACCCTTCTGTTGTTGGCCCAATCTACGCACGTATCGTGACTTATGACACCGCAGTTAACGCGAACCTCTACACAGCGATCAACGCTGACGACAATGGTTCTGGTAAAGTTGACGACGGTGGCGCGGCTATCTCTATCAACAACACCATTGGTGTCTCTGGTGCCGTCCTTGAAAGTATGACTTTCTGTGTATCAAAGAACGAAATTGAAGAGGACTGTACAAATGTTGAAACACCGGTGCTCGCACTTGGTGAGGAAGTTGGTGACGTTGTTGCCCTCACTCCAGAAGCACTTAGTACAGGAAGCATCTGGACTCAGATCTCTACGAACGCCGATGGCGGTGCCGTCATTAGCCTCAAGAGCAACGCCGAAGGGTGTGGTGGCTTGATCCGTTCATCTGCACCAACAGCATGTGACATCGAACCTGCGTTCAATACGGGCATTACTGCTGGTCAAGCAAAGTTCGGTGTGCGAACATCTGCGGCAACTGATGCTATCGATGCTGAGAACACAACAGGTGCGCTTCAGCCAGTAACTGGCTCGATCTACAACGACACAACCTTTGCATTCAACTACATTCTTGGTGATGCAACTGGTGTGACAAGTACGTTTGGTGATCCTTTCCTCGACACTGACGGTAATCCTGTAAATAACAAGAACATGCAGCTCGTATTCGGTGCGAGTATCAGCAACGATACGCCAGCCGGCCTCTACTCTGTAGACCTAGGCTTGATCGCAACCGGTAAATTCTAGTTCCTCTCTGTCCGAATAATGACCAACGATGTAAATAGGAAGCAAGGTGTGTTAGTGAAACAATATATTCAATCGAGTGTCCGAATGGTGGTAGGACTTGCAATGGCAACTCTACTACTGGCGATCTCGCATTCGTCTATAGCTGTTGCACAAACAGCTAATACGCTAAAGGTTTCGCCAGTACGTACCGATACGGTTATTCTTCCAGGCGCAAGTAAAACAGTTCAGACAACAGTCACGAACCTTACAGGAAGTGACGTGACCGTAAGGTCATCAATTAACGACTTCGTCTCTGCGGATGAGAGTGGAACTCCTGCCCTCATCCTCGACGATGACAAGTACGCCGAGTCTCATAGCTTGAAGCGCTTCATTACCCCAATCGGTAACGTCGTTATTCCTGCTGGCCAGGCAAAGACAATTAACGTTCTCATTACTGTCCCAGAAGACGCAGAAGCTGGCGGATACTTTGGTGCCGTTCGGTTCTCTCCGGCTGATCCAGATGATGGTGGGCAAGTGAACCTCAGCGCAAGCGTTGCATCACTGATCCTCCTTACTGTCCCTGGTGACTTCGTCGAAGAGCTCGAGCTTACCGACTTCGCTATCTTGCAAAATGGTGGGTCTGGTTCGAACTTCCGAACAGGTGAAAACCTAACGGCCGCTGTACGATTTGAGAACACTGGTGCTGCACAGATAGGTCCATTTGGTAAGTTGTCTGTCATGAAGGGCGATACACTCGTCTACGAAACAGACTTCAACAACAAAGACCCACGCGACATGATCCTTCCAGACAGCGCACGTCGTTGGAGTATTCCAATCGACAAGGTTGAAGGATTCGGTAACTATACCGTCCTTGCAACGTTTACGTACGGGGAAGATAACCAGACTATCGAAGTGACAAAGTCATTCTGGGTTATTCCACAGTACGTTATTATCGCCGCTATTGCCGCAGCCGTACTCCTTGTCGGACTCATCATCTTTGCAATCTTTATGATTCGTCACCGCAAGAGCCGCCGCCGTTCACCAGGACGACGTCGTGGCCGCGGCTACCGACTCCACTAAGATATACTCCCTCTATTAAGTAAGGTAGAATAAAGACAATGAAAAAAGTTGCCAAAGTCGTTATTATTGACGACAAAAATAAGTACCTCTTGATGATCCGAAGCGCCCATCCGGTATTTCAAAATGACCCTGACCTTGCTGGCGGCACTGTCGAAGACGGGGAAGACGTTCGCGAAGCTGCTGCTCGTGAAGTATTCGAAGAGGCTGGTGTGACACTCGACGCGGCCGTTTTAAAAGAGCTCTATGCAGGGACTGAGTACTCAACTCATCACACCGAATACCACCTCTATGAGGCTCGTCTCGAATCTCGCCCAGAAATCGTCATTAGTTGGGAGCACGGATCGTACGAATGGCTCGATCGTGATGAGTTCATGCAGAAATCTCGTGACGCAAACGACACGTATATGCATATGGTGTACGAGGTGTTAAAAGGCCAGGAGTAGCGTCCACGTGATAACGATTCTTCTTCATTCCTCAAAAACAATGGTGCCAACCGCAAGTGACGGTACATTGACGACACCATTATTCCTAGGCAAAACAAAAGAACTCCATCGGTATGTGTCGACGCTTTCGGTCGACCAGCTTTCTCGTGTGATGCACATATCAAAGACTCTAGCTGCCGAAACTCACGAGGCGATCAAATCTTGGTCAACCGAGAGTTCATCGGCCGCAGTCAATACATTCCGCGGTGATATCTATAGTGGCCTTCGCGCACTTGAATTTACCCAAGCCGAACAGGCATTTGCAGCCAAGCACCTTGTTATTCTGTCTGGGCTCTATGGGATGTTGAGGCCATACGACAAGATATGTCCGTACCGTCTTGAGGCGGCCTACAAGCTCCCGGATGCCCCATATACGAATCTGTATAAGTACTGGGGTGACGCGCTAGCTGGCGCCCTTCCTAAGGATGGTCCGATTATCAATGTAACGTCTGTCGAGTACGAGAAACTTATTCTGCCATTCGTTGATGCGACCCGCATTATTACCCCAAGATTCCTTACTCGAGGCAAAGACGGTGTCCCAACATTCGTCGTCGTACACGCAAAGATTGCTCGTGGTGCATTTGCACGTTGGATAATCAAAAGAGGTGTCGATACAACCAAAGGAATCGAAGCGTTTGATGACCTTGGATACGTGTATGATACCCAGCTGAGTACCGATACTCAGCCTGTTTTTGTGTGCGATGAATTTAAGGGAATCGGCCTTAGTCAGCGACTTATTTCGGGGCTCTAAGCCAAGTACATAGCTTACGTTCAGTTTCACACAAGCAAAAGAGGGGTGTATAATAAGAGAGTACACAACTACACGATAGAACTAGTCGCAGGAAGGAGGACGCAGTGGAAATTACTGTCCCGATGAGAGCACGAAAATCTAAAAGTAGTCGCATGCCGATAGGTATCGGCGCTTCTCTTCGCAGGGCCAAGCGGTTTAATCGCTCGCCAGGCCGAAAGAAATATATTCTCTCTTTAGTTCTCTTTGGAGCTAATATTAGCGCCCTTGTTATTGGGGGTGTTGTTGGTGTTATGGATGAAGCAACTGCGAGAGACAATTACCGTGGTGGCTATAATTCATCATATAACTCGTCAAACGATCGACGATCGGGTAATCAACGTCAACAACAACCAAATACCCGACAAACCAACCAACAGCAATCAAATGTAAATCGAAATCAAACGAATACATACAATCAACCATCGAATCAGCCACCGCAGGAAGTAACCAACGAACAGGCGCCAGCGACAACGGCGAATGTCGCTCCTCCTGTCGAGGCTCAGCCGGTTCAACAAGAGCAACAAATGGTGACTCCACAAATTGCGCAACCGGTGATCGCTGCTGATCCGGCGCCAATTCCCGATACGTCAGAAGAAGTTGCATTGGTCGCCTCGTCGCAAGCCGAAGTGACGGCCGCTCCTGTCACATATACCACCCAGCAGATTTCTATCGAAACACGCAATCGACTTATTGCGATAGCAGTTTCGGCACTAACGAGTGGTTTGCTTATTTATATTATGAGCTTCTCTAATATCGGTGGCACGCCAATGCGCCGAACGATTCCCGTGCGTTATTTTCCTTCGAGTAGTGGAGCGGCATTGAGTTAATGACGAGAGCAACATTTCTGCGCTGGTTAGCCGTATTATTAATTGTTGCCGCAGTGGGGACGATTTCTTATGCTGTTTTTGCGAGTACTAAAAAGATAGATCAGAATATAATATTCGCTTCACACACGCTTCTTTCTGGGACGTGGGATAGTTATAAAGAAGAGTATTGGGAAGCCGAAACAGGGCGTACACTCGATAAGCAGCAGGATGACATTACGACATCCGAGGGTCAAAGTTACACGATGATGCGCGCCGTCTGGATGAGTGACAAGCCAACCTTTGATACATCATGGGCATGGACGAAAGAGCAGTTGCAAAGAGATGATGGATTATTCTCGTGGCGCTGGGGTGAGCGTGCTGACGGTACCTACGGTGTGCTCGAGGATGTTGGTGGGCAGAACTCTGCATCTGATGCCGATACTGATATCGCATTCGCACTACTAATGGCGGCGAGTCGCTGGCAACAACAAGAGTATTTAGACGAGGCAAAGACACTGATTGATGACATATGGGACACCGAAGTAGTAGAGGTGGCCGGTAAGCCGTATATGGCTTCGAACAACCTCGAAAAGCAATCACAGAGCCCAATCGTTATGAACCCATCATATCTTGCTCCGTATGCGTATCGTGAGTTTGCGAAGGCCGACCCAGACCATGATTGGCTCGGAGTAGTTGACTCATCGTACGAACTTATCGGCAAATCAATGGAATCAAATCTTGGATCATCCGAGAGTGCAAACCTCGTGCCGGATTGGGTATTTATGGATCGAAACACGGCCGCCTTAGCAAAGCCAACAACCGAAAACCTGACAACAAATTATTCTTACGATGCAATGCGTGCTGTGTGGCGACTTGCTCTCGACTATAAGTGGAATAACGAGCCACGGGCTAAAGCGCTTATCGAAAAGATGAGCTTCATTGGTGATGAATGGCGAGATAGTGGTGTACTCTACTCTACATACGCTCACGACGGGGCTATCGTAAAGGAAGACGAAGTAGTAGAGGCGTACGCGACGGCGCTTGCCTACTTCGATATCGCAGACCCTGATACTGCGACAGAACTATATGACCAAAAGATAAAGACACTATATGACCAGAATACCAATGCATGGAAAGAACCGCTGACATACTATGGCTCTAACTGGGTATGGTTCGGCATTGCTTTGCACGAGGACCAACTTCCAAATCTCGTGAAAGAACTCGAGGAATAATAGGGGATGGAATTTCTTCGCACGCGCGAGACTGGCAAAGTACTTCTTGCGCTCAATGTGATATTGTCGATAGTTTATTTTTTATGTGTCGTATTTCTATTTCCAATAGGTAACCTGCCGCTCTTTATCTTCCTTGTTGTGTCAGAAATATTCCACGTATGGCAGGTTGTGACGTTCATCCATACAACGTGGCCACGGCGAGTAAAACATCATAGGTTTCAGCGTAACTATAAGCCACGAGTAGCAGTGTATATTACGGTGTGTGGTGAGCCAGCCGAGATTGTCGAAGAGACTGTTCGTGCAGCCAAAGCGATGGACTATCCGAATTTCTCGGTTTACATCCTTAATGATGGTAAAGTTGCAAACCGACCAAACTGGCGTGAAGCGCGCGAGATTGCTCAGGCACATGAAGTCATGTGTATTACGAGGACAAAACCCGGTGGGGCAAAAGCCGGTAATATTAACCACGCCTTGCCATTAACCGATGAAGATTTTGTTGTCGTGTTTGATGCTGATCATGTTCCCTCGGAAGATTTTCTCAACAAGACGATGGGGTACTTCGCCGACAACGAGGTGGCATTTGTTCAGTCACCACAGTTTTATAAGAATGCTGAAGTAAATCAGGTTGCCGGTGGATCATGGGAACAACAAACGCTGTTCTTTGGCCCGTTACTAAAAGGCAAAGACACAGTTAACTCAACGTTTATGTGTGGGACGAATATGGTTATTCGACGAACAGCGTTGGTCGAAGCGGGCGGGATGAGCGAAAAGAGTATCGCCGAAGACTTCTTAACTTCTTTGCTCATTCATAGCAATAAATGGAAGTCTGTGTATGTTAGCGAAGTGCTCGCTAAAGGCCTTGCCCCAGAGGATTTCTTGTCATACTACAAACAGCAGTTTCGTTGGGCAAGGGGAAGCCTCGAGCTGCTCTTTTCGTTTAATCCGCTATTTAGAAAAGGACTGACATGGGCACAACGAATGCAGTATTTAGGGTCGGCGTCCTACTATCTTTCGGGATTTGTCGTTTTGCTTAATGCATCGTTGCCGTTGATGTATTTCTTTTTTGCACTCAAGCCACTCACTATTAATACGATGACGCTCGCACTGGTATTCTTGCCGTATATCTTTGTTATTTTGTATACGCTTCAATTAACGAGTAACTTCACCTATACATTTAGGGCGCTCTCATTTAGTCTTGGTTCGTCAACGATATACATGAAGGCGCTATGGCACACGATCATACGAAAAAAGAATAGCTTTGCCGTGACATCTAAAAAGCGTTTAACCGGCACGTACGGTCGTCTCGTTACTCCTCACATTTTTTATATAGTTATCGTTGTCGTGGGAGTTGTTTGGGGTGTATTGCGTGAAGGATGGAGTGCATCGATGCTCTCAAATATTGCGTGGACATTCATATATATCGCTGCATTTGTGCCATTTATAGCAGCTGCCTTTGAGCGCGCGAAGCCTGCGAGGGCGAAGTAATGTTGTATCGCCGACTTGCCGTATATCTAGCGCTTGGAGCAATGGTTGCTTTCGCTATCTTCTTTGGCTTGAACGTATTTGGACTCAGTAGTCTGCGACTCGATGAAGCGCAGAGTCTTTTCCAGACAAACCGTGACGTATCGGGGATACTCTACTTGGTCGCACAAGATGTGCACGTGCCGTTTTATCACGTATTACTTCACTATTGGCTCTTACTCTTTGGGCAAGACATCTTTACTGCACGATTACTCTCGCTTATGTTCTTTGTCGGCACTATTCTAATGACGTATGTGTTGGGTGCGTATGCATTTGGAAGGCGAAGTATTGGGCTTTTTGCGGCACTCCTTGTCACCATTTCACCGTTTATGAATTGGTACGGGTCAGAGGCGCGCATGTACACTATGTTGGCGTTCATGGCCTCGCTTCATCTATTTCTGTTCTTGAAGTCGATGCGAGAACCGGCTCCTAAGTATTGGATCCTTTGGACGATCATTGCAATCCTCGGGCTATACACGCATTACTTCTTTGTCTTCGTGCTATTCGCAGAACTCGTTGCTGCTGTTCTGCTCCGCAAGCAGTTCAAGCATCCACGTCCTATCCGTTCGATCATCATCGCCGGCGCAGTGGCGGGGGCATCACTTGTTCCTTGGGTCTTGTATGTCTTTGGGTTGGGATTTGCAAGCAATACTCAACCTGCCTTGACGCAACCATCGGCAGGGGACCTATTTGATACGTATGCGCAGTTTATATTTGGATTTCAAACGTCTGCCGTTAATACCGCAATTATTTCTTTGTGGCCAATAGCGGTGCTTCTTGGCTTCTTTGCATTGCAGCGCGGGGGTAAGAAGGTGCCTGTCGAGACAGCGGTATTCGTGTTGGTGGCAACGCTCCCGGTAATAATGGCATTTATTATTAGTGTGACGATTAGGCCGTTCTATCTTAGCCGCTACCTAATCGTGTCGCTTCCAGCACTCCTTATCTTTATCGCGTGGCTCCTTACGAGGTATCGACGGTGGGTGGGTGTGACGATAGGGTCGCTCCTTGTTGTTATCATTGCCGCGTTATTTGTCGTACAGGTGGTCAACCCGAATACCCCAGTCAAAGAAGATTATAAAGTTGCAGTGCAGTACCTTAACGAAAACGTCGGCGTGAGTGACGTCGTGGTCTTGGCGGCACCGTTTACCGTCTATCCGGTTGAGTATTACTATGAGGCCGATGCGAAGCTCACGACACAGCCCGTTTGGGATCGTTTCTCATCAGGAGCTATTCCTGCCTACGATGAATCTAAAGTAGAAGCAGAGACCAAAGAAAACGTCGGTGCATATCAAAAAGCCTGGTTAGTGCTTAGTTACGATCAAGGCTACAACGAAAAGATAAAGCAATATTACGATAATCATTTCGAGAAATTGTCAGAAGAACGATTCTCGCCCGGGCTCGTTGTGTACGAATACAAAATTCGTTACGATCGTCCGTTGACACTGTATAATCAGTCTCAATGAGACACACGCTTCATCCAAAACATAAAGTAATTAAGACCCATACTATCGACACGCTGGCACTCATCGTAGGCGTCATTCAGCCGCTCACAACATTGCCACAAATCCTCATTGTCTTTACGTCGCAGGATGCATCGCAGGTATCATTATTTACATGGACTGCATATAATATTGCGAGCGTTATTTTGCTGACGTATGGGCTTCGTCACAAATTAAAACCAATCATTTATGCGCAAATACTATGGTTAGTCGTACAGACACCAATGATGCTTTCTGTCTTCATTTTTAACTAGCTCTGACCCCTGTCGATTAGGAGAAATGCCCATAAAGCCTCATAATAGAGGCAGATGTAGTACTTCCTGATGCGTCTGGACAGGTCCATAACCAAAAGGGAAAAGAGAAGAAACGTATGCCAGAATCACTAAGTGTAAGAAACTTCCTTAAATCAGAAGCCGCGCAATCTATTCGCGAAGAACTTATTAAAATGGTGAACGACCCGGCGTTTAATACGAACTCTACGTATAGTCCAACCTCAGAAGGAAGCAGTATGCTATTTGTTGACAAACACCTCAACTATCTCAGCAAACACCTTAACCTAGACCCACAGCAGTATCTTTCAAACCTTCGTTTGAAGGCCCGTCTTACTTCAGGCATTCGTCGTTAAACCCCCTTATCGGGTATACTTCACTTATGCATATGTATCAAAAAGAAATCCTCGATACGCTTCGCGGGTCTAAAACCGTTCGTTACGGCGAACTGCAGCCCGAAGGTGTCGAAAGTAGTCATTTTAAATATCACCTCGATCAACTTATCAATGATGGCCTTGTGCGCCAAGACAGTCGCGGCGTCTATGCGCTGACAACAAAAGGGAAGTCGAGCGTTGATCGTCTTTCGACCGACCGCATTACTCCGCGTCAGTCACCGAAGGTTATTACCTACACACTTCTTCAAGACGACGATACGTATTATCTTTACCAAAAAACAAAGGAACCTTACCTAGGGCTACTTAATATGGTTGGTGGCAAAGTTCATAGCGGCGATAGTCCATATGACTCTGCAATTCGTGAAGTCCAAGAAAAAGCTGGCATTGTTGTCGACGAACTCGAAGAAATCACCGTCGCTTCAATTCGTATTATGGAAGACGACGTTCTTTTGACACATGTCATCGCCTACGTGTACGTCGCAGATGTTGACGCTTCGGCACTTCATTCTGGACTTGTGCCTGTTCCTCGATCAGAGATTTCTGAAGCTAAGGGACTGGCGCCAGACCTCCTCCCTGTCCTTGAGGTTATTGACGACCCAGAGGATTACCCGAGCGTCGATCTGCTTATCGACATGGTCTAGTTTGTAAAAACAATTTCACTTTTTTATTGCGACATACTGCATATACTACAGATGACGGCAACGTCAGAAGGAGATTCCATGAGCGAGTACGCACCAACACATTTTAAAGAACACATTCGAACAGTCGAGGACTTCCCAAAGCCAGGCATTCGATTTTATGACATTGCACCACTCATTGGTAACGGTGCAGTTTTTGCTGCCAGTATCGAAGCAATGGCTCGTCCTCTTGAAGGCGAAGTTGATAAGGTTGTCGGTTTTGATGCTCGCGGGTTCTTATTTGGCGGCGCACTTGCAACCAGGCTTGGCGTTGGGCTTGTGATGCTTCGTAAACCGGGTAAGCTCCCCGGCGAAGTGCTCGAAGTGTCGTACGATCTCGAATACGGAACAAACTCATTGCAACTTCAAGCTGACGTCTTAAGTGCTGGCGACAGAGTCGTATTGGTTGATGATGTCATCGCAACTGGTGGTACTGCAATCGCAGGTGTCGATCTTGTCGAACAAGCCGGTGCAACTGTCACCGAATTCTGTGCAGTAATTGACCTTCCTGATCTTGGAGGCTCTGCCAGAATTGCCGAGCGAGTCCCGGTGCGTACCCTAGTGCAATACGAATCCGGGGAGTAGTCGTGGAGCGTTGCGATAAT
>Ga0247804_10001268_pt1 | contig 11690 bp, 6 predicted proteins | sample UWRJL029104C1_FD_181142 | JGI IMG/M metagenome (GOLD analysis project Ga0247804, IMG submission 181142) | Plant litter microbial communities from Arlington Agricultural Research Station in Wisconsin, United States - UWRJ-L029-104C-1 | ecosystem: Environmental > Terrestrial > Plant litter >...
GGACGTACTCACAAATATACCCATTAATGAGTAGCTAACATCTTCTGGTCTCGTGGTGGTCCTATTGGAGGCCCATGACATTCGGCATGCCACGCTTTGCTTGCGGATCATTTCAGGATGTTCGAGCACATCCCTATCTATTTTGGTGATATCTATTATTAAGCGAGCAAGCCTACCATCTCTTTTTCCCCCTAGACATTCCCATTCTTTGTCGTAGAAGATCACGGACTTTGGCGCTAGCAACTCTTGCAAAGTCCAGCCTCGGGTGAACCAGCGACTGGTGGTGAAGGTAGCATCGATATCCTCCTTGCTAACATCGCTCATGTAAACGTAGCAAACTCTGGCATCTGAATACCATGAATACATCGAATTTATGGCTTCTGATAATTCTGCACTACTGCTTTTGTCAATGCAGCATGTGTCGATCCACACATATTGTTTGCCTTCCTTTTTGGCCTGTTCACAAGTGTATCGTATCTTCCTCCACCCTGCTTTAAGAGGCGCTTTATCTGAGGTACCAAGGTCTGCATAGCTGACTTCTTCACCTTCCTGCCATTTGTGGGAAAGGATCGCATAAGGTGGGATGTTTTCTCCAAAGAATTCCTCCAGTTCAAGGGTAATGACGTTTAGCAGCCTCATGCTTGGGATTACAATTCAGAGCACATATAAAACAATATCACTGGGTTGTAGTTCATATAAGATGAGGATTAAGTAAAAATTTTATACGGATGCCTAAGACAAGTTATTGCTTTTGAGAGCACCTCGGTGAGCCGAGCTGGCGTAGTGCTGCATCTCAGCCAATAGTATCTATGATAGGCTAATCCTCGAACTCTTGTATCACCATACGCCACTAGATGATGCGTCTTGTCCACCCGGGCGTGTATTTTCAACAAGGCTCAAAGAACACGATCTATGATATCCACATTCTTGATACGCAATAGCAACTTGAAATAATCTTCAATAAATTTAAGTAGCTAGAATTCACTAAACTCCCGTGGCTTTTCAGGTGTCAGGAAAGCCTGATTGTGGGAAAACATAGTCGACGGTCACATTTCAGGTTTTTGCTAGACTTGATAATTTGATTGTCGATCATCAGTAGAAAGAGTTCAGAGAGGTAGGTAGTAGACTGTCAAGACAGGTCATGTAGCTACTCAGAAGCAGATGGCGATTGATGTTACTCTACATTGAACGCCAAAGGTATATCTAGGGGAGGGACCGTGCCAACATCTCCAGTAGCGACGAGAGCGAGGTAAGCATCTTTTTAAAGGCGGATTGATACGACCTTAGCTCAGGTATATTAGATGGTTTGATTCGCATATGTATGTATGTAAGAGGGATGGCGGGTGTGAATAGGAAGCCGTAAGATCGTACTCCCGGCATAACATGAGGATTGGAAAGAATGGTCTTTTGGCAACAAAAGGTCTTCGAGGCGCTAATTTGACGAATGCATGATTGGTAAAGATACCAATATCCTTATTCTCTGCCAATCACGACAACTATCCTTTAAAACTGGGAAAGGCTTGACGTAGGGCGAGAAATTGGGCCATCATTAGTTATGGAATAGCAATCCTAGGCGGCAGATGTGTCTGAAAATTATGCGAAGTCAGACATTGAAACGTCAAACTATCAACATACGGTTATTATCCATGAACGAGGTGGTATAAGACCAAAATCTTCCGGACTCGGGGGTAAGTTCTTTACGTTCAGGTTTTGGCAAATTACGTACGTACCCTACACGTTGGCGTCAAAAAGGCTCATTACGCCCTGAGCATACTTAATCGATCCCACAAGTAAGCAAAAGGAAAACATACCGGTAACAGCGTGCATAAATGGTGAAAATAAATCTATGTTAGCCAGTTATGTGATGGAGCTGGCTTATAATTTGAAGAATTGTGCTGCACTCGGAACTCGGCAGCAGCACGGAGGCTTGCCTGAGGCGAGTGCGCGGTGCATTATGATGGACGGTCCAATGTCGCGAGAACTAGTTAGAGAATAACCATAATAGTGGTCTATGTAAAGCAGATCTCCGGCGGCCCGATATATCAGAGGAATTGGCTCCTCTGCCTTGGAATCCTACTATCAATCAAGCATTGGCGCCACCTGCCATTGTCTTGGCTAGATTGGCTAAATTTGGCGGCTCTCGGCAATCTCCAGTACGCGTCTACGAAGGACGTCAAACCTAAGGTTAATCGTTAATAAAGTGATATTTCCAATGTGAGAGAGAATGAGTAGCTCGACCATACGGTTAGTTGGTTCTTTACCTATCTAAACGACTATGGCACTGCTAATATTGGAAGATTTTTTCTTTCTTCCAACGGAATTTGCTCCGACAGGTATCTTCGCCAATAGGCTAGGCAAGCAACCAAGAACTCACATCCAGTTGCTAAGAAATACCCAAGGCCGAATATCACAATTTCACCCCTATTCTGGCAACAAGTCTAAGTTATTCTCGTTTCTACCTTGTAGCAAATTCTCTTGATCGTTTCTTCCAAGTTATCCAGTTTCACAACACAATTGGCACATCGGCAGAGGTAATTTTCTCGCTATCACAGACAGCCAGCTACTCGACAAATATTGCCTGGAATATTGAAATGGATTACGCATAGAGGAAAAAGAGCTGGAACAGCTTTCTGTTTCAAAGACCGATCTGAGTGTTTGTTTCAATGGTCTGCCCGTATGTACCGTGGAGGCTGAGATTGGGAGATGCAGATCTTCTGAAGCTTCTTATAAGCTCAGCTTTCCTATGACGGTCTGAGTTAGCTGATCGTACTTCTGGACTGGGCTACTTCTTTTCACTTTTATGTCTAGTTCTTCTTCTAGAGCAGGCTCTCATCTTTTCTTTTTGTATAACTACTTCATCAATTCTGGCAATTGAAGAAGTCTTAATATATCATCAGCCCGTCTTTCTTAATCTCCTGGTCTGTTTTTGTGTTTTCTACACTTGGTACCAAGGGAACGTTGACCATATCGTCTGTCACTTGGGAACAATCTGTTAGTCATTCAGAAAATTGTGAAAGGTTGTCACCATGCCGACACTCGACGTCAGTGAACTCAACGTTGTGTTGGCCGTTTTAGGTGAATGATCCAGCAGCCCCTGGGTATGATGAATTCTGACTACTTGACAGGTACATTCATCGTTGCCTATGGCATCATCTCGGTCAAGATAAAGTCAGAATGGTATCTTGGCGAAGCTTGTATGTACAGGACAAACAAAACTTCCATGCTCAGAGTTTTAACTCGTGTTTAGTACCGGCTGTTGTAATTGGAATCATTCTGGGCCCCATCGCAGCGAAGTTTATAGATGCGAGCAAATTCGGAGGTGGATTCAAAGGCCAACAAGATGATATCACATTGGTAAGCGTCTCAAGTTTATGAGCGAGCAGTACTGATTCTGCTACTAGGGAATGTCTCGTGTGGTCATTGGAGTTCAACTCGTGATGGCAGGCTTTCAACTTCCAGCCAAGTATTTACAGAAGAAGCTGTGGCCTATGTTTGTCATTTTGATCCCGATCATGACCATCATGTGGCTGTTCACCACGGGATGTATGCTCCTTACGGTTCCCAACTTGACGCTAGTAAGTTCTCAACTTCCCACTTGTGAAAGCTTATCACTGACAAAAACTTAGCTCTCTGCAATGGTCATCGGATCCTGCGTTACTTCTACCGACCCAATTCTCTCACAGGCTATCGCCAAAGGCCCCTTTGCGGATAAATACGTTCGCCGTCCACTCCGCGAGCTCATCTCCGCAGAAGCTGGTGCCAACGATGGATTCGGATTTCCGTTCCTCATGCTTGCAGTCTATCTAATAAGACATGCTGACTCCCCAGTGTTGTCGGATGTTGCTGGTGTGGCTGGCAGGAGCGAAGCCTTGATACTTGCTAGAAGCGGGGAAGATATTGGCCGTCTTGGTGGTGGTCCTGGCAAAGCTTTGGTGATGTGGATAACAGAAACTTGGCTTTACTTTGTCGCTCTGTCCATGGTTTATGGAGCCGTTGTCGGATTCGCTAGTTGCAAAGCTGTAAAGTTTGCTCTTCGCAAGTACGTTTTGTGGCGGTATCCTTTTGTTGACATATGCTAACATAGGATTAGGAAGTGGATCAATACTGAGAGTTACCTACTCTACCCCACTGGACTTGGTGTATGTATATTCTTTATGCTCAAGCGACCCGGTTCTTGTACTGACATACTATAGCTTTTCTTGGTCGGATCTTGTGGTGCTATTGGCATTGACGATTTGCTTGCGTGTTTTGTCGCCGGTTGTTTCTTGAACTGGGATGGTCAATACCTCGCCGAAACCGAAGCCCTCCACGACGAGGTGAACTCTTCTATCGACGTACTTCTGAACTTTGGTGGTTTCATGTACATCGGTGCTATTATACCTTTCTCCGAGTTCCACCAGCCAGAGACTACCGGCATCACTCTACCCAGGTTATTTAGCCTCGGCATACTCATCTTGATCTTCAGACGTATTCCTGCCATCTTGATGATGTACAAGACCATACCTGGCTGCGTGCAAGATTGGAAAGAGGCGCTTTTTATGGGTTACTTTGGCCCAATTGGTAAGATTCAATTCACTTTCTTTTACTTCGAAAAACCAAATCTAACCATGTATAGGTATCGGCGCCGTCTTCTACGTAGAACATACCAAGCATCTTCTCCCCAAAGCAGAAGAAGTGAGTAACGACCAGGAAATAGTTAACCTGATGACCCTCATGGTTCCAGTGGTCTACTGGCTCGTACTCTTCTCCATCGTCGTTCATGGTCTTTCCATCCCGGCCCTCAACGCAATATATAAATATGTTGGTATTAAAGCGGTTGAGGAGGACATGCCTGTGGAAGTCGCCATCCTCTCCAGTAATGCGGCCCTGCCCAAGAATTCCAAACTCAACCCGAATAGAAAGTCCATCTTGGTCACCAACCGCTTCTCAAAGTCGTATCCGATAGTCCCTTATGGGAACCAGACGGATATCAGTAACACTAGGGAGCTGACGAGGTGGAATACTGGATTCCAATCCCCGAAATGGGGCCGTGAGAACAAGGACAGTCTTGAAATCATCGGCGGCTTGAAAAGTGATCTCCCAAAGGAGTTTGTCTGAAGTATTACAAAATCCTAATAAGGCATTTAGTGAGGTACTCTCGTGTTCTTGTCGCGGATATGCGGTAGATATTTAAATATGTAGAGATAGATTGGTAGATCGTGGTGGGGAGTACTAGGGTGCTGAATCTCGTGGTTCTTCTCACCGGCTTGTGGGAGAAGGACATTTGCTCTTTGCTTTTTGGCAACTGGCCACCACCACACTTGTATAATATCAACAATGCAGAATTGCTTTTGACAGACCAAGTTTTCCTCGTTATCCAGCTCCATGAACAGGAATGTAGGCTCAAATCTTGTGATCACAAATCATTGTATGAGAATTTCACATGGTGGTACCAAGTTGAACTTTTACTAGCACCTCTTCAGTCCTAAATCTACCAAATTAAATACCCAGAACAAGACAGGAGATTATGTACTCTACAGGGGGGAAACCACAAGCATGGGTCATACTGTTAAGCCAATTGTATACACAACATGTCTTTCGTTGTGATTTTGCAATATTAAGGCTCCTCATTTATTGTCTAAATATATATTACTCTACCAAAACCTCCTAGCTTTACTTAACCATGCTGCTGTGGCGGCGAGCCGGTTCTTTGCCTTCCCCTATTCGCTCTACGGCAACGCGTAACTTTGAGAGAGCTGCCAAAACTTGAACAGATGAGCAAACAAATCTTGAGAAAGAAATACTTAGATAACACACATATAATTAAGAAAGATGAAAGCTGATGAAATAGTATCTTGAAGTACAACGCCTGAGTATTTGTGGCATTCCTATCTATACTTCGAGCCACTTCGATAAGTAAGCTAAACACTTCAAAAAAGCACATTTTTGGTTGAATTTCACAAGCACATCATATCATTCACTAAATGCGGTAGGTTTGTAAATATAAAGTATCATTATTTAAAATCGTGTTGCGCCATCGTATACAGTCCTGGTATCATGTTCTAAATCTAAACTCACCTGGTGCTAATTGCCCAAGCGATATGGCCGAATATATCTGACCGTCATCTTCCGCTTTGATGCTCTCTCGTGTGCTCCTCTCCGCCACCAATTTCATTCCAACATATCTGTTTCTGGTCCTACATCACGGTGCAGCCGCAGCAGCAACAAGCCGCGAGACAGCCTCCGCAGCATCCCAGCGCTACATCGTCTTTTCTCCCCCGTCTCTTTTTGGCCGGCACTTCCACATACACCACCTGTGGCTGCTGCGTGTGCGTTGGATACCCGCCCGGGCCCTTACTATGATCTACATTTGTATATTGGTGTCCATGCTCCTGCGAACCATATGCTTTTGCGGGCAGTTCATGCGACTGTTGGGGGGCTGGGGCGTGGGCATAGGATGGCTGGTATGCCTGTCCGTTCTGCTGATATGGCTCGGCTTGGTAAGCCTGCTGGTGGTTCGTGTGCGAGTGATCGCCTGCGTAGGAAGGTGGAGGAGATTGAGGACGATAGTCTCGAGAGACAGCGTCGTGTTTGGGATCCGTCATGTTGAGGAGGTTGCGGCTCGTAATCAGAGTGCTGACTGCGGAGATTTCAGGGGGATCCACGGGCGTGTGGTGGCGCGCCTGAAAGCTTGGTATGTAGTAAGGCTGACGAGGGATCCCAGAGAATATGAAGTGCTAGTGATGCTAACTTGGAGTGTTGTTCAACTAATAGCTGGGATAGATGGAGGTTTAGAAGTCTTGATCTGAGATTGAGGGAGTGAAGTGTAAATTGACAAGAGATCAGCACATGGGAAACGGGTTAAGAGGTAGAAGAGTTCGATGTCTTCCCATGATCAAAGTTGTGGCGCAGGGCTTCCAGTATTCGCCCCATGTGTCACGTGTCACATGATGGGCCGAGGAACTTGTGTAGCACTTTATGTATGAGGAATGAAAATTTAGCAAGTGAGCTCTGTTCATGGAAAACTGCACTGAAGATCCATTTGCTCTGTGTGTTCTATCTCTCAGGACGACAATCTAATGGGTGGCTGGTGATAATATAAGATGGATTAGTCAGCTTGGAAAAAAATGTTCTCAGCTTGCACGAGTCAAATAATTGGCAAGTAATTCTGCATTGTTCTTTAATGGAAGGCTGGGGATATTGAAATTTGAAAACTTGGTTGAGAACTTGGTAAGACAACAATAGGTAAGACATCGATCGTATACCGAACTATACAAACTTGCTGTACGTGCGCAGCTCTAGTTGGGTGCTAGCGTGGTGGATCTCTCTATAAAGGAGTGTCTTACGTCAACGCCATGCATCGCAGATTTCCACAAAATTTGGGCTTCATCTCAAGAAAAATGAGCGTGGTGTAACATAAGCTCATATGAACGTCGGCTTCTACTGTGCCCTCCAAACCTGGATCAATGATCGAACAGCTGTTGGAAGTATGGTCTGACAATGTCATGACTCCTTTGTTTACACCCCTTAATTCTGTCTTACAGTTTGACTGAACACCCCGCTTAACACGCTCGGTTATTGTGCACAGTCCAAAATGACCCGGGCGCTTTCCCGGTAGAATGGGAGCACCTGATGGAAACCATGCCGTGGATCAGTGCCAGTAAGGAAGTGTGGAGTGACTGATTCTGTTGCCATTTGATATTCGTTGTTCTCCCTATCTAAGCGTTGTTGGCAATGCAGAATGATGGCAGATCGTAAAGAAGTCCAGTTAAAAGAATTCGAAAACGTAACAGTGTGAAGAAATCATACATCCGCGTATATTGGCTTCGTATTCCGTAGAATCCTTCACATCTTGATTCTGGCAACTTTCAATAGTGGTGGTAGCTGAGACAAAGCAATTACACTCCCGTGTATGCTCATCTTTAAATAGCCATACCGAACAATTGCTTGCATCTTGATCGAATATTGGGATTAGCCGAAGCAGGCCAATAACAACCCCTTATGACGCTTGGGTGCCGTCTTGATCCCGAGTGAAGAACTGCGCAGCAAAAGCAATTGGCTATCATCTTCCAGTAAGCGATGATTACTTTGCTAGTCGGCGTTACATATACGAACTAACCCTGCGCGAACCCTGGCCGCCATGAAAGCTTTGCGGCCGAGCATGGAGTCTCGGTGATTTGGGCACAGGTGATTACTGTACCCAAGTTGTATTTCCACAGTCCCCCGCTGTACATTGCTTGTTTGGGCGACCTGTCAGCTCGTATCCTTCGTGAATGGTCGACCATCCTGACCCACTTCTCCGAATTTGAACGGTAATAGGGGGGGGTTGATCTTAGACTAGACATTTGAGGGACAGGTAGAAATAGCAATGGCATCCCCAGGTTTTTGGCTCGGCAGGTTCTTTTATGATCCCATCGTAATACAACTCCTCAATTCGACTTGCAATCACTCGTTATGCGGTCTTCACTCCTCCTCTTAGCCGCCTCGGTGGTGTCTGCGGCAATCCTGCCAAATACTGCCCCCGCGCTCCCTCTGTCTGCGTTCCCCAAAGTTCACGCCATACCGTTTGAGGAAGCCAAAGCTCTGAAAGAAGCGCAAGAGGCCAATGCTACACATCCCAACAATCTTGTCAACAACAAGAACAAGGTGGGAATACTGTCCCTTACAGCAGCCGAGGGAGCAGTATCGGCAGCAGGAACATGTAATGCTGATCAAAACATTCGAATCGAGTGGAGATCGTATTCTGCCTCGGATCGATCAGCCTTCCTCGGTGCCATTCAATGCTTGATCAATAGACCTGCCTCGGGCGCCTTCCCACCAGCGAGGAATCGCTATGAAGACTTCGTTCGTCTCCATCAATTGAACCAGCCAAACATCCACAACAACGCCAAGTTCCTGATCTGGCACCGTTACTTTGTCTGGACCTTCGAGCAGGTGCTGCGTTCGGAGTGTGGGTTCAACCGCCAATTCCCATGGTGGGATGAGACTCTGGATTCCGGACGCTTCCAGCAGTCGCAGATCTTCACCCCCAGCGCCTTTGGCAACTTGCCCAACGTCCCCAACTGCATCGTCAGCGGTGCCTTCAGCGGACTGGTTTGCAACATCGGTCCCTCCCAATCCACCACCACGCCTCATTGTCTCACCCGCAGGGTGGACGAGGCCGCGACGGGCCAGGTCAACACCGGTTACGTGAACCTGTGCAATTCGCGCACCAACTACGCGGACATGGCCGCATGTTCCGAAGGAGGGTAAGTCAACGCCGTCTCTATTTTCCCTCGTCGAGTAGTAGCGGTGAAATTCAAAGGCATGGACTAACATTTCCCTCTCAGCCCTCACGCATATGGACACAACGGTATCGGCAGCGTCATGTCCGATGTTGCTGCCAGCCCCGGCGACCCCGTCTTCTTCATGCACCACTCCTTCATCGACCGCAACTTCCGCATCTGGCAGAACGGAAACCAGGCCGTCCGCACCACCACCATCAACGGTGTTGATATCAACGGCGCCGCGATCAACATGGACACCATGATCTACATGGGGAACATCCGGCCAAACGTGCGCGTGCGCGACATCCTAAATACCTTGAGCGGTGCCGATATTGGCGGTACCACGTACTGTTATCGCTACAACTACTAGAGCGTGGGATGCATCGGCAGGATATATAATACAGCACAAAAATCTGGGCTGCTTTAAAAAAAAAATTAATAACGTAATCTAGACTTTAATGAATACAAAATTGAATCTTGATATCTGGGGAGTCTTGCTCGATCTAATAAGTGACATGTAGTCGGTAGTCGTTGGCGCCGGAACTCAAAAAGTCTAATAAGCGAGACTCGCGGACAACCCTTCACGTCATGTAAAAAGTATGTGAAAGTATGTATGGTAGATAGATGTGCTAGATCGCTCTTCCGAGTTCTCAAGTTCTGTCCCCCTAAGTCTAGAGAAAACGCGGATGCCGGCTGTGTGAATACTCTGGCGTTATAAATCTGTCAAGTCACATCTGGTGTTTAAAAGTATAATAAGTGTTCACTCTTCCTAGCTGACTGAGCCTGGCTGCGGCCATGAATTGCCACTGAATCACTTTTATGTTGTAGTCCAGAAGTTAACATCAAAATTTAACATCAGACATACATCCCGTAAGTAAATGTTACTAAAGGGAGAAACTCAAGCTCGCAGTATGAACAGCTTTGAGGTATACACTTCCCACTTTCAAATTGCAATGACTCATGTATGCAATGACTCATGTAAAGAATGCTAACCATGTAATTATGAGTAGGTGTGCATGTAAAATTAGGTCCGTATCCTAGGGTAATAACGAAAAACAATGTTCATCGGGGTATAATCCAGCCTATGCACCAATCCCATACCCATCCACTTTGGTTCCCGACCTTCCTAATAACAAATTTACTCCAGCAATGAATACACCTCACAAATATCCCCACATTTTATTTACAGTTGCCGACTAATACGAAATGGTTGTCTTAACTCTTAAACAACCTCCTCTTCTCCTCGCCAAATCTTCCCCCATTATCTTTCTTTCCCTCCTTTGCCCTTTCTTTTTCTGCACTAGCAATTCTCACTTTCTCCGTGGTACTACGCACCCATTCCAGCTCATCTCTCCCAATGTCCTTCGTCCGGCTATTTGGACCTGCAAGACCTAGACCGCCAAGGCCACCCATGCTCCCTGCTCGAGCACCCTGCTCTCCAACCATCCGATCTCCATGACCACGGACACTTTGACTGCGTCCTTCTGGCGAGCCAGTCCAGCTCATACGACTTACCGGTCGAGATTCTGATTGATTTGAGTCGGGCGTTTCGTTCGAAGTATGTAATTTTGTTGATGGCGGTGTCCCATGCTGTTGCGGTGTTGATGGATGCTCTGAATACTCACCTACTGACCGTCTTGTTTTACGGACATACAGACTCGAAACTGGTCGATCCATGCCAAGGACCGAACCTGGTCTTGAAGGTCCAGGGCTCTCTCGTCCACCTGCGGCGCTAGTTCGAGCACGAATGGTCGCTGCGCTGCTACTCGAGACTGACCTCATGCCTGCTCCTAGGTTCTCAACTTCAACCTTATCCTCACCTAATCCGCTGGCTATACGTCGTCCATGATGGCTGATATAAGCGGTGAGATACTCGCCCAGATCAGCCCATCCACCACCAGTTCGAACCATTAGTCGTTCACCACCTTCACCCACGCGTCTAATGTGTAATTTGATTGGGGCGTCACCGTGCCTAGACAGGTGATATACACGGATCTCAGGATGGGTACCATTTCGATGGGCTGCGTGTTTCGTGGCAGGCTGTAACGTAAATGCTGGTGTTGCAGATCTGATTGATAGGCTGGAGGGGGATCGGGTCGATAGACTCGAGGAAGGACGCACAAATGACGGTAGAGAGCGACGTGTCTTGCCAACCTTAAGAGAGTCATTTTGAGACGAAGCTGAGAAGCGAGATGGTGGTGGTGTATCAGCAGCAGCCTCGTCCGACAATTTAATGTTGGTGGGTATTGATGCTAGTAAACTAGAAAGCTGGGCCTGAATCTGGTCATCTGTTGTTACCCCCTTCTTTTGGCTTGATCCTATCGGATGTGCAATATCTAGATTTGAAATAAGAGGAGTTTCTGCTACTGGGACTGTATCCGCAGTGACATCTGTAGTTGGCGGGATGTCGGCTACAACAGTGGTTTGATTTGGACGAATGATTGG
>Ga0247804_10001269_pt1 | contig 11688 bp, 4 predicted proteins | sample UWRJL029104C1_FD_181142 | JGI IMG/M metagenome (GOLD analysis project Ga0247804, IMG submission 181142) | Plant litter microbial communities from Arlington Agricultural Research Station in Wisconsin, United States - UWRJ-L029-104C-1 | ecosystem: Environmental > Terrestrial > Plant litter >...
GCCACATCATCTAGGCTGTCCTGGTTAGCAGTACTGCTGAGATGTCTATGAAGCCTTTTGGCCTGTATGTACAAAGCTATGTCGGTGTCGCCTGAGAGGAGGAAAGGTAAAGTGCAGGATGGCTTAACTGCCGCCAGCTTCAAATTGCCGGTCACGGTAACCCGCCTCGGTGGTTCTTGGACGATCACATGAGCATTTGTACCACCGATACCAAATGCACTAACACCAGCCCGACGTTGCTGGCTCTCTCGTGTTGGCCACGGTTGATTTCTTAATACTGGGGCCATGTTGGCACTTTCCCAGTCAACCCCAGTAGTAGGCTTGGTTATGTGTAACGTTCGCGGCAGAGTACTATGATGCATTGCGAGAATCACCTTCAATAGGCCTACGAGCCCACTAGCGGCTTGAGTGTGGCCGATGTTAGACTTAGCCGCACCGATCAGAAGAGGTTCCTGATGAGTACGGCTGGGGCCAAACACCTCGGTCAGCGCAGTGGCTTCGATTGAATCGCCCAATTTGGTAGCGGTACCATGAGTCTCAATGTAATCTATGTCGTTAGGCTGGAGTCTCGCTGCAGCCAGAGCGGTACGAATGAGCCGTTGCTGTGCAGAGCCACTAGGTGCAGTTAAGCTCGCACTACGTCCATCATGGTTGACAGCAGTACCGCATATCACGGCATGAATCTCATCCCCATCGCGTTGAGCATCGGATAGCCGCTTAAGCATAACCACAACTGAACCTTCGGACCATCCTGTGCCTTGTGTATCAGCGGAAAATGATCGACAGCGGCCATCTGGTGACATTCCCTGGAGCTGAGAGAACTCTACATGCAGCCCGGGATTGAGCATCAAGCTGATTCCCCCAGAAATCGCCATATCACATTCTCCCTGACGTAGGGCAGTACAAGCTAAGTGAGTAGTGACTAGCGAGGAAGAGCATGCAGTATCTATCGTCATTGCTGGGCCTTGTAATCCTAGTTGGTATGAAATGCGGCCGGACATGGTGGCCGCAGCTGATCCCGTCACCGTGTATCCATCAATATCTGCCAAGTCTCGAATGGCGTCTGGGTTAAGACTTTGATGGGCTAAAATATTGCTGGAGCCGATGAACACGCCGGTCTGGCTACCCCGTATCTGTTCCGCAGTATATCCCGCACGCTCCATCCCTTCCCAGCAAGTCTCGAGCAGCATGTACTGCGAAGGATCTAGCCTGTGAGCCTCTCGTGGTGAGATACCAAAGAAGGATATATCAAATGCGTCGATGGAAGAAAGAAATCCACCCCGGCGGCAGTACGATTTGCTTTTGGCATCTGAGCTAATATCTTCAATCCAACGGTCCTTGGGCAAGTCAGTGATAGCATCGCCACCGTCCTTAAGCAGTTCCCAAAGGTCCTCTGGAGCGTTAATGTCACCAGGTAGCCGACAAGCCATAGATATAATAGCGATGTCATCGTCACCATCATTCACGCGAAATTGTTGAGTGGCCTTAACTGTCCGGTTAGCAACATCGGAAATATTGGTCAAATACGCTGATAATGTTTTGATAGTGTAGTGTTCAAGTAGTTTAGCTGCTGGAACGGGGCGGCCAAGCAGTCTCTCGAGCTCCCTTTGGATGCGAACGACTCGTAGCGAATCCCCCCCAATCTCGAAGAAATTATCCTGTATGCTGACTCGGTCATGGCCAAGGACCCTCGACCAAATTGAGAGTAGCTGACCCTCCAACTCAGTGGCTGGTATCACGGCGGCCGCCATAGTCTGAAGTGTTGCTATTGGATCTGGGAAGGCCGTACGGTCAATCTTCCCATTTATTGATACTGGGAAAGCTTCCATTCTAACGAAAAATGCCGGCATCATGTAGGCCGGAAGTCTCTCGGCAAGCCAAGGGCGTAACAGCCGGTCAACACGGTCAAGCCCTGGTGTCTTGACATCAGATTCTCCATCCCTGAGCTGCCTCCCTTCTCGCACGCAATATGCCACAAGTCGGTCATCATGGCCAACCACAACTGCCGCGGAAATATCCTCGTGTGCTGTTATAGCTGCTTCGATATCACCTAGCTCGATTCTGTGGCCTCGGATCTTGACCTGTCCATCTATACGGCCTATGAAGCTTACTTTTCCGGAAACTGTGAAGCGAGCGACATCACCAGTTCGGTACATTCGGCCAGAGTGAAAAGGGTTATTGGGAAATCGAGTCTGACTCAGTTTGTCGTTGTTGCGATAGCCTCGTCCAACACCTCGTCCTCCAATACACAGCTCACCAGCAGAGCCAAAAGAAACAGGTGACATGTTTTCGTCGAGTATGTAAAGGTAAGTGTTTGCAATGGGACCTCCAATTAATACATCTTGATCATGGCTTACCCTCCAGAGACTCGAATATACAGTTGACTCGGTGACACCATACAAATTCCACAACTTGTCTGCATGGTCCAGCAAGCGATCTGCAAGTGCTCGAGACAGCGCTTCACCGGCGCACCAAATACTCTTAAGTCGAGGTTGATCGCTCCAACCAGAGTCTAGTAGCATTTGCCAGATTGCGGGTGTTCCCTGCATTATAGTGATTTGATGCCGCCCCATAAGTTTGATGAGTGCGGTCGTGTCTGTTAATTCGTGTCTCTGCGCGATGACTGTAGTTGCTCCGCAAAAGAGCGGTAGAAACCAATCGACAACAGCTACATCAAAAGACACAGCAGTGATAGCAAGCAGCCGGTCGTTGTCACTGCATCCAGGTTCCTTCTGCATTGAGAAAAGCAGGTTTGTGAGACCCCCGTGGGTTACCTCAACACCCTTTGGCCGGCCAGTCGAACCTGAAGTATACATGACATATGCAAGGTCGCCGCTCTGAATTGACACATCGTTGCTATTGCTACCGGTCGAGTCTGGGACTATCATGTGTAGCGCCTCAACGATGCTCAAGCTGCACACGTTGTCTAATGAACTGAAGGCCTCGGATGTGCTAGAGCCAGTGATAACTAGCTTGGGGCATGCATCCTCCATCATTTGATTAATACGTTCGATAGGCAATGTCGGTTCAATAGGCAGATATGCGGCACCTATCTTCATGAGTGCTAACATGAGGGGGACAAGCTCGATGCAGCGATCTAGGGCCACGCCGACGAGGTTACCATGGTCGATTCCTAGCTGACTGAAGACTCTGGCAAAGTGATTGGCAGACGAGCTGAGTTCTCCAAACGTGATTGCGGTGTCGCCACAGATTATAGCGACCTTGTCGTGGTATTTCTTAATGACGGACTCGAGAAGCTCAGGAAGACACAAATGTAATCTTGAGTAATCATCAATATCGTCAATTTGGTACTCTTTGACAGTCGCCTGTTCTTGTTTATTTTCTTCTGTGACGATATTCATCTTTGTAACATTCGCCCTGCTAATACCAATGGTGACTTTGCTGTTCTATAATAGATGGACTAATAACTACCCTTCTCATAATTTTGTCTCTAACCTCTTGACTTCAGCTCCTCTTTGTACGTTATAAAGGAATTCAGAAGCTCTAAAGTACTTCCCGAGAAATTAAGCTATTCTAAATCGAAACAATTTATCACGGACATATAATAGTGAATCATAGCTTAGCAACTGATGCCTAATATCAAAGGCTTTAATATGTTTTGAAATACATGTATAATTAAAATATCTACTATATCCCAAAGAGCTACTAGTAATGGATATTATCTCACGTAAATACACAATTTCTCATATTGTTATTTCATTTCTTTCTACGTAACTTAGAACTGATTATTTTCATATGATTAGTTTTTAGTTTTTACATACTCTGCATAGTTATTTGACCGTCTCCCGCCTCCTCTTATTATCCTGCAAATAAGCAGCAATATATCACGAATAGTCTCTTATTCTTATTGTAAAAGCTTTGACGAAACTGCCAATCACGTATATATACTCGTAATGGAATTATATGAATGTAGTTAGAACTGCGGCAAAGCACAATTAACAAGGTTGTGCTCATGCTCGTGGTAACAGGGTTTGAAGCCCGAGGCGCCTGAACCATGACGGAAGGATTTGAACCATGTAAAGCTTGAATTTGTCATGCTTTATAGGATGAGTAGTCCAGATCATTGCGTACGCAAGTCTCTAAATAGTTTAGTAACAAGATACTGAGTGTTGTCTTCATCTATTACACTATGGCCGTTGTCGCAGTCGCTGGTGGGCTGGGTGACCTGGGTCACGCAATCTCGGACGCCCTCTGTGAAAGTGGGAAGTATGAGGTCTACATTATGTCCAGAAAAGTAGTATAAATTTCCGCCATCTATTCGACGATACTGACCATAAAATTGCAGATTTTTGATCGTTCAAATTCGGAGCACATCTCGCCATTAACTGGTAAAGCTTACCACCGGATTATTCGGACCGACTACTCTGAGGATTCTCTAGTCGAGCAGCTCACAGCAAATCATGTCAACGTGGTTATCTGTGCTTTTTCTATGGACTCTGATTCCGCATGCGCCGCTGAACTGCGACTTATTCGCGCCGCAGAACGGTCCCCCTGCGTGACCCGCTTCATCCCCTCCGAATTCAATGTCGAGTACGACGTTGGTGACGATGTCCTCCCTTACCCGGAAAAGATATTTCATCTGACCGCTCGGCGAGAGCTAGCTAAGACAAGCACGCTTGAGTATACGTACATTTACTCAGGTATGTTCATGGACTATTTTGGCATGCCCCGGGTGGCTAGCTCATTGCGTCCACTGTGCTTCTGCATCGACCCGGCAAGTGGACAGGCAGTGCTGCCGGGAGATGGAGAAGGGAGGGTGAGCTTGACATTTACAACGGATGCCGCGCGGTACCTAGTACTGGGGCTTGGATTGGACAAGTGGCCGCGAATTATGACAACAGCGACAGCCACCGTCTCACTGAATGAACTCGTCAGGCTCTATGAGAAGACCCTAGGCAAGAAGCTTGAAGTTAGCTATCAGCCAGTGGAAAAATTCTTAAAGCATGAGACAACTCCTTTACCAATTAATCTGACCATAGCGAAGAACCATCCCAATCGGTTCCCTCAGGGTATCCGAGGCTTGGTCGCCGACCTGGAAGCATGTATCGCACTTGGCGGATATGATTTGAGCAGGCTGAGTGAGAATCTCGATCTGTTCAAAGCCTTTGAGGGAGAGGCACCCGCGCCTAGGACTATCGAAGGTTTATTAGAGGAGGCGTGGAAGCCAATTCCCAATTAGTGAGCAGACTCTGAAGAATGTATTTCTTAGCTAGATGCTCCGCTTTGTGATCAATTCAAGAATATATGTTATTTCTATACAAGTCACAAGTTGTCGCACAACCTGGAATCTCCAAGGATAGCCAGTTGTTTGTGTACATATCGTTTGAGATTCATTAACCGGCGACCTTCTAGGGGTGAAATCGTTTGTTTATCTTGCCAAAGTACGTCTTATGTTTGTCACACTGGTCTTAATAAGTAACTTAGGCTCCATTCCGTAATGGCTTCTGCCCTGGTCATGGCTTCGAAGTTTACCTCTCTAATCACTCATGCTCTGTCAGAACTGCAGCAATTGCACAGGTCAATTGATTCCGTCTAACAGCACAAAGATAGATTTAGCAGGAATCTGGTCCCTCTTAGCAGTAAATCTCATCCACCTCACTGTAATTAGACTTCCACACTCCAGGGCTGTTCTTCAGGAACTGTGATCGGAAACCAATCATACGCTGGCCTCGTGGGCTGAGCGTTCTGGCCATGTCCTTGTCAACAACAAACGGGAATGCCTCTTCGGGTGTTAGGTAAGAGCACTGAAAAACTAATGCGACGCATCTTCTCGTAAAGTCTTTGGTTTTATTGGCGCCACCTCCATGCACAACCTTTCCGGTAATAAAACAAGCGTCACCTACCTCCATCTCTGCTGGGATGGTATCTTCTGGAGTTCCGTTTTTCGAAAAGTCATTCCACTTGTGGCTTCCAGGAATGAGCCTGGTTGCGCCATTCTCGTCGCTGAACTCAGTTAATGCCACGAGAAAGTTGCAGCTAGCCTCGGGCGCACTGGGCCCGCAATGAGTGAAGATAGGAAACTGCCATTGATCCCGATGTAGTGGTTGGGCTTTGCTTCCCGGACCGATATCGATGAGTTGAGCAGAGTTCATCCAGTATCCCCCGGCATCTTTTAGGTAGATCTCTTCGCACAGCTGGTGGATCAAGTCGCACTCGAGAAACTCATGCCGAAATGTTTCGCTCACTGCGACCAAGCCGTTCAACCGCTTTGTATTATCACCGTGAAACTCCTTGAGCCATTCTTCCGACTGCTTTGAGCCTGAGCCAAGTTTGTCCATCGCAGGTTGCACCTCTTCATTCAGACGACGAACTTGATCTTTGGTGAAAAGGCCTTTGATAATGACACCCCCATCATCACGGAGGGCTTTAAGGATAGCATCGCAGCCTTGAGAAGGGTGAATTTGCTGTAACTTGATCGCAGTTGTGGACATGATGCAGGTGAAACGAATTCTTTTCCAAGTGCTCCGAAAGAAATGATTGCAGGTGATGTGAACTCGAACTGTAAGCCGGTAGCTATGAGGGTTCTCTTTGTATGCTTGAAGACGGTGAGATGTCTCGTCCAGAAGGGAGTCAAAACGGTCGGCATTTGCGAGTCATATTAATGGTGGCGGCTTACATGCATGTGGCTCAGTATCCACCCATAGTACAGGGCAGGTCGGGAGATCGTTGTATACAACATGCAACCCCCTGATTCTCTATTTTGAGGGCGTAATTTGTATACGTATATCATCTTACTGACAATTATACTGCCTGCCTGTTTGAAATGATAGTCAATGTTGATCTCTCTTGTTTACCTAGTGTTCGGTTTATATTTTCTAATTGTATAGAAGCCTAATTATCTATATGATTTCACTTTGATTACTCTAATAGTTGAATATAATCTTGGCCTCCAATTTAACCGGACAGTTCCTATTAGTAGGGCTCATTTTTAGTAAAATCTACTACACTGAAGTGGATATATCACATGCGTAACAGTGCTGGCTTGTCTCCGCAACCGTCTCTCTTAGCCAGCCTGGAATACACACCGTCGAAAAATAACCTCCCTAATAAATAATGGAGTCAATAGAGTCCAACAATGGCCAGCGCGTGGAATTTCAAGACGGAAGCTACTCTGTACCAAAGGCTTCAAGTTCACTTGTCCACGAACTTATTTATCACCAGGCAGAAGCGCGTCCCTACGCCGAAGCGGTGGTCTCTTGGGACGGCACCCTAAGCTATAGAGAGCTCGACTCTGCGTCTACTCGTCTCGCCAGCTATCTTGTCGCAGCGGGCGTTAAGCCCGAGAGCATTGTGCCTCTTCTCTTCGAGAAGTCTCGCTGGGCAGTGGTCAGTATGTTAGCTGTATTGAAAGCCGGCGGGGCCTTCATGACACTGGACACTTCCCAGCCAGAAGGACGACTGCGCTCTATTATAACAGAGAGCGGTGCAAAGATCGCACTCTCTTCGGCCGGCTGCCTTGGGTTCTGTTCTTCGATGGTTCCAGTTGTATTTCCCGTCACAGAGCTGACAATTGCGAGGCTGAATAATGCCATCGTTCGCTGGCCAGCAGGCTTGGGAGATGCCGCCTATGTAATGGCTACCTCAGGGAGCACCGGTAGCCCTAAGCTCGTCGTGGTAGAGCACTCGCAGCTATCATCCTTTGTAACCTATCTCACATCGCCGCTGGGGTTCACAAACCAGACACGCACCTTCCAGTTCGCATCTTACGCCTTTGATCCTATCATTGGAGATGTATTCCTTACTCTTGCCGCAGGCGGCACTATCTGTGTCCCATCGGAAGCTCAACGCAAGAGCGACATTGCTGGCGCTATGAAAAGCATGGAGATTAATCTTGCGAAACTCACTCCATCGCTCGTCAACTCTTTGGATGATTTAACACCAAGTAACGTTCCAACCCTCAAGACGCTCATTCTAGGAGGTGAAACGACACCCGTGACGGTTCTTCAAGCATGGACAGGAAAGGTGAACCTTAAACTTGTATATGGATCAACTGAATGCACCATCAGCGGTGTAGTCCCATATGTGGGCACCAGCACCATCGTACCTGGAGAAATCGGCCGCTCCTGTGGGAGTCGATTTTGGGTCGTCAAACCATCAAGCGATGACTCTAACATCAGCTTGACAAAGCAGGGCGAAGTTGGAGAGCTTGTCGTCGAAGGCCCCTTGGTTGCCCGTGGGTACACCAACATGCCTACCGAAAATACATCCAAATTCACCAAAGGTCCGTCGCATCGGAGGTATCGAACAGGAGATTTGGTGCGTAGTTTGGAAGATGGGCGGCTAGTCTATGTGGGCAGGGTGGACAACCAGGTCAAGATCCGCGCGCAGAGATTGGAGTTAGAAGAAGTCGAGGAACACGTACGCCGGTCTCTCACATTGCTTGATATAGATATTAAAAATGTCTTGGTGGATGCAGCAGTGCCACTCGGTGCAGTGACTAAGCAGCTAGTGGCATTCCTAAGTCTCGAGAACAACAACCAGTTGGGATCCCTGGTCTGTGGTGACGATAAGGGCGGTGCAACTGTTAAGCTCTCTCCAGCGACAACCCATCACTTTTCTCACATGGTGTCGTTACTGGAGGCAAAGATGAAGTCGTTAGTTCCCCCTTACATGGTACCCTCTATCTGGGTCCCAATCGACGAGATGCCGTATACCTTATCCCGAAAACGCGACAGGCAGTGCCTTCGCCGGGCCATTGAAAGCTTGTCGACAAAGTGGCTGGCCGCATTCTCCCTGACACATGATCACCTCCCTGATGGCGAAAATACTGCAGATATTGTAGCTTTGGAGAAAGAGAAAGGGAGTTTGCTTCGGAAACTCTGGTCCGACGTCTTGGATTTGGAGCCCGGATCCATCCGAGCTAGAGACAACTTCTTCCACCTCGGAGGCAACTCTCTTACTGTATTGAGATTGATTTCCATGGCGCGAAGAGAAAGTCAAACTCTTGTGGCCGACGATGTTTTTGCATACCCTATCTTTGAAAGTATGACAACTAAGCTCATTCCTGCGAAGAGTTGTGTTAATTTGGACCCCTTTTCTTTACTGGAGCCTCTTCATAGGCTCACTATCAAGCAGGAGGCAGCTCAACAGTGCAAAGTCAACTTGAACAATATTGAAGATATTTTCCCACTTTACTCAATGCAAGAACTATATGTTTTTAACTACCCCGAACAAAGTCGAGATATTAGCAAGGCCTGGGATTGGCAGCAACAGATCGTCTTCTCACTACCGAATCCATTCAACATCCCTCTTTTTAAATCCATTTGGAACGATGCGGTAAAGCGTCACCCTCAGCTTCGTACGCGCGTCGTCCGAACATCCCATGGCGTATTCCAAGTCGTCTTGCAGAATGAAGTTGCACCAGCTTGGCGAGACATTGACCACATGGATGGATATGTTTGCTGGGATAGGGCAGCTGCCATGTCATTTGGTGACGAGCTTTTGCGACTGGCAATTACAAAATCCGGCCAACCCGGTCATTTCGTGCTCACCATGCAGCATCTCATCTACGATGCCTACTCCCGCGACACGCTCTTTAGGGAGCTAGAAATCGCATATCTTCGTCAAAGTTCCCAAGCGACAGAGCCACCAACAATGAGCCAATTCGTAAGTTATATTAATGGAGCAGATCGTCAGCTGGGAATTGAAGCTTGGACATCTTATCTTGGAGGGTCCTCGACCAAGGCTCTCTTATCGCTACCAGTCGGTAGCCATGTGGGCGAGCTGAAGGTTCACAAATGTTCTCTTGACAGACCGCAGCTGCCATTTGTGAACTATACGCTGGCAACGATGATCGAGGCAAGTGTTGCGTTAGCTATTGCACAGATTCTGGACTGCAGAGATGTGATCTTTTACTCTGACCGCGCAGGGCGCAACTTGCCCGTTGCTGGTATCCAGGACCTAATGGCACCCGCGACGCTTTTTCTCCCTTTGCGCGTTCATATTGACCGCCAGCAAAGCATTCACGACTTTCTTTGCGCTCACCAGGTGGCAAGTACCTCGATGATACCATACGAGTACTTGGGATTCCTCGAACTTAGGAAAATCAATCATCTCGAAGGCATCCTGAGACATGCGCTCAACATCAACATCAACCCTTACACTCCCCTAGGTAAGCTGGGAATCGGTATAGGCCTGACAGTGGTGGACGAACACGAAGTTTTGGGTGATCCTTTCGCTGTTGAGGTATCTGTGTGTGAGAACGAGTTGGAGTTTTCCATACATTTTGATGAGAGCTTTATCAACGAAGCAGTGGTGCGAAAATTGGTGAAGAATATCAGAAGGGTGTTTCCACAAGTATCAACAGCATATAAAATGCCACAACTGTCTGTCGGCGACTTCCTGCAGGAGCTAAACCCTACCATAAATGATTAGATATTAGACTTAATGTTATAGAGGCTGCTTCCTTCCTTGACTTGGAGGCTAGTAACCTTAAAGTCCGCATGATACACATTCTTCAAGACGAGCAAAAACTTCAAAAAGAACCCGAAGATGCGTAAATAGATCTTCATCATATATGTGCTGATAGAAAACTATACTGCTTAAATGATGAGAAAAAGCACAATTAACTATGGAACATGTTGTTGGTCACAGTATGGATGATATATATTTTATTGGATTTAAATAAATTTTCTGCTATCTAAAATTACGGTCGTCAGGTAAGTTAAAAGCAAATGTATTTAAACTATGAGTTTACCTGTGGTAAAGAATTTGAATTGCATCTACTTCCAGCTTATACGGACTTCTTGTCGAATTTGATTCACAATAGACAACAATTCCTCCCTACTTTTCCTAGAGAAACATACAAATTCCACAATTATACCCACTAAGTTTGTTATTGAAGGCTCAGGGATTACATCGCCACGCTTATAAAAACATGATGTGCTAGAAACATGTTCCAATAGGTCCGGTCGGCGCTGCCGTAGCTCCTCCATTATGTCATCACTGTTAAGAGTTCCACCACGAGTCACGGTGATTGGCACAAGATCGCACCAGACCTGTGCGCCACCAGTAAATGAATGAGACAATGCTCGTAATCTCTGGGAGTCTCCCGTTGCAGCGAGAAGCCAAAGAGCCGCAAGATCAACTCCATAAGTACATGTCGTAGGCCAAACGCCGGCTACTCCAGGACACCTCGCATTGACTTCCAGGATAAAGATACTTGGGGATATTGGCTGAAAATTGTTCTTTCGGCGGAGATCTACGAGGCCATCTTCCTCTGCGTATTGGAAATTCGAATCACAGACTCGAGCTTCCACGTGGAAAACACCGGTTCGAAAGCCTAGATTCTCAACAAGCAACCGATGTATCCTAGTTTTAATCATGAGAATCTCCGGCTCACTCAAACCGGAAGGGTACACCATATCACGTTCTAGGAATGAGTCGGTCTTTCTGCTTCCCTTCTCGTCTGCTGTACATGGGAAATTGTCAACAACTTCGAAGAACAAAACTTCCCCGTCCAACAGGGCAAAATTGGCATCAATCTCAGGCCCATTAATGTAGTTCTCAACCATGATTCCAGATTTGCTGCCGTATTTTTCGATTGCTTTTACGGCATCACAGAGCTCATGCATATTTGTAACCTTAGAAACGCCTATGGAGCCCTGGCCCTGACGCGGCTTTACTACAAGCGGGAATTGCAATGACTTTTGACAAGTACTAACCTGC